>Ga0179593_1402420_pt1 | contig 18539 bp, 14 predicted proteins | sample CZODoug2_1_08_16_FD_185931 | JGI IMG/M metagenome (GOLD analysis project Ga0179593, IMG submission 185931) | Vadose zone soil fungal communities from Angelo Coast Range Reserve, California, USA - CZODoug2_1_08_16fungal (PacBio error correction) | ecosystem: Environmental > Terrestrial > Soil >...
CCTTAGGAGATCACCTGACTCGCTGCCCGAAACGCACTGAAGAAGCGCTAAGAAAAAAAAAAAGGGCGAAGGAAAGTCGTACTTGGTCGAAGAGGAGGGGGGGCCAAAACTTCTTCTATGAAGGGAAGGAAGGCACATCCAGCAGAACCGGAACGCTCTCTAAAAGAAAAGAGAAACACACATTTCCCTCGGCTCCCTCTCTGCAGGGCAAACTCCGAAAAGGAGCAGGAGATGGGTACGACTAAGGGGGAAAGACTATGACGTGCGGTTACGCGACGTCTGGACCGACGGAAAACGAAGAAAGACATCGGTAACCCTAGGACTGAACTATCATTTTGAGTTGATTAACGCAAACGGGGGACAAAGAGGCACAAAGAGGAGATAAAAGATGCGGGTACAGCATGGAAGGAAAACGGAAAACCTGAATACCCTCATGCAGGGCTCGTGATTGTGAGAGCTACGGGAGGGCTGATTGAAACCTGACAACTAGAAAGTGGCGCGCCAAAACTTCAGGGAAGGAAGGGAGAATCGAGGGAGGGCGTTGTAAAAAAAAGGGGAAGCACAGACTCCAGTCGAGGGCGAACGGGAGTCGAGGGGAGGGAAGGGGAACTCGGGGGGGGGCAGAACTTCATAAGGGGAAAAGGCAGAAAACAGCTTTCATTATTAGATCGATCACGGCGCCGGACAGATGACCTCGCGGGACCGGTAGACAACTTATAGGGGGGGGGACTTCCCGTTTCGTAGGGGATATTTACAGAGGAAGATTTTCTGGTAAAAAGGACCAAGCAGAACGTACGAGAAAAAATCGTCTCGTCGCCGGTTTCGCTTACCAATCGGATCTACCATGCAGCAGCCACTGTTCTAGGGGGGTGCTCGGTTAGAAATGGAAAGGAAAGTCAGGGTTCCGTCCAAGTAAAGAGGACACTAAACCCTTCGAAGTCTGGCGAGATCGAAGAACGTGCACACCATTCATACAAGCGCTCCGAAGTGGAGAAACAAGAACTGGACTAGGGGAAAGGGAAAAGAACATTAGAAGAATGGCCCGTGCGCGGAGTAGTAAGAGGGTACTCCATGTCCTAATTCAATCCGTCGCTCGGAAACAAAGAAGGACGCTCGCTCGTCAAATCGGGAAATCTCTCACTTAAGGAATCAAGGCAGCCCTCGAAAAAAACCCAACGCTGTACCCCACGGGAAAAGACACCAGAAAAAGGACGAAAAAAATCGCTGGGAAAACAAAGTACGGTATCCATCACGCAAACTTACCAGAGGTACGCCGGGGCGTACGAGGAACAAACGAGTAAGGCCAACTGCCCCGATCAAGAAAAAACATGCATAGGGACATGGACAAAGAGGATCAGGCGCAAGACGAGGGAACCAATGCGTAGGCCATCGTCCGCACGGAAGTGACGAGGGGTGAAATAGTGGGTCGTAAGGTGTAAGGGGTCAATCGGAAAACAGGGCGAAATACGCATTGGAATTTCGACGAGCAAGAACCGTACCAAAGAGGGTCGGAGAGGGGCGGAGGAAAGACTTTAGAGCTAGTACAGAGGGCGAGCCAAGTTGGGAAAAGGCAAGGGGAGAGGGGAGATCGCGGGTAAAAGCGGGCATCACGGGGAGAGAGGATGAAGGGAAAGTTAGTACCGGGATCGGGTGTTGTCTCGCAAGGAAGGGAGAGATGAGAAAAACGCTAACTGAGCGTTGCGGTAAGCCGCAAGGGCGGGGTCGTACGCCAAGGCTATTTACGCGTGAACGAGCCTCATGTTGTCGATCTGTGCTGTGAAGGATGAAAAAGAAGACACGGTCACGACACAAATGGTCTTACGGGGGAAAAGTCAGAGAAAGTCGGAGGGACGGAATCTAAATTTGGCAGTCAGTGTAAATCGGGTGATTCAATCGGGGAGGAAATAAGAGAGGTGAGGGAAAACCTATAAAAAAAAGGCTGCAACACGAATCCGGGATGACCAATCGGGGAGAGCGAACACCAGAAATAAGCAACCACTAGAGTCGCCTGCCGGGTGGCGGCGATGACAAGGGGCGAGGTGCCGGGAGTGGAAGGGGGGGTTACGGCCTTGAGGACCCAGGAGGAAAGGGTTCAAGGACGGAGAACCTCCAGAAAAAAGGCAGAAGGAAACAGCTCTGTGTTCTGCATAAGAACTCTCGAAAAACTGCATGTTCGACCAAGAGGACAGTCTCAAGGGAGAAAGAAAACCTTAGACTTCTCCCATACCTCCCTCCTGACGATGCTGGACGACCAAAGGGCAAGGGGGGGAGGCTCGGAACTAGATCGGCAAAAAGGCACGAAACCATCCTACTAACACTGTATTCTGGATAGAACAAAAAGGGATGGTAGAACCCCCTAACATCCCTTTTTATGGGGGGACCAGTCGTCGGGGACGAAGGGGGTCAAAGAAGAATCCGGGGAGGTAGAACACGAAGAATCAGAGTTCGCTTTTCTCACGGCGATCTCAACCAAGCGGCCCTTCTATCGGGGAACTCAAGCAATTTTTCTAAAAAAACCTGGAGGGGACCCACGATGGTAAGAGTGGAAGCGACGGATTCGCCCATCTCAGGTTATCGCGTTCCCGGAAGGGAAAAAGAAAAAAAAGAAAGCAAAAACCTTATTAGATAGATGGGGTACGACGGGAAGTAAGCAGATAATAGTTCGCTTCTGGGGGGAGCAGGAGGGACTAGGTCAATCACTACAGGGCCGAAGGCACGGTTAGACCAAAAAACTGGATTCACCTCCTAGAGTACCCTCGGGGCCTATAGCGAAAGGAACGCCCGCTAATCGATCGGAGATTCTACGACAAAAGCAGTCAAAAGTACTTAAACCCGACGAAGAGGGTGCCAACAAGCACCAGCGACGATCGAAGCCTTGAAGGGGGAGGCTGCTCGTCGCCGAACAGTGTAGTCTTCGTGGAGGGGACGACGGTCACTTTCAAAGGAGAGGCGGGCCTCACACCTCGCACGGAATCGTACGCCCAAAGAATCGGGAGGTATGCTTATCCAAGTTCTACCAACGAAAAGAAGTGGAAGAACACGGGGTGCAAGGGGAATTTCTTCTTGAGGGGAACGGCAAACCAAAGGTATATCTGACGGTTCCTGGGGGCTGTCAGTCCAGACAGCAGAACCCGGAGCGCGCTAAAAGAAAGCTAAAAAGAAGTAACAAAGCCACCGAGGAAAATCGAAGAGTCGCAATCCCGAATGAGGTCTGCGAAACGCGTTGTGAGACATAGGCTCTCATCTCAACTAAGGGAACCAGCGTCGGGGGGGGCAAAAGCTAACTCGGTCGCCAATCTTGATAATGCGCTCGCAGATGAAGCAGTCCCGAAAATCCCCCGCAGAAACCCAGTAGTTCTATTAAACGCCCTACTGGGATTATGGAAGCAAAGGAAAGACTCGACCTCGTCAGTTCTTGAAAATGAACGGAATCCTTCACAAAACCAGGGAGACACCCGGGCCGGTAAGGCTCCATCGGAGTAGTGGTGCCGGAACCGCCGCGGCTCATGACAAAGGGGGAAAAAACAAGTGGTCCGGTGGGCCACCGGAACGGTGAACAAAAGAAGGAAATGGCCGTACACCGAACGGGACTCAGCGCTCTCCACCGTGGAAAAGCGAACGACGCAGCAGTGCGTAACTCACCTACAAAATGCCAACAACAGAGAGACTAGCAAGGGAAGCCGTAGCCTCACGCCAACGTTAGGCGAAAACGAGGAGCCAACTCGTCGGTACTAGGCAGTCGGACGTGGGAGAGCAACCAGGACCACTGGACTGAAAGAATGAAACGACGTACTATAGGAAAAGAATTCCAAGATTAAACCAGGCGTCAAGGGACGTGAGGAAGAGGAGAAATACCGAACTTGTCATACCTGGGGTATTCCACATAAGCGTCGGGTCCATGTCGAAAAATCTCAGTCGAGGGTATATTCAGTTGGGGATCACGGAACGGTATAAATCGTACGCACCAGGAAAATGTCCGCGAAGGTGAGCGACTGGGTTACATCACACGGGTCACTGGTCACCATCTAATTCTGGAGCGAAAAGGTGGTTGTTGGTGGGACGTGGGGACCACGGGGGACCGGTTGATACGGAGGATACGGGGGGGTCAAAAATGAGGTCCGCACGGGAAGAAGCGGCGAAAGAGACATGTTGGTGGATCGACGAATTTCCAGAGGAGACGGCTTATCAGGTACTACCAGGCGGCGAACAAAGTTTGCTTCGCATGTTCGAGGGAAAAAGAACAATAAGAAAGAGTCAGCGGGTGGGCTGCGACACCTGGAGGAAGGATACATGCACTTGTGCGTGAGGGAGGGGGGGGATCGCGACGCTTAGCAGGGGGTGACTTCAGGTGAAGGTACGGCGAAAACCTGATTATTGAGCACGGCCCCTTAAGCGCACCCAGGCACTTCAGGGCTCATTCACTCTAATTCCTCAGCCTCGGGGAAAAAGCGAAAAGCACAAGCCGTTGCTCAGCGCGACAGTCGCGGGACAATCTGGGAAAAAAAAAACAAAGAAAGGAAAACAAAGATGTCGAAAAGAAAGGGAAGGCGCGGGCCCCTCCTTCACGGCTCCCCAGATCGGAGCAGCCTACTTAGCTGAGGGAACGCCGATCGCCTTGAAAGGACACACTCGCCACGCAAACTTCAAGAAGTGAAGACTTCCAGCCGGCACACGAAAGGGGGGAGGAAAAAAAGAAAAACGAGAGGAGCACGCGCCGTCCCGGGAAACTAGCGCGTCCAAAAAGACGGATGGTGTCATTTGTATTCAATTAATCACGAAGCAGCCGAGCAAGCAAAAAATCAATAGAAACCGAAATACTCGTGTTCTCCGTCTATAAGAGCGATAAAGGGAGGTACCAAAACGAAAAATCCAGATGGACATAGGATGCTCCGGTCAACCGCGTTTCACAACACACATTAAAGTCGGGGCAAGCTAGAGGAAACTTCAACTTGCGAGAGAAGGGTGTCAAGAGAGACGGCGCGCAACCGCACTAAAGGCGGAAAAAATCGCAAAACTAAAAGCAGACGCGGCGGGAGTGTCAAAAGAGGCCGAAAAGGGCGAGAACCCGAGGGAAGGGGTGGGGAGAGCGAGGGGGCGAACTTTTAAGCTATATGGTCGGCCGGGGAAAAAAACGGGAATCGAAAAGCTAGAACCCATTCGAGATCGCACGGACAATACGTGCCGGGTGAGCGACGCAGTACTGGGCAGGAAAGATTACAGAGGACAGCTGCGTGGCGGGAGTCTACATCGGAGATCAACAAGAACAGATATTTCTATAGAGAAGGTCCGAACTAGGAAGCGAAGAAAACGTGGAAGCCCCGGAGGAACTGCGAAGAAAGAACGTCACTAAACCCAGGACAATAGTGAGGATCAGAGCCTCGATTCTGTTGGGGAGACTCACATGGAGGTCTCACACTGAAAAGGTATCCGCTAGACTGCGTAAAAAGCAGACAAATTTGCACACGCACTCAAGGAACTTCGATGATACGGAGATTCTGAGGAGAAAGGGCGACCTGGACCCGACTATTACGAAATGGGACTCACCGGAGTCCCTCGGGACCGGAGGAGACAGAAGGGTTGGTCCAAATGAAAAACATCAGGGGGGGAGGGGAGATTAAAAGAGGGCGACGCCGCGAGCCACCCTCTTCAAGTGGCTTATATCCTGGGGGGACCCTCCTGGATGAAGACTAAGGCGAAAACACGAGAGGGATAGGGCGTCGTGTTGGTTGCGCTTACTAAAAGTAGTGCGGATGAAATCCACAAAGAACATCAAGGCCTTCGAACAGCTATGAGTGCGGGACGGGAGAAAAGGTGAGCAGGAAAGCAGGATGGGACGAAACCTCGTCCGAGGACACGAAGGAGGCTTAGGAAGAGGGATGCGCGGGCCTCAGTTTCGTAAAGGGGGACCGGGAAATGAGCCGTCGGCGCAGAGAAGGAGATGCTCGCCGGGCGCCGGGAAGGAGGGGAAATCGGGGAAACTGGAACACTGATGGCAAAAAAAAAGTTCTTACGGGAGGAGTAAAGTCTTCCGAGGGGAGGGGTCCAAAGAGGAAAATCGGATGGAACGCCTGACAACAAAAAAAAAGTCACTTTAGGAGCCCGGAGGAAGATAGAAAATCAGGAAAAGGCAGTGGGGCCAGAAAAGGCACGAGGGGGGTAAAGGTGCCACTTTAGCAAGCAGTGAAAAAAACAGGAAAGGAAAAAATCGACGAAAACGACACCAAAGGCGAACTGGCGCGTGACAAAACGAAAAAGGGCCCATGGCAACGGCGAAGATAAAGAAACCCCCGAAAATAGCGACGAGTCGAAAGGGGGCACGAAAATCGCGTAGAGCGTGGCGATGAAAAGATAAGGGGTACCCGGCAGGGAAGAAGGAAAGTCTAAGCTCAACCAACTTAGAGTGGACTCAAAGCAGGAAAAGGGTCTGAAAAGAGACTGAAGATCAAGCAGCCACGTAGCCCCCTACGTAACACCCAAAACGAAACGGACACGACACTCGCGACGAACATAGCTGGCAATGAAAAAAGTGAACGGTGGGGGACAAGGAATAAAAAACTCTTGAAACGGTACCATTGAAGAAAAACGGGGGAGCAAGGATCCCACTTCTCCCAAGAGAGAAGAAAAAGGCCGACATGGAACACAAGGTAAGACTTTAAGAAAAGAGGGGACCAATGCGTACGGGCATAATCTGACACCGAGTGCTATGGGGAATCTTTGAAGAGGAAAGAAGAAGCGGGCAAGAGGTATCTGCAATGCCTCATCTACTTTTAAAGTTACTAGAACAAAACGTAGCTACGCAGGGGTCGGCGATCGTTCGCAGAGGTGGTATCTACTCGTACCGGAAGGGAAGCCCGGTGAGGCAAGGGACAAATTGACAAAAGCAGGGGGGAAGTCGGCGAGAATAGACGGGGAAGAGAGAGAAGGACGCCGTCGGGACCGGAACTTCCAAGGCAGGAGTCATGTAACGAGGAGGTCACCCACCGGGACGTGCGCAGTTCGATGTAGAAAAAAAAGCTTTCGGAACTCCACCGATGACGGTAACTCTCAGTGTTTCTGATATGGAGTGCGGATCCGGTAGCAACGTAACGCCTGGTGTTCGTATAAGGGCGCGGCCGCGCATCAGAAGGTAGGGAGGTTCAGAGTCGATTGGACGAGTGTGGCAGATAATCGGGGGGGGGGAGAAGAAGCGCCACGAGGTGGGGGAACGACGCGGAATGCAACCAAGCCGCTGGTGAGTTTCCCCAACGGCGGGAGCCCCCCACAAAAAAATCGAACTACTCAGGAAAAATGGTAGCAAGCACAAACGCGATGAGCAGAACCGAAGGAGTTCATGTCCGGAGTTAAGGGTAGGTCGTTTTTTAACGGCCATGTGCCCCGTCCCCAAAAAAAAAAACGAAGTCCATGTTCTGGCAGACAGAAAGCAAAAAGGAAGGGACTCCGGTAGCAACTCCAAGCAACCCAAAACCTGAATGGAGACAGCGTTCTGGAATCTGACACACCAACAAGGAGTCAGCCATAAAGACCCGCTGCTCTAGGCGGGAAGAAAACACAAGTGAAGGTTTTGAGGAGAGGACGAGATAGGCGAAGCGTGCAATCCACCCAAAAAAAAACGACAAACTGCGAAATATCAAGAGAAAGAAGGGAGGTCACCAAGATTAAATTTATTTTTTAACAAGCGGCAGGAGTTGGACGAAGGGGCAGAATGCCGACAAGGTTTCTGTCGCCAAGAGGAAAAGATCCGAGGTCTCGGGGCAAAAGAGATCTCATGGCCCACGGGAGCTCACCGCCCCTGGGGGAAACGTTTTTCGACCAAGTGCACAGGCTTGAAAACGATTAGGGGGGACTAGAGTATGAATGCAAACCTTCCCGCCGCAAAAGAGTATCTTCTTCAAATACGGACAAACATGACTCTCACTAAACCACAACAAAGAGGGTAGCAGAGAGAGATGGTGGTCACCGGAAGGGACGCAGATCCTACTTCGGAAAGGCCATACTCTAGTCACCTCTAACATCGTGAAAAGAAAGGGAAAGGTTTGACTCCCATACCACTTGAACCTACTACGAGCCCGCCTCGGGTTCAATAAAGAGCCGCAGGCGCCAGCGACCTCGGATACTTCCTCGTGAAAGAGACGACAGGAGGCATCAGAAATTAGAAAAGAAAATGATCCACCTAACTAGGATCCGGCGTACCCTGCGGAGTTTAAAAAAATGAGGGAGAAGGCAGTGGAGTAGTCGGATGGGCCGACGGAACTCATTCTCCTATCTAAGCACCAACCTAAGGCACGGGCGTGGTGAAGTCCCCTCCGCCGAGAGGAGGGAGGGAGGGCGGCGCCTAGTTGGACGGGCGAACGAACGAATTGGAACGCAGGGAGCGTTCTTCTTTTACCGAACACCCCTAAGTATAGTCGGACTGGTGGTTCGGGCGGTAGAGGCAGACTAACCGGTAACGCAAAACTCTTTTAAGCAAAAACGGAACAGGCAGTGAAAAACACCACAACTCGTAACCGAGACAGCGTGACAAGAAAATTAGGGGCAGCTACATAGCGTTGGAAAAAAAGGGACCTAGCGGGTCGCTCACCGTACTTGAACTTCCGAGGAAGAGGTGGAAGGCATGGTAGCGAATCGGTAAAAAAAGCTGTCGAAGCGCTCCGATGGATGAATCAATATTAGAACCCGACGGCAAAAGTTCGACGCCCCTCTAAGCTTCTGATAAGCAAAATAGAAAAGGAAAAGAGTCGTCGTGACCGGATTACAGTTATAAGTTCACCTAACAGAAGAAAAAACAAAGTGAAAATGACCATGCCGCGTGTATTGGGAAGAAAGACGGCGGCTCTAAATCAGAAACGAGCAATGTATGTTCAGGGGGCGGGCACCTCAGAATTGACAGACGTCGCGGGAAACCGAACACGTAAGGAATGTCACAAAGAAGGTCAGAATCACCTTTAACAAAATTACGAAGAGCAACTGAAGATTCAAAGGGAAAACTTCGCCCGTCAAAGGGCTCGCACTATCCACGGGAAAAAGTACGACGCCCCCGTTCAAGCGCCTGACTAAACCAGCATCTAGGCGAACGGGGCTTCTCACAAAACCCCGACCACTAGCACATTCAAAAAAAGAGGAAGGATAGAAGAAAAACGGGGACACGAGGAACACTCGTCCCTTTCCGTGCCGGACAAACTTGGTCTAACCGAAAAGTTAGCACGTCCGCGGAGGGTCCAGGGGTCGGGAAGACGGGGTAAGTTTGAGGAGCAGTGTTAGACATATACCGTTGGGGAGGAAGTCCAGAAAAGCGGATAAGGGGCAAGCTCAGGGGAGCGAACGTGACAGCACCGTGCACTGTCAAAAAGTCGGGCGCGGGGTTGGTGGGCGGAAAAGTACCGACGGGGGAGAAGGGGCAGCTGAGCGGCAGAAGCTCCGCACGGGAAGAACGCTGCGAAGTGCTCTACACGATGCCTCGATCAAACGCGTACAAGCGACGAAGCGCGCACAATATGTCTGATTTTCGCTGACAAGCCATCGTCAGCGGGTCGGGGACTGCAAAAAAAAAGGGGGGAGCGTCACTACCTGGCCAACGTTCATCGTCGAACATCGCAGGGGGAGGCTGGTCCATGTGGTAATGGGGACTTCAACCTGATCTTTCTCAGCGGAAAGGAAAACTACCGAACCCACAAAAAAAACAAAAGAGGGAGTTGAACTCAGAGCTTCTCTGGCCGAGCACAAAAAACCTGAAAACGAAAAGCAAGGGAAGGGGATCCGCGAAAAGCTAGGTACAGATTGACCGACACACGGATGAAAACGACGAATTATCCCCAGATCAGTGGAACCAGGAAGGAGAAGTAAACTCCAGGTCATGTCAGCAGTACCGCAAAACATCGTCTCAGAAGGCGAACGTTGAACCGGAAACAAATCGCCAAGCCAACGGCGAACGCGAAATACAGTGGAGCCAAAGAATCGTGGACGCCAAAGGTTTCGACAAAGCACGCAAAGCTTCTCACGGACAAACTGTCCCGACCAGAAGCAAGGGGACGAGTATATAGACATTTTGATGCCAGAAACTAACGTAAAAAAAAGAGAAGAAACAAAGCGAAGACGCCCGAACATCGGTGGGTAAAGACGGTCGGTCTCCTAAAGAAGACCCTGACAACAGAATCCAGCAATGGAAAAAAGTTTGCCGAACGCGGAATAAAGAGCAAGACTACCACCTATCGTTTTCACATAAAAAATTCTTAGTCAAAGAAGTCTCTAAAAAACGGACCGAGCACGGCGCGACCACGTCAGTCCTATCCGTACGCCACTAAAAGGCAAGCTGCCGAGTGGTGGATCACGAGCGGCGCGAAACGGGCAAAGTGGGGGGGTGGCTAACTCAAGGAATAAAGGGGCGATCTGTTGTCGAAATAATCGAAAGGAAGAACCCAGGCGAGAGAGAAAGGGGAAACGGTTCCTGAGAAAAGGCAGTACTCCGGGGCTACACGGTCTGGAAAAGGCGCGCGTTCCTGAGAGGGAATACGAATTCTCGATGAAACAAAAAAACGTAGGGAAAGTATGAACGGAACGCATCGAAAAAAAACTTTAAAAAGAGTAAATGCGTCTCGACAAATAAATACCCCTTCGTAAAGTAGCCGATCGCTAAGGGGGGGGTATCTACGCGCTGATTAGGTGGCGGAAGAGGCACTCGAAAATTCAATCAAGAAACCCGAGTCACACCATTGAAAACCAGAGTGAACGCAACCGAGAGCTAGTAAAATCCGGCAATTCTGCTGGTAGGGTGGAAAAATAATGGGTGGGCGAGCACAAATTCCGCTGTACACGGAGAGAAAAACACAGCAGGGGACGAAAGCCGATGATTCCAAAACAAAAAGTTTTACGTTTAGTAACAAAGCAGACGCCAAGGCCAGCCCTCTGAAACGTTCTTATATTCCGGAAGATGAAAGAGGAGACCGGAAGGCAACCAACATGGCTCGGCGTCGGAGGTCAGGAAGGAGCTACGTGAGTGCGAATCAAATGACCCACGACATCGGTCCGCGATAAGGGAGTCGTGGAACGGCGCGTGAGGCAGTATCAGGGCTTGGCTAAAAGGCAGGGAAAGCGGAAATACGGTCCCGTCGGCGGAAAAACGGGATTACTGAAAAGTTGTAATCCGCGTAGGTAAGGGTGAACGGCGCTCGTAGGAGACTCTTGTAGAAGCTCAGAACTGGGAGAGGGACGGGACCCACTCAACCGAGGTAGAATGATCTGGACTTCCGGGGGTCGTCTTGAGATTGCCGAAATAGGCATCCTATCAAATACGTGTACCCGCACGCTTAGCAACTAGGGCTCACTGCGGTGGGCCGCGGCCAGGAAGGAAATCTACACTGTCTGGAATCAAGCCGACCTCAGATTGGGGTGAGAGTCAAAAGGGGCCGAGGAAGTTTGCACCAGGTTTCAACGACAACGACGCTCTTTGAGCGATCGAACACGACCAAAGAAAGTTTCAACAGGCTCCGGGCCAAGGAAGGGGGGGTAACACAACCAACATACTTTACAGGGGGTTCAAAAAGAGGAAGAAACAATGGTCTTTCTAGCCGTAACTGTACACTGCAGTTCCTAAGGGAAGCTTCTCTCGATACACAAGAGAGGTCGCATGCCGCGGAACGTCACGAAGTAAATACAGAGCCGCCGTCCTCAAACGTATACCCCACAAAGGGCAGCCAAAAACCAAAATGACTGTAATACAGGTGACCTTTGTAAAAGCGAAAAAAAGAGAGGGACATCGGACGACCTGGGCGACTGGGAAGACCAACGTTTCGGGCGAAAGACTACCCCATCAAGAGAGACAAATATCGAACAGGGACAAAAACGAAGGAGGCTGTACTAATCCGATTGACCAAAAACAGCAGCTTCCAAGAGAAGAAAGGGGAAAATCAGGGGACCGGAGGAGGCCGATCGTCCGCGTCGCATGAGCGAGTGGGGAGGGGGTTGCTCACAAAGCCGACGAGCGGGGAGCTCAGGAGGGGAAGAAGGAAAGTGGCTGAGCAGCGGACCGTTTCTAGCCCGGTGTCGTGATAATGGGTAAAGGGAAAGAGGGAAGCTGGAAGTCTCTTCGAGTCATCAAAGTAAGGGCCGGAACGGGAACGGCCCTTCAAAGGTTGTTCCCGCTCCGGAAGGAAAATGGGAGGAGAGGAGGGAAGCCAAGAAACAAGGGACTTATTGCCGCCGCTGGAGGAAGAAAGCTGATGGACTCTTAACGCAATCACATGATAGGGGAGGAGTCCTCCGTGCAGCAAAAAAAGTCAACAACGACGAGGGCGGAGGCCCTACGGCAAAATCAAGGACGTGGCATTAGAGAGAAATTTGTGAAAAGTCGGGGGGGAAAAAGAGGATGAGGCAGCGGGCGTTCAAAGGACCACCTAGGAGCGACAGGGATCAGGATACCCGGCTGAACAAAAACGCGTAGTTACCACTATTGACGAGAAGACTACGGCATGGCGCACCAAGCGAGGACGGGAACCGAATCAAAGGGGGCCATTGCGGAGTTCCCTAGGGGTCATTGTTCGGCTGATTTTCAACGACGTCAAATCCTGAAAGGGAAGCCAGGGGTACACTGCATTACAACCGCCTAGAGGCGACTAAGAGAAGGTCGGCCCTCCAGAAGAACGACTCCCTGCAAAGGAGGAAAAAAAATCTGCTGGGAGCAGGGGAGGACCCCCCGACAGGACAGCCATAATCAACGATCTTCGTGAGGGGACAAACGCCCGTGCAAGAGGGTGAGCTCTTCCCAGGATCTTAAAAAAGAGTGCACTCGACAAAACCGAACTGTCTATAGCGAAGAGAAAATAGGAAGGGCCGCAAAGGTCGCCAGCACTTAACCGGGTGGGGTTGGGCGACCCACTCGGGGGTCGGCGTGGAAACAGGTCAAGATACTCCAGGTCGTCAGAAAGATAGATCCAGGTCGCGGCAGAAACGTAGGAGCCCTTTTCACAACGCAACGGGAGGTGAAAGCACCGGGGTGGGGATTTTTCGAAACACCGGAAGGGACGGGTACCATGTTAAGGGGATTGACAAGCCGGAGAATAAGGGATCTGCGTCCCCTCGGGACCACAGATAGAACCAAACAAAACAGGAGATAGGAAAGAAAAGAGAGTGTTGACAATTACTGCGAATATCTCTCGTCGGGAGGTTAGCCCGACTTCGATCAACGGGCTCAAAAGCAAGAGGGTTGACCGCGGTTGGTAGCCCGGACCAAGTTTCCGGAAACGCTAAAGAGACCGGAAGTGAGTCGCCGGAAAAAGTGCCAGAGGACACATCGTATATCAAAGAGTAGAAACGAGGGGTCAAGGAGCCTCTCACGACATAACTTAACGCCAAAACCATCTGTAAAAGGAGGTCGAAGCGGCGAAAAAACATTCTTGGGAGGGCGAGACTCAGAGTGTCAGGGTCGGATTTGGTCTACTGTGCCACTCTTCGAAGAGAGATTTCCGACGAAATACGCGTCACGGTCGTGGAGTCACCTCCTCCCTGAGAGCTTGGGGGGGAGGGGAATTGTGAATGTGGTAGACCGTCTAAACTGGGAGAAAGAGGTTCTCTTGCAGGAGGGAGGCCGAACCAATAGTCGCTATGTACTGTGGGAAAGGGCTGTCATAGGAAAGAACAAGGAGGAAGCGACATCTGGAAGAAACTAAAAAACCAAAAAAATCGAACTCTACATTAATCAGCCGAAAAAGGAATGCGGTTTCGAATAAACCTCGCGGGGGGAACCATTGCAAAGGTGTTCAGAAAAGGGGGGAAACTCCCGAGCGCGGGGCAGCCGGTCAGAGATCTGGTGAACCCTCCACCCCTGTGCGCGAATCAAAAAATTATCAGCCCTATTCTCCAAGAAGGCAAGAAGGACGATTCCCAGTTCCCCTCCAGACGAGGGCTTGCTAAGATCTACGACCGATCTTCAGTGAGGAAGAGGAGACTAAAAATACAGACCGAAAATCACTTATTGAAAGAACATCCGTGGGGACCAAGAAGGCGGCTAAGACAAGACTAGCTAGGAAAATGGACGCATCCTCAACAGACTCCGGCGCGGGGAAAACAAGAAAAGGGCGGTAACCGGCTAAAGGATCGCCCCGAAGTGGATGAACGCGAAAAAGACGGAAAGCAAACTGGCCATGACCCCGACCGCACGGCTAAAAAACATACCAACCGCACGAATGACGCCACCGTTTAGACTGGGACAGACGAAAAGGAGTCGTCGGAGTCAGGAGTGCGACACCCGAAATGCGATGAGATCAAACGCGAACGAGAAGAAAAACGAAGCAATTCCTCGTCACTTGAATAGAAAAGACAACTAACAGGAGCAGGGAGTAAAGAAAGGTCTTGGAAAGGTAGGCAAGAGGTCTCGGATTTCAACGGGAAAGGACAAGTGGGGCGGGTAAAAGAGAAAAGAGTACAGTGGTCCAGCTCAAGGGAGAACGGTGAACAGCACCTTTCTGAATAGAGGGTCGGATGCGCGGTTTTTGTGTCGAAGGGGGACCGACGGTGGATAGTATCGTATCCGACCACGTGACAGCGCGGCAGCATGTGGGGAGCGACGAAAAGGGAATGGAAACGCCGGCGTAAGAGTTGAATACGGCGCCAACGCACCAATGGCGCTCTTTCGCTAAAACACTTTCCATGTCAAGAGTGGACTGGCTCGACACCGGGGTGCGGGAGGGAGAACGGGTTGCAACTTGGGAGTGGAAGCCTCATTAGAGGTGTGGGATCGAGGTGTCGTGTCCAACAAAAGGAGGAGGGGCTCATTGCAAACGAAAAAAACCACACCAACAACTCCAACCACCCCAATCTAAACGTGTCGTGCAGGCGGTCAAAATTCAAGGGGGAAAAGTACGCGCAAACCCAAGCCGAATTGGGAGCAAGCAGGAGGAGAAGCGGGCGTGGGGGTGGGGTGTGGGGGGGTGGGTGGGGGTTGTTTGTTTTTGTGGTTGGGTTGTGTTTGTTTTTTTTTTGTTGTGTTTTGGTTTGGTTTTTGGGTTTTGGGGGGTTGTGTTGGGGCGGTTGGGGTTGGGGTGGCATTTCCCCTCCCCCTCGGCAGAAAGTTCCGAGAAGACGAACGGGCTCCATCCTACCCGGGGCCCTTCGCTTTCCCCTCCGCCGGCGCCCGAAAGCAGAGCGCCTACTACAAAGAGATACGACCTAGAGCCGTTCAATGCCACCTCGCCGAGCCCAAAGCGCCCGATCATTTCCCTTGCCGCAGACCGGCCGGGAGTGGAGGGAAAACTCCCGTTCAAAAAAAAACGCCGAGACTTAACAAGCTCCGTCCCGACCATAGCGCGAACGACGGCAGTGGGGTCGCGTGAGAGGCAATTCAAAAAGACTCATCAAAAAACGCACGCGACATACGCCCTCAGGGGGGTCGCTTCGGCTACCTCTGGCAACACCGGAGGTACACCGGGATCGAACACTTGCAGAGGGTGGAACTCGAGGGACGGAGAAGGGGTTCTGACATCAAACCGACAAAAGGATAGGGTGTAATCCTCGCTGTCGTCACCAAAAAAGTCAATAGTAGAGGGGAAAAAAAAGTCGCCCAAAAGCAAGATAGAGAGTAAAAATCGAAGAAGGAAGACCTCAGAAAGCGCCGACTGGACATAGAAAGAGGGGCGCGACCGCGTGGAAAAGGGGGGTGAAACGCTCAAAACCATAGGTTCTACCAGGAGGATTTGCGAGCAAAAAACGAAGAAAGAGAGAACCCTCGCTAGAGGAAAAAGAGGGAAAGTTACTAGGTTACGTGACGGCGGAGACAGGAAGGGGAGAAAAAACGTTATGCGGAGACGGCGCTGCGTTCCGGAGAGATATAATAAAAAAGAAAACTCAAACAAACTTATCTGAGAGAGTTCTTAAAGAGAAGGCGCAGCGTCGACGAGAGAACGGGAAAAAGTAGGGGAGAGCAAAGGGATGAAGAAACGGCTTCAATCGTGGCGATTAATGTTGGAGAGAGTCGAGGAGGTGGCGGCCTCGCAAAGGGAATCCCACGTCACCACGGGCTCCAAAAAAAAAGAAAACTCGAACCCACATGGCCAAGGTGCAGCCCGATCTGCGTGCAAGACCCGGCAATAGGACTGTTTTTGGACCCGACAGACGGTGCATGGTGGGGAGATTGTCAATCAAAAGACAATACAAAATAAAGGGGGGGGGGAGGATGGCAAACAAAGTAAGGGGGTCGTTGAGGAAAGCGCGAAGAAGAAAAGGCCCTCATTAATGCTGAGAAATTGTACCCCATGGAAAAGAGGCCAAAGAGAACGGGAAGGATAAACGCGAGCGAGGGCGTCGTGATGCGACTGAGTCTGAGAGTTGGTGTCTGATTGAATCCACCACACCATAAAGGACCGTCGAACGCCTAGTCTCTTGACGTCGCGCAAGGAAGCAGGAGGTGGTGAAAAAAGCGTTTGTCAAGAACCGTAAAGAACGGTCCTTCAGGGAGGAAAGGGAGTAATAGTTGAGAAGGGGAGTAGGATGGTTGTTTTTCCTGTTAAAGCGGATAGGCGTCTAGCATGGATTAGTAAGAAGAAACTTTCTAAGGGAGGTAGGGGACCTAGAACATCTGCCAGTTTAGAACTTCAACTTGAGTCGTATAAGAAATGCTGCCTATGTGTAGGGGAAAAAAACGCTTACCGGAGGTTGAGAAGAGAAATGTCTCAGAAGAAGGGGCGATGCCCTTCGTAACATCGGAAGGGGGGTAATCCCTTCAAAGGGGAAAGGGGGGGTTCATCGTTAGGGAAGTCCTCGGAGAAAAGGGGGGGCAGGACATAGTATCACACGGGGGGGATAAAAAAGAAGATCTTTGGATCTGAAAAAAGCACCGAGTAGTTCGACCTTCAGACCTGTGGCTGAATACCCCTAATCGGAGGGGGAATTTAAATGAAAAATCGTCGAAACTTTTCTTGAGAAGGGAGACCATCTGGACGAGGCCGAAATAAGTAATAGTCCGATAGATCCCACAACATGTCTCTGGAAAACGCATCGGGAGCAGACACGTGCGGAGTCAATAAGATAAGAAACAGATCCCCCGTCTACACCCCCCGCCAAAAATAAAAAAAAGAAAAAGCTACTAACATACTGGGAAAAAGTTAACTTTTTGGTCGATATCGATTGACCTCGTACCAAAGATTACAAAAAGGTCGTCCGTACTCAAACCTGCAAAGATCCCTCAGAGAACCCCGACGAAAGGAACGACGGAGCGGGAATCCATATAGGGAACCAATTCTGGGGGGGGGGGGTGTGGGGGTGGGGGGGGGGGGGGGGGGGGGGGGAGGACGTGCTCAGCGGTCCCTAGGGTAATTTCCAAAAAGTGAATGTCGCTTCCGGAGAAGAGTAAGAAATCTGCCTGCCTCAGAAGTCAGGGGGGGCTGTACCTACAGACGACAGGAAGCCGACGAATCGTTGGACGTTAACGTAGCAACCGACGGTTGAAGGAGCGAAAAAAAAGGACCTGGATACAATGGGTAGGGAGAAGGTAGGGGACTAGTGAATAGGGAAATACTTAGCTTGATCAATGTGAGATTCATCCGGCGAAGGGGGGGTAGGGGAACTGAAAATTGTCGGAGGGTTTTGAAAAACGCAAGCCGGCGCATGGCGAGAGGCGACCACAGGATAGCTCGTGAGTTGATCAAACGCAGGGTCGGGAAAGACAAAGATGAAGCGAACCGGGGGGAGAATTGGTTTGCGAAATCTTTAAGTCTCCGGACGAAAAGGTCCAACGAGAATGTGTAGACCAGGGGGTCCGGCGGAACCGAAGGAGTCGGCTTGGGGAAGGAATAGCGGAATGGGGGCTTAAAGGGGATCGAAGAGTCATCGCGAAGGGGGGGGGGAGGCGCAAGGTTGGGGGGAAGGGGGGGAGAAGGATCAAGACAGGCCAACAAATCGAAGCTGGGCAAGCAGGATAGCTCTGAGACCGGGTTGCACGGGGAGCACAAACTCGAGGCGAACAAAATGGCCTGGAGAACTTGACGGTTGAAATTGTCGGTGCATGGAGATCGTCACAATTTCTAAAACCGGTCCTTAAGAAACTGAACAAAAAAACGCACGGGAGACCCCGCCTCGGGGGGGAAGAAAGAACCCCGGCCAAGGAAGGAGACCAAATCTTTTCGAGAGAACCAACATCGGGGAAACACACTCCGTAGGACCGCAACATACCTCCCCGAAGCTAGGCGGGAGGAAAAGCCAGTCCGGTATTGTGGCGCTGACAAGGGAGGGAGAAGACAGTGCACGTCGCCCCAGAGACGAAACAAGGTCGGTCGAAACGCATAGAGAACAATAAGGATGGTCGCCATCGCAAGAAGAAAGTTGATTGGGCCAACTAGGAGACTGCTGAAGGTCAGAATGCAGCCAAGAAAAAGAGAAGAAAGGGAGCTTCTTACCACGGGACAGTCTCATGTAACAAAATTTGCTATAGTCGGTGAACGCAAAGGGGGGGGTAAGTAGGGAGTAAACCGTGAAGACGGGTACAAAAAGATGTAGAAGGGGGAAGCGACCGTAGGGGGCAAAACCCTCAGGAAAGCGTAGGCCCGTCCGGAAAACAC
>Ga0179593_1683780_pt1 | contig 18539 bp, 35 predicted proteins | sample CZODoug2_1_08_16_FD_185931 | JGI IMG/M metagenome (GOLD analysis project Ga0179593, IMG submission 185931) | Vadose zone soil fungal communities from Angelo Coast Range Reserve, California, USA - CZODoug2_1_08_16fungal (PacBio error correction) | ecosystem: Environmental > Terrestrial > Soil >...
GAAGGGGGGGGGGAAAAGGGGGGCCTCTTGCTCAGCAACTAAGTCAAACAAATTAAAACCCGGAAAAGAAGGGTTAAAACCAAATGAGAATCTTAAAAAAGGAAGGAGAAAGGAGAAGCTGAAGGGAAAGGAAAAATACCTCCACCGAGGGGAAGAGAAGTCACACAAAGAGGCCATCGGCGTCGGGAAAGAATGTATCCAGGGGAATTAGAAAAAGAGTGTGTTCTATGTGAAAAAGATACTGAGCTAAATTTCTATCAAAGAGAGTGAAAGGGGTAGAGGAAGGGGAAATCACGAACACAAACTAATAAAGCCAGTATCTGAATGAGTTCGTGGAGAGGTTCTCTAAGGAAGGGGGTGACAAAAATAAGAAGGGAAAAAGGAAAGTAGGATGGAAAATTGTATACCTTACGGGGTACCAGGAAGACACTCCTAGAAAAGTAGGGAATCTACATCTTGAAGGAGGAGAAAAGAAAATCGTAGATCGGAAGTTTTCTCTGAGAGAAGAGAAGAAAGAAAGTGTCTCAGGAAAGCAATTTGGGGAAGGCATACTTCCGTTCGAGAAAAGGGGTCACGGACAAATCTGAACTCTTGGGACTTAAAACTACAACGAAAGGAGGGAGAGTGCGTGAAGGTCCGTTTGTACCAAGATTCCTGTGTTCGGGAGGGGCTATACACTTTGGGAAATATTTGTTTGGATAAAGGGAAGAAATCTTACTAGGAGGTAAAAAAAGAAGGAGACGACAAAACGATCTGTCCCAGGGGGGGAGATGCATACCAAGAAAGTTCCGGGCGAAAAAAAAAGAAATGGGCGTTTCGCCTTCGCAGGGGACATTTCACCTTGAGAAAAAAAAATGGACGCAAGTTGGGAGGCCGTATCGCCAGAGAGGAGACCCGACTTGGCGTTATTGGGGACTTCATTATGTCGATACAAAAGAAGCGAGTTCTCTCTGGGATAAGAAAGAAGAAGGTGTAGGGAATAGAAGGGGAGAGGAAAAAATTTTATCGAGGGGGATGAGCACTAACGGGAAAAAAATAGACGTACGATGAGCAGAAAGCAAAAAAAAATCCAATCGTAAAGGAGAGGGAAAAAAAATCCCGAGAGGTGCTAATCGTAACACGAGGGGGAAAAAAAACCGAGGTCAAGGGGGAAGATCGGAAAAAGGGCGGAAGCACGAATCAGGGGCATAACTTATACGCGGAGGAAAAGGGAAAAATATGCATGGCAGAGAAAGTGGGTAAAAACGAAGTGTAGTTGAAAGGAAAAAGGAAAAGAAAAAAATGAAAAGAGTTAGAACGAAGATGCAGCAAACCGGGAGAAAGGGAAAGGTCGCGAACGCGGTCAAGAAGACACTTTCGCTAAAGGCAAGAGAAATAAACTTAGGAGAACTTCGCAGGAAGGGAAAAGAGTGAAGGTGAAAGAGAAGCGGGCTTTCGACCCAAAGAGGATCGGGGAAAAAAGCTTATCCCAGAGGAGGAAGCACAGTCCATGAAAAAGAAGCGACGGAGGAAGTCAGAAACGAATGTCAGGGAGGAAAAGGACTCCCTCGGGGAGAACTACATTGAAAAAAAGACCGCCTGTAGCCGAGGTCTTAGGGAGACAAGCGGGGAAGGAGAAATGGAACTATACCGGGCCGAAAGACCGAGCTGGGGGGGGAAAAGGGGGAAAGAGGGTTGTGGCGAAAAGAAGCGTCGGGGGGGAAGGGAAAAGGGAGGCCATAAATCGAATAGCGCAGAAGTAAAAGGCGCGCCTCCATATAGAAGGATACATGCGTCCTATCTAAAGGACAAAACAAACCACTGAGGAGAGGAAAAGAGATCTATGGAGCAGTTTACCCTGACACGGTCGAGTGGGGACTCGGAGGGAGCCGAAAAGGAAGGCGGATTCTAGGGAACGGTTTGCCGCCCAGAAGACCGTCGCCTTGCAGAGAGTCAGACGAGAAGGGGGGGAAGCTTTCGAGTCTAGCGGAAGACACATAAAAACTGTAATGAAGAAATTGGGGATAAAGCAATTCTCGGAAACGCAGCCAGAAGGTACGCGAGAAAGGAAAAGAAGATCTTCAAGAGGGAGGGGAAATAGGAAGAAAGAAGATCAGGGGAAATATCAAAGCAGGGTGAGGAGGAATCCATGTATGGCGGAGAGGATAAGATCGCTAGCGCTAGGGAAATGAGAGAGGGGGGGAAAGGAGTCTAATATTTAAGGACCCGGATGTTGTCTGAGAAAGTAACGGAAACTTGCGAAAAAAAGGGGGAAAAAAGGAAATAAGAGGAGGGGAGTGACAGAGGTTAAATTTCTCTAGAAAGAGGGAGAAGAGGGAGAGGAAGGGCACAAAGGACATTAACTGTTACACAAAAAGGGAGCAAAGCAGGAGCAAGAGAGAAAGAAATAGTAGTTGAAACGCGAAAGGAAGCAGCTCCCAAAAAATGAAGGAATGAAAAGGGGTTATTGGAGACGCAACCGCCGGGAAAAAAAAAGACTGTGGTTGCATAAGATGCGAAAAAAGGGGCGGGAGTGAGTCGAGAAAAGGGGAGAGGCTTCTGAGATAACCGCTTTTCGTAGTGGGGAGTCAAACTGAGAGGAAAAGGGGAGCTATGAAAGCACCAACGCTAAAGAAGAAAAGAAAGGGGGGGAAACACGCTAGCACAAAAGGAGGGGGGAAAAAAAGGTCTATACAAGCAGAGGGGAATACAATCCGCGAAGAAAAAGAAAAGAATTCGGGGCGATGCGGGTGGGGAAAGTGAAAAGGGGACAATCGTATAAGGTGACCGGGGAGAAAAAGCTACGGAGAAATTTCGGTAAACACGACTTAAAAAAGTAAGAAGGGTTCTGTTGAGGGCTCCCGGCCAGGAAAGGAAAGAAGGCCAGGCTGGAATTAAATACAAGAGTGCTTAGAAGATGAATTCAGGAAAAGAAAAAACAACCAAAAAGCGCAGGTGGGGGTAGCTGAAAAAAAAAAAAAACCACGAACCCAGGAAAAAAAAGAGATTTGGGGAAAGGGCTCTCCGAAGCAAGCAGGGAGAAGACTTTTCTTGGGGGAAAGGGGGGTAGTTTTAGCGTCCCGGGGGGAGAGGACGCGGGGAAGAAGACGGTACTCTCTGATTCAAGCAGGAGTGGAGTTGAGAGAGACGAGGAAAGAATGAGGGGGAAAAGAGAATCCATCTATGGAGGGGGAGAAGAAAAACATATTAGGGAAGGACAATTCTTGTCCAAAAAAAAAAGGGATCCAAATATGAGAAGAAAGTTACCTCCTTGAGCAGTGCCCTGAGAGAATGAAGCGGGCTATTCTACCTAAAAAAAGGAAGCCTTCGGTGGAGATAACTATTGCCTAAAAGATCTAAGTGATAGGGACTCGAAGGAGTGCAAAAAAAAGGATGCTCGGGAGGAGGAAAGAAAAGGGGAATTCCTCTCAGAGGAGCAGGAGGGACACGACCCTAATCTGGATAAAGGTGTTAGTGTCGGGTCTGTGGAGGTCTTCTGGGGAAAATGTGAAAGCAGAAATGGAAATGTGTGGACAGTCAGGGGGGAAAGAGGGGAAAAAGAGTATTGTGCTCGGGGGGAAATTGTTGGAAAAAAGAGCCCTATTACTCCATAAAAAGCGAAAGAAAGAGGGGAAGGATCCTCTATCGCATAAAAAAAAAAAGAAGTCCCAATTTTCGAAAAAAGGGGTGCGGGGAGAGGATTGAGCTTGGGAAGGGCAGGTCGGGGAAGAAAGAGTCATCTTCCTCCATAGAGGACAAGAAAAAGCAACTGGAAAGGCGTTATTGAGTGGAAAGAAGAAAGGAAGTGAGAGGGTTTCACAGAAGAGGGGGAGAGCCAAAAAGGCGCCGTGGGCGGGAAAGAATTCATGAAGAAAAAAACGCTCGGGAGGCCAGCCCATTCTAAGGGGAGAAGAATGCCGTAAGGGGAAAGGGGAGAGATAGTCAGAGGGAGATCTTCCTTGGAAAAGCACTGAGTTCAAGAGAGGGGGGCGTTAAGACGTGAACCAGAAGTAGGCGGAAAAAAAAAAGTCGGTCTGAAAAGGGAAGAGGGAGCTCAAAGGAGGAGGTTCGCAGGGGAAAAGGGAAAAAAAGAAATGTGTGTTATCCGAACAGCACAGTAGATAGAAACTGAGGAGGGGGTGACAGGTTAATCTAAGGAAGAAAAGAGAGGAGAGGGATCCTCGGGAAGGGAGGACCTTGAAGAAGGGAGAGTCTTACCGAGAATACAGCCCCGAAAAAAAAAAAAAGATTTTTGCTCATGAAAGAAGGGAAGGGAACTTGGGGGAATGAGAAAAACTACAAAAATCGGAAGGGAGAGAGGCATATGGAAAGAGATGACCTTCTCTGCTATCAACGTTGAGGAAGGAGCGACAATCACCACAACAACGGAAGGAAGGAGGAAGTGAGGATCGAAAAGAGGAGCAGTCAGATCCGAGGCCATAAAAAAAATATGTTTACAGGAAAAAAGAAAAAGATGAAATCACCATGAGTACAGCCATATTAAAAAGAGAAAGGAGAGGCAAAAAAGGACAAAAAGAGGCCTGCCTTCCCGGCATCCAAAAGAGCGCAGAGCGGAAGAAAGCCCAAGTTCTATTTCGGCGGTTCAAGAGAGAAACTCAGAAACAAAATGGAAGGGGAACGCGACTCCGGAGAAGGGGGGATAAACGGGAGAAAAAAAGAAAACGCTCTTCACGCAAATCAAAGTGCGAAAAAAAAAAAAAAGAAGCCTAAAAAAACTACTGAAAAGGAAAGACAGTATACTGAAAAAAGGAAGGCTTCGGGGGAGGGAAGAGGTCTATATTCACCCGGGGGAAATAAAAAACAGAAAACAACGGGCAGGCTTCTATTGCTTGAAAACGGGTACAACAGAAGAAGGGCAACGCAGAGAAAAGGGGGATTGATGGCGAAGGGAACTTTCGGCGGGGAATAAAAAACGGACCGCGAGAAGCGAAAGGAAAGAAAGAGAACTAGTATATCCGGCAAGAATTAAAAGGAAAGGAAGGAGGAACGTGGGGAGAAGGAAGAAAGAAAAAGAAGATCTGAGATATTGGAAAATGCAATTCAGAAGGGGAAAAGGGGGTAAAAACAATTGAGGGAGGGGGAAAAGAAAAACAATCTGAGTGGGAAAAAATAAGGCACTACTTGGAGTCTCCACAGAGGAGAGGGGCGTCACACATTTGGGAGGAGGGAGAAAAGCGGCGACGTACGGGGGGGATTATCACTCTGTGAGGCGTAAGGGAAAGAGGGAGATTGCGAAAGAAAGTACAGAATGTCGATAGGAAAAGATAAAAGCCCTTCACGAAAGAGAAGGAAACGGTGCCGAGGCAGGATAATTCTCTTGCGAGCAGGTAAAAAAAGAGGGAAGAAAAAAAAAAGGGAAGGATTAAGCAGACCAAAAAGGGGGGGGATATGAATCTGTAAGAGAGAAAGGAGGCGAATCGCTTGCGGGGCGCAGGGGAAGGTGGGCTAGAGGAGAAAATTGTTTATCACCATGAGTCCATAGTGGAAGAGAAAAGGGGAAGGGGGGAGCATCTGATTAATGGAAGAAGAGGGCCCGGGGGGGAGGAAACAGTTTCTTTATGAAGGAAAAAAGAAATCCTGTGGGAAGGAAGGGGTGGGTTTGTAAGGGTTGTGTTGGCAGGGCGGAACAGAGAGGCAAGGAAAAAAAAAAAGGGGAACAACTGGGAAGGAAAATCTTTTCGCTAAAAGGGAAGAAAAAGGCAAGTTGGTAGGGAAAGAAAAGACAAAGGTCTCTCACCTTGCCGGCACAGGTCAAAAGGAAGGAGAAGAAATTCGGGCCGTGTATCCGAAAGAGAAAAGATTTTCGGAGGGGTAAGAAAAGGGCTGGCTTGCATTTCTTTCTATACCGGGGGAAGAAGAAGCGTGTCTGGGAAGATTTCATCGAATTGGATGGAAAGGGAGAAGGAAAAACAGGCATTCTAGGAAAAATCCTCGACCTCGAAGAAGAAAGATTTCGGATCTGTGCAACCAGCGGGAAGCTCGAAAGAAGAAAAGTGGTGCTTCGTTACTCAGCGGGAGATATAAAAGGACTGAAGGATCCGATGAAAAGGGGGAAGACCTTGCCAAGGTGGGGGACCGCCCGTTGCCGAGGGGAAAATCCGCAGAGGAAAAAATGACCTCCCGTAATAACTAAAAAAAGCAGGAGGGAGTGCCAGAAAAAAAGGGGGGACTTTAAAGAAAATCCTTCTCTGGCCTGGGGGAAAAGGAACTAACCTCCTGCGAAAAAGAAGAATGCGGCATAGTTAGCTTATCAGCGACGAGCCAAGTCTACCCAAATTTCTGGGAGTACTTCAAGGGGTAAGTAGTTTCTCCCTCTTGAGAAAAATAGGGAAGACCGCCGAAAGTAGGGGGGGGTCTGATTATAACCCTCGCGATAGAAAAAGGGGAGGGGAGATAGCTTAACAGATTGAAGGGGGGGAAAATCTAAGATGAGAACGGGGGAAGACTAGTGTTTGCTTGCGCAAGAAGGGGAGCGAAGAAGAAAACGGACGAATAAAGGGGGAAAATTATTCTCCTCCATAGAGAATCAAGCTGAGGGGGGAGGAGCCATATCTCTCTCAAAAAGATGAAAAGATATAGATTGGAGAATGGAAGATTACCACTATCGAAGAGAATGGTAGGAGAAGGGGATATTCGCTTTATGGGCACGGGTTTGGGGAAAAAAAGAAAAAAAAAAGGGAAGGAGGTGCGCAACAACCAGAAAAAAAAAATCGCTTCCGGAGTAGAATTGAAAACACGAGCTCGTTTAGCAGAAGAAAAGGGGAAAAAAAAGGAAGGCTCGGCAGGAGAAACATCTGGCAGGCGGGAATAGGAGGGAGAAGGAAAAAAAAGGGAGAAAAACTGTAATTCAATACGGATCTAAAGCCAGTGGGGAATGATCGTCGGAAGCAAATTGACGACATGGGAGAGGAATGAGGAGGGGAAAGGTCTGGTATAGGACGGAAAATCTAATCAGGGAATTGGGGGGGATAAGGAAGGAAATCCTAAATCTATTCAGGGAACATCAAAAAGGGAAGTCTCGAAGAGCGTGAGAAGGGCGGCCCCTGCAAGGGGGGGATAGAGGGGGGACAGACTCTACTATCTTCGGCTAGCGTGGTAAAGAAAAGAGACAAAGGAAGGTTGCGGGGGAAAATCTTCTGCTCAGGCATCTCCCCGCCTCCGGGGAAGCAGAGTAAGGGATCGCGGGTGGAGTAGGAAAAGGAACGGGGAGCTTCTCTTCTCATCGGAGGGACGCGAGGAAAGGGAGGGGGCGATCAAAAAGAAAAGAAAAAAACAACCAAGAATGGTCAAGCCAGGACCGCGAAGGGAAAAGGAAATGGGGGGTCGAACAGAGGGTACAAAACCACGCCAAGGGGAAGGAGGACGATGAGAGGCGAAAGGGAAGAGGATGAACAGGGCCCATGTTCATTCTGAGGGAAAGATCTTGAGGGGTGATCCTTAATACCTGGTGCGTTGAAGGGAATAGGGCCGGAAAGGGGGCCAGAGAAGAAGAAGGTTATTCCTGTGAATCATGGACTTAAAGGGGGAAAAAAAACCAAAAAAAGAACAATGTTCCTACAAGAACAAAAAAGTGGAAATGGTACATGGCCAAAAGGGGAAAGGTCCCCGATCAGCGGACGGGTAGTCTTTTTAAAAGAAAAAAAAAAAGGTTGGAGGAGAAGGAAAGGGAAGAGAAAGGGGTCGTGACCGGACGGGGAAAGGAGGGCTCCTATGTAGAGGAGGGGAGAGAAGGAGGGGACAGGTAATAGCCACACTGGCGAGGGAGAGGGGGGGACGGGGGACAGCAGGGGAGAGAATGGATTCGGGGGGATTCGTAAGGAGGAAATAAGGCCCTGGTCCTAGGAAGGGGGGGGGGAAGACACAAAAGGCTTATATCCCTAGAGGAGGGATCGAAAAAAAAGACCGGTGCCAGAAGGTCGTGAAGGCAGTAAGCAGATCTTGTTCTTTTGAAAAGGAGGAATGGAAAAGAACTGACTCCCGAAAAAAAAAGGAAAGAAGAAAAAAGAAAAAAAGGCAGGAAAAGAGCGGTTTGCAAGAAAGAAAAGTGTGCTCACAGGGAGAGTGGTCTCCTGCGGGGAAGAGGGGGTACTAGGAACAGCAAGTGTGCTAATTCTTTAGAAAGGGGGTTCAAGGTAGCATAATTTTGTGGTTAAGGAGGGGAAAAAGGTACGAAAGGGGTTGACTATCGCCTAGGAAGGGAACACTCTGAGAAAAAGAGAAAGAGTGAATCATACATCTGTCTCCACAAAAAGGTTCGGGGAGGAGGCGGGAGAGAAAAAAGAGGTGAGCTAATTGCTTTCATCAGGGGGAGAATCAGGGAGATAACTTACCTTTCAAAATACAAACGAAGGGAAAAGAAGAGAAAGATGGTTGGAGGGAAAGGGAGAGGGGGTCTTTCTAAAAAGGGGGAATGAAATCAATATCACGGAGAGGGAAGGAAAAGGACACGAAGGGGCGGTTTTCCTTAGGTCCAGAAAGGGAAAGGGAAAGGGTCGGGATACAGGACCGGAAAAAAAAAAATGTTCTCCTGAGCCAAGTACCTGTGGGGGGCACACGGGAAGGACATGTGCTGCCAAGGGGCAACTGAGAGGAAAGAGAGGGGGGAATAAAAGCCGATCATTAAAAGAAAAAGAACGTTAGCGGTCTCCACTGTGGTCTATTTAAAAAAGAGGGGGGGGGATGTTGCTACGAAGCCGTGAAAGGGAGAGACCGCCTAAAGGAAGTGGTGGCATGGTAAGAGAAGGGAGGCACCTCGCAGGGGAAAAAAAAGGAGAGGGAGGAAAAATACTACATTCTTTTACTGGCTGGACCGGGGAATGCTTTTGAAAGGAGGGGTTTCCTCTTAAAAAAGGATTCAACTCTATAAGAAAAAGGGGGGACAAAAAGTCATAGGAGCATCTTGGAGAAGACTAAGAAGGGAAAAGAGCGATCCGCATCGAAAGGGGGGGACAACGGAGAGGATGAAAAAAGGAAGTCGATTATTGAGTCGAAACGAAAGGAGTCTAGACAAAAGGAGATAACCGTTCATTATTGCACTACGGGAAAAAAGAATAGGAGGTGGGGAAAATCAACCACAAAGAGGGGGGGGATTAAAAGAGAATGAAACAAGGGAAAAAGGCACTTGCCCAAGGCCTCCTTCGGGCGAGCAAGCGGGGAGGGGAAAACTGCACAAAAGGAGCTATGTCGAGAAAGCTTCGCAATTCGAAGGACAGAGCGGAAAATCTGTCAGGGAGAAGAAAGGGGGGGCTCCGATTTTACTCTCTACAATACGCAGAAAAAGGCTTGTGGAGGAACAGAAAAAAAAGGATCTCAAAACGGACGAAAAAAAAGGTAAGGTTAAAGAGGGTGTACTTAGAATACAGAAGGGAAAAGAAGGGGTCAGGGGTCACGATAGAGAAAAAGAAATCCAACTTCGAAGGAAGAAAAATAGCTCTTCTATTTCTTGGGAAGAAGAAAAAAGTACTAAAAAGAAGAAGGTACTTTCTTATGCACGGGAAATGCGCAATCAACTAGGGGAAAAAGAAATAAAAGGCGTCAAGGCGTTTTTCTCCGCATCCTAGGGGTAAGCTGGGATAGTCAGAGAGGGAAAGTCAAACAACGGAAAAAGGAGGTCTCACAGAAGAAAGGGAAAGAGAAATGACTGAGAAAATTTATCTAAGGAAATAAAGCGAAAAGACGCTCACAAAGGGAACTGCTCAGGAAGGATATTTGATGCACAGCGGGAAGAGGACGCAAAAGTGCGGGAGAGGGCTAATCATGCTCAAGGAGGGTCAATGAGGGGAAAAGAGAAGAAAGAAAAACGAAGCTTCCGAGGAAGAAGGAGTCGGTCATCGGAAAAGGAGGGCGTCATGCAGGAACCAAGCCTTTGCTTACTGAAAAGAGTCGAAACATGTGCAAAGACTCGAATCTGTAAGCCATCCGACGTGCTAATCGGGGGGAAAAGAGGGGGGTGAAGAAAGTGCCGGTTCACCTGAAAAATTGGGAATAAGAACGGTCCAATTTCGAGAAGGAAAAGGTAAACGCTGTTTGGGCCGTAAAAGACGGGAACGATGGCTGGGAAAAAATTGTGAAAAAATCCGGGGAAACGGTTTCTTGCGTACAAGATGGGAAAGGGGGAAGGAGGGAGGCGGAGGGAAGCTACTCCCTGTCCAAAAGGAGCATGGGTGCTATAAAAAAAAAGAGAAAAAAAAGTATCGGCAAAGCTTCAGCTCCCTGTGCCTGACCAATTGTACGGAAAGGGAAGGTATAGAAAAGACTGGAGAAAGGGGGAAGGACGGTCTTCTGCATTTATGGGAAAGAAGAAACGAAGTGCTCCTGCGTGGGGGGGGAGAAGAAAAAGGTGAAAGAAAAAGGGAGAAATAGGGGATCCAGGGAAAGCTACAAAATGCTTAGAAAAAGGAAGGAGAGAGACGGTCCTCTAGCCGGGGTCGGAAAGGGGAAAGGGCAGCTCCTTGAGGGTGCAACACACCGAGTGGCTTGGGAGAGAAGAATAGTACATCAGAAAAAAGGGAGGTGAAGAAGAGATGGGAACTCTATCACACCTGTGGGGGGAAAAAGGCGGAGGATAGAGGAGACCGAGAAAGTTAGTCCAAAAACGTGCAAGGAGGAAAAAACGCGCCCGTTGAAAAAAAAAATCTGCGTATTAACCAAGTCACCAGGAGCAGGGGGAGACGAACATCGGTGAAAAACCAAATTCTTCTAAGTACGATCGCGATGAGAAAGAAAGAAAGAAAGCATTCTCAGAAAGCATCTGCTCTTATCCAGACAAAGAAGAAGGATCCCAACCTTGCTGGAGGAAGGAAGGGGACTTCAGCTATTTCAGGGAAGAGAAAGCGTCCCGAGGTGAAGATCTCGAGGAGGGGAAAGAGATCCTGTACCGAAAAAAAGGGCGGTATAGGCGCCTCTTACGAGATGAAAAGGGAGGCAGGAGGCAGGCAAGCAGAGAAGGGGAAAATGGCGTCACGATGTTTGTGCGAGAAAACGGATCCGGCGTCAGAAAAAGAGGGAAAAGAGAGATGAGCGCTACCAGGAAAAGAATCCTAGATCCACTCTCTCAGGTCAATTTGGGGGAGCAGGAAAAGAGGAAAAAACAGAGCACGTAGGAGGGAAGAATATGGCGCATTTACCACCAATTAAAAAAGGAAAGCGAATTGGTAAAAAAGGAAAAAAATGATGAGAAAAGGGAAAAAGTAGGAGTCTTTATGTCGGGCGTGGTGAAAAGGGGAAAAGGGAGACCTCGTAGAAGGCTTCAAGAGTCTGAGCTTGCTGCAGGCATCGGTTAAACAAAGTTAAGGGCGGAAGAGGATAAGGAGAGCATTCTATGAATCAATAGACAGCAAAAGAAACATCCATACGATCGAAATCCAGGTGCAGGGATGGCCTTCCGGAAGGAGAGAATACTTGATTATACGGGGGTCAGAGAACAAAGGAAAGCAGGAGGCTCTACAAAAGGGGCGAAAGAATGGGAGGGGTGGCTTATAAGTAAAAAGAGAGGGAATGAGAAATATAATTCTGACACAGAGGGGGAGAGGGAAGAATCGAAGAAGCACCCTTCAATTGAATTTGGAAAGAAGGGACTCTGGAGAAGCTCGAAAGATATCGGAGCCCCTTTCGGTCGTCAGGGAAAAATGGGGGGAGAACCCGCCCCGAAATTGGGAAAACTATTCACCTAAGCTCGGGAGGAGGAGATGTCGCAGGGAAGGAGACATCTATAAGAAAAGGGGGACGGGAATCAACTCCTTCTATTTAACCAGAGACGAGAGGGATAAAGAGAAGCACGAAGGGAAAGAAGGAAAAAGCAATCATCCTTCCGCTAAGCACACCACGTCGCCCAGGAAAAAAAGGGCGGCGAAAGTGTAGAAGAGGGGACTTCCAGTTTCAGGGCGTGTAAAAAAAACCTGGAAATGAAGAAGGGAAACAGGGAGAAGAGGTTATCTCCAGGGAAAGGAGAAAGATTACTTCGCTGGAAAGAAGAAAAAGGGAAGTCCAGAAGATAAAAAGAGACCACCAATTTGTTAAAGGGGGAAGAAAAAAAAGGGGGAGGAAGAAGGAAAAAAAGGTGTCCCTAAGAAAAAAGGCTCTCACGGAAGAAAGAAAAAGGGCGTTGGGAGGGGGAGGCCCAACAGCTTTTCTGAGACTCTAAGAAGAGGAAGGAAGGAGAAAGGGGAGAAAGAAAGACAATGGGAATACCACCTACGAGCAAGCAGGGTGTTGAAGAAGAAGAATCCAAGAAAAAGATAAAAAACATATGAGGGGTCGCGGAATAAAATTGATTCTAAAATGTAAAGACGGGAAAGACGTAATGTTATTGTTGACAGTCCCTGATATCCCAAAGGACATACTCCAAAAAAGAAAAAGGGCGATGGCGTGAAAGAAAAGTCCTTTCTTGGACGTTTGTGAGGGATGAGAGGAGGACGCAAAGGAACACTTTGCAAAAAAAGGAAAAATCGCTTCAAAGGAAAAAAAGACTCCAAAAAGATTCCGGCCCGAAGAAAAAAAAAAGAAACTGGGGGGAGAAACGCCTCGGTGGCGAAGAAATGGCGTGCAGAAGGACGAAAAGGAGAATAGGGCGTTTTTGAAGTTGGGAAAAAGGGGGGGCAAAAATCGTATAGAAATGGAAAAAAAAGGGGGTCCTAGGTGGGTTTGACGACGGGCCTAGAAGGGGAAACGAGAGATAGGCGCCCCCAAGTGTCGAAAAGGCCGTTTCGAGAGAAAGGAAGAGGGGGGGGGTTGCTGTAATAAGTTCGTCGGCATCTTCTCTCCCTCTGAACTGACAAAAAGGAGAAGGGGGGGGAGTGGTAAGTTGAAGTAAAAGAGAAAAAAGGTTGGTGACACAATCATCTGTAATATCGGCCAAGGAGGGGGGGTGGAGGCTATTCGGAAAAAAGAAAAACGATCGAACCGAAAAAGACCAAGAGAGACGGGGGGGGGGAGAGTATCCCTTGGGGATGGAAACCGAAGGGGAAAAAGGGGGGAAAACACTTTGAGAAAGAAGACCCGATCGTCCCTGGCGAAAAAAGGAAGTTCAGAAAGAAGGGAACCACTGAGGAAGGACAGCGCTGGTCCCCTTCTAAATAGAGAAAAAGAAAAAGGGAAAAAAAAAGCCGAAGAAAGGAAGACCAATTATCCATAGCCAAAAGAAGGTATTAAGCCGAGGAGGGGAAAAAAAAAACCCCGGGGAAGGGAATTTGACTGGCTTAGATTTAAAAGGCAGAGGAGAAGGGGGGAGGTCCTGGGGGGATTCACTCTTATTACAAATCGGGGGGAAGAATGAAGGGAGGACGAAGGGGGAAAAAAGGAGAGGGGAGACATACTATCCTCATCGACAAGATAAAAGAGGGGAAAAAGAGGGGCGTTAGGAGAGGAAGAGCTAGCAGTCCGATCCGAGGGGGAAGAATATATGAAGAAACGCTTAAAAAGAGGAAGTCAAACAAAGAGAAGAAAAAGAACAAAAGCATTGGATGGAGGAAAAGAGGAGGACAAGGGATCGTCCAATCGCTAGAAAATATGGCTACCTTGGACTGCCAGAGAAAAGGAAAAAATAATCAAAGGCGCAGGAGCGGCGCTGAATCGCCAAGTTGGGAGAGAGGGAATCTAGAAAAAAGACGCACAGTGGAAAAGAGAAAACAGACGAAGCAAAGGAGGGAGTCAAGGTTGGGGAAAGAAAAGAAAGAACCTTAGCGTAACGGCGGGGGGGAAAAAAGGAAAAAAGGCGAAAGGGGAAACTTCTCACGACTACACCGAAAAGAAATAAGTGGGCTTTATTAGCCGGGGAAAAAGAGGCAGATGAAACAAGGGGGACAGCAGCATCAATCGTCGAGAAGGAAGAAAAAGAAACGTCAGGGGGGCGCGATGATGCGATCGAGAGACATGGTCAAGGCCGTGGGAAGGGGCGTAGTCAAACAAGGGGAAGAAAAGAGCGTCACAATCGGCAAGGGAATGGGAATGCACTAAGGGACACAGAGCATATCGAAAGAGGGGAAGCGGAAAGGGAGAAGTCCTTCACTCGCAAGGAAGGGGACGAGGGGGAGGATCTCAAATTGGTAGAAGAAAATGGCTAAGAAAAAAATAGGAGGGAAGAGTTCTAATAAAGAAGGAAAAGGGGAGAAAAAGCAAAAAAGAAAATGAGGAGATCTCATCTTCTCTGTCTCAGAAGGAAGAAAGGGTGGTCAAAGATGAAAACAGGAAAGGGGTCCTTACGAACAATATGGAATCAAGGGGAAGGAGATGGCGGGGAGGATCTGTCGGTGGCACGGGTAAAGGGTTGAGAAAGGGAAGGAAGACACCGCGTCAGGAGGAGTGGAAGTCCTAAAAACTAAACTACCGAAGAAAAGGAAAAAGAGGGGGGAAACAATCAAGGGAGGAAAAAGGCTGGCTTCTGCATTTTTGGGGATTGGGAAAAAAAGGGGTTTATTTGATAGGAAAAGAAAAGAATTGGGAGGAGGACCTCCCTGCCAGAAAGAAGCAAAAGAAAAATGGAAAGAAAAAATTCGGTTACCGGGAAAAAAGGGGGGCTTCAATCCGGATAATCGCAAAAAAAGGAGGGAATTAAAGGGTTCCCTACGTGGTAGGAGGTAATGAGGCGACGTCTTCTGGGGGAGAAAAATCTATGAAAGGGGAAAGTTGTGCTTTTCTTTCCTATGAAGGATGCTAAAGGAAGGAAAGAATAATAAAGCAAAAAAAACTACCTTCTTTCTGTAAAAACCGAGGGCTTCGGGATAGAGAAGGGAAAGCAGGTAGGAGGGGGGGAGGAGAGAACCTGACTCTCTTCTGCGTAGAATGCGGCAGGGGGGGGGGGGGAATACAAAATGGCCATGGGACAAGGAAGCTCTAGGGGAGAAAAAAGAAAGGGGGATCCTCCTCATCAGAATTAGCTAAGAAAAGTAAAAAGATTTACAGGGGATGTGACTCTGCTCCTGGGGGACATTAGGGAATAATGAGAAGAGAAAAAAAATCCATCAAAATTGCTAACGGGCTTTCGATGTTGGGGGGGGAAAAGGGAAGAAGGAAAGGGAAGAGGGAAAACTCTTGAGGAAGGGGGGGAAATGTACCTATGGCTGATGGACGAGGCCGAGATTGGAAGAGGAGGAAAAGAGGTCGCAGCAGATAGAGAGAGAAATTCTACGCACAGTTTTTGACACGAAGGGGGGGAGAGAAAGAGGAAGAGAGATAGAGAGAAAAAGCCATATATCCACTCTCTCTGGAAGAGGGAAAAAGGGAGCCATATAAGAGGGAGAAGAGGTATTAGAAGGGGAAAGGGAGGGCGCATTTTCCCGCCATACCAAACTAGAGAAAGGGAAGGGGAGGAGGGGCGCTAGGAAGAGGAAGGTTTGGCCTCCCCGGACGGTCACGTTGCGCACAAACGCCAGAAAAAAATTGGCTCAAGGAGGAAAGGAGCTGTGTCCCTTAATACAGAAGGGGAGAAAAGAAAAGGGGTAAAAACAGCGGGGGGAGGGGGGGGACGGTACATTAGAAGTCTCGATGGCAGGCAAGAGGGGAAAGAAGCATAAGTAAATAAAGGAAAGGGGAGGCCATTTATTTCTTTCAGAAAGCCAGGAGGGGGAGGGAGGAGGAAGAAAGGAAGAGGTAAAAAAGGAAAAGAAAAGAAAAGGAGGAGGGGACCTCGTTCTCACATCAGTGTGTAAGGGAAAAGGGAAAGGAAGAGGCGCTAAAAGGAACGGGCGTTCATAGTAAGAAGAAGGGAAAAAAAAAAGGGGAAGAGGAAAAACGCAAAAGGAGAAACACATTGAATTTGAAACTAAGCAGTGAGAACAGGAAGGACACTCAGACAGAGAAAAACTATTAGTCGGGAGAGGGGGAAAGGAAAACCCCTTCTGCTCGGAGGAAATGAGAGAAAAAGAAAACCCTCGGGGAGGGAAAAAAGACAGCGCGTGATTGAGTCGGACGGGCGGGAAGAGTACAATTGGGGAAGGAGAGGAAAGGGAGAGAGAGGGGTGCTGAATCCACTATTCTAGACCAAAAAGAAGAAAAGCCAACGCGGATCACTAGAAAGAAGGAACATAATTCCATCATCCTTCTTAAAGAGAAGAAGTCGAAACGTTCTGTGAGAGGACATCGTAGAAGGGAAAAAAAACGACGTTACCAGCAGGAGGGAGAAAAGGGAAAAGACGAAGTAACGGGGAATTTGAGGTTATCAAAAGATGGACTAGAGGAGCGGGTCACGGGAAGGATGCAGACTTATCAAACAAAAAGAAAAAAAAAGAAAAAATTGTCCCGCCAAACTAAGGGAAGAAGGAGGAACACCTCTCTAAAGGGGGCGTTGTCTGTTTTAAGGAAAGGGAAACAAAACAGCGTTGGTATGGAAGAAAGAACGTGATCGAAGGACTCTCTGGGAACAATTGGGTTTAAGACTTTGAACAAACCAAAAAAAAAAAAAAAAGGGGGGGTAGAAGAAAAGGGCCATCGATTCGCCTCTCGGGGGGAAGAGGTACAAGATTCGATAGGGGGGAAAGGGGTCGTGCCCAAGGGAGAAAAAGAACCTTTTTTGTGGGAAACCAAGGAGGGGAAAGGGGAAAAAAGGAAGAACTCAAAAGACCTTCGAATGGCGTGAAGGCGTAAAGGACTTGTATCGCATGGGAGAAGAAATCGCAAAAAAAACCCTGGCCGCAACTAAAAGACAGGAAGGGGGAAGAAAGCGTGAGAAAGGGGTGTGCTCGCCTCAAAAGGAGGAGGAAAAGCTGCGAAAAAAGGGGGGGAAAGAATTGTGTGGGGGAAAGGTGAGAGGTTGTTCTCAGCGAACTGGGGGGGAAAAGAAAAGGGAAGAGAAAGGCTATCCTCTATCGAGAGGGGGCAGACCCAATTGGAAAAAAAAAAGAAAGTTGCGGGAGAAGGGGAACTTAATTGCTAGGCAGGTTCAGAAAAAGGAAGGAGGAGGGACTAAAGATGAGTTTCTTGTAGTCAGGGGAAAAGCGAACCTGTTGCAACGAAGGAGAATAGGGCCGCCAGTGGGCTTCGAGTCGTTCGGAAAGCGAAAGAGAAAAAAGACGAAGGGGCTTGCCGTACCTGTCTGCAACCGAGAAAAAAAAAAGGATAGAGAAAACTGAAAAGGACCAAGCAAGTGGGAGGGCGCGTGCCGATCTTCGTGGCGCATAAAAGAGAAGAAAAAAACTGGGCAGAAAAAAAGGAGGAACTTTTCTAATTAGAGAAGGGAAAGCCGACATAGAAAGGGTATCCATAGAAAAAGAGGTGATGCCCATTACTTCTTCCTTTTGGGGAAAAGAAGGGAAGAGGGAAAGGATAATTACCAGGGGGGAAACTTCTCAGTGGGTTATGAAAACTCTTGTTTTGGTAAGGGAAGAAAAAGGTCGGGAAGGGCAAGAATGTGTAAAAGGGATCTAGAAGAAGCATCTATCTCTCTCACACCGGGGAAAAAAGAGAGAGACATCGAACGCTATCGTCTATTCAGAACCAAAAGGGCCCGACCTATGGGAAGGGGGATCCACCAAGATGACATAAAAGACAAGGGAATTATAGGATAACGTCGGAAAAAAAGGGATCATGGCAATCGGGGGGCTGGGGATATGGGACAGGGGGGAGGGCGGCGGTGAAACGTCTTCGCATTCTGAAAGAGGGGGGAAGAGAAAAGGGGGGTATGGAGAAGGGAGGCACTCTCGAAAGGGAAAGGGGAAGACGAAGCCTTGGAGAGGGTCATACAGTTACTGCAAAATAGGGCAGGGGATTCGGAATGAACGACTCTAAGGGAAAAAGGGTCGTGCTCTTCTATTCTTTAACTGGGCGCACAGGAAAGGTGATTAGCCTGTCAAACGGCACTCTCATATGGAGAAAGAGGAAGCAGAAAAAAGAAGCCCTCATCCAGAGGGGTAAAAGTGGTCTTATGATGGGGGGGGGAATGGCGTCCTATTTCTATAGTAGGGAAGAGCACATCGAATGAAAAAACACGAAAACGTGAGCTTCGCCACCTCTTCTGCTCAGGGGCAAAAGGGAGGGTGGAGAAAGGGGAAGGGGGGTGGTCTATTTCTAGCAAGATGTAGGGAGAAGCAAAGAGACGGAATGAAAAGGAGATGCTTCGGGGTGTACTTGAGGAAGAAAGCCGTGCAAGGGGCACAACATGGAATCGGGTCACTCCGTAAGAGGGAAGATCACCTCCGAGCTTAGGCATGAGAGAGATCTTGAAAAGGAGCTTCGGGAAAAAAGGGTTGATCCTATCGTCCGAAGGGCAACGCGTCGAATAACGGAACTACAAAGAAAAGAAGAAAAAAGGAGTTATAAAATGTCCATTTGCCAAAGCCAGGGGGGGGAAATGAAAGGGTGTTGGGATTTTGGGAAGTAATTCATGCTACTAGAGGAGCTGTGTCGATAACCTAAACAAAGCAGAACGGGACTGGGAATCGCTCCCCTGGCCGGGAAACGAAGAGGGGCAGAAGGAAGTACTCCCGAAGGGGAAAAGGAGTGGTACTACTCTTCTTGGCCAGATAAACAATCGAGTGCTCTCGTGTAGGGTGATGTCAGCGGGGGAAGGAATGAGACTACTACGAACGGCTTCAGAAGAAAACGAGGGA
>Ga0179593_1362559_pt1 | contig 18538 bp, 31 predicted proteins | sample CZODoug2_1_08_16_FD_185931 | JGI IMG/M metagenome (GOLD analysis project Ga0179593, IMG submission 185931) | Vadose zone soil fungal communities from Angelo Coast Range Reserve, California, USA - CZODoug2_1_08_16fungal (PacBio error correction) | ecosystem: Environmental > Terrestrial > Soil >...
ACATGTTAGTCTGGGGAGAGAAAAAAGCCTAAACCAAAAAAAAAAAACCATGGGGGGAGGCACCGCAGATGCCAAAGACTACCAAAATCGCAAGAGCACGGAAAAACACCTATGGAAAAAATTGACCAGGTAAGGGGGGAGGGAGAAAAGCGATCAACCGCGATAAGAAAATCGATTGCCCGCGAAAAAATCCGTCCAAAAAAAAAAAAAAAGCTTTGCGACAACAAAAGTTGGGGGGGGGGCCCAAGTCACGGAGAACTAAAAAAAAAAAAGGGGGGCTCTCTTAATCCCAGTGCACTGGTGGGGACATGAATGCCGAAAGGACAAGAACGGGCGAAATGTGATCAAAAGAACAAAAGAACCCCGACATCTGTGTGGCGGACCTTGTTTCCGTGGCGGGGGGGGAGGAAAAAGAGCCAGGCAAAATTTACGACGTGGCGGGTCCAAAAGGGGGGTAGATCTTTCCCCCCGCCAATCGGATGGAAGCCGAACCAGAAAAGGTGCTGAAACAGAACAACGAGCGCGGGGATAACATTTGGGGACACACGGGCAAGCATTCGCAAAGGGAAACCAAAATAACGAAAAGGCCAAAACGCCCCTAGAGAGAGACATGGCGGACAGGGGAAAAGCCAAAACCAAGCGAAAGGGCACTTTCCCATCAACAGAACCAAGGGGAGAGCACAAAACCAAGTCAAAAAAACAAAAAAAATCGCCACTGAGAGGAAGAAAGGAGGGGGGGAAAAGGAACGTTGAAGACTTAGAAAAGGGTCAGGGAAAAAACAAAGCTCGTGGGGCAGGGGAAAAAAGGGCCTGGGTGTCACGGGGGTAAGACGGGGGTGTTCTCTGACGACTCACACGTACTGGCACTGCAGAGGTATCCGGGCGAAAAAAAAAAAAGGGTATGTTGAAAAGAGAGGAGATTTGAAACAGGCGGCAATGGCCGTACGATATTTGGGGGGGTACGCCAAATTGATCGGCAAAGGAAAATGCCAAGACCCTTGTCACGGTACAGGGGGAAGGACAAAACGAAAAAAGAAAAAAAACGGAGTTATTGAATGGCAACAAAGGGAAGGCGCTGGGATCTCCCAAAAAATGAACCCAAGGAGAACGAAAAGAGCAGAAAAAAAGGAAAAACCGGGATTTTACATGACAGAGACACAAATAAAAAAAAGGCACAAGCTCTTCGCGAAAAAAAGGAACAGGGAGTTGGCAAAAAGTGAAAGACATAATTGAAGTTCCCAGGGCAAGGAACCCGGGATCCCAGGAGGGAACTGCGGAGTTAAGGGGTCTTGAGCAGGGGAAAGAAAAAAAACGATGTGAGAAGAGCGGGGCAAACGAGTGGGACCGCGTTTTTTAAAACTAGATAAACAAACATGTGTTGACAGCGGGAAAGTTTACCAGGAAAAAGTCAGCAGGAAAAAAGCGGGTGCACCCATGGGAAATGTTTTTTTGGTTCAAGACCAGATAAGGGGGGTAAGCACGGTTCGGAAAAAGAAACTGCCGAGAGAACCCGTCCAAGGATTCGACAGTTGATGGTTCGCAAATGAGAGCAGTAGGTGGAAAGCGGGTGTCTTGTCGCGAAGAAGAAAACCTGGGACCAATTTGGGGTACAAGTCCGTTTTGGAAGCAAATCTAAAAAAAACGCAGCGAAGGGGAGACAAGGGGGGTCGTGATGGGGAATTGGAACGGGATCCGGCAGGAGGGGGAGACCTGGGGAAAAATCATCAAATGGGGGGTTTGTCTGAGGAAGGGCAGTCGGAATGGCGGCAAATAGCATGGAAAGGCCAAATCTAATAAAGTAAGAAGGTGGGGGTTCGGGGTGGAACCTCATGGAAGAGGAACGAAAATGGGACCGTTGTCAGGGGGAGCCACCAGCCTCGACCGATCCAAAAAAGGTAAACAACGCGGAATGAGGCAATAAAAAAAATCTCAGGGAGGAAAGGAAAAAGGAAGCATTCCGCAAAGTTCTCCACAAAAGACACAGAAGGGTTCCACCCAATCGGACGTAAGGGGGACACCTAGAGGGTGGACAGCGAAAGTAAAAGTGAAAAATCTTCCGGGGGGGAGGGACGTGGTAAAGAATGTCTTATCCGCACGTAACCTTGGCCCTTACTAAAAACCATCCGACAAGACAGCAAAGAACACGGGAAGGAGGGAAGGGGTACGCAAATATAAGCACGAAAGTCAAAAAAGCAATCCACAGGAGGTTAGATGAATGAAGGAATAAGGGCGCTCAGGAGGGGAATTTGGGATGGACAGGGAGCCCTGCTACGACGGTGAACACAAAAAAGGTCAATGCGTCCCGGAAGGGCAGGGGGGGGAATCGGTAAAAGATCAAGCTGCAAATAATTGCACGACCGTGGGGGTCCGTCAGCAAAAAAAAAACTGGCCTATTTAAGGACCAGGGGCAACAGGAACAGCCAAATGCAGTTGTTTTGATTATTAATTGTTTGGTTTTTGTGGGGTTAAATCCCGATAAGGAAGGACCCTGCCCCCAAAGACACTAATGCCAATAACGTATGCGAGGGAAAGATGTGAAAACCTCAAAAACTAAAACAAAATAGCGCCATTGGAAAACGGTAACCGGGGGGAACGAGGTATTGGAAAGAGGCGGAACAACTCGCAGAAAACTTAGAAAACCTGCCACAAAGCAACTCGGCACTTAACAGGAAAACAGTGGGGGAAATGAGGCAGAGCGGGGGTTTCAGAAAAAACGAAATCCGGAGAAGAAAACCAAACCGAGCGAAGCCCCACCTACGGGTTTCGAAAGGGAGTGGGGAAAAGTTAAACTAGACAAAACAACCACATCAAAAAGGCCCCGGTCCGTCATCCAGGAAGGGATGGTCATGATCGCCGGGCGGGAAGACATCCGAATCTGCTGCGAAAACTCTACCTGGGGCTGGTATCGTGACAGGGTTCAGGGCAAGTTCGTCGTTCAATGGCAAACACGCATAAGCAAAGAGTTCTACGGAGACAGTGTTAAAAACATCAACCTCAAACAAAAAAAAACAAAAAAGGGGGGAGGAGAGAAAGGAAAGTCGACGCTCGCCAAAGGTGATCGATTTTTGGGGGGAAAAGGGGAACTACTAAAAAGGAAGCAATGTTCACGTAGGACAAGCACGCGAAGGCCGCAGAAACGAGGAGGCTGCGACGCGGATCAGGGAAAGGGGGCATCTGGAGAAAATACCAAGGCCGATTGGGGTGTCTCAGGTTTCAGGGATGCCACCCTCCCATACCCAACAAAAAAGGACAAAAGAGAAGTGCGCGTAAACACAGGATCACACGATGCCCGGGAAAGGCAAAGATTACCAAACCCTCAAAAAGCCCGGCGAAACTCAAGGCAAACCCAGGAAGGAAGACCCAACGTGCCGAGGGGGAGACTGGGAAACAGGCATCAGAGGTAAACGCAAAAAAACCGTAAGAGAAAAACTCAGGGGAAGACCGGGCAACCGGCAAGTTGAATGTCCGAAAAGATTGCTCTTGGGCCATCAAAAAAGAAAAAACCCAAAGAACCACGCAAGGGGCGCCCCAATGGTCCTTGAAAAAGCAGCAGGGAGCTTGCGGGCACGAGGGGCGCCAAACGACGGACAAGTGGTGAAGAAAAAAAAAAATGAAGAGAGGAACCATGCGGGGAAAAAGTTTGAGCTGCAATGGAGAAAGCCGTCAAAAGGAAGCGAGAGAAATACAAAACACAGAAAAGGCAAAATTTGAGAGACACCCAATAAGCCTACATAGAACCGACTGGTATTGGCGGGCAAAATTGTGACGAGAGCATAAACAGGGAAAATCCGGGAGCGGAGGCCACTGGAGGGTCGTGAAATGGGCAGAAAAGGAAAGGGAAAGCCCGATTTGGACCTCCGCAGGGCAGGCCCACAAAAAAAAGGAAAAGTATTTGCACCGCTGAAAAACTGAGGCGGGCCACAAATCCGGAAAACGCCGCCTTGGGCATGGTATGAGACTTTGCCGAGCGCTGGAACGTTTCTAACACGAGCCGCGCCGGAGGAAGAAAAGACGGGGGGGAAATTATCGCGGGGGACGATATGGCAAAACGGCACAAATTACAATTTCAAAAAGCCGCGAACCCTCAAACCAACCACCAGGCTTTACGAAGTCGGCAACGCAGGGGATTGAAGACACAACAACCGACACAAGGGACTGGGGGAAAAGGGGGGTTGAAACTACAACTCCGGCCGTTGAAAACCATCACCGGGAACAACAACAAGGAGAAAAAAAGGTCGCTTGGGGTTCGAGGAAAATGAAATAAAAAAACGGAAAGTTGTTGGTGCAAAGGCCCCGGAGAGGAAAATAATCAGGCAAAAACCGATTGACACCAGCGTCCGGGACGCATGGAAAAAGCAAAAAAACAAAACAGACCGGAAAAAGGAGAAAAAAACGTGGGTTCAATCCTAAGAGGGTGAAGAGCAAACGAACACGAGGGGAAACCCGACTTGAAAACCCGTAAAAAAATGGTGTGGATCCCCCGACTGACGCAGAAGTGGAAGGAAAAATCAAGAAGACAAAAAAAAATCCCGTTGCAAGTATAACAGGACGAAAAACGCCATCCTCATCCGAAATTCCTAAAGACGGAAATCGGACCATAGGAAAAAAAACATAATCGCCTTGCCACGGAAAAAGGGAGGAACTGGTCTAACTAATAGCAATGTAGACCTCTGGGAAAAGAAAGACAAATTTGGTCGCGAAATAGGGCAAATGCTGTAGAAAATCTACCATTTGGGGGGGGGGAAAGATCGTTATCAATTGGTGTTCATGGGAAAATCCCTGGACTGGGGAAGGAAATACCTCCCCCGGTTTGATCAAATTGGGTCGGGGGGGGGGGGGGGGCAGGTACTAACGGGAAAAGTCAAGGGGGGAATTGAGCAGAGGTCAATTGGAAAAATCACTCGGAGACAGGGCATCCGGACAGCACGAAAGAACACGACAGGGTTGTGCCCGAAATGAAAGCTGCCTCGCGGCAAAAAGCAGCGCGTCTTATCCCCGAAAACGCCAACAAAACACGGTCGAGTACCCGAAGAAGCAGTTTGGGTTAAAACTGGGTAGAGGAAGAAAAAACCGAAAGAAAAAACCTAAAAATGGTCCTCAACATCCTACAAAGGGTGGACGGGACAAAGTTCCACAAGAGGGGGTGCTGGCCGACTTGGGACCGGGGGAAATACAGCCTCCAGCCAAGCAGAGGGAACATGGTGGAATAGGAAGGGGAAAGCTTTTTTACATGGATTGTCCCGGAGGGGGAAAACGCAATGAGCGCGCGAGGGGGGGGGTATTCAAAAAAAAAAATGGCGAGGGTTCGGACGGACACATTCACATGCAAGGCATGTGAAAGCGCGACTTTCATCAAGGGGAGCAAACGAAACTAAAGTATCAGGCAATAACAAAAAAAACAGCGCCAAACCAACGAGGGGATTGAAAGGGATTGAAAATGGAAGGCAGCTTAGGCAATTGGTCCCGGCAACACACAGGGGGAAAATGAACCGCCAATAGGAAAAAAAAGAAAACAATAAACAGGGTAGGAAGATATCCGGAAACACCCCGGTAGAGATAGTAGCCCTTTTGCGGCAAAACGTCGTCGGTAACAATCCGCTTCATCGTGAAATCCCAAAGGGAGGGACCGAAAAAAGAAATAACAAGTATAGCCACGAACCATCAAAGGGGAAAACCAGAAAAAGGAACGTGTGTGCGCGGCCACGCTATGGAAAGCGGGTAATACGGCTGGCAATAAACAACTAAGGGGTTTGTAGACCCGAAAAAGGGTTTAAGGAATTTGAGCTGACTCCAAAGGGGGGAAGGCAAACACGATGATCAAAAACACAAAAGAAAGTGGCGAAAAAAAGAGCTTGGGGCAGGGCGGCAGGCTCATCAAAAAAAGACAAAAAAGGCCGGGCGACCAAGTGATGACTGCCCCCGAAGACAAGAGATCCAAAAAGCCGCGAGCGCACAGAAGGAATAAGGGGTCTCTAGGCGCGGGGGGAAGAATAAAGGTCTCTAAAAAAACAGGGCAAATCGCTGAAAATCTATTGAAAGAAAAGACTTTGCACCGTGCCAAAAGCCCGCGACAGGGGGAACGCACAGATGACGAAACTAATGATCGGCGGGGAAAGCACTTGCGGAAAATGGCCTAAGAAATGTACCGGAGCTTTTGGCCAAAAAAAAAACCCGAACATACAGTTTTGGATAACTGTTGTGCCAAGGAGGGTGTACTTATAGGAGGGAGGGAAAAAGGCGGGGTTCAAGAGCGCGAGTTGGAAAGTTTTGGCGGGGGGGGAACAAAAAACCCAAAAAACCCAGGACAGGAGGACACCGAAGCAAACAAACGATCATGGGTTCCCGAAAATCAAAAAAAAAAGATCGGTGAAATACTGTTCTCAACTGGGGAAAAGAGAGTATCCCAACAAAAAGCAACAATTTCCAACGAAAAACCATTGCAAACGATGGGCGCGGGGAAAGTTCAAGGTCACAAACTTACCACCAACTGCAGAGAAACGGAAAAACTAGGCAAAGCCATAACCACAAAAAAAGAGACCTGCTTAAAAAGCAACCTGGCACGCACCCCAACAAAACCCCCCACAAAAAAAAAGCGGGGCGGAGGTCGAGTCTTGAAAAAGGAAAAAACGGTCGAACTCGACAGGTCAAGTGACTGGGAAGCAGGAGGTTCGCCCGGTTGTGGAAGAGTGGGAACTCCCGCGGAGGGGGGGGGGGGAGACAAAAAGGAAGGAGGAATATCTGATCGTCGCAAAAATGAATGGGCAAAGGGGAGAGTTCTGTCACAGAAAATTTCAGAAAGGATTTTGAAAAAAAAAAAAAGGGGTCATAGAACTTAAAGGACCAGACAAAAAAAAACCAAGTCAACGTTAAAAACAACAGGGAGGAAAACACGAAAAAGAAGGCAACCGGGGGGATTTCAAAAGGGGGGGGAAGGCCCGCGGGGTCAAATGCGAACAAAAGGAAAAAAAAAAGAATAAAAAACAACAGGCATTCAAAAAATAATTAACTCCGAGAACGAATCCTGCCTAAGTCAAGTCGCGAAAAACAAAAAACATTGGGGGCGGTCTGGAGAAAAAAGGACCTCAGGTATGTTCGGGTTGCAAAAAGGTGAAACCACAGTGGGTAAAACCGGTCAAAAAAGAACTTTTCATGGTGGAGTTGATAAGAAGTAAAAAGGAGAAATCTAGAGCGAGGGCGCAATGCGAGGGGAAGTTTTGTCCCCAACAAAAAAAAAAAATAACCCAGAGAGGAAGGTCCATAAAAAGTTGAGGGGAGGGAAAGCTCCCGGAACTAGGGCATAAAAACGGCGGGGCGTAAAAAAAGGGGGGGTTGCGTTCCCGTGCCAAGGGGGAAAAGGGGGGCAACCGTTTTCGGATCGCACGTCAAGTAGGAGCACAAACGCGAGCAGGGGTGAACAGAATCTAGGGGGCGGGGGCTTTCAGGTATTGCTCCCCGAGGTCCGGAAAAAAACAGCATGTTCCCGGGAAATCAAAAAACAGGGGAAGGGGCAACACCAGTTCACTTTTTGGTTGAGAAAAAACTTTACGAACCAAGCGTCCCAACTGGGGGAAGAAAAAACAGGTGAGGGGGGGTGGAAAAAAAATACTCTTAACTTAAAAATGGAAAACAAAGTCATGATGCGCGGGACGCGTCGGCAACGCCGACGCAGACCGAGGGGACTTCGAAGCCTGGTTGGGGCAATGAGGAGGAAACGGCCGGCCCGTTGAAGGGGGGAAGGGGGGGACGGTCAAAACATCCGAACCCCGGTCATGTAAAAAAGAACGAACAGGGGCAGGACAAAAAAGCGTCGTAACGTACTTGCGATTACGGAAGAAAAAAGCAGAAGTTCCAAAAAAAAAACCAACAGGGAACCGCACCACCGGTGACCGCCGGGACTGAAACTAAGGAAGTTCAGTCATAAAAAAAAGGTTGGGAACGCTACAGAAATTCGGCCATTTGTTGCCGCGCGGAGAAAAAGCTAAAGCAATGGCTTGAAAGAAAAGAACTACCATTTTTGGGTTTGGGCTGGGGCGAAACAGCAACTCAAACAATACCGCCGGACTCCGAGGTGGAAAAACGTGGGAATGGGGAGACTACGTGAAAAAAAGCGAAGCCCATATTCGCATATACAAAACGAATCTGTCGAATGCGGGCGCGCAAAGAACTTTGGTGGGAAACAGGGGGGGGTCATACGACTGTCGAAAAACTGGTGGAACAAGCAGCCGTGGACCAAAGGAAAAAGTCCCAAGGACGGGGGTGCGGAAGAAGTAAATACAGCAAAAGAGCTCCATCGCCGGCCCGGCAGGGGCAAAAAGCATTGGAACCCGAAAAAAAAAAAGGCAGTCCCGGGGAAAGTGTGGGCTCAAAGGAGAACAACGGGCCGGGGGACCACTTGCGTCGGCCGCACTAAGTGGGTTCCTCAAGCCCCGAAGAAAATCAACGCAAACGTACCCCCAGTGTGCTGCACCTGGCAGAATAGGGCACCAAATAGAACGGCTCACCCTGGAAATACGGGGCGAATACTACGCAAACTACCAACTGGAATCAAGTCAACCCCAAACCAAAACCGATAAGCAGGCAAGTGTCTGTGATAGGGATGGGGGGTGTTTTCGATGCACACCGTGGGAAGGCGAATATGTCGGTAGGTAAAGGGGCAACGAAACGACCGGCAGGTACAGACAAAAAACAGCAAAAAAAAAAAAGTAGAAAAAAAGAATAACCGTAGAAATTTTAAGTAAGGCCCACATAAGGGGGGTGGTTCTAAAATCAGTACGTGGAGTGGGTTTTGTGGGAATCAAAGGCGTTTTGGGGATACTCAAAAAAAGCATAACCACACAAGGTCAGAAACACATGTGTAAAAAAGATACACGGGAACGATGCTGGGCTGCAATCGAGCGAAATCAAAGATCTCGTAAAAAAAGAAGCCTCGCAACAGCGAGGAAGTGGCCTGCAGGGTGGTAACTGAAGGTCTGTCCGGGCAGAGCAAAATGCACAGGAAGCACAGAAAGAACATGGGCAAGAAGGTAAGACGCAAAATAAAACTGAAAAAAACCAGAGAGGGGAACAAACTAGGGAATGTCCACTAACATAGAAAAAAAAAAAGAAGAAAAAGAAAAGGTGGAAAAAAGAGCAAAAAGATTTGAAAACGAATGAAATTTGCCAAAACATGGGAACAAGGAAGAAGCAGTTTAAAACGCAAGGGGAAAAATGGGGGGGGGGATCCCCCCGCGGGAGAGCATACGCGAGCGAGAGGATAACTAGGGCGAATACAGGAATAAAACGGGGGTCATGGAGAAAAAGCCTTAAAAAAACCGGGCAGGGGGGGTTTTATAGTTGATAAAGCAAAGCAACGAAAATGGACTGACCAAGTATGGGGGCGAATGCGGTTATCGAGGAAGAGATAACCCTAAGACGCTACCTACACCACACCAACAAAAACAGAAAGGTCCAACTCAAAACGGGGCCAGGGGAAGCAGTGGCGCTGCTCAAACGACGAGGATATTCGAAGGCCAAAAAAAACAGAATTGAAAGGCAAAGTTGGGGGGTCGCAAGTTGAAGGGAAAAAACCTAAAACTCGCGCACCTCAACAGGGAGACAGGTTTGGAAATAAAAGACGCATGGCAGGGCTTGAAAGAGGATTCAAAAATTCCAGGAGGAGATACCTGATCGAGTGAAAAACAAACGACAGGAAAGTCCCAAATTGAGGACTACGACGGAACAGGCGCAGATCGATCCAAAAGCCAAAAAGGAGTGGGGGGAGGGGGAAGCGTCAAACACAGGATCACTGAACAAGAATGGGAAAAAGCAAACACAGGGGTTGAACGACGATAAAATTAACGACCGCCAGGTCGCACGATTAATGAGTCGGAACACGCAATCCTTTGAAAGGGAACCAACCCCCAGTTTGGTCCGAAAAAACGAAGAAGGAGTCGACTGGGGGTCAACCTTAGAGGAAAATACAAGGCGCCCCCGCTTTCATGTACGTGTAACAGCTTTAAATTGGTGAGACGAAGCCCCTACATGCGGAAAGAAAAGCTCGTCTTGGTGTGGGATAGCGGTCGATAGGGCGAAACCGAAAAAAAAAATTCACCAAAGCAATGGCTAAAATCCCTCATCCCACCCAAGGCTTGAAAGAAAAGGGGAATTAAAGAACCACCTAGAAGTTTTTTGGGGGCCAGGGGCACTAAAACGCGCCGCCATTCATCGGGGGTTTCGGGGGAAAAGGGTAAAAACCCCGACAGGTTTGGAAACCCAGCACCTGGAACCAAGTTAAAAGCACCTTGAGGCTTGTGCCGAGCTTGGGAGAAACGGAAGGGGAAAAGGAACTACGGATAGAAAGGGGAGGAAACACCAGATGGCCCCGAATAAGGGTAAAGATGTAAAAGACACAACAAGAAACACAATCATACGCGGTTTGTGGGAGAAGATAAGGGGGCGCATTCAGAAAAAGAGGAACCCCTGCACAGCAACGCCCAGTATGGAGAAATGCCAAAAAAATGATCACGAGCCAAAGGGAAGACATGTTTTTCGTGGGGAAGAAGACCAGCAACAGACCCTGGATAGCCACATAAAATGAAAAGCGCGCATCATCAGCGGTCAACGTGAGGACGTGCATTCGAAAGGTCAGGAGGGGAGACGGAAAACACTTATCCGAAAATTGAAACCAAAAAAAAAAAAAACACAAAAAAACAAGCAGAAGCGCGTCACCAAGGGGGAATCTCCACAGCTGGCTACTGCGGGCGAAACAAGAAAGGCCATTTGGTTCGGTCTGGAGGAACGAAGGAGCGCCAACACGAGGAGGGGAGAAGAAGATCTTAGAAAGAGGGGTAAACAGGAGGGAGGCGGGGTGAAATGGACGTTGTGTTGACGGAAAGGGGAGAATAACGAATAACTACATGCCAAAAAATGAAATACCGGAAACAAAAACAATCTTGGAATATTTGGGGAAAAAAAAAATTACGGGGCCTAAAGTAAAGGGGAAAGGGACTGGGAATACAAATCAAAGAAAGGGGGGGAGGGAAAATCCTCCAAAGGGACCAGCCGACTAGACAACAAGAAAAAAAAGGGGGAAAAACTGAAACAGTAAGATCCAAAAAAAAAAATCAAGAAAAAGGACAGGAAAAAGGGGGAAAGAAAAGCGGCAAAGAGAAACCAAAAACACACAAAAAGCCTAAAAAAACGACGAAGCTTAAAAGGGCAAGGGGAAAAAGGAGACGTAGCCGAAAAACGGGAAAGAAAACGGAACCCAAAGACATCAAAGAAAGTGCGAACAGGTCAAGGTAGAGAACCAGTTGAATGTCGGGAAAATAAAAAGGGGGGGGAAATACGTCACAGACAACGTGGGGAGCGGACGACATCAAAGCCAAGAGCAAGTGGTGCCTGCAAAATGGGAGACAATGGGGGCCGAGAAGAAGGGACTTCTCAATGGCAGAAAACGGGGAGGGGGAGAAAGCATTCGGGTCCAAAAGCGGACCATAGTAAAACATGGGCACTGGGGGAAAAGGGAGCTCACTTTTGACAGAAAATCCCACCACGAGAGGGGGACAAAAAAGCCTTAAAAAGCACAAAAAACCCACCAAAGAATTTCAACAGGTGAGGGAAAAGACTCCGGCATCTTCCCCAGGAAAAAGGTGTGGTCCCTGCCCAAATGAAAGGGGGACCAAGGAAGAAAAAAAATCAGTGTCTCATATGGCGGACCAACCGGGTCACCAGACGGGCAGGGTGTTACAATGGGCGGGGGAAAATCAATTTAGGCAAGGAGGGCCTAAAAAATACAAACAGTCTAATCGATCATTGGAAGAAGAAAAGAACCACAAACTCCAAAAAGAGGAAAATTACAATTGGGGGCGCCTGGACGGATGCGGGGAGAGTCGTCCCATACGGGGTAAAGCCAGCACTGGGGGAGGCGGGGGGGACAACTTTTAAAAAAAAAAAACAATCCACAAAGCTAAACCGAAAAAAAAACCCAAACAAAAAAAAAAAGGGGGGAAAGCAAAAAGCTAAAGATGTGCAAAGGCCAGCATCTCAACAAATGAGGGGGAGAACAATCAGTGAAGCCCCGCCAGGGGAAGAACCAGGGAACCCCCAGCCCGCACCAGCTAAGAGCACAAAAACAAGGCCAAACAAGGGACCGAGGGGGATCACCCGGATGGGGAGGGGGACTAAACTAACAAACGATAACGCCACGGGGCCAAAAAATGCGAAGAAGACGAGAGGGTTGTCCCGGCATACAATAAAAAAGCCAAAGATCCAACGTAACACAAAGGCCCATGTGCTCGCGACCCAAACGGGGGGCAACGTCACGCGACCTAGGGGAATATGGTACCGAAGCGAACCAGGGGGTAGGGTTGAACTTTTTTGACTCTACCAGGGTCGGGGGGCAAAGAGTAATTAAAAAAAGTGAGAGACATCGAGACTAAAATAACATTACCACACGGTGTCCGTGCATCTTCCTAAGGGCGCTACAGTACCCAAAAAAAAACCTGGGAACCGGAATTAGAGAACAAAAGACCAACTGCAGGCACAGTTGTGCTTGGGGTCATCCCAGGGGGGGGTGGACACTCTGGGGAAAAATGAATCAAAGCAAGGAAAGTGACAACAATCGATTACGAACACGAGGGGGGGAAAGCAAACAGCGGAACGTCTTGGGGGTTGAACAAATAGGCACTTGGGGAGAGGTCCGAGCGGGGAACGCAAATACCGCTATCATGTGGCAGGAACCAAAGTAACAGCGGGTGGGAAGATCACCGAAAGAAAGGGAGAAAGGGGCCAAAGCACTAAGGCCCAACAAGGGAGAAAAGGAGCACGCAACACAATCTTCAAAAAGATGGAAAGCAAGGTGGGTATCGCCAATCCATCAAAGGGGCAAAAAAAATCCAGCTATCTGAGAAAAAGTACCGACAGAAACACCGCTGCTCACAAAGGGAAACGTAACAAACATTAACGGGTCACTGGTTCCGGGAAAGGAACAGAAAAAAATCACACACACCATCAAGGAAGCCTTCCTCAGTGTGGGGCATAAGAGGTTAGACAGGAAAAGACAAGATGGTAGGAGGGCCCGTGGTGGGGGGGGGGCGGGTGGTCTCGCAAGCAGAACTGCAAAAAAAAAGTTCAGCGAAGCTGAAGTCTCTGTAGGCATACCACGCAAAAGCTCGAATTACCGTGAATGAAAACTAGGGGGGTCAAGGGACATGCCCGGTGAAAGGAATGACGGGCACGGATGGGGGGGCACTTGTCCGTGACAGAGGTGCAGGCCAACAGGGGGCAACTTGAAAAAGGAAAAAAGCACGGGGTAAGACGTACCGGGAAGATCCTGCAAAAGAAAAGATCAAAACCGGTCACGGGAGGGAGTTCTTAATGAAAAAAACAGAAAGAGAAGAAAGAATAATGAGTGGGAGTACATACATCCAAAACGTAAAGAAAAAAAGGAACGACATCAGTTGCCCTAGAACAATAGTGGGACAATTCAAAAATATTTACGGAAAAAGGAACATCCGCTCGGAAGAAGGGGGGTCTAGAAAAGTCAAGAGGCGCAAAAAAGAAAGGAGGGCGCGTAATCAATGCCAACAGGGGGAAGCGTGAGCCGTTGCCGTGGTAAAAGACGTCAGAGAGTCGTCAGGCCGAAGGGGCCTTGCGAGGCGAGGGGTGACCGAAACCGATGGGGATGGGACTGTGGGAAACAAAGAAGGGGAAGGCACAAATGGTTGGAGGCGGACGGATCCAAAAAGAAGGGGAGTGACACAAAGACGGGCCGCTAAGTGACCAACATGGGTTAAGCCAAGGGGTTCCACGGGTCCAGGATGTGTCAATACGTCCCCTATGCACGGGTGGGCACAGGGCATCAAAGAATACCAGGAAAGGGAATACACAAAAAAGTCAAGGACTCAAGGTCGGAGAAGGAAAAGCCGGAGTGTGGCCAGAACGGGTCAACGGGGGAAGAGAGCAAAAAGTGCACGGCAAAAAAATGGTCCATTTGGTCGGAAAATAAAACCAGAACAGCCAACACAATCTACAAAAACGAAGGTAGGCCAATGGGGGGTAAAAAGGGGGATGATTGGCGTCAAAACCCGGGAGGGGGGAGTTCATACAAAGCGTATGAAAAAAAAGAAAACAGATGTTCGAAACGCACAACAAGGGCACGGACGGCGCGATGCAAACAGGGGGTCACCGGGCGACCTTTACAAAGTGAAAGGATTACGAACGGAGGGTAGGGGGTGTATAAAACAGTTCCAGAGGGAGGGGTCGTGAAATATCAGGCGGTGGGTGAGCGACTAAAACTTTGTGGCTGTGTCAAAATAGGGGTGCGGGAAAGCAATGAAAGGGGGCCGGGGGGGAAACAAGGAGTGTCAAAACCAGCTGTCGGGGGAAAGGAGGTTGCCATCCTGGTAAAACATCCTCCACCTGGTTATGCACAACCTCAACCAATCAGGGGGACGGGGAACCTGACGGTGATGAAAAAAAATGACTGAGTAAAAACGGGTCCAAGGTAGGCGCGAACTGGTCCAACCCCGCAATCAATGTGTGCAGCGGCTCGAAGAAAAAGTGAAACAGACGCTCCAACACCGGCACACTCACAGATCGGAAAAAAAACGGGGAATCAAAAAAAATCGCAAAAGGGAAACGACCTAGGGAGGCGAAGGTCCTCAGGGTGAGACTATGACATACTGGCTGGTCTCGGTGTTTATGTGGCCAGAGCCCTGTAGAAACACAAATCTGGATTCCCACCAGAAAGGAAACAAGTGGGTCTGGGGCGCCAAACATAAAAGCTATCCTGCCAATATGCACCTTTGGAAACGAAATCCGCCGGGACAACGAGGAGTTGGTGAACAAGGGTTTTCAACCCGGTACCCAGCGAGAGGGAGACTAAAAGGAGGTGTTACGGGGCTGCGAAAATTATCTTAGACACGCGGGCCAAACGAGCACAAAACGGGGGGATCGACGAAGGGACAAAAAAAGAAAAACATTCAAGCTAGGTGCAAACACAGAACACGGAAACCGGCACCGTCAAATGTCACCGGGCCCGCTTTCATGCCAATGGCGGGGCAGATCGATGGGACATGACGCAGTAAAACACAGGTCGGCACAAACGATAGGCAGGTCTGTCAGGACAATTTCAACAAAAAAAGAGAGGGAAAAAAAAAAAGAAGGCCGGCAGGTCGATGCAACAAAGAAGCAAACCGACTGCGGGGAATAAACAAAGATTGGCACAAAAGGGAGAGGTCATGGAAACAACGAGGACTAAATCAAAACAAGCGGTAAGGGTCACACAAAGAAAACGGACAGTTCGATGCCCAGAGAAAGCTACACCTGGGAAATGGAACAAGGCGGGGAGCCCATGGAGGGGGGAAACGGAAATGTGGATAATGAAACATACACGGAACGACGGAAAAGAGTAGAAAAAAAAAAAAAGCAAAAAACAATACGGCCAAGGAGAAAAAAATGGGAAAATGACTAAAACTCGGCGTGTGGGGAGGGCCCGAAACGATTCTGGGGGGGCGTTCAAGAACGAAGGGGCGGACAAAAAAATCCACGGTCTAATTGCGCAAATTCGGAGGAAGGAAACCTGGCTAACCCGCAAAGCCAAAAGAGCCCAGCAGCAAACGTGGACAGAGAAGGACCCGAAAGAGTGACGGGTGGGGTGTCATCGCGGGCCTAAAGGTTGGGAGACTCAGTCCACTGCGCGGGGGAGCGGGTGGGTGCGCCAAAGTCAAACGAGCGAACGACATATGGGTCCAGACCTGGGCAAACAGCGCATCATAGGGGTGGTAGCCAAAACCGACAGGGGCGGGCGAAAAAACGCGGAAAAAATAGTTTGAGGTTGGCCGATAACAAGGGAGGGCTATGACCAGGGTTATGGCTTGGGTGCAAGGCACCCATTCATGGGGGAGGTGGCGGCTTCTTAAGCAAAAAGTGGAGGAAAACACGGTCAAGCCCCAAACTCGAAAAGGCACGAGGCAAAAGAAAAGGGAATCGGGGAAAGGAAAAAAAGGGAGCTCAACGCACAAAGAGAATATCAGGAGAAAAAAGGACCGGCGGTTAGACCACGGGAAAAGACCGACACTTACACGATGCTCCTCAAAAGTGCAAAAGGCCAAATACTCCTAAAAAAAAAAATGGCCACCGGGATCAATGGGTCGTGACTCTTGGAAAACGGCCAGAATAAGGGAAGGGGGGGGGTGCAACCAAAAGGGAAAGAAGCGCTTCGACTCGCCATGCTGGGATGGTCAAGAACCACCACAAAAATAAACCGCGGAAACAAATATCGTATAGCGTCACAAAAGGGCGGGAAAATAAAATCCAACAACAACAAGGGAGGAGGGAAAATGCAAAAAGGGGCTGTGAACATGTACACACTGTAAACGCTGACAACTCTCTATGGATGGAGAGTATTATAAATTTTTATTGCAGACGAACCTCATCAAGGAGACCTGACTCAAACAGAAGATACAAACAAAAGAAAAAAACCGTAGGTAAGAGAAGGTGTCGAAAAGAGAAGGCTATAACACACCGCATCAGTAACCGGACGGGGAAGTCGCCGCAGATGAACTCGCGGTGACACGATGAAAGATAAGCAGTGTGGGAGAGTGAACCCCCTTGTGTCAGTTATCACACCATAACAGCCAAAAGTGGCACAGTCCGTTGGGAATTCAGAGGCGACAAGGGAAATAGGTGGGGGCTCTCTACAAACGATAGCGTCTGATCTACAGAGGCACTCCGTGGACTCGGGAAAGAGGGGTAAAGGTAAAACGAAAAAAGGGGGCGCAAGTGGGCGTGGAAAGAAAATTGGAGAGGACAAAGTGAAAAGAAAGAAAGAAAAAAAACGAAAGGGGGAAGGGGTCAACACTGTAGGTTTACAAATCTTTCCCACGGCTCCAAGGGCCAGTGTGGCCGCAGGGGGAAAAAGAGCAACCTTCACAAGCAAGAGAAAAAATCCGAGGGAGGGGCTTGGGCGGCGGTACAGGAGGAAAGAGTGGAAACCGGGCGTCGCCGGCGGAACTCGATGGTGGAGGATCAGGAGCAACAGAAAATCACAAAAAGGGGGACGTTGAAAACACAGACTCAGGGGGACGATGGACGATACCAAAATCTAGGAAAAAAAAACACTAAGGGATGCGCGGGGCACATCCAAATGTGGAAAGAATTGGCGAAGTCCAGATCTGGGTGTTGGGATAAGGAGGGGAAATCAGCGAGGGACGGGCACTAACAACGGTTTGGCGGTAAACTGGGTGACACATCCAAAAGGGCAATAGAGGAAGGTAGGGGGAATTAATTGGGTGTTGCGTTGGGGGGGCTACTTGTTCGACAGGGTACGCCTTGGAGACGGGAAAAGAGAAGGGCGGGGAATAAAAAGTAACATTATGAAACGAGATTGACGAAAAATCAAAATTAATAGGGTTGGGGGGGGGAAAACACGTTTGCGAAACGGAGAAAAAAAGCTGGGTTGGGCAGAGGAGGGGGTAACGGGTTGCGCCAGGCAGGACACGGGACGGCCAAAAATAATTTTCAAGGGAAAGGGGGGACTCGGAAAGAAAAAAAAGGTGTGGCAGGAAAGGCCAAAGGGATGAAAAAGGGATCCTTCTCCGGACGGGTGGTTGTGCCACAACAAAGGGTAGAGACGCGAACTGAAAAAGGTTGGAAACGCGCCGTGTGGGGGAAACGTAGCGTGGGCCAAAACTGTTGTCGCAAAGGAAACCAGATGGGCGGTGCAACTCCCTGCAAAAAACCTGTTCTAATGGAAGGTCTTAAAATCAAAGGGGGGGGAAGAGGGTGTCGGGAGGGGAACTAGGGGGGGGGCGAAAAGGTGTCGGCCGTGAAACATACAATGCGAGGGGGGAGCCAGTTTCCCACCCTCTATTGGGCACGGCGTTTTCCGGTGGTGACAGGGGGGGGGGAAAGGGGAAAGTCCTAAAGTTCCAGGACGGGGTAACACGATTAGGGGGAAGGAATTGGGATGTACCAAAAGAACAGTTAAGATGCTTCCGAGGAATATTCCAAAGAGAGATGCAGAAATCTTCAAACAATCGGCAGGGGGTCCAGTGGAAGAAACAAATGCCCTAGACGCCCGCAGGGGGAGGGTAAAATCTACGCAAAACGTGAGGGTGGGAGAAGTTCACCAGGGGGGAGAGTGCTTCCGCGTGAGGAAAATCAGTCCGCGCCACAAAAAAAGGACGCCGGGTAAGGCCAGAGAGTGGAAGGAGGTCGATGAATAGACTGAAGGCAGAGGAAGGGGGGTAGGGGATTGAGGATTGTTTTTCGGAGGAAAGGACTGGGGTTCGAAAAGAAAGGGGTATGGAAAGAAACCGGGACGGCTCAAGGGTGGAAGGTCATGCAGGAAAAACGAAAGGAAACGAGGAAGCAAGGGGGGGAGCGTGGCCCCAAGGGCAAAAAAAACCAATCGTAAAAAGAACCACTCAGTTCTGTTGGCACAGAAGGGGGCCCTCAAATTTGAAGAGAAAGGAAAGGACTCGAGTTTTACGAGAAAAAAGTAAAATAGAGGACGTGCCGGCTGGCAGGGAGGGGAATAATGGATCTGGAAAGC
>Ga0179593_1338224_pt1 | contig 18537 bp, 27 predicted proteins | sample CZODoug2_1_08_16_FD_185931 | JGI IMG/M metagenome (GOLD analysis project Ga0179593, IMG submission 185931) | Vadose zone soil fungal communities from Angelo Coast Range Reserve, California, USA - CZODoug2_1_08_16fungal (PacBio error correction) | ecosystem: Environmental > Terrestrial > Soil >...
AATTGCCGAGGGGAAAGGAGAGACGATCACCAAAAGTATTAAACAATTCATGAAAACTAATACGAAAGGGGACGGGAAAACATAGGGTACTGGAAGTTCTGCCGGCGTCCCCCACGGGAAGCGTCCTGAGGAAGGCAACGTTTCGGTGAAAACCCAAAGAGATTGTCGGGCGGTGAGGGATTCAGAACTGTTAAATTGAAAAGTGACAAACGGGAGGAGTAAAAAAAACAGTGAACATAGGAAAAACTGAGAACCATCACAGCCAATGGGAAATTGGAAAGGGGGAAAGTGCTGCACATGGGACCGTCGACGAGGGTCGCAGGGTACTGGCTGCGAAAAACGGCTCTGCCACCAGAAGGAGAGCTCCCAAACCAAGAAACGCCTTGCCGGAAGAGACGATGAGACAACGGACACCACGCCGTCACTCGGCGTCATTGAAATGGGAAAACTGCGTGGCTTGTCTGGGAAACCCCTGGTCTTTCACACCCCCACCAAACCACCACCAAACCACAGTGAGAAGAAACCTTCGTAGGAAGTAGACGGTTCTGGAGAGAGTTCGCACAACCTTTGGGCGAGTAATGAAGGCTGCGGAAGATGTAACGGAAGTATTGACGGATGAACAACCTTAAGAAAAACGACGCACCCGCTGCAAAAAAGAGGTCTCCTGGGCAACCGAATCCGAAGTGCAAAGATGGGAGGGAGAAGGAAACGAGGAGGTTCAGGGATAAAATATCCTTGGGTGGTACGACAGCATACCAGGTCCCAAGGAGGAAAAGGCGCACAGGAGGGGGTGCACGGCAAGTTAATTGAAAAGGGGAGCTGACCATGACCGCGAAGACAATCATGGGAGACGGGAGGGCTTAAAAGAAACAATAAAGGAAAATAGAAGGGATCTCTGAACAGAAGGTAGCATCTCGTTCGGAGGGAGTGCTGCCTCGAGGTCGACAATCACTTCGTCTCCCAGGCAGGATTTGCTCGGCTTGAAAAACAGCTTCGCCCAAAAGTAGGCGGGTGCCTGGTGCCAAAAAGGAAGGGAGGGTGGAAAAAAAAGTACCCAGAGGAGCTACCTCGACAACGGAAAAAGCCGGGGTCGGGGAACGAGGTCAGTCACGTAGAAAAAACAGGAATATAAAGTATGAACTTATCGGAAAGAAAAAGTCTCGCAAAAGGAGCTCAGAGTCTACCTCGCGCTCGCAAATGAAAAAAGTGTGAGAGCGCAAAAAAATTCCCGATGAAAAAACATCAACCTGGCAAACCGAGTATTAGACCTGACAGGGGCAGTCGGCTTACTGGCGGTGGGCCGGGGGACGGGCGAGCGGACAAAGAACAAGCCCTGCCAAATTAAACACCAAAAGGCGGAGCGCGAGGTAAAAAAACCGCGGGAGGGAGGAGAGGGCAAAGTGAAGCGAAGGAGAGGAAATTGCGTCGCCAGGGACTGCAAGGCTTGGCCATGAGGTCAGGCAGGGGGTGCATGATTGAGAAAACGTCGGATTCAACTATTTGCTGCCGGGACCGTCACCTGACGAGTAAATAGTCGTGGCGGGGGGCATGGGAGGCAAATCAGAAGACAAAAAAGGAAGGTAGAGGAAGAGAAAAAAAATAGGAGGGGAGTTGCCGCAGGGCGAGTATATAGAGCCGCCAAGGTGTTGAAAAAGGTGCACCGTCAGGAAAAGGCGGGAAAAGTAAGAATTCAAAAGCCGTCTCTTAAGAACTGAAGAAAGCAAATGGCGGGGAGAAAAAATCAGGAAAGGATGGGTGATCGGAGCTAAGAAAGTCGATACGATATGCTACGGGGGGTTGGGAAAAGAAGACCGGTGGAGGACGCTAAACTGAACGGCGCTATCAGAGGGTTTCTTGAGGGTGTAAATGACGGGGAAATCTTGCTTGGGACACTTTCCTGGGGGAACACCCGGACGATCCAACACCGAGGAATCTGGAAACGTCACCAATCCTAATTAAAGAGCGCTAAAACTCCAGAACATACTGCAAAGGGGGGCCTCTATGAACGGGGGACCGAAGAAATAAAAAAACATTCTATGAAAAGGTGAGTCCAAGACGGAAACGAGAACTGTCGCGGAAACAGAAAATCTACACTCTGAGAGACATAAAACGCCTCCTGGGAAGGGACTTAAAGAAGGGGGAGGAGGAGGGGACTCGACGACGTGATGACGTGGGGGGAAAAAGGGGAAGGGGAGAAGGAGAAAAGGGAGAAGAACTAAAATCTCGAGAGGACAAGTCTGCGCCCAAGAAAAAAAGCTGCAAGCTGGAGACGAATCTAGAGAAACAACAACAACTTAGGGATAGATGGGGGCCAGAGGCCTCTTGGGACATGGAGAAGGGGGAAGAGTTAGACAATCAGGGTCTAATCTCCCTTCTTATCAGAAAATTCCCTGAAAAAAACGTCAACAATCGCTAAGGAAAAGAAGTCCTCGTCAACACCCCCAACACCAACCCCCAGGAACCCCGGGGGGGCCTTCCTGCCTCTGACCATAAGAGGTCGGCTCAATTGTCGATTTCTTTTGGGGGGGTCCAAGAAAAAGGGGGAGACGGAGTCGGGCAGCACGTGGGGCGCCGCGACAGGAAACGTAACTTAAGTGCTCATCGAATGGGGGGGAGCACCTATCACCGGCAAGGGAAGGCGGCGCGAAACGTCTGAGCGCTTTGCCGCGATTGAGACCGTGGGTATAGGGGAAAGGGGTAACACCAATGGAAAAGGGACAACCCAAGGACCCCGTCGGTTGAAAGAAAGGAACCGCACCATCCAGATGAGATATCGTCAGCAGAGCAATTTTCCGGGCAGGTTGCGAAACCACCCCTTAGAAGAAGGGCTAGAACGAGTTAAAGAGGTAGAAGAGAAAGATCAGGCCTTTGCGATCTGAAGAAAAAGGGGAAAAAAAGAAAAGCATCTCGGACCGGCCGGCGGTCGGAGGGTCTAAATCAAGCAGAACTACCAGCACCACTGTGAGTCTAAAACAACCTGTCCATCTAAAGAAAAAAGAGATCTTCAGAGAAATGCAAGTCAAAAATTTCTGGGAATCATGACCCAAGCAAAAAGAGAGGTTGGGAAGCACCAAAAACGCGGGCGCCGCGGTGACGCCCCTCACAAAAGGCGGAAATCACAAGAAAAGAATTGGGTCCAAGCTTCGAGCAATGGAGAGACCTAGAGAAAAAGACGCAGAAGCCGGCAAAAAAAGACAGAGGCCGGATCGCCACTTGAGGGGGGGGGGGAATGGGAGGGGTCTTGTTAAGCTGACCGATCCAAAAACGTCCACCTCCAACGAAAGGGGGGCGGGAGACAAGGCCAGGAATACTGTGGAAAGGTCTTAGGGGGACAAAGACGGAATTGTGAAGTGAAATTCTCAAGAAAAGCTGTGTCAAATGGGGAGGAGGGGAGATTACTCGATTCCGGCTGAATGGAGCTGAGGGCGAGCAGGCTTTCGTGGGAGGCCTGATCGACTCCTGAAAGAAAAATAGAAGTGGCCGTTTTACGGGTCGGGAAGGCGTGAACTGGGAAAACACTCCTGTCTCTACCAAGTGGCTGTGGGGAAAGGGTGGGAGATAGTGCAAAGAAAAGGACCTTGGGGATGTGCAAGATACACCTCTTCAAAAAAAAGGGGTTGGGGGCAAACATTAAACAGAAGATTAAATCATCGCCTACTGTTCTGGAGAAGAGGCACCAAAAACAGAAGATGGCGGACGCTCGAAGTGCAACACGAACGGGAGAAAGAAAAAAAGCGAGAGTCTCTTAGATGTACCGCTACCGTGTGTACGGCCGAAAAGAAGAGAGCCACAAAAAACAACACAATAATGTCCTTCGCGGTCATGGGACATCTCCGGGAAGAAAAAAGCCCAGGAAAACGAGGAAAATATTTTAAGGAGGAAGGAATCGGTGGGTGGACATGGGATGCAACGAGGTCTAAAAACAAAAGATGGGCCCGAACGAAAGAGAATGAAAGATTCATATCGTATTCGGAGGAAAAAAGGGTAGAAATAAAGTGTGGGGCAGCGTGCGGGGAAAAAGAAATCAAACGGGAGATGGTCCCGCTCGATCCTCGCCTGGTACAGGGGATAAACCGCGCGCGCCTGCCTTACCTAAAGGTGGGGCGGACATCGATAGAAAGCGACGTGACCGACGCCGTGATCCCCCGCAAAAAAGCTGCAACCGCACCCGTGACAAAAGCCAGGAGACGCGGGAAAGGTCATGAACCCGTTGTGTGAGGTGAGGGGGGAGGTGCGAGGGGCTAGGAGGAAATAGTACACGGGATGAGTGTGTGGGTGGGAATTCACAGGTCTCCGCAGTGTTTCCGATCAGTGGAAAAATCAGCCGGGGAGAGACTTAATTACTGGGGAAGTGTGGGAAAAAAATGTTAAGAATCAAAAACCAGAAAAAACAAACAAAACAACAAAGAACAAAAAAAACCAAAAACACCACCACCCACCCCCCCAAAAAAAAACCCACCACCAACAAAAAAAAAAAACAGCCAGCGCCAAGCCATTTGGGTCGGGAATTTTTGGCGCCGACAACGGGACTCGGCCTGTGCAAAGTCGTGCGTAAAGGGAAGGGGATAAAGCAAGCCCGAAATACCTAGTTTGAGACCTCCTTGTAACAGCTTCGCGGCAGCTCCCGTCGCTGGGCAAAAACTCTCCTGAAGAGAGAGAAACAGAAAAGGGAGTACGAAAAACAGGGCCGGTCGAAGGAGTAACGTGGAGGGTGGAGGAGAGTTCCGGTTCTGAAGGGGAAACGAGTGGGGGAGGGGGGAGGATAGAGATCAAAAAACACAACGGAAAGGAGGGACAATATGGGAGGGAGGAGGTTCACAGGGGAGAAAATCCAACCTTAGCGTAAAACTGAACGTTAAAAGGCGAAAGGGGGACGGGTTAGACGAAGGGTTAAGGGAGAGATACGGAGAGCCCCGCGAAGGTGGGAAAGAGTTCCGACGGGGGAGGGGAAAAAACACTTGCTTCAACAAGGTTTCAGGACTTAGTTATTCTTCCTAGGTGGAGTGAAGGGAAAGGTCCAAAGGCTCTTAGGACAAAGACAGGATTCGTAGATGACACACCAATTCACAGGGTCCAAATGATTGGCCGCTGAGTCTTATGGGCGGATGGGGAAAGTCGAACGATCTCGGTGGGGGGAAGCTGAACGGAAAGTCGAGAACCCGGGAGCGCCGTTAACCAAAAAAAAAACCCGAATGGCCTATCCTCTCGTCTACCACTCACACCCAAACACTGACAACAAAAAAGTAATGACGGAAATGGACTGGGAGGGAAGTGCTGGGGCAACCCGGGAAGGTTAAGGCTGGAAGGAGCCCACCATGAAGAAGTTTCTTCTAGAGGTCCGACAAGACCTGTGGGAGGCAAGGAGTTCAGGCGCCAAGGAAAGGTAAGAGGTCCGGCGGAGGGAAGTCTCGTGGACGGTAAAGGTCTGAGAGCCAGAACGCCCCGATTCACCCCTAGTCGAAAAGGGGAAAGAAGATAGGATGAAGTGGAGCTCGGCAAATCGGGAGAAAAAAGAAACTTGTGGGGTGGTAAAAACCGCTCGAGCACCATTCAAAAAACGAGGGAAGGGGACGGTAACCCATCGGGGAAACTCAGGTGCGGGGCTGGACACGGCGCTACCATGCCCACTCAATGGGGGGGATTAAATTACTTCTGGGCTGACGTTCACCAATTAGGCTCCATCTCTGGGCCTCAAGAAAAGATCACGAGAAGAACGGGACGACGTAGGTGAGTGCAGAGGAGCCGCAACGTAGCGGGATTGCGATTGTTTAGAAAAGGAAGAAAAGGGATGCGGGCGAACCCGAAAAGTGGCACTGTTTCAGAAGGGGCAAAAAAAACGGAGGGGAGTGTTTCGCCGAAATCTACCCTCGACAACGGAACAATCAGGGTTCGGGCAACGGCTTTAAGAACGCAGAGCGTCCCACTGAAAGAGGGTGATAGTTATTGTTGCAGGACTCGGAGAGGAAGAAACCTCCCAAGAGGCTAAACGACTAGCAGGAGGGCAATAGAAAGAAGAGGGGGCGCGCCGCATGATCACCTCGGGGGAGGACAGAAAACGCAAAATCCACGTCTGGCCACCAGGGAGAAGAACTGAAAAGGAACTTCCTCCGGGACTCAGGGAAACGGTAGGAGGACTGGAGTGTATCTTGTAAGAGGAGACGAAAAGGAACCTCACATTCCACCAACGACGAAAAGGCTTCTATTGCGGTCTTATGCGATAGGAGAAACCGGTAATAAGAAATTCTGAACGAGAAAAAGGGCAGTCCGGGCCGCAAGTGGTGCCCGGGAGGGACTCACCGCAATCCCGAGGCTCTGGGAAGAGACGACAACACATGATGTGGGCGGAAACTGCTGCAAATCCTCCAGAAAAAAGGGAAACGAGAAAAAGGCCGATCCTAAAAAATAAAAAGGGGCGATGGCCAGTTAAACAGTAAAGTAAAGGGGAAGTAGAAAAAATGGTGCGAACTTGGCCATACCGACCCGAGGGGGCCAGCGACCAACCTAATCCATTTAAAAGCGCTACGCGACAGAGTAACTCATATTGAGAGGGCTCACAAAAAAAAGAAAGGAGACGGAGGAAGACTCTAGAAGAAAAAGAGTCTATTTGGGGGGAAAAAGAATACTTTAGCAGAAAAAAAGGCTGCGTGGCTATCGAAGATGGAGGGTTCTTGGGCGTGCTGTCAAAATTACTGGTCCTGAGCGTTAGGGAAATTCAAAGGGCCAGACCAGGAGGACCCACAAAGGAAGAACGGGCACACGTAACTGTCAGACCTAACGCTTCCTCCATAGTCAGAGGAAAGTGAGAGAGGGGGGAACTTAGGAAGGATCCATCTTGAAACGTCGAGTTCTGTCCTATCTCAGGGGAAATAGGCGACCATCCTGGGGTCTCGAAAACCAACCGCACTCTGGTATCTATAACCCACTCATCGAATTATTTCCTCGTGCAGCTGTCAAAAAGAAGGAAATTCGGACCTGAACAGCGACTGGGTTTGGGGCAGCGAATGCGAAGGGAAGCCCGGGAGAGTCGACTCCGACGTCGGGTCGAAAAACTCGTCATACTTTCTAGAAAGCAGGAGAACTCATCTCGCAAACAACACCTGGATATGAAGAGATGAGTTCCTAAAAGCTGGAAAGCGAGGAGAAAGAGGGGAAGAGGGGCGACGGTCGGGGAGGAGCTCAGAAAGGGGGGAGGCCGGCACATCTCCAAAGCTGCAAAAAACCGTCCATCGACGCACTGCAAGCTTCAAGGGATAGAATCAAGGTGACCCGCTTCCCTGCTGACCGCAGAGAGGACGGTGTCGAGAGAAAAAAAAAAACCAGATCTGGGGGTTCTTGTGTTGGGAAATCGACAGGGGGTGGTCGCCGATGAGGGAAACAAGTGGCGTCCGCCAGCGACGTCAACGGTCACTCTTAAAAGAAATGACTCAAAAAAATCACCGATAGCCCGAAAAGGCGGAGATCTCGATCGGTGACGGATGGGAAAAGAGGAGAAAAGTGGATACTGGTCGGGAAACCTGAAAAGTGGCCCGACACAGAAGGGACACAAGCAGTGGAAACTGCACAGCAGAAAAATCAAAGTCTTCGGGGGTATAGCACAGAGGACAGCGAGAAAAGGAACTCGTGGTCCACCCTTCTCAGTCTATCGAAAATGTCGTCGGTAGAGGAAGAACATCAGTTCAAGACAAGTAGGCAAATTGAAAGGGGAAATGGGCAGGCGCGCAGGTAACTTGGCAACAGGAGGGGCGTGTCAAAACGGAAAAAGGGCGGCTTCCAAGAGAAAAAACGTTAGCTAGAAAGCTAGAGCGTGACGCCTCGCCAGTAAGTAAATCTACTAAACCTGGATTAGCGCTACACGCAAAAATACTGAAATGGGGGAGGGGTCGGAAAGTGGCACAAAAAACAAATTCAGGGAAGAGGGGGGAGTCGAACAAAAAAAGCCTACCAAGACTTGGCCCGACGGAACCAAACGATCAGGGGAAGAACCCTAAAAACGAAGATCGCCTAAAAACGACCCTCGCCTATCGCCAACGAGGGGGGGGGGAAAAAAATGAAATTTCGGGGGATACAAGGAGGGGGGAAAAAGAAACCCGCGCAATTCTAAAACGTTCGCTCAGGCTAATGAAGAAACGGTGGTACGGGAGATTTGAGGGGAAAAGAAAGGTTTGCTCGGAGTAGCCAGCACCGGGGGGGGAGGTGATCATGGCGGCGGGGCTCTATTAGGAGGTGAAGAGACCGCGTAGGGCGACCGTGACAATCATGGAAAGAAGCCTCACGATAAGGGGGACCGGTGACCGCGGAGCTTGGAAAGGGGTTAAACGCATTGCCTACAACCGTCTTTCCTGGACGATTGAGTCCCGATGTGACGGAAGACTCAATCCGGGGAGGCAACAGGAAATAAAAGACGTAGTTCTCCTAGACGGGAGGACACTATCGCGCCAGAAAGAAGGGAAGGAGGTCATCCCGAAGGAGTGAAGCAAAAGGAACGGAGAAGGTATCTATGCCGTCAACCGCTGGGATCCGGAAAAAGTGTTACTTTTCCGGAAGAATCAGAGATCGCAAAACAATTCTGAGAGGGCATAAACAACCAGAAGACTTCAAACGCCCAACGCAACTTATGGAAAACGGGGCCTTTTACGCGGGTCCTCGGGGGGGTGGGGGTGACATTTGAGGAAAATTGGAGAAAGAAAAAACAAAACCAAAAGGATTGAATCACGAAACTCGATTTTACTCCATCTGATTCAGATCGTAAGGTATGCGGGAAGGGGGGAACGTAGGGGGTGAAAGAGGTGCGGTCGGAAAAAAAATGTCCCGCACGACTCCCGTAGAAGAAAGCCTGCCGAAGGAGGCCCCAACGTGAAAAAAACTAGGAGCAGAACGCTAGTTGTAACGAAGAATGGATAAACCGAAAAAAGCGTCAAACAGACCAGGGTAACCAGCCCCCACATAAAAATCTTTCAAAAAATGTCAAACGGAACTGGGTGGAATGGCTGGTGGTCCGGGTCCGGTATCAGGACCACGGAGGGGAGGGGGGGTTGGGGGCCGCGGAGAAAGGGGTGTAAGAGAAGGGCGAGAGCCAGGAAACTCTACCATTAAGTCGACGGTGCCCACTGTGCCTCATACGACAGAGGAAAAGAACATGTGAGGGAGGTGGCAGTCCGAAGAAAGGAAGTGCTAGCGGAGCACTTTGAAGATGACCGGAAACTAATAAAAAACAAAAAATAAAAAGGGGGGACGAAAAGGAAAAAAAAGCGCTGCCGAAGGAAGAAACGTAGGGGGGAAAGAAACTATATAGGAAAAGGGGGGAAACCGGGGACGTATCCCGTCTTCTACATTCTAAATTAGGGGGTACTTCATTAAGTTGGTTATCGGATTGGGGGGAAAGGGATGGCTGGAGAATCTCAACAACGGAGTAGGAAAAAGATGGGGATCCAAGTGGTCCAAGGGAGGGAAAAGCAATCACAACAGGAAAAACTTAAAGGGGCAAGAGGAGGGGAAGAGTGGGGGGGAAAGTCGGTGACGATACTCAGGCAAATGCCCGAAGGAGAAAAAAAAGGAGGCGAAGTTCATTTAAAAAAGGGGGGGTAGTTCGGGCAAAAGGCAGGGGAGACCGGGGGGTTACGGTCCAAACTTTAAAAGAAAAGGTACAGTACCGAGAAAGAGAGACCACCCTGAAAACCGGAAAAAATGATTGCAGGACTAAAAATTGAGGAAATGTGGGGTCAAAGAACATAGCGGGTGATGGTTCTGTAAAGGAGCGTCCACACGCTATAATTCAAAGAAACCCCAACGCCCTCCTGTCCGATAAACTCGATCAACAAAAAAAATTCCACACCTGCTTCAAAAGGGGAACTGGAAAAAAATGCTCGGTTCTTTAGTGGAAAAGGGGAGGTTTTGAAGCAAAATGGCTGTCAGGGGGATCACGGGGGCAGTAAATTCTACGAAGGAAGGGAAGAAAAAACCTGTGAAAGGAATGGGGCGGGCGCGTTAAAAAAAAATCGATGAAGAGGGGGGGGGAAAAATACGAGGAAAGAATAAGAACCCAGAAACAAAGAAGGAGGATACTTGACCTCAATATCCTAAAGTTATATGGAAACGCGAACGCGGGGGGAGGGAGCAACCATCTGTTGTTGTCACTATGAGAAAGGTCCATACACCGAGAAGAAGTCTTCAACCTTCTGGGCAAAATCGGGGCGGGGAAGTGACTAGCGGACCATTACCTCTAGACAGAAGGGTTGGCTGGTAAAAGGGGGTAGAAAAAACTCAAAAAAAAGGAAGAACATATCCGTTTCGCGCTCGGTCTCGGTATCATCGGAGGGATAAGGTCGTTCATGAAAAAAAAAACTAAAAATTTTCGAGAGCAGCGGAGCTTCGGGGGGAGGGTGTCGCTTCGGAGAACGCTGTAGGGGAAGACAGCCGAAGGAGGTGTATGAATTGGTCCTTTTTCAAAAACGACAACTTGGTATGGGTCGAGAACCATCGGACGACCAACTCTACAAACTGAAAATATAGGGGAAAGGTGAAAGGAGGTCACATACACGGGACTAGCAAGGCAACGCCAGTGATGCGGGGGTTCACAGCTGCTAGAAAAGCAAAAAAAGACGCCACTGGAACTCGCTGGAAAGCTCAAGAAATCGAGACGAATGATCACAGGAGGTGCTTTAAAAAAAAATGAAAGTCGTGGACAAACTCCTAGACTGTCCACACAGGAATTGCGCCGAAACGAAAAAGGAACGTCCGGACTGGGGGAGGTGAGCATGGGATAGTTAAAATACACCAGCCTCTCAGGAAAAAAACTCCGTGGCATCGGCGATTGCGGAAAAGGAAGAGGAAACGGGGTCAGCGGTCAGGGGATCGCACTAGCCGGGGAAAGCGAGTTCGTGAAAAGGGGTATTCTGTCTGAACTATAGCACGACGGGAGGAGGTGAAAGGCCGCCGACAACAGTCAGATTCGGGGGTTTAAAAAAATGCGGCAAATAAACAGAACCTACTGCGGGAATACGGCACGATCCTATTATGGTCCGATGGAAGGAAAGGGACTAGTACAAGAGAAAAGAAAGTGTCAGGGAAGAAGAACACTGCGTGAGGAAAAAAGATCCCAGAAGGCACACGGACCGCGCTGTCGGCTCCGGGAACAGATCTGAACGCTTCGGCAACTGCGCAGGGGCAGACTACTAAAGGGAGGAGACAAAAAGGAAGAGGGAGGGGTGCTAACTCGGAAAAATTTAAATAAGAAACGCAGACAGGGAAGATGTGAGAGAGAGGAATATGGAAAGGGCAGTTCTGGCTTTCCACTGAAGGTTTAAGGGGCTTGGAAACGTGCAGACCCTAAACCGTCAGAGACCCCACCGAGGAAGAGACACAAAGAAAAATCAAGGAAGGCGAGAAGCCATCAGAAAGGGGTTCTATCCTGGCTCGGTAAAAAAAGTCGATGAGAACGGGGGAAAAAGTCCCCTACGTCAAGAGAGCGCCAAATGCTGCGACTCGGACGACAATGTAAGGAAAAAAAACCATCGACACCTAGCTGACTAGCTCTATCAGGGAATGTCAAAGGGGAGAAAGGATGAAGAGAAGCAGGTTAAAGGGGGACAGGAATGGTGACCCGGAAGAAGGAGAGGGACTCCGCGTCAGGGGCGAACATACGCACTACGTCGCCAGCTCAATCTTAGAAGGAACTCCTCAAAAAAAAAAAAAGAGATGAAAGATAGAGAGAGTCCATCAGACGGCGCCCGTCGGTGCGGGGGATTCGCTAAGGGGAGAGCAATGATCCTGTAGGCACATCTCCACCCAGAAAAAACAAAAGGAATCACGTCGCGCAAACTGAATTCAAACTCGGAAACGTGGAAGACTGACTGAGACCTCATCGGGCGGGTCGGGACCTCAAAATCTATGGGAGGGTTGGCCTCGCGAAAGGATGGGACGAAGAAGGACAGACATGGCGAGACTCCTGCCTTAAGAAGGCAAGATGGACTCATCGAGACTACAAGAGGACACCGGATAGCCGGCCATGGAATTGCTTCAAAACTGAAATAGGGTTGGCACGATACTCTGTGGGATCGAAGGGTCGAAAGAGGCACGTGGGGGGGGCCCTCAAAAAAGAAGGCCCACCAATAGGGGAGGCCGCACACTCACTCATCCATCTTCACGATATCTCACTCCTCCTTTTCAAAAGAACTGCACGTCTATAAACCCCCCTTCTAAGAGAGGAGCGGAACCTGTCAAATATCCCGTTCATGCGCCTGTTCTAAGCGCAGGGAGGGAAGGAATCTCTAATCGCGGTCCTTTGCCGCAAAAAGGCAAAAGAAGGGTCTTACTGGTCCATTCTCACCAAGGGATCTCGACCTGCTAAAGCGGCAAAGACACCAGACTAGGCTTCAAGCCTACTGCCGGAAGTCTGGGAGGGGGGAAAGAAGAAAGAACTGGGGTTGAGAAAAAGGAAAAAGAAAGCAAGCGGCGAAGAGGGGGACGAAAGAGGCACCACGGCGCATCACGAAGACCCACTTAAGCCTCGTAGCCTTCTATCCATTCAGAGACCGGAAGAAACCGCCAAGGGGGAATATCGAAACGGGGTGGTGGGCATGTGCATCTGGTGATCAATAAGAGCAGCAATCCAAACGACCAATGGTCGGTCAGCGCATACGCAAGACGGAGGGATTTGGGCCCCGACGGATTGGGGCGGCAGGAGGAACGAAAAGGGGGGAGGGTGAGAATGGCGGCGGAAGCAAAGTGAGAAAGAAAGCTGAACTCCGTCGTGGTAGAAAATAAAAAGATCAAGCGGAAATCACCAAGGGGCGTTTTGGCAAGGATTACGGGAATCACGGCACCAAAAACACAGGGCTGGGCAAGGGGGGACTAGGGGAGAGTCCCGTTCCGCAAAGAAAAAAAGAAAAATTCCAGTTGGACAGAAAACAAAAATCGTCAAGCGCCGAAATGACTTAAAAAAAACAAAGAGGCGACGACATTGTTGCAGTGCCACCCTCTAGGCAAATAAAATTCGCGAGACGGCGCGGCCAAAGAAGATGGAGAAGGGTCCTTGGTGAGTACTAAAAAGAACCATCAAAAAAAACAGCAACCAGGGGGTCTGGAGGGCGGTCATGGGCTCTGAAGGGGAAAGGGAAAACCTCAAGACATTAGGAACAAAGAAGGTTGGGAACTAACTTCTGCGCCATGAAAGGTTGTGGCGAGGTCTTCACAAAGAAAACAACACAACAGGAGGGGGCATCACCTAATAGGTGGGAATTCTCATCTAAAAGGTCGATTCGGCAAATGAACAGGGGAAAAAGAACCATCGTCTTTTGTAAAGGTGCGTTCAGAAATCAGGCAAAAAGATGTCCCCTACAGGATCCTCACTGAAGGAAAAGCGAGGATGACTTACCCTTCTAACAAAAAGGGGGGTAACTCTATTCAAAATCAACTGTCGACTCAACCTAAGACCGGTATCCCAAGAAACAGAAGGAAAAACAAACAGACACTGGGAAACCAAACGAGCAAGGGGGGCCCAAGTTACTGACGAAAAGGGGTGTGAAGTGGCTGGGTTGAAAAAGGGTCATAGGCTAGACGGACACTCATTTCTTGGGCGCGAAGGCGCCACTGGTGGGAAGCGCCGTGAAACGAAGTACCAGAAAAGACTGGAGGTCAAGACGAAAAAAGTTCCGGAAATCCGCGAGAGGCCAATAAAAAGGGGGGGGGCGGTGACGGGGGCAATTCGTAGCATATTACTGGCAAAAGTGCGCCTTTTGGGGAAAAAATCTGAAGTAAGGAAAACCGAAACTAACCCTAATACCTAGGGGAAAGACCGGGGGAGGGAAAAGCCTAAAACTCAGTACGGACAAATCTCTGGAAAGAGAGACAGGATAGGAACCGTACAACCCGGAGAACTAACCTCACACTCCTTTGGAAAGTCGAAAATTGAAGGGGTACGTCGTCCTTTTGGGAGGCTTGAGGGAGGGACTGGCTTAATCGAAGACAAAAACAAAGAGGAAATAGAGGAAAACGTTCAAATGTCTAATCCTATCCCAAGGGAAGAAACTACTTTCATACTGACGGTAAAGTAGGACAGACGGTGAAGGGGGGCCGAGAAGGAAAGGCAGAAAAAGCTACTGGTAACTTCGGTCATCGCAGACACGGGGGTCACCAAGAGGGATTTCTCGGTGCTGGAGTGAAAAAAGAGGGTGTATTCAAAAAAACCGGGGGGGCCAAGTCAGGAAGGGGGAGGAAAGAAAGACCAAAACGAACGCCAGGGGGTGCTAGGAGAAAAGGGGGAACCGTCGCTAATTAGATTAGGCTCAAGAAGGGGGACCACCAATTGAACCGTCGCGCCCCCACGAACCGTGCCATATCGAGAGGACCCAGGCAAAACGCCAATTCCACAACTTCGGCAAAAGGGACCGCGTGACCGGTGGCGGGCGGGGGGAACCTTCTGTTAACTGCTTCTTAGGGGAGACCCTGAGGGAAGTAAGACGGGTAAAAAAACTGGGACTTTTGGTGAAAGGGTGTTGTGAAGGGGTTCGAACCCGGGGGGAGAAAAAAATGCAGAGGAGCGCTGGTCTCTGGATGTGGTCGCGAGAAAGGAGTAAAAATCCGAAATCAAAAGGGGGCGACCACAAGGAGGGACGAAAGGAGCAGAATAAGAGATAGATGAGCTCGGCCAATATAGGATGGGCGAAAAAGTTGGGTGGTCGACTAAACGTGCAGACAATGTGTCACAAAAGAGGAACCGACGGAGGAACACGTTCAAGGGGGCCTAAAGTAGCGGAGGGGAAAGAGGTAGATGACCATGACCGCGAAGACATCAACGGGTCGGCTTGTCGTTAAACAGCACCAATACGGAAAAAGACGCAGGGGAAAAGAAGGATACGAGAAGCGAGGAAACGGAGGAGAAAACATACTACTTCACGGAAAGGGAGATGGAGTTGAAGGCGTGAGGGAACGCTTCGTCTCAGCAGAGGAAAGGTAGGCTGTTTCTGGTGACACGACAACTTCAAGTTAATAGTGGGATTACCCATCTGGGAAGAAGGAAACCTCAAACACACCAGCGTTTCTGGAAAGGAGGGAACAAAAGTCAAGAAATCTACTTCAACATCCATTTCGGTAAGGCAGGCGCTGAGCGTCTCCCAGGAAATCGGAGAAACAGCAAACAAAAATGGACATAAAGAAGAGGACTCAGAGAGGGAGGAAGAAATGAGCAAAAGGGGGGAGGGGGAGACGCAAAAAAATTAACCTCGAAAAGAAATAACCGGTCTCACCCTGCGGCATGAGAAAGGGAAAGGACAACTTAGATTACTTTTAGGGTGGGGGGTCGATGCAAAAACTGGCAAAGACACCGGACACGGAAATGGGAAAAAAAATCCGTGAGAGAAAGAATTCAGGAGGTAGGGGGAGGTAAATAGCGGCGCAAGAAGTCAATGGAGAGCAGGCTCTCCGGGGGAGGAGGCTTGAAAAGACGTATCGGAAGTTGTCTGAGCGGTCCCCTCTCGAACCGCGTGGCTGCTTGCCCTTCCGGCAAGGAAAGGCAAGCGGTCGGGAAGGAGTCAGACGAACGGACGGAGTCGGCCGATCAAGAGGATTAACGCAGCGTACAGTCTTCCGCAACTGTGCTAGAAACAGTCTGGGAGACCAGCGACCGAATGGCCTCAGGGGGGGAAATTCTGGCGGAAATGGAAAGACATCTTGAGGCGGTAGGAAAAGGCGCCTGATCGTGATCGCTACGAAACGACAGAGTCTATACTAAAAAAAAAGTTTCGTAAGAGACGTTCGGGAAACGATCAGATGCGTGACTATCTGAAGATTGGTGAGTCGTGCGGCGCCTAGGGGGGAGGATAGGAGCCAACGAAGCGGGGAAAGGCCCGTCGAGACACACCGAGGAATCAGGGGGAAACCCTTCACAATCCTCGCGGGGGGAGAAACCCATAAAACCTTCTAGTGTCTCGGTGAAACTATTACATCGTGACACTACTTCGCAAGGAGGAACGGACCAAAGGAAAAGAGGGACCATCCATGGAGCAAAACACTCTGGAACTGGAGCGAGAGAAAAACGTCATAGATGGGGGAAGACAGAAGGGGAAAGAGAAGTCGTATTCCTTTCAAAAAGAACGGTGATGAGGGGGGGGCAGCGTCTGTAGGCTTATAGAACTGAGATCGACTTAAGGAGTGGACGAACCGGAAAAGACGGCGGGCCAGCGCTCATCTTAGGAAAGAAGAGAAAAAAATAAACAAGAAAGAAGGAAAAGAGTGTCCTCCCAGCTGAAGAGTGATCTTTCTAACCGAGTTGGAAGACGGACGTAGTCGATCTCCATGTGAGAGCGCACCAGAAGACATCCGCTGAAAAAATCACGAAGGGGGCAAAGGCACGAAGGCTCTGAAGATTAAGGGGATCGGAGAATCATCGCGTCGGTATGAATATCTCTACATCGTTGAATATTTTCTTGGGACCTCTACATTCTTGTCAAACGACTGGCGCAGCCTGAGACGTAGAACCCGATGCTCTCAGGGAGAAAAGAGAGCTTATAGCATCGGGGCTCGTCAGAAGAGGAAGGGAGGGGTGCAAGAGGAAGAGGTGGGGAGCGACGGGGTCGGAGAAAGACGTTGGGGCCAGCAGCTATAATTAAACCGTCAGCAGACAAAGAAAGGAGTGAGATAGGGAAAGAAGCAGCCTCCTGGGGTCTTCTCGGGAACTCATCGTATGGAAACCCCCGAAGCAGAGAGGGGCGCGAAGCTGGACGGCGTATCCGATCACCTAGATAAAGAATGGGAGACCTATGAGTGCGTTCCAGACCGGACAAGAGGATTAAAGGAAAGGAGGCTAGGTCAGAAACTTGGAAAAAACGTCCAGGAGAACCACGTTTGAGGCTCGACCTTCTGAAGAAAGAATTGAGACCAATCTTCCAAAGAAAGAAAATAGAAGGCCCGCTATAGGAAGTCAGTAGGAGGGGGCAATGAACACTCACTCTGAGTGTAGGGCAAAAGGAATGGAAAGCATCCCCCTCTGGCTAAAGGGGTGGAAACGCCAAACTGAGCATAAGAAGAAAGCCGGGAAGGAGAGGGGAATAGAAGGTCCATGAAGGGGGATGACCAGCTCAGATCGCAAGACATCCGCGGGACGCAGAATCGCCACTTGAGTTTTCATGGTCTTTTTATTCGTAAAGAGATCGACGAGAAAAAGAAAAGGAAGACGACGGTCGTTAAAGGAACTCAGTGCCGCGAATTTTACAGGAGATGTTAAGGGTCCCAAGTGAAGGTGGGACGCTAGATTCTCCAGAAAAACGAGGGAAGAAAGGGGGGGAGGGAGGTGACGAGGAAATTCGAATGCCGCTGGACATAGGAAGGGGGTGCTTCAGAGGGGCAGTTTGAGCCGTCAGCGCAAAATGACCAGGCACCCTATCAATGCAGTGGGGGAAAAGGAGGGGGAGTGAAAATGTTAACGGGGCCGTGCCCGACAACCGTCTTTGCCGGGGTCAAAGGGGAATTCAAAGTGGGTAAGCACATAAAAGGGGGTCTGTGAGTACAAAGACCTACCGGAAAAGGAAAAGCAACGACGGGGGATCAAACAACAGACCGGAAAAAAAAGAACTAAGACCGACGGGCGGTATGAAACATCGAATTGCAGCACGACTTCGAATAAACAGAATTCTCAAACAGAAGGTAGAGGAGGAAAGGTCTATGCAAACCAAGAGGTTTCAGTGTTGTCCAAGGACAATAAGAGAAAACAAGGAGGGTGGTGGCGCGGGTAAGGTCAGCGGACGTGCACCACGGGGTACCAAGCATGACCCCGGCCCGTTGTAAAGAAGGGAGGGGTCATGAGTGGGGGGATGGAGGCAGAATACACAGAACAGCGAGTGGTAGAGAGGGGAATCCGCGATAAGAGAGAAAAGGCTTCAGATAGGGGGTGGAGAGGACAGTAGACATTCGTCTGTTGGGACGGGAGGGGGTTCTTTAGGACTCCTCAGCCAGAGGGAAAAACTAAACTCCAAGTCCGGAAGGAACTCTCAGCGCAGGGATTACCTCTCCAAAAAGTTTAAAGAAATCTGAACGGAAACTTTTTCCAGGGGACGCAGGGACAACCATAATCAGGGGGGGGTCCACCGCCACGGAAACAGCCCGCCACAAGGGGGGAAAGCGGGCAGTTCCCGAGCAGGGTTGGGAAAGTGTTTACCGGTTTCTATCTAGATATAGAAGTCGTGGGAGAGTACTACTAATGTTTGGCCGATCAAGGTTTAAACAGGAAAAGAACGAGCAGTCGGCGACGTTGCAATGGTTAAACAAAAAGAGAGCCAATCCAGGGGGGGGGGAGGGGAAGTGGTGACATTCCTATCAAGGGAAAGCTCAAGGGCCGGGGAAACGTCGGGAACGTAACCTGTCTGAACATCCATCCCTCCCCGAAAGTACATATTTGGAAGACCCCTTCCGCCCAAGGAACAAACAATAAGCTTCCAGTAGCGGGCCAGAAAAAAGATAGGCAACAGAAAAAATCAGGGGAGACCGGGACTTTGAGAATTCTAACGTTTAAGTTCTTCCTAAGGGGAGATTCTGAAGGGAAACCTT
>Ga0179593_1418327_pt1 | contig 18537 bp, 19 predicted proteins | sample CZODoug2_1_08_16_FD_185931 | JGI IMG/M metagenome (GOLD analysis project Ga0179593, IMG submission 185931) | Vadose zone soil fungal communities from Angelo Coast Range Reserve, California, USA - CZODoug2_1_08_16fungal (PacBio error correction) | ecosystem: Environmental > Terrestrial > Soil >...
ACTGTAGTCTGTGATTAATGGAAAACAGTCCGATTGAAGTTTCGTCACGAGAAGGAAGAGGGTGGGCAAACTATCGACGGGGCAAAAAAGGTTAGACGCTGATAAGACCTTTAAACGGAACGTAAATCGGAGGTGGCAAAGCGCCCCAATATTTTAGCACGCCGGGAAAGTGAATATGCAACCGGGACGAAAGAGGTGTAAGGAAAAATGAGGCTCGAAAAAAAAAAAGAATAAACTTAAATGGGAAAAAGGAAACGAGCCGACCACTGCCAGCCAAACCTCGTAAGGCGCGTGGATTAAGAAAAAAAGGGGGTGGGGGGGTTTTGGGGGGGGCAAGAAAGGATAAAGGGGCAAAAACGCTGAAGGATCCCCCAGATCAACTACTGAAGGAGACACCGCGTAAATCCTGATAAGGAAAAGATGTTGTGGGTGATGTCCTCAGGGCATTAGTTCAAACTCAACGAAAAGAATTCCGGGATAGTCATGGGCGAGACCAAATGATAAAGATTGCACGACTCGAAAAGGACGAGTTCGACGAGGAGTCACGACAAAGAGGACGCTGTGAAAACGCGGGGAAAACCGGCGGATTCAGCCTCTGACCCGGGTAAAAATGAGGTACTGGAAGGATGGGAGCGGGTCAGACTAGGGTTAATAAATGGAAAGACTCAAAAACCGCAACCGATCACTCGTGACCCACAATTTCTCAGTGTGAAGAGCGTGTGTGAATTTAAAAAAGGATCGCCCAACAGGCGGAACGGTAAAATTAAGAAAGTTCGGGGAATAGCGCAAGCCGTCGGGTCTTAATGAGAACACAGCAATTAACCCGGAGGGTCTTAGGGGAGAGAGGAGATCGGGATCGGACCCGACTAAACAACACCGCGGGGGAACCCTTAATAGATCCGACGACAAAGGCAGCCCTTATCTCCTTAAACCATATAAGGTATATGGGGCAGATTGGGGGGGGAGACTAAATCAAGAAGAGTGTAGGGAAGGACTGAATTACAAATGAACGAAAGCGGGGTACCCCATATCTTTGAATACACGAGCACAATGAAAAGGGAAAGAACACGGGGTCAGATTGAAAGTCTGGAGGTAATTCATTCTCAAGTGATTGGGCCTCAGGACGAACGGAAAAGAGCACATGCGGCAAAACATTCTGCATCAAAAGGGAAGGAAGTTCGGATCCCCGGGGGGCTGATGTTCAGGTTGAAGAGAAAATTGAACATCTCTCGGAGACATATTGGTAGAACGACTTCCTTAACAGGAAAGGGGTTCATAGATGGAATTCATGGATTGATTCACGGAATCCTTATCACACACTCAGTCAATAAAGGGATGGGTAATCATACCCTTCAGCGTGAGTCGGATCCACACGACAAATAGGGGAGTGATGGAGGTTTAAAAAAAAAGGGGCAAAAAACGAAAGAAAACGGCATCCAGCTACGAAGAACTTTTGGTCACTAGTCTTGGAGGGGAGGAGGGGGGGAAAAAAGGACCAAAAACTGACTGGGAGAGAATGGGGCACAGATGGGGGAATAATGAAGAGACTTCTAAGCCGCCTAAAGAAATGGAAGTCGAGTAGGGGAACTTGGGCAACTTATCAATTAAATCGAAGTTGGGTGCAGGAGGTCATAACCGGACATGGTTGTGAACACGAAAAAGGGTTCATAATCTCATGTGTGACGAACAAATAATGGGAGCAGCGATTCAAGCAAGGGGGAGGGAGGGAGTTTGGGTGGGGTCGGGGAAATCTTGAAGAGAAAGCCAAGAAAAGTCTTGGAAAAAAAAAAAAAAAAAGGTTTATACGTCTCCAACCAATTCGTTGGACAGAGAGATTCCAACCCGCCTTTCATCGTAAACGGAAGGAGAGAAGAGGTTCCGGAACGAGGAAGGAGCACTCGAGGGTTCTTGGAGGCCCTTGAGGAGGGTTAGGGCTATGAGAAAAAAGGCTCTCTCAGAACACACAACGGATGGGGGGCGAGGAACAGATTCGATCAAAAATGCGAGGAAGAAGTTAAAACGAATAAAACCGAGAGCATTGGAGGTATCGCAAAACGATTGCTCGCCCAGCCTGTCGATCATAAGTAGGGTCGTAATCGGAACACGAATTAAACATTATAAAAGGCGAAAAAAGAAATGCAGTGGGGAGGGGATAAAGATTTGAAAGAAAAAAACCTACGCGCTTTACACCGAACGAGAGGCCTGCACTATTGGGGGAGCAAAGGTGAACCGTCGCATGGTTATGAACGATCAAAAGGGGAGACAAACCCCTGCAGGGGATTCTGAGAAAACCCGAAACAAAAAAAAAGGCATGAACTGGTCGCAACGCGAAAAAAGGGGCAATCAGGCATGCTCAATCAAAAAAAAGAATGCAAAAGGAAAGGGCAGTTGGTGGGGGGAAAGGATCGCTGCCGAAGACAGGGCCAGGAGAAAAGGTTTGAGGAACGTGCGAAAGAACAATGAAAAGAAAGCCTCGGGTCCAAAAAGCGACCTAAACGTGGTCATGGAGCAGACCGAAGAAAACCTTGACGGGGATGAGGGGGAAAAGCCCGGGATTGAATGGGGGTGGCTTAGAATGATGCCAGGATCATCAAAAAAAAAAAGCCAAAGGGGAGGCCCAACGACGGAAGGAAGCGACGTGTTAAAAAATCGCGAGAAGATGTGGGTCAATTTCGCAGCCCCGGCAATCGGGGGATGTTCAAGGGGGAAAGCCCCCGCTTTTGAGACATGTGAAAAACGCGTGCATGCAACAAAAAAAAATTCATCCCGAGAACAATCTGGTATGTCCTGAGCATCAATCACGGGAAACTTGACAAATGGTTGGGAGAGGGGGGGGTTCAAGTGGACACGGAGTTGAAAATCAGTTAAACTACCGTCTGGGGGGAGATCTGTAAAACAGAACAACTGATCAGTGGGCCTCTATGGCCTGTCGCATTGGGGGGGGAGGTGCGGGAAGTCTTGCATGGCAAAAAGAAGTTTTCTGTGGCTGCCTCACCAAAGGCGGCTCTATGCAATAAGAAGAGTTTGAATGATAGGCTGTGAGGCCAGATTTCGCTAAAAAGATAAGCTAAAAGCATTTCACGCCAGTTGGGTCTCCGAACGTAAAAACAAATCGAACAGGTCGCGAAGCATTGTCATGCGGAAAGCGGTCCTTAATTTACCACGCTATCTTCAACCGGTCCCGGCGAGGGAAAAACCCTTGACGTGTCGAAAGAGAAACGGGAAAAAACAACGCAATTCAAGCTTTAGTGGGGGGGGAGAAGCATGGTCCAAAAGACGTAGGGTTCGGGCCAATGGGAACTCATAATTGGGAAAATAAAAATGGTGGAACTTGAGTTGACGATGCAATTGCAAGTTTACAGAAGTCTAGCAGGAGATAATTGAAAAAAGGCTTGGTAGGGCTCGGGATCTGGTGGCCGACTTCGGGAGGGGGAAAAGTTCTCACCAGGAAAATATCACCAAACACTCGAAAAAGAACCAGATAAAACTCTTTCCGAGGCATGTTCGGGGAAAAGGAGACCGCGGACCATTTACGAGAGAGCGGACGAATGCTCATAAAAAGAGGGTGCGTTAACCAAGGCAAAGATGAAAAAACAGAAAGTGCTAAGGAGGGAATGGACCAAGACGATTTGAGTATCCAAAGTTAATAAAACACGTCTCAAGTCAGCGAAAACCGGTGTGGAACGTCTGTGCCAGTGGGGGGGGAAAAGAAGCATTCTAACGTAGACGCAAAATTCTCAATGACCAGGTTGGGAGTGGATGAAAGCATATTAACGGAAAAGGAGCTCGAAACAGCAAACAAAGGGGGAGGGAAGAGAAAGATAAAAAAATAGCTCGACAGAGGAGAAGAAAAAAAACGAGGGCAAGAGTTTTGGGAGTAAAATAGAAAAAGAGAGGGACAAACGCGCGACGCCCACCTGGCGGAAGAAGAGCGGCTCCCTTTGGAGGCCATCGGTACGAACGGGGTTCGTGGGCATTCCCAGATTGAAAACGGAGGCGGGGTGGAAGCGGGATATGCACCGGGGGTAACACGTGTAGGGAGGAGAGAGAGATCAGTAAAGGGGGACCGGTGCGAGGACAAGCCACCCTGCAAACCCACAAGTCGTTAAATCAGAGGGGAGGGTCGGGAAAGGGGGTGTTTTGAATCGCTGCCCCTATATGGGGCAAAAAAGTAAACGAACCACAAAGATCACGGGGCGAACAAGCCATACGAGGGGAGGTTCAAGTCAAGGATCGAGGCCGTAAAGTATATGGGGGCTCAAGAAAGCATGAAAAATCAAAGAGGCAACCTAACGGCAACCTTCATGATTTCCCAATTTTATAATTTGCGAACGAACGCCGCGGAAACCTGCGGGAGAGAAAAAAAAAAAAGGGGGAGAATGTGGCCCATTCTGTTCGCCCTCAGCACCGTAAGGAATTTATCCCCCATCTTGACGGGTGCCGTTAATTCAAAGGAATAAAGCACGGAGCCGGAAAGGACCATTTGGACGAATTGTTCTATCGTGGTGGGGGGGAAGGATCGCCCACAGTCGTAAAGCATTGGAGGGGTTTTTTTTCAAAAAGCATTCGGAGACACAGCAAAGTAATCTGGCGTAAACGTCAGAGGAATGAAACTACCTGGGGGATTAGTTAGTCTAAGAACGATCCCCATCAAGAAAACACCCGAGGGTTCACAGAAAAAGTCTTAACAAAAAAGGCGAGAAACCCCGGAAAAAATCGCCGGCCAACCGGCTCGTAGGTAAAGGGTGTGGTGACGAAGAAGCACCCGGAAGGTTCGGAAATCCGGATGGGAAAAGAACCAGTCCAGTAATGACGAAAAAAAAAAAAATGCATAGAAGGACCCGGGGATCAAGATTTGTGCAAAGAAACCATATCAAAATGGCGCTACTGGGGAAGGGCTATGGGGATTAAATCTAACGGACTAAGCACATCGGGGGAAAATATACCCAGCTTGCGGAAGGTCGGAACAGTTCGAGGAACGCCAAATAAAGTTCGTGTGGGCCGAACGTGACAGCTATTTCGAAAAAACTTGGGGCACTCAATGCAAACGTCGGGAAAGGTGCAGGAAGGGGGGAAGGGGGATCTGGAATGACACGGGGGTCAGGCCTTATAAGAAAAAAAAAAGTCAGACGGGGCTGGTTCCTGCCACTACAAGTCCATGTGTTAAGCGGCCGCCACAAGTGCAGTTCCAAAAAGGGGGTGGGTGTTTGGAAGCGGGGCGAAATGGGCACACCTCGACGCATTGTGTCCGGAGGCCTTTCTGTTTGGCGGATGAAAAGGACCACAACGGAAGGGGGCGAGAACTTCCGAAGGGGCGACAGGGTAAAGAAACTTTGGCTGAAGCGCCAGAACACGGCCGAAAAAAAAAAAAAAAGCAATAAAAAAAAAAAACAAAATAAAAAAAAAAAAAAAATAAAAAACGTTTCATAAAAATAGCTAAAAAAAAAAAAGGAGAACCTTAAAAAAAAAAAATAAAATTAATGATAGAAAAAAAACAAGGAAAGAAGAGAGAACAAATAAAATGGAAAGGAAAGAAAAAAAAAAAAAATCAAAAAACACGGAAAAAAAAAAATCAGAAAAAAAAAAAAAAAAGGGGGATAAAAAAGGTAAACATAGACATAAAAACACTCCGCGCGAGGGGTCATCATCGGACGGGTGGCTAAAAGTCTAAGAGGGTAGGTCGAGGTGGTCCAATGTGTCGTAAAATTGCGGGGTTGCGCAACATGGTCTCCTCCAACAGGGGGGGGGTAGTCCGTTGGGGGCTACTAAAAAAAACCCGACACCTTCGGCAAAACTAGTCCAAGCCACAAATGACAGGGTCGAAAAAAGGAACGGAGCAACGGAGAGTGCGAACTCAAGGCGCAGAGGCCAAATAAATCGATGTAACGGGGGAAAAGATGCCTTTCACTTGTAGAATTTCTAGAAGAGAGGGACGAGGATCCACCTCCCACAACCAAACGTATGAAAATACTTTGTAGACGCTCTTCCTCAGCGCGCCAGTTCGAGAACGTGAAGGTTAAACAATCCCACCTCTAATCTCAATTGATTCCTCGCTAGACGCTTTGAGAGAAGAAGGGTTCGAGGCAACAAAAAAGGGAAAGGCCTGAAAAGACATGTTGGTTGCGCCTTCGAACCGCGTACAAAGCACCAAGATGAAGTGGCTAAAAAAACTGGCGAAAAGTGAAGGCCCGAAAAAACCTGACATCCGCAACTCGCGCCAACACACGATAAGGTAGTACTTACACCAGGGCGATCTCGAACATGACGTTAGCGAAAGAGCCCTTCAGGGGAAGCCCACAAAGGATTAGTTACGTCACGAACTAAGACGCTCCAATGGAATTTAGTGGAATTCCGAAAGAGGTCAGAGGAAAAAGGGCAAGAGAGAATCGCAGGTTCGCACCGTAAAAAAATACCATGACAAAAGTGGCGTCGATGAAAAAAGTAGTCATGGATAGCACCAAAGTGCCACCAATTTACCTGCACATGGGCCGCGGTCACCGGCAATGACTTAACACGCCCGTGGTAATGATGGTTGAAACTATATACTGACGGGCTTAAAGTAATCCGCGCACGCCACTAGAACATCAAAAACTACCTAAAAAATTAAGGACGGCAAAGGGGCGCGTTTAAAAACGCAGCTGACCATGAAGAGTATTCCATTGTTATCCTGCACACGTCAAAAGTGCCGCCAGGGGGGTGGTACGTCGGAAGAATAAGAGGAGCTGAATGGTGAAGGGGAGGTGCTGAGGAAATTCCGGGCACAAAATTCCATGTATCTACAGCACGCCATTTGGTTGACGGTGAGGAAGAGCAAGGCTCCTTGAGGGGAAACGGGGGTACTGCTCTGGATCTAGTGTAGTGGGGGGCTAGTGATGAGCCCTGCGTTTGTGCTCGGTTCCTCAAAAAAATGACAAAGCCTATTCACATGCAGGGGGGCCTTCATCGAGGGGGGTAGGGGGGACTGGGAGCTGGGAAAACGGGGAACCACGTCGGTTTTTGTTTCGCTAAGAAAGGCGTCCTAGTTATCTGATGAAGAAGTAAAGAGGGTTAGTTCGGGGCTGTGCGCCTAACCCCGCGACTGTGTCAGACTAACTAAACTAATGAATCCAAAAAAGGGGGGGGGGATAGGAAAATTCAGCAGCAACAGGAATAGATTAAGTAACTAAGGAACAGAAAGGAAGCAGAACTGGGGGAACTTAATGGAACCGTCTATCACAAAAAAAAAAAGCCGCCACCAGAAACCTAAACTTGGAAAACTATTCTATAATCCTTGCACATTTTCTAAACATCGTTATGTTGCAGCCGAGCAATACCAGAGGAGGGAGATGTCTGAATTTATCTACAAGGGGTGTACAAAACAACGCTAATTTGGTGGGCCGTCTTTGGGAGAACCGACAATGCAAGACATTGAAAAAGAAGGAATACTAAGGATACGACGTGGACGGCTTGGGGAGAAAAGGGCTAGACGCTGAGGGGGATGGGTGGTCAGAATGAAAAAGGCGGGATTTAAACTCGGGACTCTACAAAAAGATCTACGAAAGCGACAAAAACATCATCAAAGCCGCCAGTTACGTGTGGTGAAAGGTCGGGAGACGATCACGGGGGGGCCATTTACCGAGAGTAAATCATCAAAACATAGGGAAATTTACCCGTTAGTATGGAAATGTCCAAGCAAAAAAGGGGAAAAGGAAGTGTGCGGGGGGGGGCCAACGAACGATTGACGTGGAAGGGAGGGGACTCTCGAATTCTAACCAGAGGTTTGAACCGTCAACGGGTCCAAATCTCAGGAGGAGGTCACACAAAAAGGGGGGAACTTCAAGAGCGTGGATGGGGGGGAGCTCAAGAAAAGAGGAAGAATAATTTGCTCAAGGAAGCCACGGGAGTCTAACAGGAACCCCTTGAGTGTAGGGGGGGGGTTAACCCTGAGGAGCTCGAACAAGACGGTCCACGGTAAGCCGTACCTCTCGATTTTGTAAACTCGTTGACCCCCCCCCCCCACATGGTATACCCCACCCCCACCAACCCCCCCCAAAACAACCACCCCCCCCCAAACCCCCCCCCCACCCCCCCCCCCCCACCCCCCTCCCCCCCCGGATCTTTATATGGTTTTGTCTTTTTTTGTGCAGCTTACAGAACCGGCTTTTGTTTATTTTCTAAGTGTCATGTTTTTTCTTGGTAGGTTTTTGTTTTTTTCATCTGTTTTTTTGGTTACTTTTTTTCTTGTTTTAAATATTTTTTGTTGTGGTTTTTTCCTCAGGACATCGAAAAAAAAGCCCGTGGGCGGGCGGCTGCTTATCTAGATCCCCCCCAAATTTATGGGGGGTTTGTTTGATTGGTTTGTAAAGTCGTGTTGCATTGGGGGTTAATATTGCATTTTTTTTGATTGTTTTTTTCTGTTGTTAGGCTTCTTGTTTTTGTGTGCTCGTGTTTTTGTGGTAAGATTGTAGGTCTTGTATTTTTGTGCCTTTGATTGTTTTTTCCTTTTTCGTTTTTTTTTTTGGTGTTTTTTTGGGTGTTTTTTTGGTTGTGTGTTTTTTAGTTGATAGTTTTTTTTTTTTTTTTTTTTGGTTGTATATTGTGGTTCGATCGTTTTTTTTTGTTTGAGTCATTAGTGTCTTGGATGGTTTTGTTTGTTTGTGGTAGGTGTTGGTTTTGTGTTTTATTTTTAGTGTTGTATTTGTGTGGTTTTTTGATGTTGGGTTGATTTGTTATTTGTGTGGTTCATTTGTTTTATATTCCTATTAACTGTTCTGTTATGGGAACCGCCCGCCCCCCCAACATCTAAGCCCCAGAAAAACCCCCCCCATCCAGGACCAAACACCAAACCCCCCCGCCCACCACCCCCACCCCCCCACCCCCCCCCCCTCCCTATCCTGCCCCCCCCACCTCCCCCCCCCCCCCCCCCCAAACCACCGCCCCAACCCAGAAAACCCCCCCCGAAAAACAAACAACAACACCGACGAAAAAAAACAACCACCCCAACCCCCGCTCCGTCCACTATACATATTAGTAGAGGAAAATCCCCCCGAGGAGGATTCGGAAAGCTTTTCGGATAGACGTACGAAAGTAATAGTGGTCAATCTGGGAAACAAGAACAATGCCTCGAAGCCTTGTTGGACCACAGTAATCAATGTGTAGACCTTCGAGACCGTTGATTAACAGGGAAGAAAGGGAAAAATCGTTGTCGTTGGGTCCATGTCGCAAAAATAATGGTGGAGACATCCGAAGTTCAAAGGCGAAATCTTTACGCGTATGTACAAACGGTTTAAACAGATTGGTATGAGAATGTCCGTTGTGCTAGGTCAGCAGAACCGTTTGAAGAAGGAAACAGTGACACCAGGAAGAACGAGCACTGAACAAAGCGACAGAACGCGACAATGCATTAAAAAGTCCTATAAGGAGAAGGTAAGGGCAAAGAATAGGGGTGGGTGTGAGATAGTCAACCTCCCCAAGGGGGTAAGCAAAAAAATAAAAGGGGGTGGGTGGCGCCCGAAGTTTACAAAACGAAAGGGGGAGCGGCAGAATGACAGGGGACGGATCTAACAAGCCCCTGAGGGTGCTTAACTTGCCCGGTTAGCATCGAATGTATGCAATAATTAAGGGGGGGGCCAATGTACCTTTGGGAGGCACCCGAATCAGAGACACAGGGTGCCGTGCCACAGCGCGTGGGCCACATTGATTGAGAGAGATGAGTGCAACGACGAAGTCCAGGCTTGAGGCCCCGAACCAGAAATTAAGACAAAAAAAGAAGACCTCAAGGGTTTCGCGTCAAATGAAGGCCCGGCTTTATTCGCCGAGGCAACTCGAACCTAAATCTGTTCTGGACCGGTTAGTCGGGCTGCGTAGGGAGACGATCAGTTGTAAGAGGTTCCTGCAGCTCCAATCAACAGGCAACGAAAAAAACGACAAAAAAAAAACAAATCCAGTGCAGGGGGTTAAGCTGTGTAGTGGGGGGAATAATGCCCAAAAACTGGAGTAACTCAAAAAAGGGTAAGAGGTACAGATAAGGTTCAAAAAGCAGTCAATTTCGGGGAGGGGGAGTAGCGAGAAAACACAAAACTGCTCCTAAGGAAACCCTGGGATTATATATCTAACGTCGGAGCGCACTCGGAAGAATTCTAACCCCAACCCCTACGCCTAAGGAGCACCGCACGAGGTCGGAAACGGGGGGGTAAGGGATCCTTAAGCAATGAGAAATTAGAAGGGCACCTGCGTCTGTATTGAGTGTCTGTTGGCATACAGAACAACGAAGGGGGGGTAAATCGAGGGTCAAACGCGGCCGGGGCCATTAGCCTGACCAAGTCAACGAAGACCGAAAAGGCTGATGCCAGTCTGACAATCCACCGCAAAGGGAACGAACAGGAAGAGGGAAAATAGTGGTTGAAATTCAAAAGTGGAAAGAAAAATCACTAGGGAAGTCCAAGGACATCGGAGTCCAGTTCCAGACCTGTAGAAAGCATACAAACCTACTAGGAAGGGGGAAAGTTTGCAAGTGTTGGACCAACGAAAAGGGGTAACAGAGGGGGGGGGGTGTGGGAGCGAGTGGGAACGCGACCTGCCCTGGACCTTACTGGGGGGTTTCCATTAAAAAGCGACTTTCAGGGCTTGAAAGGGTTCGCTGCATATCCAGGGACTAAAAAATCATTTCCATGTCAGAGTGCTGTGGGGGACCTACGCTCCTGTTCTGCTGGACCCATGACCATTGTGCAATAGTAAATGATTGTGTGGGGTAATGGCGAAAGGCCAGCTAGAAAAGAGGGGGGAGATTATTCAGGGACTGGGAGACTGGAAGGGGGGGGGGGGAAACAACTCGGCGGGCACGCATTCTTTGCCGATGAAAAATCAGCGGAGCGAGCCAAATTGCCAGGGTACGCCTGCGAAACGCATCACCGTAAATGGGAGGAGGGAGGGGGGGATAGAGAAAAAGTAAGGGAAGTAAGGCTGCCGTGTGGTATGGGACGGACAGGTTTTAAGGTGCGGACGTCAAGGTGGGTGGGACATAAGCGCTCATCATACGCGGTTAAAGAGAAAACCAACCCAAAAAAAAAATAAAAAACCCGATCAGTTGCTAACAAGGTAGGGGCCAAAGTTCGGGAGCCAGTCTTTAATCGAGAGGGGGGGATATTAGGAGGTCGGGTCGTCGCAATCTTCGCAACAACTCCTACCAAGGAAGGATGGCGCACGGGGGTGGAAAAAAAAGTGTGGACAGCGAGGGAGCACACCATGTCGTTAAAAAGGGGCAGCAGAAACATAAACACGAAAAAAGGTCATGGGGGTCAAGAGGAGTCAGGGGATAGCGTGAAAGTGATCGGCAGCATCGTGGGGCTGCACTACGACTAACGCTCTGGATGGGATTAGAAGGGAACCATCGGGAAAAAAGAAGTGGTGAGGGCAGGGGGAATTTTGGCGCTCTCATTAGGAGTCGATCGTCGTAAGAACGTCCAAAGCCTGGTGTGATTGAAGGGTACTCCTACAATAGAAGATCGAAATCGGACCAGGAAATGACTCGAAGTAACGAAAAAGGGACGCACAGGGTCGGTTGGTTGACAAACGCTCGGAGGATCAAGGACCGGCCGTTTTAAGGATACAAGAGAGCCGGTTAAGGTAGTAATACGATCCGAACGAAGATGACCTGTATACAAAGAGGACAAAAAGCGTATGATGCTGGTAGTTTGCAAAAAGATTTTTAACAAATCAAACGCCTCAAAACGACAAAGGGTTAAAAAAGCACAATTGCAAGAGTTCGCGAAAAAAAGAAGGTATCTAGCGAAAGATATGATAACCAGTGGTTGGGGGGTGTTATATTAGTACCGAAAAAAAGAAATGAAAGGGGTATGAAAGCAAAGGCGACCAACAACAGAGATACCTGAGTTCGATGGATGAGAAAGAAAAAACGGGGGGGGGGCGACGGATTCGGCGTCGCGCTCAGGGAAAGAGGGAAGTAGGGGGGACAGTGATAAAGAGTATGCAATAAAAGAAGGTTGGGGGGGCAGGTCCGCCAACAGGCAGGAAAACCTCGAAGGTTCTGGCGAGTTGCGCCTACTAGTGACGAAACCAGATCCAAGGACAATATGTTGACAAATGCACGAGTGGGAAAAGTGTCCTGGAAAGCACAATGTAACGGGGGTGCGGCGCTCAGCCCCGGGGAGGAGGAGGGGGAGGGAGCGAGAAAAAGAGTCAATATACGTTCAATAATCCCAGACGAAGAAAAAACATCGTGGAGCGGCACAATCTGGGGGGGGCCATCAAGCGACAAAGTAGTCTGCTTTGTCCCGGGTGCGTGCAAAACAAACGTCAAGACGACGGCACTAGTGGTAGTGAGCGCCAATGAGTCACTGGAAGAAAGATGGGGGAAGACATGAGTCTGAGGGGTCCGGGGCGAAATCACAACAGAAAGTAATCACGCGCAGCCATTTGTTTTATAATCAGGTCCGAATACTGGTTACGCGAAAAGACGCGGGTAGAGGGGGGAAGCTAGCGGGTCGGAAGGAGTATTGAAGACCTTCTGGGAGACGTTCGCAAAATAACACTCCTCTAAGGTGGAGGCGGGTCCGGGGTCAAGGGGGTTAGTCAGTGGGGGACTCTCGTCAGTAAAGGCGGTGGGGGGGGCAGGGGAGCGCAACGGCGATCCCAAGTGAAAATAATCATACAGGTGGTTAGTCTTATGGGGGCGAGCCCCGAGGCTCAGAAACGGAGGAATTTACGCAAAAGGTGTGCGTCCGAAAATTACAAAGAAAACACGAACAAATGAAGGTTGAGGGTATCCTGATGCAGGCGATCTTAAAAAAAACTGTCATGAGGACCTCTAGTGCGGGGCAACCGGATGGACAAACCGCAAAAAAAGTAATGGACTCAAAGTGGTGACGTAGGGGATGGCGAAGAGCCTTCCCCTGTGACAGAAATCTTTCGGGGGGGGCGACAAACTGGAAGGGTCACGCAAAATAGGATGGCGATTCGGTTACCCATTTCTCGCAAGAAATGTACGAAAACAACAAGAGAAGGGGGGGGCGAGGTTGGAGGGGGACCTGCCACGTGCCCGTTGCCCAATCCGGCAGTCAACGTCTCAATTGAAGCAACAACTCGTCTGGGGAATTCGGGTCTCGGATACGTTGATCTGGGGGTTGCGACTGGGTGCGGGGAAAACCCAGGGGCAAAGCGATAAATCTAAACAAACATCAAAGGGCCGAGAAACCATCAGAAAAAACACAGGAAGTTATCTAAGTAGGGAGGAGGGGGGCGGGCCGAAGCGAAATGACTAAATACGGCATCCGGACGAAAAAGGACTCACAGACAAGAGTTCGACCCTTTGAAGATTCGAGTTTCCGACTAAGACCGTGCGACCCTTAGGGGCCGGGGAAAACTCAACCTTCTGGGGTACGTGGGGCACAGGTTGGGTAAAAAGGAGAGGAAGCTCTCCGGTGTGGAAGTCAGAGTGTAAAGAGCATCCTTAGGAAGGACAAAAAAAAGAAGAATCTTCTTCACAGCGGGAAGGGGGATTGTCTCAACATAGGCTAGTCGCCGATAAAATGAGCTCTCGATTCCCACCAAAAATTTCCCTAAAAACCGCCCAGGTAGGCGGAAAGAGCTAGATACCTTAAGGAGGGTTCCTCTTATTGAAGAGTCCACAACCAGAGAGGGGAAGCCGTTGCTTCATAACGGAGGATCGGTGACCCGGGCACACGGGGATCCGAATTGGACAATCTCTAAACCTTAGTACCTAGAATCTGCAATTTTCCTGCTTTGAGAAGGGGGGAACTGACCTCTGTCGTTGGGAAACAGGGTGTCCGTGGGTGGGAAAGGGTCTCTCCGGGGGGTCTGTGAAGAGGGAAAGCGAAAAGAGGGTCACTCGTGGGGGGGTAAAGATGCGTCGAATCCTCCAAAAAGCAGGCACCAGCGAAAGGGTTCCACTTTCTCGTATTAGGAAGTCCCCCGTGCAAACAGACCCGGGGAATAGCGGTCGAAGGGGGGAAATCAGCCTTTTAGTGTCCTAACGTGGAACATTAGTGTGATTGGGGGGGGGGGGTGCTAAAAAAAACTCCCACTGTCCATCCAGTTTTCGCCAGAAAATTCAAGACTCCACCCAAAGAGCCCGTCTATGATGGTCGCCGCAATCCTCTGTGGAAGTGGCAAAGGGTCAGAAAGAGACCCGTTACTTCGGGTCCGTAATGACCTTGCAAGAGGGGCACAACCTCCCCGTCCCACCGAAGTGTCCAAGGAGGTGCTCTCCTGGGGTTGAAGCTCAAAGGCAAGCGGGGGCGAACGAGAGGCCCCACAGAACGCTTTTCGACACGGGGGGGCCTGGAGGAGGTCCGAGGAAAAAGGACCGGGCGGGAAAAGTTTCGGCGGGATACTTGTCCTATAGCGTTATATGAGGGGGAAAGGGCTCAGCTTGCATTTAAAGGAATTAGATGGGGAGAAGGAGGGGTGTTTAATGGCCGGTATCGGCCCAAACTAGTCAGAGTGACTCTAGCAAATCAGGTGAGACACGGGAGCAAATACAACTTCGAGTTCGTGTAAACTGCGAACTATGGAAAACGGCTACTTACACCCGAGGGGGGTAGAGCGAAAAGCGCCAATTAGGGGGGGCGTCAACAAAACCAAGGAGGTGTGGGAAACGCCCCCCTTCAGATCCATTCGACCACGCGAAAGTTCAATCTGGGTCAGTCCAGGGAAGAGGGGGGGTGGCATGTCTGTCGACGCCATCAGGGGAGTTCACCTAAAGATGAAAGAAAAAGAGTGCCGGCATGAGGAAGAAACTGAAACAATGCGAGCATAAGCTCCTCTGCCTAAAAAGCTTATACGAGTTAAACGTACCGGAATCTCCCCCCGGCTGGCGGGTGATTAGGGTTCCGGTCTTTGGTGGGCAGAACGGCAAAGCACAGGGAGTAACCCCGTCTGGTCAGGACCAGGTGACGAATTCTCTGCACCACCTTAATTGGATTGGGCCGGGCACAGTTACACTCTCTGCATCGAGTGGGGCCACTGTCCACGCTCCTGGCGACATTCAAGTTGGGTTCGGTATCGGTGTTCAAAATTGCTGCGCCCTTTGGGGCTCTATCTCTCGGAAGGGGTCCTATCCCTTCTCAAACGCCGCACGTAAAGACCATCAAGAAAACCAGGAAAAGGGGAAAGGGAGGGGGGAAGAAGAACATGAAATGTAAGGCGGACACGCCGAAAATGGTTAAGGTGGGAGGGGGGTCAAACCAGGGCTAAATGCTTGATAAACATAAAAAGTCAACTTTTGCTATGTCTTTGTGTCATGGAGGGAAGATCCAAAAATACTGCTGGCTAAGCCTTCCTCTTCGGCAGCTTAAAACCGAGAAACAAGGGCGACAAACGGGACTGCCGGATCGTTTTCTGTATCGGGTAGGTCCTTGAAATGTCAGTGGGTGGGTGAAAGAGAGTGACTAGTCATTTGGTGGGATGACCATAACTCTCGGGGATCCGAATCCATTGGGGCTAACAATCTTGGGCGCTCTCAGTTTCGGACGGTCCCTGTTTTTCGGAGGGGGGGCCTTGGTGTTCACTTACCAAGAGGGCAACAGCCGACGAATAGTTGGGCTGCCGGTGGGATGAGCAACTCGCCCCTGCAGTGCCTCAGCGAGTCCACTACGTCGTTCCCGCAGGGAAAATGCATATGATAGGTGAAAACGGCGTAAAGGGCAGCAGGTAGGGCGCCGAGGAAAGAGGAATTCTCGATTAGAGGTGAGGGTCAATTGAGGGGGGGAGAAAAGTTTTGCATGACCAGATCTAATCATAAAAACCCAAACAAATGGGTTAAAGAAGAAAGAGATCATCCGTCAGCTCTCTAACCCAAGGAGCGAAAAAAATTGGCAATCACAAATGAGAGACTGAGCGGAAGGGCCCTCAGGGCCAGGCGCCCGGGAGTCGCGCCTCAAGGTTGCGTCGCCTATTAGGGAGGGGGAAAATGGGACGTAAGCCGGCCTTCCCTGAATTGGTGGGGAACGGGGAGGCATGTCTCTATAATGGAGACAAACAATAAAAGAAAGTTGTGTCAAAGATCAACAAAAGAGCCTATGACGAAAAACAACGCTTCTGACAGGGAACCATACCTCAACTTGCTCTCACGGACGAAACGATAAAGATATAAAGGTGGTTAGCGGAGGTAAAAAACAGAAAGAAGACCGGCAGGGAAGTTCGTATGAGGTAATAGGCCGGCGAGAAAACACAATGAAGTAGTTAACTATAAAGAATACACCACCAGCGGAGCGAAAGGAGGAAAGGATGAAGAAGGTTGTACAGAGAAACAACAGGACATGGGAAAGAAGAGCTGATGTAGGAGCGAAGTTTTGACGTAGTCCAGGCTTGTCAGTACTTGAAGAAAATGGGACAGGGTTGGGCTGACAGACGCCGTCCCTCTGGGGGCCAAACGAACACTATGTGGGTGGGTCACGGGAAGTAGGGCGGAACAAAACCAGGTGCCGTCGAGATCGTAAGTCAAAATGGGGGAGAAGGTCGTAGTCGTGAGGCGTTTCACGGCGCATTTAACGCAAAAACAACTCAAGATCGCAGAAACAAAGCGGTAACCTAACATGCAAGGACTATTTTCTGCAGGTGCAAGGTAAGAAGGCGGACGTGACGAGAGAACTTGAGATCTACTAGGGAAGCCTACGTGGTATCGGAGAAAGGTATACCACGGGGTTCATGGGGGGAAAGCAAATTATCTCTTTACCAAAATCAACGACGCCAAGCGAAGCGCCTGAGGCCAAAGACCGAAGGGAAGGCCGAAAATACACGACCGTGTGGGGCGTAAAACCATCGCACACTCAAAGAGGGGGTGGGCCCGGACAAAGAAGCGAACTGCAAATCCGGCAGGGCCGGTAAAAAAGAGGGAAAACGTCTGCAGCAGGGACCCCTCACGAACTCATATCGGTGGAGGGTTGACTGAGAGAAGGGGGGCTGTACCAATAATACAAAGAGGGTCTGGGAAAACGACAGAGGGCGCGGGGGGAAAACGTGAAAGGGAAAAGATACTCTCGTAGCTGTTCGGGAGAAGGTGCTAAAACGGGGAAAGACAAGGAGGGAAGATCACTGGAAAGAACCGGGACATTTTCAGAGGGGGGGCAGGTCATCGAAGGACTCTGTTCGCTTTGCATGGAGGAAAAGAAATGAATTTACCAACCACAGGATTTTTTTCAGTAGAAACGCCAGCCAGCGTGGACATAATACGGGACAGCGGGAAAAAGCTCTAGACTCACCGCAGGGGACTCGCGGGTGGGAGCATTATAAGTCGTGCAGGTTCAGGGTTGGTAAGAACAGAACTGGGGTTTAGAATCAAGTGGCAGTAAAGGAACAACACGCAAAAATAAAAGGTCTACTTATCATAATAAAGAAGGGGTTGAAGTAGAGTAGCGGTCCAGGGGTGGGGCGAGCACGAGAAGGGGGACCACTACGACAGGAGTTTCGGAATCGAAGAACATGGGACTAATGGAAGGGAACATTCATTCCGTAAAAGCGGTGAGGAGGCAATCCAGAAGGGCACGTGAACAAAAAAAACAAAAAACCGCACAAAAGAGGACATTACAGAGAAAAGGCTTCGCAAAAAAGGTCAGTGATCTAGACGAGAGGCAGTCACCATTACCTCGATCGGCACCAGGTCAGATCTGCCAAAAGAAGAAAAAAGACGAGATTACTGACAGCGGAGGAATAAAGGCGACAAAGAAGAAACACAAAAGCCGGCCCTTTGGAAAACCTTCGTGTCAGGGGGGGGAGAGCGACGCTAGGAAACGAACGGCGGTCGTTCGCAATTCGGTGCAAGTCGCATATGGAGAGAAAGAAAAGGTTGGGGGGGAGAAAAAAGGAAAAAAAACTCGACCGAGCAAAAATCGTGGGGGCCGGAAAGTACGGGGTGCCGATGCAAAAAATTAAGGACGAGGGGGAAACAATCGCTGGAAATAACCGCCATTAGTCCACGGAACTAAAAAAATTGCTGGGGCTGTCTACAGGGAAGAGAGCACACGACTGAACGGGTGGGGGTATCAATCTGGGCGGACGGGCAAGAAGGGGGAAAGAGGGAGAGAGGCGCGGTCAATCTAATTGAAAAGGGGGTAGTACCCGTAAACTACCAAACGAAGAATCGACACATCGACAAGAGGTTCGCGAAAACTGGGCCGGGTAAGCTTTAACGATAGTTCGCTCCGCGACTAACCAAAAAGGTTGGACGGGACCGAAGCGATGAGCTCATACACATCGTTGCAGGGGCAACGGAATCTGACGGGAACAACGAGACCTGCTAAAAAAAGGGGTGGGGAATGAACCCAAAGGTCCTGATCAAAACAACGGATAAAAAAAGGTCTAAAATTGGGGACACCGAGCCGCGTGCTGCAACGACTCGACGTTCGGAGGGAAAAAAGTTAAAAAAGACCGGGTTTTGGCAATCCGAGAAGAAGAGGGGATCATCTTATCCCCAAAAAACGTAGAGAGAAGAGAGAAAGGAGTCGGGGGACAGATAGGGACTGCAAGACACCCAGAGCTATTAGGAAGGTTTGCGTCCTCCAGCGAACTAAGCTTTGGGGA
>Ga0179593_1545690_pt1 | contig 18537 bp, 35 predicted proteins | sample CZODoug2_1_08_16_FD_185931 | JGI IMG/M metagenome (GOLD analysis project Ga0179593, IMG submission 185931) | Vadose zone soil fungal communities from Angelo Coast Range Reserve, California, USA - CZODoug2_1_08_16fungal (PacBio error correction) | ecosystem: Environmental > Terrestrial > Soil >...
GCGGGAGAGGGAAGGTAAGTAAATCAGCCCAAAAGAGGGGAATGGGAAAAGGGGCCCAATCTTGTTCGAAGAAAGAATTTACCTGCCCCTCAGAAAAAAAGGAAAAGGAAGGACCTTCGGAACGAGTGGAAAAAGACATAAACGCCGAAGGCGCGAAAAGAGGGGGGAAGTGAAGAGTATCCACTTCCCGGAAAGGAGGAAAACTCAATTTCCTTGGGGCCTCAAGGGGGGCCCACTTCAAGGAGGGAACAAGGGGGGGGGAAAAAAGGTTCCACGAGTTAGGCAAAAAAAATAAGAAGAAAATAGAAGGGGGCATTCCCCCGGGCCGAAAAAGGCACCAAGGGGCCGGAAGAAAAGAAAACCCGTTTAAGACAGAACAAGGAACAGTTGGGAGAAGCAAGAAATGCCATCAATCCGTGCATGAGAGAATCTGCACTCCAAGTAAAAGAGAGCGATATGAGAGAAAGGGAAGACGGAAAAAAAAAAAACTCGGGGGAGAAAGCCGCATGACATCAAACAGCAGAAGGGGGGAGGTCGCTTGCCTCTTATGGGGGGGAAGTCTAAACCCCCTTAACTTCTCTTGAGAAAAGGGGGAAATGGGCCTTCCAGGAAAAAAAAGGAAAAGAACCGAAGGAGAAGAATACGGGGGGAGCAAGGAGAACCCTCTATCTCTCCCGGGAAAAAAATCTCCTCTCTTTTTTGTTTCAAAGGAGGGGAAAAAGAAACTTCTAACAGGCCAAAAAGGGTATTGAGGCAACCACAGGGAAGGACTCTCAACACCGTTTTCCCCACAAAAAAAGTATCTGCCAAAAAGAGAAGGGGACGGACCCTGCCTTGAAGAAAGGGAATTCGGAACAAAAAGACTCCAGAAGGGGGGAGGCGCGCAGGGATTCTATCATGGCAAAAGGGAGGGCCTCCTCAGATCACGGCGAAAAAAAAGAAAGAGCCATCCTCTGATACAGGATGGGGGGGGTCGAAAAGATACACGGGGGAAAAAAAAAGGTCCCCTCCGTCGAAAGCGCCTATTGCCAATAAAGAAAGGAAAGAAGGGTCTCTCGGAGAAGGGGAGGGGGGGCCAGAGGGGGAATAAAAAAAAAAGAGCAAGGGGATGCCTTTGGTACACAAGCCAAACAAAAAAAAGGGACGCTGTAAGACGTAAGGGAAAAAAAAAGGTTCGACCTTGGAAACACCGCTCAAAGGAGAGTTACGGTAACGCTGAAAGAAAAGCAAAAAGGGTTACATAAAACCCTACGGTTGAAAAAAGGACAGCGAAGGCTGTGAGAAAGTCCCGCCCAAGAGGGGGAAAAAGGGGGGCAGAAAAAGTTGGCGGGAGATTTCATCCTGCGGGGAGGGGGTCGCGATTTTTGGCGGAGCAAAAAGGAAAAAAGGGAGAATGTCGAAGACGAAAGGAGGAGAGACGACGGGTGGGCATGAGGGCGTGCTCGATGTCCTTCAAGGGGACTTCATGGGGAAAAAAAAAAAAGGGGAAAGAAAGCGAAGAAGAAGGAAGAAAGGACCTTCCCGCACTCAGATAGGGAGGAAAAGGGGAGGTTACCTCTACGAACATTAAAAAGAGGAAGGCAGCAGAAAAAGGCGTGGAGAAAAATCAGGAGAAAAGGGGGCAAAAGGAAGAAGATGAAGGAAAGGGAAGACAAGCGCCAAGAAATCATTCACGAAGGGGAGGAAAGGGCAGGTGATGCAATTCAAGTAAGGGGGTGGAAAGGTGCCTTACAAAGGAAGAAAAAAAAAAAGCCACATTCCGGAAAGTCTCCGAGGAGAAATTGGGGGAAGTGAAGTAGATTACGTTTTGTGGCGGAAGTTACGATCTTACGGCAAGAGGAAAAAAAAAGAGACTCGGAAAGCCGGTCCGCGCCAAAGGAAAACAAGAAAAAGAGAACCCGCGAAAGGGGAGAAGCATCGCGCAGTGACCGTTTTTATGAGCAGAAAAGAAACTTGCTTGAAGCCGTCCACGAAAAATCGGGGGGGGGGAAGAAGCGCTTCACAGAGAGCGACGGAGGAAAGATTCAGGGAAAGGGAGGAACAAAAACTGCAAGTAAAACGCCCATATACCCGCAAGAGGGTAAACTTATTCACACCGGAGAACGAGCGTTATCGGCGAAGGAAGAAAAAAGGGGGAAGAGGAGGGGGGGTCAATAATATAGGGGGAAAGAGGCGGAAGAGAGCCTCTTCACAACAGGGGGAAAATAGAGCGATGGAAATCCGACAAGGAAAGAAAACACTTCCAGCCCGAGAGGAGGGGTGGGGAACGTCGGAAGACTGGGTGTGGGAGAATAACGCGCCGGGTATAGCCACGGGGGGGGGATCCTATCACTAACGAGAGAGGGGAACGGGGTTATATGGCAATAAAAGAGAGTTTTCGAAGGGCCAAGAGGGGCGGAAAAAAGAAACCTTCGGAATGCTGGAGGAAAAGACCCAACCCCTCGGGGGAACAGGAGGAAAAAAAAAAAAGGCCGTTGACGAGGGGAGGGTGGAAAAAAGAACGGTACCTAAAGCAGAAGGAAGGGGGGGCTAACCTTTCCGAAGGGGAGAGGGGAGGAAGTCATCCTGCGCGGAAAAAGACGGAGAGGGGAGACTGGTTCGAGATTAAGAGGGAAGAGGAGGGGAAATTTGGCCAAAACAAACGGAAGACTTGAAAAAATCCATTCGCGGCATTCGGAAAACAGGAATTGTTCGGCCTGCCGGAAAGGAAAAAAAAAAGAAGGGGGGGGGTAATGCACAATGCAAAAGGGGACAAAGACTGGGGAGTGGAATCCCGGGGTGTCCTTAAAGGAAAGTGAAAAAAAGCGCGTTGAGAAGATGTGAAGGGCGTTGGCCTTTCAAGGAAGAGAGGCCGACACGAAAAGGGGGTTTTAGAAACGTGACGAGACCAAATTGGAAAGTAGTATGGAGGAAACCTTCTTATTTCCGAAGAGAATTTGAAAGGCATTGAGGTTAAAGAAAGCGTTGGTCTGGTCCCAAAATTAAAAAGGAAAACATTAAATGCCTTATCAAGGGCCGGCCGAAAGACTAGGCTACATTCTTCCATGGGAAGAAGGAGGGCTGTTGCTAGAAAGCAAAAACCAAAAAAACGCTGAAGAAAGGACAAATCTGGGGACTCTTTACGACTGGAGGGGGGGGGGGGAGCAAGAAGCCCCTGCGCGCGGCTTCCGCTGGGGTCAGGAGGGAAAGACTGTGGAAAAAATGGGGGAACCGAGTGTGGGTTGGAAGGGAGGGGGAAATTCCTACAATCAAGCGGACAATCTGAAAAAAAGGATGGGAGGAAAAAGACATGGTAAAGGGGGAAAAGCGAACAGGGAGGTTACTCTGATGTAAACGGAAAAAGGACCGAAGGGCACATACTTAAAAAGAGCCAAATTGCCGGGGGGGAGGGAGGGACAAAGTTCAAAAGAAAGGAAAAAAATCGAGATAAAATCATGCGCAGGATGATGGGGGGGGACATCGTGAAAGACCGGAGGGCAGGGGACCAGGGGAAAAAAAGTTGAAGCGTAATCTTTCGAGTTCGAAAACACAAAAAGAAAAAGGGAAAAAAGAGGCAGTGGTCAAGGGGGAGTTGAAAAGGGTGATCGGAGGCGCACTGAAAAACCATTATCGAAGATGGAAGTCGAGACACGGGGGGACAAACAGGCGAAAGTTTAAGAAAAATAAAAAGGGCCGGTCCCTGCCCCCGGCCGCCGCAGGGACGAAAAGGGTTGAAAAGAGCCAAAATGTGAATGAAGGAAAAAGAAAAAGGGGGGGAGAAAAGAAGAAAACCAAGGGGATCAAGGGAAGGAACTGCTGCACCCAAGTCCTCGTGGGGAAAAAACTTTCGAGGGAACAAGACGAGGGGAGAGGGGAAGGTGCAAAGGACCAGGGGTAAGGTGAGGGGGTCATGGCCGGAAAAAAAAAAAGGATCCGCGTCCCGAGGAAGTGTAAGGGGGGGAGGGGGAACGGTAAGTCAAAGAGAAAGAAGAAAGCGGCTTTGGCGGAGAAGGAAAAAAACTTGGCCGATTGCCGGGGGAAAAGGTGGGGTGCAGCTTCAAAAAGGGGGAGGGGTAGACGCCGGAAATAGCCCCCGGGCGGCGGTGGGGGGGAGTTCTCTATCCATCAGAAAAGGGGGATGTCATTGAAAGAGGGGGGACGCTGGAAATTCCTTGGCGAGCGAATCTGGTGGGAAAAACCTCCCCCCCGTGGGGGGGGAAGCTGTAAAAAGGAAAAAAGGGGGGGGGGAAAATGACCAAGGGGTCAAAACTCGGAGGCGAGGAAAATAAAAAAGGGGATAAAAAAAAGGGGGGGATTAAGCTACTGATTCACGGCGGCTGGAGGAAAACGGACAGTGGAGGTTGTAAAGGGGGGGGGGGGGGTGAATCCTCTGGTGGGGAAAAAAAAACCGAACGGGGAGAGTCGTAGATTCCCGGAGGGAAAAGGAAGGAGGAAATTAGGGTGAAGGTTCGGGCATATATCATGGAAGGGAAAATTCTTCGGAAGATGGAAAAGAACACGCTAAGTCAAAAGGACCAAGGAAGGGAGTTGGAGACTCTTTTTTTTTTCCAGCAGAAAAATCTCAAACAACAGGGAAAAAGAGATATTCGAGAAAGGAGGGAATGAAAGTGAAAGGAAAGCCGCGTAAAGGCAAGGAGGGGGGGCTGGAGGGGAAGAAGTGCCGGAACATTGACCTGCTCAAAAAGGACCTCCCGGGCCCGTCAAAAGACGAGGAAAAAGGAACTCGCAGAGCGAAGGAAAAGCGAAAAAAGTCAACGAGCACAAAGAAAAAAAGCAAACAATTCGATCTAAAAAAAACCTCAACACCCTTGAGAGAAGCAAGGAAAAATCATGTTTAAAGAAGGAAAAGGGGAAGAAGAAGAAAGAATAACAGACTCTATAATGGGGAAAAAGCAATAAACAAAAAAAAAGATCCTCGGTGAAAACGCACAACCAAGGGGGGAGGTGGAGAAAGACACAAAATGGGGGTTAGGGGGGATGAACTTGTACGCGCAAACAAGGGAATTCCATCAATGCCGTGGAGAAGCAACCAGAAGGTTCACAGGAAAAACAGACACGTCATCCGAATCTTAGAAAAGAAGGGAAAGGGCCGCCTCGGCCAGCCGCAGTACATAAAGCCGCTCTTTTTTTTCGAAAGGGGGGCAGGGAAGTGATTCGGGAGGGGGGAAAGGAAAGGGGGCGAAAACGGACAGGAGGGGGAAAAAAATTTATGGAGCCGGCCAGAAAAGAAAAGAAGCATCCACTGAAGTGGGGAAGGGACACAGGTTCACTTTACGGGAAGAAAAACGCAGAGCGACCACAAGGAAGGGGAAAAGCGACCGAGGAGGGGGGGGGGAGTGTTACTCAGCGACTAACAGTCCTAAAGGGCTGCAAGGTAAGGCAAGGGGGCTTGTTGATCAGAAAAACATGAAAAATTGTTCCGGCGAAAAAAAAAAACACCCCCCGCCGTGGGAAGGGACGAGGTATCAACCGGCGAAAGGAGGCAATAAAAAAAAAAAGCCAAGGCTCGCCCGCCTTCCAAAAAGGGAGATCATTGTGGGGAACAGGGGAGGCGCCCTCCGGATACTACTAGGGAAAACAGGAGACATCTAGATCTCCCGGGAGGAAGGAGGGGGGAACTTCTACCGGGGGAAAAAAAAAAAGCGACGAAAATGCCAAACAGATGTGGCCAGAAACTGAGAACTAGGCCAAGTCAAAGATAGTAAAAAAAAGTGAACTAACTACGCAAATGTTACAGAAAGGGTTTCCTTGGTCCCAAAAGGAGGGGAAAGAAGCGTTTACGCTGTGAAGAAGGGGAGAAGGGGGGGGTACACAGCCTTTCAGATTCGGAAAGATTTTTCATAGCTTTAAAATCGGAGGGGACGCAACTGCCCAATGCCCCAGCAGAAACAGAAGTTTGCCAAAATGAAAAGGGGGGAAAAAAAAAAACACAAAAGGGGCCGCGCAGCTTGTCGCGCAATCGCGACATAGGGAAAAGGAAAGCCTATGCATAAAAAGGGAAGGACGGCAGACTAGGGGGGAAGGTGGGGGGCGGAGGCAAAAAGACGCAGGGAGGAAAACTCTGAAAATTCGTCGAAAAAGAAGGCTCGTCTTACATGTGGAGAAAAAAAAAGAGAGGGGCAAGAACTAAAAGGGGGAAAGACTGCCGGAAACGGGGAGAGGACGGAAAGTTTACATCGCACCAGCCAGGGAGGAAAGAAATTCTGTGCGCAGGAAGGGGGGGGAGGGAGAAAAAAGTCCCGTGGGGAGGGAAGGACAGGGCAAAGACTACCAGAACGAGATAGGAAAAAGAGGAAAAAAGCCAATAAATCAGTCACGTCGTGTGATCATCAGGGGGGAATGCAATCAGTAATTCACATTTTGAAAGGGGTGAAGGTAACAAGCCGGGAGGACGGGAAAGCAAGAAAAGAAGGAAAATGAGGGAGCGAATGCCTCGGGGGGAAGTCAAGGTACGTTGTTGGTCGTAAAGAGGAAAAGCTACGGACAGGAAAAAAGGGGGAAGAGGAAACCCATTGAAAAAGAGAAAAAGGGAAAAGACAACAGGGCGTCATGTAACAAAACAAAGCTAATTTAGAATCGTCGAGGGGGAAAGAGAATCCATGGACCGTTATTAGTAGAAAAGGAACAGTCGGACCAACTGCTTGGAGACGGAAAAAAGGGGGTTGAGGTCGTAAGGAAGACGAAAGTCTCATCGAATCTTAACGGCCTTCAAAAGGAGGGGGGAGAGCCTCCCCATTACCCGTCCCAGAGAGAGAATGGTGGAAACTGAAGAAAAGGCAGGAACGAGAGAAGAAAAGGGGGAAACAACAAGCTGCGAGCGGTCCAAAAAAAGAAGAATTTTTTATTGTACGGAAGAAGCGAGACAAAAACACAACAACCAAGAAGAGAATGGAATCAGACAAATAAAAAAAAAAAACAAAAGATATTCGGGTTGAAACGCCAGGGGGGTGGGATAATTAAACCCGAGAAAAAGAGGGCAAAAAAGGGTCAAACAATCCGATCACAAAACAACTCTGTTAACTTGTATAGGGGGAGGAAGAGAAAACGAGGTTGAGGGACGTCAACAAAGAGGGAGGCCAAAGGAGGAAGGGGGGGAACTTCTGATGCGGCCAGAAAAAAAAACCCCTCGATTTCGTGGACGGCTTAGGGGAAAGGGGCCTTTTTCACCCGACGACAGGGAAAAAAGGGAAAAAAGGGCGGAGAAGTGTTGAAGGAAAGAGAAAGGAGGTCCCGAAGGGGAGAGGATCTGTGAAAAAGGAAAAAAGGAACGGCCCCGCTCACCATTCAGAGGGTCTTCCTGGGGGAGGAGAGTGATGCAGAACTCCGAAGAAACCGTAGAAGTTGCCCCCAACAACCTAAGAGAAAAAAGGATCCTTAAAAAAAAAAAAAAAAAAAAAAAAAAAAAAGATCCAATTCGCGGCAGTCGAGAAGAAAAAAAGAAAATTGTGCGGCTGACACGGGAGCCCGAAAAAAAATGGTTCAATACTGATTGCAATCCCTAGAACTCCTTTGAAGGGAGGGAGAAGGGCAGGAGAGTTTGAGGGGGGCGCTCTGCCAAGAGGGGGGAAAGACCCATAAAAAGGGGAACTTTTTCCACCAGAGAAGGGGAGACAAGACCAGAATGTGAGTCATTGGAGAGGGGGTGGAGGAAAAGAACTACTCCCGAATATCCAAGGAAGGAGGGGTCTTTGCCCCGCTTAAAAAAGTGGTCATCCCCAGGGAAAAGAAAAGAAGGGGGAGGGGCCGTGCATAAGGAAGAAAAGGGGGCAGCAGCGCTTTTTTTCGAAAAAAAGAGGAGGGCACAGGGAGACAGAAGAAGAACATCGGACGGGGGGTGGAGAGGATGACCAAAGTTGGGGTGGGGAAAGTTGGGGGAGAAAGGCTTACCGGAGTGGAAGAGAATCTCCGGGAAAGGGGGAAACCGTTAGTTGGTTTTTAAGAAAGGGGGAAGGGGCGTCGAAAGCACAAGAAGAGAAGAAAGTACAAATGGAAACAAGAAAAGTGAAAAATGTAACCAGCGTCCGGGGAAAAAAATTACAAAGAGGAAAGGAGGAAACCGGTTGGGGGGAAGGGGGGAAACACAAGGCAAATTCGGGAAAGGGACCAAAAAAGGGGTGCTTATTTCGTTGAAAAGAACAAAGGCAAAGGGGGGGGGAGGAGGTCCTGCGGACCGAGAGGACGCAGGTTTGGGTCCCAGGCCACATTCGTCTCTCGGGGTAGCGGTAAGAGTGCCAGTCAAGAAACAATTTGAAAAAAAAAAAAAAAACGCCTATTCAATAGATGGAGAAATGAAACGTGGGAATCCGTAGCGGAAAAAGGACATGGCGACGCAGGGAAATCGAAAAAACGCAGAAACTGCCCAGGAAAAGATTTTTGGTAGATAAAATGGAAAAGAAGGCCTGGGCAGGGCAAAGGGGGGGGGGGGGGGCCGCTCACTGGGAGGAAAAAAAAACGTTGGGAACGCCGGCAGAAGTCCGCCGTAGCGGACGGAAAGACCTCGAACCCAAGCGAGGGAGAGGGAAAATTGACCCAACTAAAGCCTCAGAAAGAGTGGGAGTAAGGGGAACCATGAAGGGAGTACTTAAAATGATGGAGTGGGGGGAGACCTCCCACTGATAGCCGAAAAAAAAAAGGAAGGTGTTTCGCCGGTTAAAAGCAAAGAATCAGGGCTACGCGAAAGAAAAAAGAGGAAGGGTGGTTTGGTCGAAATGGTAGGGGGGATTGAAAAACAAGCTTTGTTTGCGCGGAAAAACAGGATATAATCCCCGAAAAGAGGGGGATCGAGGGTTGGGCAGACCTTCGGGAAAGCCCGTATTTGGGAGGGACAAGGAGGGGGGGCGCGCGGACCAATTAAAAATTGGGACAGAAAGGGGGAAAACCCCCCTTTGGTGGCGAAAAAAAAAACGGGAATGCCCATTGTGTGCAAACGGAGAGAGCTGATATTGGGGAGGGGAAAATAGCGCAACAGCAAAAGATTCAAAGAAGGGTTAGGCCCCAGGACAAGGCGAAGTGATCCTCGGGAGAAAAAAGGGTGCACGAAGAAATGAGGGAAAGGGAGGGATTATGGGGTCGTAGGAAGGAGAGGAAAAAAAAAAACGTTTCTGCATAGAGATGGGAAGGGGGAAAAGGAAAGTTGGCCCCCCTTACCCAGGAAGCGGGAAACCGCCCGGAGGCTTGGGGGAGTCCAAACTGACGAACGGTGGGGACAGAGAGGACTCAAAAAGAGCGCTGAACGCCTTCCGGAAAAAAAGGCGTCCGGCGATAAGCGGGAAGGAAGAAAAAAAAGGGGAAAAGAAGTCCGAACATACTGAGAGAGGAGGGAAAAAGAAAGAAGGCCTCGGCAACCAAAGATGAAGAGGTCAAGTAAAAGAAGCCCGTCTGATCAAATCACCCGAAGGGGGAAATCACGCAAAACAGAAGAACACATGTACCTGGGAAAGAAACAAGGAAAAGCCGCCTGAATCAGGGGAATAAAGGAAGAAAGGGGGAGACAGAAAAAAAAGGGGGAATTCCCCTGGCCCGTAACAAAAAAAGGGCTGTTGCATTTCCATCACCAAGGGTGGAAAGCTCGCCAAAGAAAACGGGGGAAGACGGCCAAAAGACAATGAAATGGGGAAAAAGCAAGAAGGTCCCTCCACGCCCGCCGGAAAAAGAAGGGCTCAAGCAGGTGAAGCAACCGCGGGGACCCGCATCGCAAAAGAAGGAAAAAGGGGACAACGCCGGACACTCTGGGGGAGATGAGGGGCTTGGTATTACCGGCGAAAGGAGGTCGCCGTGCGGCAAGTTGGAGGGAAGCCCTGCCCCATGAAAAAAAAAAAAGAGAACTGAAGTAATTATCGGAGGGGGAAAGAAGAGAGCTCTTCCGTGGAATTTGGGGATGGGGGTGAACCCACCCGCTGTTGGGGGGTTAGGGGGGAAGGAATCTGAACAAGAAAGGGGAGTCCGGGAAAAAGGTTATCATCAGCACAGACTTGGGCAGAAAGGAACCAACAAAGCCTGGAAAGGAGGGGGAGGGGTGAAGTGACAAAAGAATGAAGGAAAAAACCCGCCCTGGAACTGTGAAGGAAAGGGAAAAACTGCTTTGTGCGATCATGAAAAGGGGACATTGAAGGAACGAGAAAAAAAAAAGCGGGCAGCGAAGAAAGATCTCAGAGGAGACCAGGATTATACCGCCGAAAAAAACGAATGGCCCGCGGGAAGGAAAAAAAAGGACTCCCATGAAAAAATCGGCCGCGAATGGGACCGGAAAAAAAAAGGGAAAACTACTTACGCAAAGGCAAAGAAAGGACTACAAGAATTCCGGGAGAACGCACAACCGAAGGTCCTCACGAAGGGAAAGGGTGAAGAAGAGCTGGGGGGAGCAGGAAGTGCCCACTCCTCCATGAGGAAAAAAAACTTCCCCAGAAATAGGGAGGGAGCCCAGAAAAAAAACAGCAAGTTACATAAAACAAGCCGGAAGAGGATAAGCGTTTCGCCGCGCAAGGGGACGCAAGGGGCTAAAAAAAGGGGAAAAGGGGAAAGGACACCGACAGAAGGGACTAGAATACGTTTACTTGGGGAGGTTGGGGGGGAAAGGCTGCTACAAAAATGGGGGGGGAAAAAAGTCTGTAAGTTCGTTACAAAGCACTAATGTCCGGAAGACGTCATGGCTGAAAGGTACAAAAAAAGGCCGAAGGGAGGACCCGCCTGCCCGGACAAGGACGTTCGGCACTCAGAAGTTGAAAGGGCCCGAGTACCTCAAGAAAAGGGCAGCGCACGTTCGCGAAGAGGGGGGATGTAAGGAAGCGAAGCCCGATTCGCGAAAGAAAAATCGCCACGAATCATCACGGCGGGGAAAGAAAAGGGAAAGGTATGCAATCAAAGGAAGGGAAAAGGGAGTGCGTTAACACCGAAACGGCGGGAAGGACCAAAAAGAAGGAAAGAATGCCGCAGAATTGGTAGAAAAAATTATATTACGTTGTGGAAAAGGTGTGAGAGCTACGCCAGGCGCAGGAAAGAGAAGAACAAAGGAAAAAGCGGGTGACCGCAGCAAGAGAGTAAATCAGGGGATATCGTCGGCTACCAATTCGCAAGGGAGGAAACGTTGCAATCCCCCTTCGTCCCACGAAAAAAAAAGGCAAAGAGGAGAGGGGGGGTTGGGGAAGAGGGAAAAAAAAACACGCGAAAGAAAAAGGCGTGTCACGGGCCTTCCTGCACAGAATTACCCGTCCCAGAGCGGGGGGGAGGATGTTGGAAAAGGGAACGTGGCTATACCAAGACGGGGAATGAAAAAGAGGATTCAAACAAGCTGCCGAGCGGGAGGAAATTTGAGCGCAGGCAATTGGAAAAGGCAAAGATATCTCAAAAAAAAAAAAAACGTAGAGAGGAAAAGAAAAAAAAAAATCCTCCGCATCAAGAAAATATCTGTGGGGTAAGGAGAAGAGTGTTGATAAAGGCATCAAAGGCCTGTTATAGCACGGTGGGGGGGGGGGAAACCATACGAAGAAGCTGCTAGGAAAAAGAAACTCCGACTCCGAGGAAAAGGGGGGGGAGGAAGAGCCCGTGAAACCAAGAAAAAAAAAGAGGAAAAAAAAGGGAGTATGCCGGCGAGGAGAAGGAAAGAACACCTCCCATCGAGAAAAAGATGAAAGAACTTGTTTCGAAGGGGGGAGGGTGAAAAAACGGGTCCCTGCGCGAATGGGGGAAAAATTTCTCCCTTTTCAAAAAAGGGGGAAGAGGGGGTCTGTTCATGAAAAGAAGCCGGGCGCCCGGACAACCCAACCTTCCGAGAAACTCCGCGCAAGTGGAAAAAAAAAGCCGCACAAAATTGTGGGGAAAAAAAAAATCCAGGTCCGAATTCTCCGGCAAAAAAAGAAAGGGGTATCCGGATTGGTGGCGGCAAGTGGATGCCGCCGCCGCTGTAATGAGGGGAAAAAAAAAGTGCAATACTGGGGGGGAGTGATCAACAGGACATGAGAAAAAAAGGGGGACTTGATTTCTTGGCCCTGCCGGGGGAAGCGTGGCTGTAAAAGGGGCCTTGCGCGTAGGAGAAGAGTTTTTTTTTTCGAAAAGACGGCACGAGAGGAAAAGGGGGAAACAGTGCGATGGAAAAAAAAAGTGACGAACGACGAGAATCACACGTAAAAAGAAGGGGGGACATTTAGTGGGCCCTGGGGAAAACGCGGCCTAAAGGGGAGGAAATAAGAAAACCCCATTAGCCGGGAAAAAATTTTCCAAAAAGGCGCCATTTGTTAAGGAAAGGCTGTTGGGGGGAACCAGAAGAAGACGACCCCCCGGGGAAAAGGATGACATCAGGCGGTGGAAAAGAGACACGGGTTGCCAATAGGAACCAGTGGTCGAAAAATGGAGTCAAGATTTCCGCGCTCGTAAGGGATCAAACGTAAGGTGGGGGGTATTAATTTACAAAGTAAAGGAGGTGGGGGAAGGGGACCTAATAAAAAACTCTGATAAGAGGGGGGACGGTTTGGGCCAAAGGGAAGAAAGGCTGTGGAACAAGAGTAATGGTATCGGGGGGAAAGTGAAAAAGTGGGAAAACCAATTCATCCTTCGTTTGAGAAGGGAAGTTTGCGTAGTCGGGGTTGAAAAGTCGGCCAGCAAGGAAAGGAGAGGGAAAAAGAAAACGGCAGGGGGGAAGGGTCTCAGTTCTGGTCCATAGAGCGGCAAGGGGAAGAGAGTTGGAGGGTAGAAAAAAGGCCTGACACACCAAATTCCACATCCGTAAAAAGGGGGATATATTGATGGTGAGATGAGCCGTGATCGGAGAGGGAGAAATGCCGTGAACGCCCATGGAAAAAGCGTTTAAGGCGAAGCGCAGGGAGAAAAAGGTTCCAGGAACTATGGGAAGGTCGAAAGGACCTTCCGTCCCGGTCTGTGGTGGGAAAAGAAGGACGCAGTCCCAGGGGGTGGGGGAAGGGAAAAAAAGGGGATTTATGATAACCTAAGGCCAGGAGGACCAGCCGTAGCGCTGGGGGGAAAAACCCAAGCCTCGTCGCGGTAAAGGGGCAAAGGCGCCGCTGAGGGGAGAAAGGTAAAGGTGGCACACTGACTCTAGAAAAGGTTGTCATGGAAGAAAAAAACATCAATGAATATGCCCCGCCACAAATGCAAGGGGTTTCGCAAGTGTCCCAAAGGACGTAAAGAGACTAAAAAAAAGATTTTCCCTGCGGGGAAAAAAAGGCCCAGCGGGTGGGGACGAAAAAAAGAGGGGGGGGCGCATGAAGACAGAGAAAGGAACAGACCTTTTCGGTCTCAGAAAAGGGGGGGTCATTGTACGCGTATGAGCGGGGGACTTTTGCGAGCGAAAAAAAAGAAAAACGCCCACCGGGGGGGGAAGGCTGTTAAACAGGCGGAAAGGTGGAAGGCCCCCTTGGAAAAAACGAAAGGGGGAGGGGGGATGATGGAAGGAGGTTGGAACCCGCCGGAGTAAAAACATTCAAAAAGGGGGAAAAGTGAGTGGAAAGGGGAGGGAGGGAAGACATTGAGAATCGTTGGTTGCTGAAGGGAGATGGGGAGGGGATCAGGGGACAGAGGGAGATGCCGGCGTTATGGGGGAATCGGCAAAAAAAAAAAGGAAGTCTTCGTTTGAGGAAAAAGAAAGGGGGAAAGTGTCAGGACTTCCTTTTAGACAGAAGGAAAAGGAAAACAAAGCCCCCGGCCGCCCGGCGGAAGGGGGGGGAAAGGCACTTAGAAGAAGAGGTAAGTAACAAATGTATTAAAAGGACAAAACAGACAACAACTTAGGAGGGAGAAAGGAGGATCGCTGACGAAGTCAGGGGGAAATTCAATCCTCAACCCGAAGGGGGGGCGAAAGAGGTACCGAAAGAGGCCGACAAGTGGGGGGGAAAAAACTCAATCAGGGGGACAAAAAAGGTACATCCTCGAAAAAAAGAAGGGGCAAGATAACGAAATTAACGTAAACAAGGGCGAAGAAAATTTCCGAAAAAAAAAAAAGATCAGCAATGTCCTGGGGGGAGAAAAAGAACTCCAAAGAACGCACAGTTAATGGTTGGGGAAAAAAGGGGACGGGCGGGCAGCATCATCAAAAGGAGAGAGGGGGGGAGCACAATGGCATTAGGGGAGCAGACGTGTTACCAGGGCAAAAAGGGGGGGAGGTGGGGGGAGGTCACAACATAGGGGAGGCAAGGGGGGGGAACCGCGCAAAATCAGAAAAAAGAATCCTGCCAGGAGAGAAAGGGAGAAAAGCCTCCGTCATCAGAGTCCAGAAGAAAAGCATTTTTGAAGCCTGGAAAAAGCATGGGAAAAACGCCGTCATCCAGCCAAAAAAAGGGAGGGTTTCTTCGAGGGAAAAACAATGATTCGGCCTTGGAGGAAAACAAGGAACAATGAACTGGTCGCGGCGAAGGGGAAAGGAAAAAACCTCCATACCATCAAGGGAGGGGAAAGAGGACCATTTGCACCTTTAAAGGATGAAAGAACAGAGCTCCCGCCACGCTGCGGGGTAAAGGTAGAAGGAGGGGAGTGAGACAGCGCTAAACTTCCGTACCAGTGGGGGAACGGTCCTTTTCCTTAGGGAAAGGGGGGAAGAAAATCATCAAATCAATGCTCAAACAATAAAAGGGGGGGGCCCTGAAGAAAGAGAAACAACCCGGGGCCGGAACCGGGGGGCACTTTGTCGATGTCTAAAAAAAAATCAGCCTGGAACTGACAGCGCGCCGGAAAAAGTGGGGGAAGAGGAAAATCCCATTTAATGCTCCCTCCGATCCGGGAAAGAAGAAAAAGTTATCATCACAGACGATCCGGGAAAGGGTGCGAACGAAAAGAAAAGACCTCCATAAAACGCCCGGGGACATAACCTTCTCATGATAGAAGTCCGCCTCGAAGGGGCGCCACTTCTGGCCCCGAAAGGAAAGGAGGGCAAAGGCATTACTGAAAACATATCAAGGAACAAAGAGTTTCATCCGCGTGGAGAGGGGAAACTGTTTTACAACAGGCAGTGAAAGGGGCAAACACGTCAGATTTGGAAAAAGTGGAAGGACCGAGTAGGATTGGGGAGGGAAAAACATCCCCGCATTTACATAAAAAAGGGAAAAACCTATCGCGAGCAGCATAGAGGGGACGCAACCGGAGGAGGAAGGAAAAAAAGCCAAGGCCTAACACATTGTGAAAAATCCGAGGAACCAAAGGGGACTGCTTATACTGCAGAAGGGGGGGGGGGCTTAATCAAAAGCAGGTGGCAAAGGAGAATGTCCGCCGCCAGGAGGGAAGGGAAAAAAACGACGAATGTCAGTGCTCGGCGCAAAAGAAAAAAGGAAAGCCACGCGTTGCCAAGAACTCATGGGGAAAAAGACCGGACTGGGGGGGGGGGAAAGAACTAGAGGTTTTGACAAAGAGGAAAGAAGATTTACCTTGTCGGGACAAATTCTGGATGAAAGGCGATCCAAAGGCCAGCTAAAAAAGGAAGAATCACAACGGCAGCGCCAAATAAGAAGGGGACAGGGGGTTGTCAGTATCAAAGGGAAGGAACAAGTAGGTAACATTTTGGCAGGTTTTGGCAGACAAAGGGGCTAAGAAGCAAGCCGCAAACAAGGAGAACGGCGAATGCCGCGATTGGGTATCGCGAAAAAGGGGAGGGAGATTACGTTGTTTGGGGGGGGAACAAGGGACATACAGAAGCAAGTCGACTATAAAAAAAGGGGAAAAAACAAGGAAAGCATATGAACAGATTTCAAGGAGAAAGGAGGGAAAAGGGGCAAGTGCTAATCGGGACCAAAGGGCAGCGCAGGGACCTTATGGAGAGAGGGGGGGGGGGAAAAAAGGAAGGAAACTGCGTACGTCAGGAGTCCGTCTTTCAACTCGAAAGGAAAATCTCATCGAGCGTACGGGAGAAAAGGAAAAAGCGTCGAAGCCGCCCATTATACCCAGAAAGGGAAAGAAGTAGGAGGTTTTACACAATAACACCGTGGGAAAGAAAAAAAAAAGCGTTTATGCGGCCATTGAAAAGGGAAGGGAGGGTCAAAACTAGGCGAAAAGGGGAGCGCGGATTTTTAAGGGGGGGGAGGACCAGCAGAATCATACCAAAAAGACATAAGAGGAGGAAAAAAATTAAAATCCGCCGCTCAAAAAAGAGGAGTTTGACCGCTCGCAGCTTGTTGGAGGAACCGCATAACGGCTCGCGAATCCACGGTGCAAATAGGGGAAAGGAATATGGAACTTGTCTATGGGCGCTCAAATAGGGGGAGGGGTCTTCATGAGCCCGGGAAAGGGGAAAAAAGGGAGAGACTTCGCAACGTACCCTGGGGGGGAGGGAGAAACGCCTCCAACCCTCGATTGAAAAAAAGGAGGACAATCCAGGTTGGGGGGGGAAAGGGAAGGAACGGGACCAAAGGAAAAAAAGCTCATAACGGGGCAAAGGACAATGGTCAGGCACCCATACAGATGTCAAGGGGGAAAAAAAAAAAAGAGAGGTATCTGTTGTTCATGGGACAAAAGGGGAATTCCCAGAAGTGAAAAAAGGGGTCGCGGGAATCCATTTGTTAGCTCAAAAACGAAAATGTCACAACGTTGGCCAAAGGGGGGGAGAAGGGACACGCCCTCGCGATACAAATGTTCGCGCATTCGGAGGGGAAAAGGGGGACGGCTAACCGTGAAACACAGAAGGGGGGGTAATTGCATCAAATGCAAAATGTTGAAAAAGGGATTTGCATCCAGGGGGAAGAAGGACAAAACTGAAGAAAGGGAGTGGGCTGCTGCAAAGTATGGGGGGGCTTCGCTGTGCAATAAAAGTTTCCGACATCACAAAGGGGTAGCGGAAGCAGCCCAATAATGGTCGTCCGAGGGAAACAGGGATTAAAATTGAGGAAAAATGGGCCGACTACTAGATCAACGAGGAGCGTCCATAGGAAGGGGCAAAACTTAGGGGGAAAAAAAAAAAAAAACCTCCCGGCCGACGACAGAAAAAAGAGCAAAACAAAAAGGGGACCCGGCCTGCTACAACAGGGGGGACCAGGGAGCGACATTCTCCCGGGAAAAGCGCTTTTTTGGCTCCAAAGGCCGCAAAGCACGAGGGAAAAGGAGAAGTAACTGAACATCGATTTGGAAAAAAAGGATCAAAAAAAAGGGGGAAGCCCACCTATGGCGACAAAATCGTGCGCATGGGCGGGGGGCCCCTTCGCTGGACCTCGGAGAAGAAGGCAGTAAATGGCTGGGCCATGGGCGTCGAAATCAAACAAAAGTTGAAAAATCTTAGGGGAAAGTCGAAGGCTTGTGTAAAAAAAGGGAAAGAACGGTACTCGATGAAACTCGGGGTGGCAGGAAGAATTTTTCGGAAAGAAGCAAAAAGGTGGCAAGGGGGGACGTAGTACGTCAAGGAAAACAAGAAGGCACGGCGAGGTGGGGGGGGGGGCAAAGAATTGATCATGCAAAGGGGGCTTTCCCAATCCAGCACCGGAAAGTGAAAAAAAGGAAAGTTTGGCGTTCTCCGGTTTAGGGAGTATAACAAAGGAGAAATCTCGTATATAGATGGCTTCGCTGAGAAAAAGGGAGTATTCTCCCTTCAAAGGGTAGAAAAAAAAAAATTAATCGAACAAGCAGTTGGGGGAGGGGCCGCGCGTACTGAAACGAGGGGAACATGGTTGATAAGGCAGGTTTCCCAGGGGGTGTTCCTCGAAAGGAGAAGGCCCACTGGTGAAAAAGAAGAGGGGAAGATAACCCAAAAACCTCCAGGGGTTAAAAAGGTCCTCCCTTAGCGCTAGTGGGAAGGAAACCCCCAGCGGCGTCGGGGGGGGGGAAATGGACAGTTCAAAGAGACGCTCACTAGTTTGGCGGGGGGGGGCACACATGACCGGATACTTAAGGGGGCTGTGGGAAGAGCAACTCCATCATTGTCCTCTCCGAAACCGAACGCGGTCCAGGGTGGTGCTGAGGAAGGAAACAAGCCTAATCAGGCCGAAAAAAAGACTTCCCGTTTGGGGGGGTACTGTCGAAAACGAGTCGTCACTGGGGTGGGAAAGGAAAAGTGCGCCCATACGCTTAAAAGACTCGATGGAATAAAAAAAGGGTGAAAGGGGGGAAGGGGAAGCACTATCAATGGAATTGATTGGCCAATTGAACAGGGGGGTGACGCTGGGGCCAATTTCCTGGTGGCCGAAGGGAAAAAGTTGAATGTAATCCACCGCCAAAGAGGGGGTTTGTACGGGCCGGGAAACGCGGCGCCCTGAGGAAGGGGGGTGGGCACTCAAAAAAAGAAAAAACACTAAGGAAAAGGGCAGGAGGGAGGTCTAAGCAAGAACGCCCGGATTAAACTTATGAAAGGGAGAAGGGGGGAAAGTTGGGAGGACAACAGGGGAGAGGGTTTCTTAGGTGATTCCTGAAGAGGGGAGATACGGGGAGGAGAAAGGAGTATATGCCCGGCAGGGGGGGAAAAAGAGGTCCAATCTAAAAAAGGGGACCTTCTCCGAGGGCCAAAGGTCCTTTTCGGAAGTGAGCACAAAGGTTCGGCCTTCTGAACGCAGGGGGGGAAAGGGAATCCGCACCACAAAGGGAAAAAAAAAGCTTTGACTTCACTGACGAGAAAAAAGG
>Ga0179593_1566209_pt1 | contig 18537 bp, 27 predicted proteins | sample CZODoug2_1_08_16_FD_185931 | JGI IMG/M metagenome (GOLD analysis project Ga0179593, IMG submission 185931) | Vadose zone soil fungal communities from Angelo Coast Range Reserve, California, USA - CZODoug2_1_08_16fungal (PacBio error correction) | ecosystem: Environmental > Terrestrial > Soil >...
GCTCTGAGCCACAGAACGACCCCCATTCTCACAAAGGGAGAAGAGAAACTGATCCTTGGAAAAGGCAAGCGAAGGTTGCGAGCCCGCACCGCCCCGCATCATTGGGGGAGAAATTTAATTACACAGAAAAGGGTCTTACAAATCCTAGAAAGAGTGGAAAAACGGAGTAAATGAGGCGGAGGAAAAAGGAGAGTCGTTTCTAACGATGAAGGAGAGCCGGCAGGCCGGGGCAAGGCAGGACGCGGCACGAATGATTCTAAATAACACATCTTTAAAACCAAAAGGGTAGATAAAACTAATGAAAAGCTATTCATAGGAGGCCCCCACTTTGGCGCGCGGGATCTTGACAACAAAATAGGCAAGGGGAGTCAACAGAAAACATCATGAAAATCCCAATCCCCTACCTCCAAAGAAACACAGCGCCACGCGTCCAAAAATAGCTGGAAAGGGAGAAAAAAGAGAAGGGATCTGGAAGGCTTCCGTTAAGAAAACAGATGAAGCCGGGGCGGGCAGATCGAGGGGCCGGTATAACGTTCATTAGACGGGTTTGTTAAAACCAGGTTGCCCTTCAAACGACAAAAGAAAAGAAAAAAAAAGTAAGGAAAAGAAAGGAGGGGGGGAAGGGTCGCATAGAGCGCTTGCATGAGCGGCAAGGCAAGAGTGTGATAGGAGAGTTCCAAACGTTCACACTTCTGACTTCTCTGGCTCGGGCAGTAGGACAGGGACTCGTAGGGAAAAAAAAGTTGGGCAACTACACCGACACCGAGCTATTGGCGAGAGCCCCGACCTCCTCAGGCTCACAATTTTCAGCGCCGCTGAGTTGAATTCTCGATAGAAGAAAACGGCAGAAATTTGAGGGTCGGGGCACCCGAGCATTTGCCCGGCGAAGAAGGGTATACTCCTCAATACAATTCAGGAGAAAAACGGGGACTGCTGGCCGGATCCAACAAACAAAAGAGGACTGGAGCAAAACATCTAGGGACGAAAGTAAGAAACCGCTGAGAAAAGAACGGGAGATCCTCTTCGAAACCGTACTCGAAATCAGGAATCTTAAGGAACGATCCAGGTGACGGCAAGGAAGAGGGAGAATGTTCAAGGGGGGAAACCACTCACAAAAAAAAAACCCGGCCGGAAAAACAATCTCGAGGAATGAAACCCAAACCGGGCCGTATGTGGACGTCTTCCCCTCTCTATCGTCAGATATAACAACAAAAACTTATCTTGATAAAGAGAGAGATCGGGGAGAGAGGGAGCGGGATCTCAAGGGGGGGGGTGGAAAACTTGTTGGGAAAGTCTCTCGAGCGGTAACGGGGGAGGAAGCATGGGGCAATGTGAGCGTCCTCCGTTACGCTTGCATACTTTCCTTCTTCTTTCCGCAAACAGGAGCGGTTGTCCAGTCAACTCGAGGGGGCTATTCCTGGATCGAACAAGTGGATCGACCTTGTGAGAGACACGACTCTCTTCAAAGATTATTGTACGTTGTCGTTGATCAGAGGGGAGCGAAAGAGTATCGGAGGGAGGAGTCATAAAAGGGGGGGTCGATTGTAAACCAGAGCACGACTCTATAAGTTCACCACGGTTAAAGCAGCAAATCGACTGGGGGGAGGTATAAAAAAGGGGCATTACCAAGAAGCGCGTCTGCGCAAGTCAAGCCTAGATCGTGGTCAAAAAGAGTTGCGTTACCGAGACAAATAAAAGAGCGTGTGGAGGGGTCGGTGTCGTTCCAGGGTGGGAGAAAAGAGGGGGTCCAGGCTACTCAAAAAGGACTGATCCGTCAAAGTGGAAGTCCAAACTTTCAAATCGCCTATATTGGCAAGGATTTGATCTAGTCATTTACTAAAGAATGAAAAGGATGGACACTCTCGTTCCGGGGGGGGGAATGGTCGGGGAACTTGGACAAAAAACCATTCTTTTGGACTGGCTAACCGTCAATACGAATAGAGGAAAAGAGGAAAGCGGGGGACTGATGGGGAAAAACCGCGGGTTGAGACAGGAGAAAAAAAATCGGTGACATTGATCAAAGTGATGCTCTGTTCATAAAGGACTCTCCGCCGGGCCAGTGGGCGGAGGGTGGAGGGAGAGAGGAGTTCGGGGCGTAGGAATGGTTTCATCTAATCGCATTCGGGGGCACTCATTGTGGGAGGGAGACGATCAGAGCCAGAAGCCCCTCGGACCGGACTGCTCAGAAGGGGACGGGGAAGCTTGGGAGAAGGGGGGGTGGTTTGGAAAATATGTGTGAAAAGATCCGGGGCCCGAAGGATGCCAGGCTCGGCCACTCCTGCCTGAGGTTGAATGACCGGCTCTATCATATTGAGGGAGGGTCACGGGGGAAAAGGAAGGAAAAGGATTTTTCCGCTTCCTTTCGGAATCGACTGTTCGTCCTAAACAGAGGGGAATTGCGTCAGGCCTGCGCAAAAGGATGGGAAAGTCAATTTCCTGCGGACGTCTTCTCCTTCTAGGAAGGGTAACAATGGGGGCGTGTAGGGGCTGGGACTGGGATCGGAAAAGGAAGGGAGCATCTGAACTGTCGCCCGGGACCCGTGAACGGATGACCGTCGAGGTGGGACTCGGGTGGAGAAAAAACGAAGGACTGGGAAATGGAAAAGCGGTTGGCAGATAAGAAGTGGAGGGGAGAGTAGAAGAAAGAAGGAGAAAATTAAAGAGTTAAGAGTGAGGGAAACACGAAGGCGGCTGCAGCGGGGTCATCCTTACACAAATGTCTCTAGAATAAAAAACAAACATCCATATAGGTGGAGGGGGAGCAGAAGGAGGGGACAAAGGAAATAGGGGGGGTATAACCAGATATCAGAAGTGACCAAACAAACGGGAAAGGGAAACTAGATAAAGACGGGAAATTAAATCGCACAGAATGGCCAAGATCGGCTTTAAGCCGCCTCAATAAAGGGCAAGTAGATTAATAGGACGTCCTGAGTCGTGTCCATGTCCAAGCACCGATAGAAAGGCCGGTGGATCGGGGTGCTCCGTGACCGGCTCTTGGAGAAAGGAAAGGAAGGCCTGATGTTCCTAAGACAGACGTACAGAGCTTCCTAGAGGAGTATAGCAAGGAAGGAGGTCGACCTAACCGCCCTGGAAAGGGTCGGGGGGGGGGTCCTTACTGTGCAAAACTCGCCCGGAGGAAGAGGGGCTGATAGGGGGCAGAACATGCCAGGGGGATTTTACTTCGTGTAAAAAGTGAAATTAAGCAGAGGAAAAGGCCAACGTCTGGAAAGAGAAAACCCCTCAGGAAGGGGACGTAAAGAGGTGAGGGAAAAGGAGGGAAAAACGGGGACGACGGCGAAAGAGTAAGGACAGCTAAGGGCTCGATTCGAAAGGAGTGAATTTAGGGAAATCGGCAGGAAGAAGCGAGATGAGGGTTCATCAAAGTCCAAAGGATCAGGGCTCTTCTGACAAAAAAAAGGAAGAACGCGAAACAAACTCCGAGAGGAAGGGGCTCGGTCGGCTGAGAAAAAAAGAAGTCCTTTCCAGTGGTGTCGTCGGGGGGCAATACGGGAAAGAGAAAAAGCGCTAACCACTCAAAGGTACGAAGGCAGAAAGGCCTCACAAGTCGGTCAGGAAAAAGGGAGAATGACTCATTACAGGGGATAGGACAGTGCGCGAGGCGGAGGAGGGGATCAGAAATAGAACGACTTAAATGCCGATACAAGGAAAGAGAAAGCAGAATAGAAGAATCATGGTCAAGTTTAAGATGCGGGCTGAGGAAGAGAACTTGACACCACAGCAAGATACCAGAGATTTTCTTAAGGAAGGGAAATGGTTCCTGGAAGGGGGGGCTTAAGCGGGTGACAACAGAGACGAAATCAAGAGGAGATAAGCTGAAGGTAAGGAGAGCAAGGGGCTTACGGAACCTAACCTATAAGTTCTATTAATGGGGGACGCGGAGGGTAATCCATGAGAAAAAAGGGAAGGTACGGGTCATCGGTTCCTGAAGGAGAAGGATCATTGCTCTCATCTCCTCAGTATGCGAAGTCTTCCTCAAAAGGCAGAATTCGATATTCTGGATCGGCTTAATGGAAATAGGAGGAGGAATACCTATTCACAATATCTCTCCTGGGTCAGGCAGAAGAAAAATGCGGTACGGGATAATCAAATCTATTCAAAGACCGATCCCTAGAGGTGTTAAGTTGAAAAGAAGGACTCACAAGGTCCGACATCACTGAACGTACATCTTATAAGAGGGGAGTATAAAGGTTTAAGGGATCGGAAGGGGGGAGAGGGCGAGGTCTTAGTCCTTTCAAATCGGGGGAACGGGAAAGAAAGATAGAGATCGTCGGCGGGGCCTGTAGGATAACGCAGACAAGATGATGAGAAAAACAACACTTTTTAAAAGAAAGTATAATCTAGGATGGGAGACTTCGAAGGAAAGAAAAAGCATAAAAGACTAAGCTCGGAGTAGAAGAATCTTGCAAAAACCGAAAGGGAATTCAACGAATAGACCTGGTTCACAAGTGAAAAGAGACTCTTCAGAGGAGGAACAGGGGGGACTGATGTCAGGAAGGAAATTCGTCCCAGTTTAGGCTGGCGGGTAGCAAGGAAGCAGTCGTAAAGACGAGCGTTGATGAGTTAAGTGAACTCAGGGAAGAGAACACCGAAAAAGAGTTTCTCGCGATAGGAAGGATCACTATAGGGCTGGAAAAAAAGGGGGGGAGAGGCCTTGGCGCGCGCCGCTGGGTAGGAGAATGGTCGCCGGGAAATTGAAGTTTCGAGCTATTGGCCGTCGGGTCTCAAAGGGAACAGCCAGTCAAAAGGGGGAAAGAGAAGGAGGAGGAAACCTTTCCCAAAGGGAAAGGAAGAGCACCAGTGAGAAGGGCGAAAAGGACAAGGGGCTGAAGCGAGGCTTGTGTAACTGTTAAAGGTTTGGCACTTGAATAAATTGAAGGAACTGACAAATTACTTAGAGAAGGGGCATCTCGGACAGCTAGAGGGGGGGGGGCCTAGAGGCTCAGACGGAAGAAAAAAAAGGGGCAATGTAGGGAGATTAGAAAATAGCTACTTTATCGGAAGGAAGGAGTTCTCTACTTGAAGAGAACAAGAAGGCCTTCTCGAAGGGCTCAGGGGGGAGTTCATGCAGGGAAGGAGAGAACGGTTGGTGGCTCGGAGAAAGGTAGAGGTGACTCCGTTCTCTTATATGGGGGTGTTGAGAGGTAATTCAAATGGGGAGAGCCACCACTAGGGGAATCGTGAAAAAAAACGAAAAACAGAGAAAAAAAAAAAATAGAGGTGGGAAAGAGTAGGACGGGTTTGCAAGGGACTTTATTGATGGAAAAGGGACTCGTGAGAGAGTCATTTGGGCAACGGAAGCTCAACGAACAGGACGGATAGGGAATTGGAACGAGCGAGGCCCCGGAAGGAAGGCCTGACCCATCGCAAACATTTTTGAGGGGCGTCACTTTTGTCCGTCAAATCAGAGGCGGGTAAAAAGAGGGGGGAAGGGAAAACGGGTTTTCAAGGGGTAAGGTTTTGAAAAGCTATAAAGTTGGAGAAGGAGAGGGAGACGCACTAGCCCATTCCGGGACGGCGCAGGGGAACTTTGTCAAGGAAAACCGGCAGGGGGGGAGGGGGATCAGGTTCGAAGGGTTCTTCCATGAGCAGAGGCAGAAGGAAGAAAAGAGGAAGAAAGCTTCGACAGAAGCGCTGAGTCAGTCATAACGGGCTCTTCCCTCATACCCAGGATAGAAGCAGGAGCAAACGAGAAAAAACATACGGAAAGGAGAGGGACGCAAGGGGAAAGGACCGGTCCAATAAGTCCGCCCTCTGGTATAGGGCAGTGGTTTCTCGGGGGCGTCTTATAAAGACAAAAGAGAGGAAGGGTGTAGAGGATTTTTAAGACAGCAGAAGGGAGGAAGAACTTAGAGGAAAAGAAGGGGGGCGGAACAGTCGATATCCGTAGGAAACGAACGTCTTTTTAACCGGAACGAAACTGAAGTAAATCAAGTGAAGGGGGGGGGGGGCCAGGGGGAATTGGGAAGAAAGGGGGGGGTCATTTTGAAAGGGAAGGGACAAACCGAACAGAGGAGACAAAACCCCACCCACCCTCGGTTTTTTGTGAAAGGAAAATCAGCTCAATGAAAAAAGGTCGCTTTCGATAAGGAAATCCCGAGGAATTGGGTAAGGAAAGGAATCGGGCCATTGCGGAGATTGGAACCAAAAAAGAAAAGAAAACAAAGTAAAAGAGTGACCTACGAAAGTTCCGATCGAGCAAGGAAAGCGGAAAGAACGTCATAATAAACCACAAAAAACCAATGGGAAATAAAACGTCAAGAAGGGGCAGATTGGAGGGTCACTAAAAGGGGGCGGCGAGCAGCTCAAAAAGTAAACTTGAGGACGAAAGTGCAAAACGTCAACACTTTTCGGACGAGTAATTTTTTGTTTCAGACTATCAGAAGAGATCTCGCCGTCATAAAGGGGAAAAGGACTGCCAGAAATACCTCAAGCGCATAAGGCAAAAGAAAAATCCAAACACCAGGTCTTAGACCAGAACAGAGCTCACTCCAAGGTAGCGAGGAGAGGGACTGTTGCCGTCGAAAAGAGAAAATAGTGCTATGCACGAGGCAGAAGAAAAAAGAAAGGAGAAGGGGGAAAAGAAAAGTCTACACGAAAAAAAAAACACCAAAGACAAGGCGGCACCCCGGAGAAGGGGGGAGGGAAAGTAACTCTGGAGAGGTGGCAAGGGAATGTCTCCTGAACTCAACCCCTATAGGACAATCAAGGACGTCAATTGAATGGAGGGGGGGCCCTGTACGGGGAAGAACAGGGTGGGGGAAAGGAAAAAAGGAGGTTTCAAGTCCACCAGAATAAAGATGTCAGCAAGTGTAAGAAAGAAAGTGTCAAGACAAATAGGGGAAGAGGGTGGAAAGAGGGAGGGCAGGTACGAAAGAATGGGGGGATTCTACTGTGGGTCTCTGTAAGGAGCGGTCTCAAAGGAAGGACGGGAAAATCAAGAAAGGGGAAAACGAAAAATTCGATCGGTCCTCATATGGCAGCATGACGGCACAAAAGACGAGGACGCCAGCGACGGAAAAAGACGACGGGGGGTTATTCGGGAAACGGAGTGGAAGGGGCAAGCCTGGCGAGGGAAGAAAAGAATTCGGCTACGTCGGAAGGAAGCCGCTAGAGACGCGCGAGCGCAGAAAAAAGGGAAGACAAGAATCAGTGGGAATGCGCAAACGAGACCAAGGAAAGAAGCTAAAACTGGGAGGACAGAGGGAATTTCCTGTTCCTGAAGCCATGAAAGGCGGAAGACACCGATCCTTGGTCAGAGCAAGCAAAAAGTCATCGCTACATTGGGAGCCGAAAAGAACCGCCTCAGAGAGACTGAAAAACAAGGTCTAGAGAAATTCCACACAAACTTTCGTTAAAAGGGTGAAAACTGCATACAGAAGACTGAGGAAAGAGAGAAAGAAAAAAAAAACACGGGAGGGGAACTCGAGAAAGAAAAAAGGACTTAGCAATTACCACCGGGGGGGGAAAGGAGAGAGGGGGAGTTCATGGGTGAAGATTTTTTGGGGAGTGGGAGGATTGCGGCTAAAGAAATGCATAGGGGGTGGATCTGGGTGAAGGGGGAGCTTGCCAAAGGGAGGTTGACGGAAAAATGGTATTTCGGGGGAAAAGGAACAGAGAGAAAGGTTCTGTATCCTCGTACGATTTTTCGAAAACAAGGAGTCAGACGAGGAAACGATAAGGTGCGCTAAAAAGGGAGCGCGCATCGGGGAATCGCCATCATAAAAAAGGGGGGGAGGTAGAAAAAAAAGGGAGGCGAGCCCGGATCATCCTCGGAAAGTTGGAAAATCGGCCTTTATCTTCAGAAGACTTAAGATGAGGAAGGACCCTCGGCATAGAGGGAGGGAAACTTGCCGAAGTGGAAAAATAGATCTGGGCGGTAAAGGAGCGACAATAGAGAGGGGGGTAGTGCTTCATGGTGGTCCAGCCGGGCAAAAAGCGGAGAAGGGGAAGTCCCTCTCCAACCAAGCCTCGATCGAAAGTAAAGGGGGTGAGGACAAAGCCCGAAAACGCAAAATCTTACCCGATTGATCTCATGACGGCTCGTCAAATAAATCGCTGTGGATGACTAGTCGGTCTCGAAGGGGCAAAGTCACCTGTTGGGTCAAAGTAGTCGGGAAACTTGAGCACCGTTCAAATCAAGGAAGAGGGGACAGGGAAGGAGGGCGAAGACGGTTATAAAAGCGGGAACTTCTCAAGAAGAGAGTGAGCGGTAAAACAGAATGAAAGGGAAGGCCGGTGGAAGCGGGGGAGAGTGGGCGTCTAGGAATGGGGGCTAATCTAATGATTAAAGCCTCGGCATCTGAACTCGGGAGGGAGAGACTACTATCGGAAAAAATATTAAAAGGAAGGGGGAAAGGGGCACGAATGGTCGGTGATAGCACCATGGGGTTGAGTTTGAAAAGTATTGTTTTTCGGACCCGAAGAGGAAGAGACTGGGGCTGGAAAAAAAGTCTAGTCGCTAAAAAATGGTCATCAGTGAGGGAAGGAAGATGAGAGTTCTCCATCGGACCAGTTGTAAATTTCGGTGGGGGGGCTTTCCAGACAGGGGTAACGTTGTGGCAGAGAACGGGGTGTCGTCCCAACCTCAGGAGGCTGCCGAGGCGTATAGCTTCCAAGGAGGCAAGGGAGGAAAAATGCAAATAACTTCAGAGGGAGTTTCTTGGGGGGATTCGTGAGGGGTGGGGAGCTTTCGGAGGAGGGAGATGCAGTCAACTAAGGACGATCGAGACCGGTCAGAAAAAAAAAGAGTCCAGCCTGGGCGTAGGTGATGGAGAGGGGGGCGGGTGGGGAATCAAAAGGGAAGCGTTGACATGGCAGGGGGAAATAATCCGAACGGGTCAGACTTCGCCGAACGAGCAAAGGGAAAAGAAGGGAAAATTGGAAAGGGGGACCTCGAATTCTAAGGGAAGGGGAGTAAAAAGAGGGTTGAAGGGGCAATCCTTAAAGTCAAGAAATTTAAAAAATGCCAAGAACAAAGCCAATGGGATTTATTCATTGGCGCGAGGGGAGGGGTTCCAAAATGGCGGGCCGAGCGCTCAGAGGGGGGGATAGAAGGAAAAAGAAAAAAGGAGGGGGACCAACGATAAGCTTCAGAAGACACAGAGAATTCCGAGAGAAGCCTCGCCAAGCAATCAGGCCTTCGAGACGGAAAGAGGGTGGAAGGAGAAGGTAGTGGAGGGGGTCTGGAAAGGATCACGCAAGTTAGGTTTTCTAGAAAACGTGGCCGGCTATCGGGGGGCAATAAATTCAGGGACTGGGGGAGGATTCAGGAAATATAGAGCCGTATCCAGAGGGAAGACGACAGAAGAAAGGAGAATTGCTACATAAACATGAAAAAAGTTCTAAGACGAGAAAACGCAAACTTCAAGTTCAGCGGTTGCATTAAAAAGTGAAGAATCCCCGCTCCAAGGCGATCGAAGGGAAAGATGGGAAGGCCATGGGAGAAAAAGAGAAGCCAAATTTATCTTTGCTGCAGGTACAAGGAAAAGGGAAAAATCAGACAGAAACAATTCACCAAAAAAAAGATAAACCATTATGAGGAGACCTGGGACAAATTCGAAAAGTTCGGGGTTTTCTACGAGGGATTCAATTCCACATGCCCTGAAGGATTCGATTGCTCAAAAGAAGGGAGTTGGAAAAAGTACGGCAGGAAGAGGGGGCGCGATAGTCTCAAATCCTGTTCCAAGGTCTCGCAGAATCGTCAAAAACACAGGCCACCTAAAGATCAACAGAAGTTCTGAAAGGCGATAGTTCTTAAGAGGGAAAAAGTATGTGAAATAAAGGTTTCTATGACTCCAATTAGGTCCCATAAGGGATGAATCAATGCGAAGGACAGGGCGACCGCTAAGGGAGGAAAGGGTAAAAAAATTCAAAAGAAGGACAGTGAGGGCGCAGCAAGAGAGAGAGTTTGGGGGGAAGGATTTATGAGCTTCAAGGACAAGAGGGGGATGAAGAGACAACGTCGAGACTTAATAGGAGGGATTCAATGCCTTTATGAAAAGAGGGGGGGGATAAGGTCGCCATTGGAGAGCACTCAGACCACCGCATAGGATGGGAGGCTCTTCAGAACCGGAGGAAGTGTCAATTTGTGGGAAAGGGGGGACGCCCACAAAAAAAACCTCGGAAAAACACAGACGAAAGGATTCTGCAATATCTATGGCTTCGTCTTCTAGTTACACGATTCCGACCTAGGGAAGGCGATTAACGAAAAGACTTGAGAAATGGCTCACGGGAAAAAATCCTTTCACTGAGACGAAATCGTAGGGGGATTACTTCGCTAAGCTAACCAATCAAGGACAAGAAAAGAAAAGGAGTATTAGTACGGCGGGGCATCCGAGGGCGGGGTAGGTCTGAAAAGGAAGTGCGGGAAAAAAAATGGCTCCAGAGCCTCAGAAGGACAATTCGGCCACTCTCAAGATCTTAGGGGTAATCTGGCCGCTAGGGGGTAGGGAAAAGGCCGAACCCTTTGGAAGATTGGGAAATCCTTCATCGCTAAAAAAAAGAAGAATACTCGGAGCCCTGTACAAGGAGACTGCGGGGGAAGGCTTTGATTTAGGAAAAGGAAGTCCGACATATTGTAAAGATGTCCTCTCGATCTCTCGAGGGGGGTTGAAGAAGGAGAGATAAGAATGCAGGGTCTAAAACAGGGGATGTAGAAGATAGAAGAATCTCTTGCGCCAAGCAGAATCCAGAGAAACTAAAGAGGAGATGGTAGGAGACGATAGGGGGGGCAAAATCTTGCATTACAACGAAAAAGCAGATAAAGAAGCGCGGGCTATTAACATGGAGGTTCTCTACAAGTGGGAAAGAGGGTACGTAGAAATATAGACGTCCTGGAGAGTGTCTCGTGCGAGGTATGCATAGGCGGAGAGGGGAGCGTAGGGGTATCCGAGTCTCATCTACCGAGAGGGGGAGAAAGGTGGCCGAGGAGAGAGGACGTCAATTGAAAGATCTGTCTCATCCATAATGGGGATTTAAGCGGAAAGGGGAGAGGGAGCACAGAAAGGCTAGGAGGAACAGCAGGATGAGCGGGGAAGAAGTTTGACAAGTCTCAATTACCCTCCTCTGGTCCACTGGTTGTCACATCAATGGCATAGGGGAGGCATCAGAAGTTTAAAAGAGCGAAGAAATAACGAAAGAAATAGGTGCACAATCGGCATGAGAGAAGAGGGGTGTCCTGAGGGGTGGTTCAAGGTGCATCCAAACAGGGGGTACGGAGTCATTAAATTAAAAAAAGCCGGGCAATCTGCAGGAAAGGGGGGGAGGGGAGGTGGTGGGGCACGAGAGAAATATCCAGAATTCGACGACCAGTGGACATTATATGGGAGCATGACTATTCTATCAGGGACGAGTGGAAGAACCGCGGAGAGGACGAGAAAGAAAAAAAAGCAAGAAAGGACTAAAAGGGATGGGTGGGGGAAAGGAAGGAGAGAAAATGGCTCGAAAAGTTGAGCGCCTTCAAGCGAGAAGGGAAGTGAGGGTTCGAGCTAGGGGTGAGAGGGGGGGAAAGGGAAACTTAACGGAAAGAACCCTGCGCGCGGCCAAAGGAAGAAGGCATGTGTCCTCAATGAGGAATGGTGTCTACTCATAGTAGGGATGTTGAGGAAAGAGTAGGACCGGAGGCTGGAAGAGAACGAAAAGGGAAGGGGGATAGGGGGCTTGAGGAACGAAGGTAAGGGAAAAAAGGGGAATAGCACCTAGAACAGTTTGAACGGGGACCTTGACCTTGTCTACGAAACTGTAGAGGATTTGTGAGGAAAGACGTTGGAGGAGGGGGGCAGGTAAAAAAAGGGAAAACAGGAAAAGAGAAGGGGGCAAGGGGGATCAGGATTGGGGCAGTGCGATCACCCAAAAGATTAACGCCGAGGCAAGGGAATGATCCGAAAAGGAAAACTGAAGAAACTGGTAGGGGTATAAGGTGAGAAATCAATGCCTTGGAAGAAGGAGGAGAATGGCTCGCACAATGCTCTGTACTTGGGCGAAGAAAGGGATCATCCTCGAGGAAGAGGAAAAAGAGCAGTACACTTAAGGGAAAGACCCTAGGTTATAGTTGACCGGGCCTACAGCCATCCGAAAGGAAACATAGTGGTTACAAGGAAGAGAAGGGTCGGAGGAGGTCTCTATCAAGGCGTTAAGTAGGGAGTAGGTATTCCGGGCGTACATTTATCCGGAAGAGGGCCCTTGAGGGGGGAGGGGAAGGAAGGGGATATCCTCATAAGTGAGCAGTCAGGGAAAGAACCAAACATGAGACAAGAAAGTGGAGGTGGGTCTTTGGGACTCGACTCAGGGGGTGGAAGTCAAAGAGGCAAAATTCCCAAAAAGGAGAAATCCAGGGGCTCGTGTTCAAAAAACCTGGGGAGGGAAGGAATAAAAGAATACCCAAGAGATTGCGGGGAGGTCGGCGGAAAGAGGCAAAGAGCTTCGTGGGGGATCGTCCTAAAACGCTTCCATTGCAAGTCGAGGTCCCAACGCTATAAAGAAAGGGCCAGACGACGAGGAAAAGGCACGAAAAATGGGCCTTCGCGGGAAAGCCAGCGATCTGGGCGAGAAAAGAAACCGAAAGACACGAAACACATACGCAAAGAAAAAAAAACGGGAGCAGCTTGGAAAAAAATGGCAAAAAATGATGGAAATCGAAGCAATCTCACCAGACCGTCCGCAGAAGGGGGCGCCGCTTGGGGGGAAGGAATTCCAACTTGAAAGGGAACGCAGTGGGAGGGGAAAAACTAAGACGCGGAGGGGTAAAGGGGAGGAAAGCGTAGAATTCGAAATAAGAAGCAGCAAGCTGGGAAATTTTCGACCTAACAGGGCCTTCAGGAAGCAGAGTACTGATCGCGAGTCGGAAAACGGAAACAAGTTTGAGACCACCACCAGTATAAGAAAAAGAAAGAATCGAATGGAGGGGGATAGAGGAGGAAAAGTTAGGCTCTCAAGAGTTGGGGACTGGGATCAAGACATCATTTCAAGTACCGCAACCTCCTCATCAGAGGAACAAAAAATCTCAATTGAGGCCCGGAGGGGAAAAGCCTCGACATGAGGGGGGGGAAATTGGGAAAGACGTTGAAGAAGCCAACCCATATGAAAAGAGTACGGATTGGAATGAAATGACGGGCAAGGAATACGATGGCTGAAAAAAGACAAGGGTGTGGGGGAACGGCCTCGACAAAAAGCAAGAAAAGAGAAGAAAGAGTTCATTTGAAAAGGAATTGGCAGGAAGGAATAAGGCAAAGGGAAGTTCTGCTGCGGGGAAGGTTGCCCCTTCTTCTCTCTCTGCGTGCAGGTCTAGCGTGCGCTGGAGAACTCCTTCTTCAAGACTGAAAGCACAAAGGAGACGACCAAAGAACCCTCTACACTCTCGGGGGGTCAGGGAGAAAGAGAAAAAAAAGACGGGGTCAACTGGATCAGCCTGACGGGTTTCTGGGAGGCCGGGCACGGTTCCGCCTGATCGGGGGAAAGAATTCTGCTACATATCGAAAGGTTGAAGGAAAAGGGAAAGTCAAAAAGAGAGAGCGAGAGAAAAAAAACACTACATCGGACGGTGAGAGGAAACAAAAGAGTACTGGGTAGATCATCACAAAGCACGTCAAGGATTTCAGGTCAATCTCACTGACGGAAGGCAACCGATCCCTTTGAAAAGAAGGGAATAGGAGAAAGGGAGGACCCTCAAAGAACAACAAAATACTTCATAATCTAAATCGGACACGAAAAGGAGGGAAGGTCCAACAACCCAACCTTCGACCCGGGCGTCCTGACATCGTCTCTATCTAGAAACAAAAAAAAGGGTATTCGGATAGGAGACTGAACGTGACGCTAAAAAAGGGAAAGGGGGGTTGGGAGAAAAGAGGGAGGGGAGGAATTTTTTCGGAACGGTGGCTGGATCAGGGGAGGAACCGGTAGCGAGTCCGAGGAGGGGGCCGCGGCACAGGGCCGGAAGGATGAACGTTGCCGTGAAAACTGTAGGAAACTAGAGGAAGAGAGGGGCAGTGGAAGGCGAGTGTCCGAGTGGATCAACTACTTGTAGAAGTCGTCCCCAATATAAGGGGGAAAGGAGGTGAGGGTGAAGGGCTCGGGAAGGGGGAACAAAAAGGAAAGGCACGCGACGGTTCTCGATGGTAAAAAAAAAGGCAGGGAAAAAGAGATCGGCTGAAACTGGGCCGATGTAAAGAGAAAGGTATCGGGGGGTTCTAAAATGTTCCAGAAAAAGCAGGAAGCCGAGGCATTGGGGAATTCAATGAAAATAACCAAGAGCTGGCTGTTGGTAACTGGAGAATCTCCAAAGCGGGGGAGGGGGGGGTTCTTTGTTGGGGGGGGCGGGTGCCCAGTAAGGAGGGGGGATAAATCAAACGTCTCACTCAAACCTCAGCGAGATTAAAAAAAAAACCCAAGCGGTTCCGCGCAAGACCTCTCCCACTGAAGGGATGGGGAAAGGCAATGGGAAATTCCATTATTAAAAGAAGAGGGGGATTCGTAGGTGTGAGGTTAATGGTGGAAAAAAAACAATCCTTGGGGAAAAAACAGAGGCGTTAGGAAAGGAGAAAACAAAATAGGTAATGTCCGATACTTCCAGGTGATCATCTGGGGGGTTGGGGAAATGGAGACTAGGATTGGGAAATTTAGACACCTACGCTCGGGGGAGAAGGACTGGTCACGTCAGGACCTCAGGGGGGGCCGGGGCCTTGGCGGGAGATGGGTTAGGGATGGGTAACTGACTACCGGTATTCTCCGAGGCAGACATGGGGAGGTCAGAGGAAAAGGAGGACAAACAAATGCCGAATAACTGCTGCAAGAGGGAGGTTGGCGCACTAAACCGGTTTTGGGTTTGGGTTCACCTATGTGTCGGGGGAAACGCATGGATAGGGGGGACCGATGTAGTAAGGTGAACTGATCTCCAGAAACTGCATAGGGATCTTTGAAGGGCGATATAGGGTTACGTAAAAGATACTGCAGAAGAAAAAGTGAAAAGTAGTGCGATCGGACCGACCAGTTTAACTTTGGCAGTTAGAAAAAAGAGTCCTAGAAGACGATTGTCTTTGCTAAGGGTCGGGGGTGAGAGACGGGGAAGGAAGTCAAGAAATTGTAACATTTCGAAGAAGGAGAGTAGCAAGGCTTCGTATTGGAGAAGGGGGGGGTCGGACTTTCGGTTTTCGCTCTCAGACCTATTACTCATTCTCTCTCGCGGAAGGAGTACCGGGGCGGACATAACGGAGTTCATTGAGGGTTCTCGCTGCTTACGGGGAAAGAGACAATGCCAGGAGGGGAGACAGAGACTAAAGCGGGGGCTGCTATCTCAAGGGAATTGTGATGACTGCAGACATGCTGGAAAAAGAAGACCGGGAGGACAGGGAGGTTGCGGCAATAAAAACACTCAGAAAAGAACAAATGAACCAATCCAATGGAGGGAGTCATTTTCTCATAGGTTCGTTTTACAAAGCTTACCTTAGAAAAAACGTATGAGGTAGAGTGAAGCCCCCCGTAAAAGGAATCCGTAATTATCTCGGCGAGATGGAGAAAACTATTTAAGGAGAGGGGAGTAGCAGACTCAAGCAGCTTGATGGGAGGACGGGGTACGAAGGGACGGTGCGGTAGGGGCCGGCGTCACCTCAAGTTCTTTTATCGTTTCGTCTACTACAAAAAAAGAACTAGGCGGAAAGCAGCTGATTCCTTCCGATCGATCTCAGATGCAAGGAGAGGGGACGGGGAGAACAGGAAATCCATGAAATAGAAGGGGGGTAAAAAGAAGTCTAAAAAGGAACGTCCTGGAGTAATTAGGCTAATGGAGACTCACGGAGAGGGCGGAGACCGGCAATGGCTGAAAAGCTCAAAATTATAAAAAAGGGTACAGGAAAATTCAAAAAGAAGTCAAAAACTTTCAATAAACAAACAAAACTCTAACCCGGAAAGAAAGTCCATTTGAAGGCGGAAAAATGTGACGAGGGGGGAGGAGAGTCGTCAGGCAAATGACTGGATCGATGTTCATCAATCCTCTAAGAAGGGGAGGGTATCTTTCGGAAATCCGGATCGTCGATGAGACAAATAAAAAGAAGGCATCCAAGGAAGAAAGGAGAAAAAAAGGAAAAGCAAGAGGAGAAAAGTAGGACAGGCAGGCGAGAGAGAGTGTTCGACGTGTTTGCGTATCGGCATTGGAAGGGACCAATCACCGCGTAGGAACCTCAAGGATTCGCCGGAAAAAAAAGGAGAAAAAGGCAAGCCGCGCCACACAAGGGAAACATTCAGAAGGAGGGGGGGGAGAAGAAAACTAGTGGAGTCTCTCGATTGGGGGGCTTCAGAGGGTGAGATCAAAGAGGGGAAGGAGGAAGAAACGTAAGGATATCAAAAAGCTCTACTACCAAACAAACAGACAGGGGGCCACTTGGGGGGAAAAGCCTTCGAGAGTGACTCAGGGGGGAATCTAAAAAACAGCAGAGGTGGGAAAGGAGAAGAGGGAGATTCAGAAGACCAATTGTGGTCTTACCTTGAAACCCATTCCCGAAAAAAGAAAGGAGAGAAGAATCGAGAGGGGAAGCAGAGAGGGAAAAACGGAAGTAACTTCAGAAAAAGGGAATAATACTGATATTAAAAGGGGCGAGAGCTTTCACGCAGGGGGAATAGACTGGAAATTCAGGAAAGAGAACGTAATGATGGGAGGAGAGGAGGAGCAAGCGCATGGAGTCAGACTTATAAAAACTCCAAAGGAGCGCGGCCTTCCATAGGGGATAGGCCTTCCTATCTCACCCATAGCAGGAAGGGGTAAAGACGGGGAAATGAAACTTATCACTCAATACGGGAATGGATCGACCGAGGGGTGGGAAGGGGAGAAGGCCAACGAGCACCATTGTTATTGGACTTTGTCCATCAAAAAGTCACGGTCGCCTGAAAGCGCGTGGAAGAAATGGTTACAAAAGAACTGACTTAAAAGGGGGCCCGAAAGATAGGGGGACGCAAGAGCCGAGAGGAATCGAGGGGAGTAAACGGAGGACGGGGGGCCTTGAGAGAAAGGAAAACGAGGACGAATCTCGAGAAAAAAAGGGGTCATTAAAACTAGTAAAAAAAGCGGGAGTAAACTTCACGAAAAACCAGACTATCGGACGAGGGGGAGACAGACATCGAATGGGGGAAGTGGGACCGCCTAAAGAAGAAGACCCGAAGGCGGAACGGAAGGGGGCCGAGAGTGAAACCGGGACGTATGCTTCAGAAGAAAAAAAGGGCACGGGAAAAAAAAGAGAAGGGGAGCATACAACTCCAATGTTCAAATAAAGAGACCGGGATCCGTCCCAGGGGGAGCGAAAAAAATCTACCCCGGCGCGCTGATTTGGGGGGAAGAGAGACGTCAAGTTCAGCAAAAAAACGAAGACCATATACGAGAGGACTGGGGGAGTGTTCAGGAGGAGGAAAGGAGAAGAAACATGTTGGCTGAGAGTAAAAGCAGAAAGTTTACTGCGCACTAGGGGGTTCCTTCGCTAAAGGAAACCTCCGGGGAGGAAAATGGGTTTCAAAAGGTACTCAGAAAAAGGTCCCAACGAGAAGAAAAGCAAAAAACCTCTGCGTAAAGCTTCTGGCCAGGATATGCTTGTGGGAAGGGGAACCTATTGGAAAAGGGGAAGACCAAAGAAGTCAAAGGTCACTAGCAGCCGAATAGAAGAGAGACTGGTTTTGGGAGCTATACTCTCATACTCTCCTGGAAGCCGGGGGGCCCGTAGCGCGCGATAGTGCGATAGGAGGGTAGGATTGACCTCTTAGTTACCCCTCATCAAAGGGACTGAACGCTCGATGGGTCTGGAAAAAAAAAACAGAAAGAAACGAAAGGGGGATAGGAAAGAGGAAAAGGGGGTGGCGCTTTGGGGGAAAAGTCTGGTTAAAAAGAAAAGGGGGAGGCCTTAGGAGGAGGGGGGGATGGGGTGGATTACCTCAACTCAAAAAAATCTGGAACATGGTCATACCAGCATATAAGGCGCTTGAACAGAAGAGTATCGGACGGTGGAAATAATCTGAAAAAAATATTGATTTAAGAGTATAAGTTGCGACAAGAAGAAAGAAGGAGCGGCTGGATGGGAATCGAGCGTAGGCAACGGTGCAGTTCAAACAGAAATGACCTATCAAAGTTTTCAAAAACAAGGGAAGAAACTTAACCTTGGCGACGGAAAGCCCCTAAGAGGAAAGGAGGAGGATGGTGTTAAGGCATCCTAAGGGATTCGTGTTTAGGAAAAAGGACCACGGTGGGGGGGGGCAAGGGGGGAAGGGGCCGCCCAGGGATCCTGATTGTCAAACGCGGGCTACAAATTTGAGCCAATGGAGAAATGGAAAAGGTGAGGTGAGGGGCACTTACAATGAGGGGAATACTTCAAGAGGCTCATTAAGGGCGGAAGCTGGACGTGGAGAAAGAGGGGCGGTAACGAAGAGCTAAGTCCTCATAGACAAGATAACTACCCTTAGCCGGAAAAAATGGATCTCGTGGAAGCCGGAAAAGGGACAAAAAAAGAAAAACTAGAAAAAACAGTGAAAAAAGACGAACGTGAATAG
>Ga0179593_1465408_pt1 | contig 18536 bp, 30 predicted proteins | sample CZODoug2_1_08_16_FD_185931 | JGI IMG/M metagenome (GOLD analysis project Ga0179593, IMG submission 185931) | Vadose zone soil fungal communities from Angelo Coast Range Reserve, California, USA - CZODoug2_1_08_16fungal (PacBio error correction) | ecosystem: Environmental > Terrestrial > Soil >...
AAAACCGCATACGGGAGGAGGGGGGGCCGGGGGGGTTAATAAAAAAGGGGCCTGCTAAGGAAACCACAGCCCTAGGCGGAAAAAGGACTCGCGTCACAGATGGTTCTTTAAACACCGCGAAAAAGGAACTGGACGGAAAACAAAGAAAAAAAAAGTGCAGAATGAGGGAAGAGAGGCAATCCACCTTAGCCTTCTCGGGGAAGACCGGATGGAAGAAGGGAAAGAAACGTAAGGGAATGAAGGTGTGAACTCTCATCAAGGGGACATCTACATCCGAAAAAAGGAGAACCTTAGGAAGGAAGTGGGGGGAGGGAGTCAGATTGACCATTCCATCGTCAAAGCACTACGCAAAGTAGCACAAACCATTATATATAGAAAAAAAATGGTCGGGTTGGAAGAATCTCGAAGTGAGCAGGGCAAGGTCAGTAAGGGAGGAAAAGAGGGGTAGAAGAAGTTCGGGGTGTCCTTCTTGAACTCAAGACCATTAAAAAAACTGAGCACGAAGATCAAGGTTCTTGTCACGGGAGGAGGGGCGAAAATTTGAGAAAGCAAAAAACAGCGTAGGGGGGAAATGAACTATCAACATAAAGGGCGAAGCAACCGGGGGGAGGAAGGAGCCAGGATTGGGAGGAAAACAAACTGATCCACTACAGAGAAGGATCAGGGGACATATAAAAAATAAACTCTCCAGCAGCAAAGTCGCAAGAAGAAGGGGAAAGGGGAAGTTAACCGGGAAAGAAGAATTCGGGGGGACTTAAAAATTTTCCGGAACCGAATTCGCACCGTGTCCGCTGCAGCAAAAAGCCCTTCAGCCAGGGATAAAGGAAAGGGGACAAAAAAAAGGAGGAACCAAAATAATTTGACTAAGGAAGGGAATAGAGGGCATAGAAAAAGTTGTTGTGAGTAAAGACCAAGGGAAAACAAAGAACATACCGTGTTGCTCAGTGTTTTATGGGGGAAAAAAACGAGGAACTCACAGGTCGAAGGGGGGGAAATTAAGAAACCAAACGGACAAGGGAAATACGTGGACGGGGGGGAAGACATGGTTGATTCCTTAGGGAAATTAAAAATGCCTTCCAACGCAAAACACAGGGGGTCTAGAGGGGGAAAAGGGGCGAACGGCAGAAAAATAAAAAGCGCCCCAATTATATGGAAAAAAAAGAAGGAAAAAAAAAAGGCTGGGGTCAAGGGGAAAGGAAAAAGGAGGGGGGGCACAAAGGGAAGTAATGAGCACAGTTACAAAGCGATCGCCATAAGGGAGAAGGAAATCGGCCGGCAGTAGCGAGGGGACCTAGAGCCGGGTAACAGGGGTGAAGAGGGGAACGAAAAAATTGAAACCAAGGGGGAAGGCGCGAAACCTTACAAGATAGAGAACCCATGGTTGACCCAAAAAAGGGGGGGGTGGAAAAGAGGAGACGGAAAAGCCTTCATAAAAATTCCAGTAGGACAGAAGGGAGGAGGGGAAAAAAGGTTTGAAAGAAGGGGGGAAAGGAAAAAAATCGGAGAAAAAAGAGAGGCCCTAAGGAGCCTTAAATGGCCCCACCATCATCAACAGAAAATAAAAACCGCCAAACAAATAAATCAAAATTACATAGCAAATAGCAGACAAAAAGGACTGCAGGAGTGACCATGGGGCCCAAGGGAAACCTCCGGCGTGTGTAACAGATGAGGGCATCAGCGAACTCACTGGGCCGAAGGGGAAGAAAAACTCGAAGGTGGAGAAAAAAACGGAAAGGCCTCCATTCAGGGCGGGCCGTGATGCGAACTGGCCCGCTGAGCAAAGACCAGGAAGAAAAGGGAAATTGAAGGGGGATTCCTCCCTTAGACGTGACGCACGGAAAAAAAGAAACCGCCAAGAGAGAACAAGACCCACCAGTGCACGGAGGCCCGTCATTTCCCCCAAGTGGGGATGCAAAAAAAAAGAATAGCAAAACAGAAAATAAATCAAGAAAGATCCGGCGAACGGAGTTATTCAAGAGGTAGAGGGATTGGGGGAATTGAAAGAAACCGACAAAAGGGTCAAAAATTGAGCAGTCCTCGCCAAAAGGCCCAGAGAAAAGAGAAGGGAGGTGACGGGGGGGGGGGGGGTGAGGGGTTGGTTCCCGGTCATCGGGTAAAGATTAGGGAGGGACTGTCATTTTCACAGGGTAAGGAAAAGGGGAGGAACAACCAAGAAAAAACTCAGAACAAACAAAGAAAGGCAAACAAAACCTCCCGTGGTCATATCACCAAAATGGGACGAGGGGGATTGGATCGAGTAAAAAAAAAAGACTAGAGTCAGAGGGGAGGAAACCGCAGCGAGGCGAAAGTTGTGATCCCAAAACCATCCAGGGTGAGTAAGGCTCATCAGGACTAGAGAGGGGGAAAAAAAAAAGGGGGGTCGTCAAAGGACAGAGGGTTGAAAGAAGTTCAGTCTAGAAGCGAGTTGATGGTGGCAAGGAAAAATTGACACGGTGAGAAAGTAGAGGAAAAAACACCACCAGGGGGGGGGAAAAAAGCTGAAAAAAGAAGGACAGGACTCTGTCGTATCTACGTCGGGAAGGTTCCGCAAAGAGGGAGAGAAAGAGGAATTGGAGGAAGGCACAATCGACTGGACAAAAAAAACCGATATTAGGAAAAAGAAAGAAGTGGGGGAGGAAAAACCATCTATTTCTGGAATCAACGAGAGAAAAGAGAGAGATAAAGTGGAAGAGTCTCCGGCGTGCCTTCAAAATTTTGTGAGGCGGCGGTAAGAAGGGGGGGAGGATCGACTAATTACAATACCGCTGAGGAAGGGGAAGGTCAAAAAAAAATCGCAGAAAAAAAGTTCAGTAAAGGGGGGAGGGACCAACAAGTTTTTGGGGAATTCCCACTACGAGGCAGAAACCAAGAAAGAGGACAGACTGAAACGAAACTGGGGATGGATTGGTAGTATCCCAAAAGTCGCCAAGGGCTGGCTGGGGAATAGAGATGGAGGGATGAGAAAAGTACGTTATTTGCCAGGAGGAGAAGGAAACAAAACAACCACTTTGTAGATGGACAGGGAGGGTTTGGGGGTGGTTGCAGGCACCTCATGTGGTGCTTAGGCGTTCTTGTTAGAATAGGGGGGGGGGGGGGGCATCAACATGAGGGGCCAGAAAAAGACACGTTGAAAACTTCTAAACAAGAAAGTGAATAAGCACCAATTCCAAACTAAACCAGGGAACCCTACTAAAAAGGTTAAATATAAGGGGGAAGGGATTAGGAAAAAGCCATAAATCATTGAGGTTGGGACCAATTGGGGCTTTTTCAGGAGGCAAATAGCGCTACATAGAGAAGAATCAAAAAGGGGTAGTTAAGAATGGGAGGGGATAAGCTTCTGTTTTATAACTCAACGTGAAGAAGACACGGTGGTGAAAAATTGAAAGTTCTCTACTCCTCACACTGGGGGGGGACAGTATGGGGAAAGGGTCGGGTTGAGGTTCGTGGAACGCTTCCCTACAAGAGACTTGGGATAAAGGAATCCAATGATGAAAAGATGAAAAGGGTAAATGGGCGTAGAAAGGGCTTAAAGAGTAATCAGTAATGGAACAGTTTTGGGGGGAAATTTCCAGGGTAGTTTGCAAAGAGACATGTTCAGGGAAGGGGCTCAGAGGGCACAGTCGTGGAAAAAGAACAGGAAGAGGAGGGCATGGTGGGCCAACATTGTACAAAAAAAATCGGAAACTGTTTGGCGGGGAGGCGCGGGGGGGACGTAGGGAATTTTGATTTCAGTGGGGGAAAGTGGCGGGTTTATAAAAGGCTGGGTCTGATGTGGGGGGACGGACGCAAGAAGGAGGGGCAGGCAGGGGGGAGAAGGGAGGATCAAATGGCGAAAAACCTGTGTTCAAAAGGGGAAAGCAGGGAGACGGCGGCTTGAGGAGAAGAGGAGGAAGAGGAAAGGGACCAACCAATTACACAAGGGGGGTCGCGAGATTTTGAACGCGGGGGTTGTTGGGAGAAAGGGGGGAACGAAACAATGGGAGGAAGGATGGACTTGTTAAAAGACGCCGGGAGGGGGGGGTAACGCTCTCTAAGGGAAGAGAAGAGAGAGAAGAATGGGGATAAATCAAAGGGGCACCGGAAAACAGGGGGGCAACCGGAAATCCAATGCTGGATTGGGCCTTGACAAGACCATTAACAGTGTGCGGGGGCAACAGCCGAGGGACGCTAGCCCGGGCGGTGGGTACGAGGGGAAATGGGAAAAAAAAAGCCTTCTTAGTAACACCTCTTCGTGGAAGAAAAAAGTGTAAAGGCATGGGAAACTTATCCGGAGCAAGTCGAAACGACAGTGGAGCGCGGCATTGGGAGGGCAGAGACGAGTGGGTGGGGGGGAAGAGGGGGGTGAAAAAGAAAAACCAGACCATGATGAAAAGGGTCAACATTGAGTTGTGGAGGTGACTAGCCCAACAAAAAGAAAGAACCTTGTCGAAACGAAAGAAGTGCACGGAGGAGACTCTTTGGGGGGGGGATGACTGTGATGTTTGCCATGGGTGACACGAAGCCAAAAGTGTCGGAGGGGGGGAACAAAACGGGGACATTGAAAGAAGAGAAAAGCCAAAAGGAGGGCTAAGGCAAGGGGAAAGAGCAGGTCGGTAACGGAAAATGAAAAGGCAGAAGTTATGGCGACATATGAAGACGATGAGGAATGGTAAAGGAAGGGGGGGAACGGAAGTGCAGTTAGGGAGTCATGGAGGGGATTCCAAATTAACGAATCAAGTTTTCATCGAGGGGTGATCGCTAAAGATGCAAGAGGGGGGTGAGATTGGAAGATAGAAGCAAGAGAATCCGGAGACACTCACCTGCCCGGGGAAGTTGAGCTTGTATGAAAAGAGACAGAAGTGGGCGATCAACCTGAGGATTGGTTGACGAAAGGAGCGGACTGTTTACGGGGAAAACCCTGGCACCCAGGAGGCGGGTCGTAACGAGAGGACCCCAAGGACAGTTTTTTCTCAAGGCAAAGGAAAAGGGGGGGGGAGAGGTCCAACTAAAGAAAATTGGGGGGCGTCAGGGGAAGACTGGAACGGAGGGAAAAGAAAAACAACGTCCATCGGGAAATGAACCGGCGCGCTGCTGGAGATGTAAAAGAAGAGAGAGCGAAAAAAGAATGAGCTATTACCGTCAAGGCCGGCGGAACAGAAAAGAGAGGCAAACAGCAGAAGCGGAGGAAAGAATGATCAGTCTTACTAAAATAAATTTCGTGAATGGCGTTTGGGCGAAACCCTCTTGCTAAGAGGAAAAAGGCGTACACAAGGGGGGGTTGACCGTCAAGACAACAAGGTCGGATAACCTCAAGCAAAGAAAATAAGGGGTCCACAGGAAGATAGATCAAAAAAAAAAAACGGAAAGAGAAGATCAGAACACATGGGGAGGGTTCGGGGGGTGCTTGAGGAAGCCAGACATGCGGGGAGGCGACGGGAAGGGGGGGAAAAAAAAAAAAGGGGAGAGTTGACAGATCGCGGAACCGTGACAAGAGGGGGAGAGAAAAAAAACATCGAAAGAAGGCCGGATGGGAGCCATATAGAATTTTAAGCAAGAGTCAAAGAGAGTTCTCTAAAAAACAAAACAATTTATAAGAGAGGAATGAAGGGTACTAAAGAGGGGGGGGAACGTAGGGGGAGGGATAGGACAGGTTGTTACAAAAAAACAGCCTCCCGTCGAGGACATTTCTAGTAGTGGGAGGGATGCAGGAAAATTCCATCACGTAATCGGGAAAGAAAGCAAGAAAAGAAAAAGAAAAAAAACGCATGGAAAAAAAGATAAAAAAAATGGTATGGGTACATAAAGCGTATATAAAATGAGGAGGTGACCACGTCCGCAAAGATATACAAAAAAGAAGAAGGTTAGAAAGGACGGGGGTAGAAACGAGGGAAAAAGGCACCTGGGCCCACAAGGAGAATCATGGATTAAGTTCTCCTGGATGACGGGGAAGGGAATCGGGATAAACGATACACACCCTCGTCCGTCTGAAAGCGGAGAGGAAAAGAAAAAGAAGGAAACCGGGCAGTAGGGAAAGGGGAATGGGGGAGGGGGAAACTAAGGGTACCACCATACAATTATCCGCCTCTCACTTGAGTCGAGAAAAGCACCGAAAGCGATTCAAGCTAAAAGCCCTCACGGGAAAGAGTGGAAGGAAGTGATTTGAAAAATGGGGGGACGGGAAACGATTGCATGAGGGAAGGGGCAAGTACGCCAACGTGTACGAGGTAGATTCCCCCAAGTCATGCCAGTCTTACAAATTTAAAAAAAAAAAAAAGGGGAAAAAAATCCAAAAAAGAAAAGTAAGGGGAATTATGGGAAGGGCAAAAGAGCGAACTTTTATAACTTAATAATTCAGGGGGGTGGAAAGAGACTTAAGCAAGGAAGTTTGGGGCGAATAATATCGGGGGGAAAGGGGAGTAACAAAGGGACTCGACCAAAAGGACAAAGCTCCCAAAAACCTTTCGACTTCGTGAAGGGGGGGGGATCATTGGGGGGGAGTAGAGGCGGAAAAAAGGGAGGAAAGAGGGACAGCAGGTGGAGAGGAAAAAAGATTAGAAGGGAAAGAAAAAGTATATCGAAAAAATAATTTTTAAAAAAACAAAAGGCACACTGAACAAGGAGGGGGGGCACATTACCGAAGAGGGGAAAACAGGAAAAAATGGACGCTCAGTGAAAAGAGCTCCGGAACAAGGTGAAAAAAAAAATTAAAAAATACTGACGAGTATAGGGGGGGGAAGACCGAGAACGAAGTTTGGGGGGACATTATGATTCAAAGGGAAAACCAATGACAAGAAGGGGGTTATGCTAGGGGCGAAAACAAACTCGTACAAAATCAATGAGAACCCATTTTTGGAAGGGGGATAGTATTAAAAGGTGGCAAGAATGTCGAAATCGACGAAAGGAAAAAAAAAGGGGGGGGTGACACAAGGGGGGGAAAGAGAAAAGTCGGGAAGAGAAAGGATTCACGTAAAAGCCTAGTTATTGGGAAACGAGACAATGCCCACAGAAAGAATTAAAAAACAGAACTGAAAAAATGACAGAAAAGGAACTAAACCGAACAAAAGTTGATCGAAGGGAAGGTAAAAACCCTGGCACCAGGAAACTTCTGAGAAGAAATAAGTGGAACACCACTGGGAACGGAATGCGGGGGGGAAAAAAGATAAGGGGGGGGGGAAAAAAAGACAAAAAACTAAGGAATGGAATTCCATGGACCCCGGTCTGCATAAAAAGGGGGGAAGAGAAGAAACGGGACCAGGAAAAACTTGTTCTAAAAAAAAGGAAGCGGGAAAAAACGACAAAACACCGAAATCGGGGAAAAATATCGGCAACAAAAAGGGAGGACGTAACCGGAATTTTCCCAGTAAATGGATAAAAAACAAGAAGAAAAAATCGAAATCGTCTGAAAGGGTAAACGGATTGTCGAGAAGGGGAAAAAAGAAGGGGAAAAGGGAAAAAAAAAAGGGTAACCCAAAGGGGGGCTGAAAGCACCGGCCCTAACGAAAGTTCCATCGTGACAAGGGGGGAATGGTCCCGGTAAGTATCTGGTGCGTGGAGAGGATCAGGTGGGAAAAAGAGGGGGGAAGAAGTTTGAGAAAAAAATAAAAAAACACCAAAAGAAAAAAAAACAAAAAAAACAAAAAAAAAAAGAAAGGAAAAAAAAAAGGGCCAGAAAAAAAACAAGCCAGGGGGATATCTCCAAAGTTAAAAAGTTTCCGTTTCGCAGGATACGCCTGCGAATAAACAGGAGACAAGCGAGGCAAACATACGAGTGGTGTAGACGCAAAAGAAATGGAGGGAAGTGATCCTCAAGGTCGACTCGAGAGGTGGGGAAAGGGGACGTAAAGTGAAAAAAAAGGGAAATCCCGTGACGGCAGTACGCTCCCAATTGGAAAAGTTATACCAAAAAGAACAGGAAAAGAGACGGGAGAAGAGGGGACACTCCGAGAAAAAATCAGCTAACTGCTTACTCTAAACCCAGGGAAAAGAGCGCGTTAGGGGTCAAGCAAGGAACTCGGGGGAACAGAAAAAATCTTCGATCAGAAAAACAACAACGGAGAGAGAGGTGGTTGGGAAAACATAGGGACGAGGGGGGGAGATATTACAGCGCTGTTGAAAAATACTCTATATTAAGTGAAGTGGAACAAGAAAAGGGTTGTTTCATCGAGAGGGGCGATAAAGGAGGGAAAGGGAAGGGGGAGCTAAATGGGAGGGAAGAAAAAAAAAAAGGAGGAGGCGGGACCGGGAAGGGAGGGATTGGAAACACGGCTGGGGTCTGGAAACGAAAACGAATCTAATTGGGGAAAAAACGAAGCCTCTATGGTAAGGAGACGACGACGAAAAAAAAAGGGAGGTTGGGTTCGTATCACACTTCGAAACGGGGATGGGGTTTTAACTGAGGTGGCATAAGGAGGAGGAAGGAGTAGGTGATGTTTAAACGGAGGGGGCAAAATTAAACATATGGGTGTGTATATAGACAGGCTGGGGTTTGGGGGGCTTTCAATGAAGGGGGGGGACTGGGAATGGCGGTCTTTGTTGAGCTCTTCAGTGGGGGAGAAATTCGTGCACGAAGGGAAAAGGTAACTTATGAGAGGGCCCCATAAATTCAATCCCTGCCAACAGGGAAAAGGAACAAAAAAAGGAAGAAAAGGAAAACGAAAAAAAGAAAGGGGACCGGGGCAGAGGAAGGAAAAAAAATTCAAGATCTGTTTGCATGTTGTGAGGGTGTGTCATGACCAATATAAGAAAACCTCTAAAAAAAAAACAAGGGTATATGAGGGAAGATGATGCGAGTGGGGAGGAAAAGAAATAAATTAGTGAATAAACAGAAATTTGTGGGAAAATAAGGGATATACTCGCAATGTTTAAGGAGTGTTTCGATTTCTTGGCAGGGCTGCCTGGGCTACCAAGGGAAGGGGGCATGAAAAAAAGGAGGAAGAGGTATCGGCAAAGGGGAGAGCAAAAAGGCGTCAATATTGGAAGGAAGGGTAGGAGTTTTGGGATGCTTCAGATTTTTGTCAACAAAAAGAGTACGAGGACGCAAGTTGCGGAGCGACTGATTCCCTATTAGTTGCACAGAGTCGAGGGGCATGAAAAAAACAGACAAAACTTTTTTTGAGGGAGGGGGAGCTGGTAGGGAGGGTTGGGGTGATTGGAAGGTGTGGGAGGGTTTTTATCAGTGAGGGAAGGGGGAAGCTCACCATAAGATGAAGCCGATAGAAAATGGGGAGAGGACGGAAAAAGGGGGGGGTTAAACCGGGTCACCATCAAGGAAAAGGCGATGGCAGTTCTGAAAGAAAAAACGCGTGAATTCAAAACCCCATGGTTGGGCTAGAGGGGTACGCGTTTTTGGTCGTAAAGGGGGAAAACAATGAAAACACTTTGGAGAAGTGTGGGGGGGGAGAAAACGGAAAAGGGGAGGAAGCGGTAGAAAGAAACTCGAGGCAGTTTTTCATTATCATTCAAGCGATAAGATGGCAAAAGGAAGGCGGGGCCAAAAGAGGATTTCCTGTGAACACCGGGGGGAGGGGGAAACGTCTGGGGGGGGGACACCATCTCTAATGGGGGCACGACAATTATTCCGGAAGGAAACGGGGAAATGGTAGAAAACGAGGGAACGCCCGCGGGGTCAGGCGAAGGTAAGGAATAGAAGAGAAGAGAACAGTGGGGGGGGAAGAGACCAAAGGGGGCGGCGCGGCCGAGGGGGAACCCGGTGTTGAAACCATGCTCAAACCAAGGGAAAGGGGGAGGGGGGTGTTGCGTAGTCACAACCCGTCGGCAGGAAAGAGAGGGAAAGGAGCTTGCAAACTCGGGGGGGGGAGGTGGGGCACACGTGGGATGTGGGGAAAACAATTTACGAAAGAATGCTAAAGGGTAAGCGCAATCGTACGGTAAAAGAAAAAAAGGAGGAAAGCACCAGCAAAAATGGAAGGAAAGAGTTCCAAGGGAAAAAGAGGAGGGAAGCGAGGGGGGGGTTATGGGGAACGGGTGGATAAGGTCAGAGATTACTGGCTCAGTGGATGATGGAAAGGCAATTCCCGGCGAATCCCAAAGGGGGAATAGCGAACTGATGATACTAGGAAACTCGTGCGTCAAGGAAGAAGGGAGGAAAAAGCAGTCAAACTGGAAGGGAAAAGCATGGAACTAAAAACCACTTGTGGGGAAAGGAGAAGGGCCAGAAGAAAAAGGGGGTGGGGCTCTCAAATTCTCGGAGGAATTATAGTTGAGGGAAGAAGGGGGGGGCAACACATGCAGCATCGCTAAGAACCGTCCTTGCAACAAAACAGACAAGGGGGAAAAGAAAAAAGGCAATGTGTCTTTAAAAAGAAGAGGGGGGGGGGGGAGGGGAGATTGATTGATCAAGAAAGAGGGAGAAAAAACACAAAAAAGTCACGAGAATTCAAAAGCGAGCGGTTTATGCCTTGAGAGGAAATCTCTGCTTGCTAAGAAGGATAAAGACAGGGGGGGAACATTCAGGCTCTAAGAAACCAGCCTGTGAAAGAGCGAGGTAAGGGGGGGAAATCGGAGAAAAGAGAGGATCAGGAGACGAAACAAGGAAGTGAAAATTTAGGTTTGGCGACAAACTGCTGAACGCGTAGCGGAGAGGGAAAGAGCGGTGTTTGGCCTCCAGCATACACGCTTCTGGACAGAAGAAAGAAAAAGCCCGAAAAGGGAAGGAAAGCTCTCAACACAGTTACATATAGCAACCGGAAGACCCTTTACTTATGGAGGGTGGGAGGGGGGAAAAGAATATTGTGAAAAAGGAAGGGAAAAACAAGACCTCTCGTTAGCAAGAACCGCTTAGACATATTGGTCTTGCTCCAACACGACAATCTAAAGCAAGGAATTTCGTCCGGGCAAAGTTCGCCGCTGACTAGGTGACGAAGAAGAAAAAAAAAAAGAGGGAAGTGAGTCAAGGACGGTTAAAAAGAGGGGAAGAGGGTAAAGGAGGGTTCTAGGAAGTCATAGGGGTACATATAGCTCAGACACCGCCTCTAAATGCTAAATGGAGGGAGAAGACGCCAGAAGCATCAAAACAAAAAAGTAGTAGGGGGGACAGAAAAAAGAATAAAGGGGTAGGGGGGGAGGGATATTCCGAAGATGGAAAGTAAGGCCATCATAAAAATATAAAAAAAGCAATCAGAATTGGAAAAGATCGGGGTTCGGTGTCTGAGGTAAAGTCACCTGAAGATGAGAAAGAAAGTGAAACGGGAAAAGAGGGGAGGTCGACTCTGATAAACAAAAACCTATTGACTCACTGGGACAGATGAGCGAACCGCCAGCTTCGCGAAAGAAAAAGTCATAGGAGAGGTACTTTCAAAAAAGCAGAAAAGGGGTGCAAAAGAAAATCGCCTTCTAACATGAAGAGAAGACAACGGAAAGGGGGGAAAAAGAACAGGCTGAAAAAAGGGGAAAGGAAAGTTCCCAAACGTGGGAAGAGAAGACGGGACTGAGTTGACGTACTAACGTGGAAAAGCAGAGAGGGCACAAGCAAGGAAACCATGGAGAAAATTGTCAAAACAATACAAGGAAAAAAAGAAAAAAGAAAGTGGAAGGGAAGGGGCGAGAGTGCGAAAGTTGAAGAGGGTGAAACTACTGAAAAAAAAAAATAACGGGGGTTGGGGGTGGGGGGGGGGGGGGGGGGGTTTTTGTTGGGGGGGGGGGGGGGGGGGGTGGTGGGGGGGGGGGGTGTTGTGGTTGGAAAAAAACCATTGGGGGGGGGGGTGTGGGGGGTTTTGGGGTGTTGGGGGGGGAGGGGGGGGGGGGGTGGGGGGGGAGAAAAGTTTGGCGAGAAGGGGAAGGGGGTCTTTTAAAAAACGGGGTCCCACGCTGACCAGTACTCTCCCTGCCACTTGGAAAAGTGATGAAGTTGATTCAGGGGAAGGAAGGGTCCTTAAAAGGAATGAAACCGAGAAAGGAGGTTTTGGTGGGGGTGGTTCCTAACCAATAGTGGAGGGGGACAGGAAAGAAGATGTAATAAAACAATTAGGCTGGGGGGGGGGAAAACATTAAGCAATATGAAAAAGCGGTTGTAACAGTCCCCAAATAGGGAATTCACCTAAGGAGTTCCGTACTTTCCCAGAGATCAGAAAGAAGAAAGGAATCAAAAATAGGACTGAAGGGAAGTCTTGAGAAAAGAGAGTCGACTGTGTACTATTATATGAAAAACTAATTCGGCAAAAAAGAGGGGGAAAAAGGGGTCGGAGTAGAAAAAGCTTAAAAAGAGAATGCCTGGGTAAAAAATGTCCTGGATCTCGGAGTTCCTAATCCTGGACAAAAAAGGAAGTCGCCGAGTAAGGGGAAAAAAGGGGGAAGAGAAAAGAGGTCGAAAGGCGGACAAGAGAGTGGGGGGGAACGGGGAGTAAGGCGTAGGAAAACCAATCAACTCGACACTCGTCCAAGACAAAGAATCAAAGAAAAATACAGTCCCAGCGCAAGTAACCACTAAGCTAAGAATGGGGTAAAGAAAACCAGGTCCAAGAGGGAGGGGAGAATAGTGAATAAGCTTTCACCAAAGAAATTGCTTCCTTCGTAGAGGGAAAAGAGAAGGGGACCCAAACTCATCAGTGAGTACAGAAATAGGGGGGAAGAGGGCTAAAATGACCAACGGAGCACGACCGGCAGAAAGGATGCTTGTGGCTTCAAAAAAGAGAAAGGACGACGACATCAGCACACAAGAAGAGGGAAAAAAAAGGGCCACAAAAGGGCAGTATGACCTTCATTGAAAAACAAGTGAGGGTGAAGAACGCAGGGAAGAGGAATTAAAAATCTGACAATAAAAAGGAAAACAGGGGAGGGGAGAGGGGAGGGGTGAGAAGTGGGGGAATTGAATAAACAGGAACGCATTTGGAAACACTGGAGGGCGAAGGCGAACCAAAGGTCGATACATTAGTTACGAGTGACCTTGGGGGGGGAACGGGGGCTAGGGGTAAGGTTGAGGGATTGGTGCTCGATAAGGGGTACACGTTGTCCGCAGGTGGGATGGGAAAAAAAAGATGGAAGGAAAAAAAAAAAGGAAATAAAAAGAAGAAAGAAGGGGGGGAAGAGAACACACCAACCATCCAATGTTCATATACCCAGTACGGATTGTTTCCTCTGGCGGGGAAACGGCTCCACATTAACCGAGCCAGCGATTCACCACGAAAGGCGAAGTGGAGACAGAAACAAACAAATTTTCGTTAAGGCGCGTCACAGAGTAGGGGAGGAAAGGTCGTAGCGGAACGAAACCCGGTTGAAGCAGGAAGGTCAGAAGAAAGGAGGGGAGTCGGGGGGTACAAAGGAGAAATGAAAAAAGTTGGGAAAAAAGAGAGCAGCACAACCAATCGTAAAGCTGACACATATCAGAGGGAATAGGGAAAAAAAACTGGATGATAGAGAAGGTTTTCAAAGAGCGTAACGGGGAGTCAGATTCTAGTGGCTTCAGCAAAAAAGAGAGAAAAACAAAAACAGGTTATTAAAATATGGGATAGGAGGAGAAAAGATACGGAGAAGAAAAGTACGCTCGGTTAAATAAAGAGGTTAATGGGAAAATTAAAACTAATCAGTGGGTTTTCATCGGACGGGATGGTGCTGCTCATACGTTAATTCACGTTCAAATGGCATAAAAGAAACGAAGAGGAAAGGAAAGGATGTCAAAACTGAGGGGGGAGGTGAAGACTAAGAACTAAGTGGAAGACTACTCCTCCTTCGCTAGAACAAGGGGGGGGGGGTGTGGGAACACTTCTCCGATAAAAGGGGGGATCAGAGGGGGGGGGGGAGAGATCTTCATTCAGAGGAAAAACGCTGGAAAATTAAACCATAGCAACTTTTGGGGGTATACGCTGTGTTTTGGGGGGGGATGGAACACGAAAGTCTAAGGAGTGAGGGAGCGAAGGGGGGGGAGCATAAACTCCTACCCTATGAGGGAAACTGATCGATCCCAAAAGCAATCTCCGATCCACCAAAAAAACCAGGTCCACGGAAGAGGGGGGAGAGAGGGGGACTGCTTCGGGAAAAGAAAAAGGGAGAAGGGGGAAGGGGGCGGGTGGGAAAGGAATAAAACGCACCCGGAGGAGATAAGTTTACGAAAGGGAGGGGCATGTTCGATTTTTGCTATCAGAGGCAAAACTCAGTTAAAAGACGGGGGAGCTAAAGAAGGGGGGAATTATGTGTAAATGCGGTTGCTGTTGGCCAAACGAAAAAGTCACGAAAAAGAGGGGAGGGGGATCACAGTCAAAAATTTGAAAGGGAGGGGAAAGGCAGGTTACATGGCATAACGTCAATAGAAATTCAAAGATGGAGTTGTTTATGGGGAACAGGGAAATGCGGAAAAGAGACTACTGAAGAATGAGGGAAGGGGGGAGAAGAAATTAGACTAGAGTTAATGGGCCTCTCTAAAGAAAAAAAAGGTACAGTCAAAATGCGATAAACTTTGAGCCGGGGAGGGTTGGGGGGGGGGTAATTGGTAACTGGGGTGATTTGACAGTGTGTTACTTAGATGGTGAAGACGCCGGAACCCTAAAATTAAGAGGGATAAGAAAGAAAGAGAAGGGAGGAAAACCGGTGGACAGTTCCTCAAGACTTAAGGATACGGGTAGGAAGGTTCTGAAAGGATTCGAAAAGCAAAAATGCAACCCCGGACAAAGGGATAGGGGAATTTTGTACGCGGTTGGGGGTCGGGGAACGCCACAAGGCGGCATTTTGGGGACTTAGTGGGAATCACCTTGGGTAGCAAAAGTCCGCCTCGTAGAGCGTAGGAGAAATTTTGGGGGACATAGAGGCCCCTCTTGCATAGGGGGGAAAAATAGCGCAAGCAGCGGAAAGCCCTCACTGGGGTTTCCTTTGAAAGAGAAATGTCAGCGGGGAACGGGAACAAGTGGGCGCAGAGGGAAGGAGGGGAAGGGGGGAAGTCGAAGAACAGCGGTGGGAGGAGGAAGGAGTTAGGAAGGCTTGTAAACAATGAGAAAGCAAGTCGAAACGGGCATGGGGGGCGCGAGAGGGGGGGGAAGAAAAAAAAAAAAGAAGTCGGGTGTAAAAGAAAAACCGACCATGGAGGAAAAAAAAGAAGGTCGGGGTGGGGAAGGTAAAGTAGGCAAACAGCACTGGACTCCCGAAACGAGAGGTTCCTAGTAGATGAAAAGTGACGATCCTGGTGGGGTAAGGGGTAAAAAAGGGGGAACAAAATGGCAGGGCGAAACGAAGACGTACACGTGGCTGGCCAAAATCATGAAAATATCAAAGGGGCAAATGGGAAAAAGGAAAGAGAAGGGGAAGCAGGCTGAGATTAAAAAAACTTCGAATCTGAGTCTTTATAAGGTAGAAGGGGAACGAGATCATTGTCATGGCTATGTGATGGAGGAAGAAATTACCGGGAGGAGGAGACAAGGGTGATACTTCTGGATAGGAGAAGATGTGAAAGAGAAAGCAAAAGGTGTGTGGGGGAAAGATTGGATCAAAGAGCAATCACTTAGAAAATGGTGAGCGCTAAGCTTTTACATCTAAAAAGAAATGGGGAAGGGGAGAGGAAAGAGAAAGTAACAGGAAAGAGAATTGGCGCTCAACATTGATGGTCTGTTACGATAAGTCAGGGAGGAGGGGGAACACACTAGAACTTCTCGTCGGGGCTTATTCCAAACCCAAAGAAAAGGGGGGGGGAGTCAGGAAGAAGGGGAGTCCCACGACGGGATGTCAGGGAGGGAGATTGTAATGGATGGGGAAAAAGGCTGATCCATCAAAGACGCCCATGTCGCGCTCGGGGAGGGGGAGGAGGGGAAAAAAAAGCTGAGGAAAAGGAAACTGGGACCGAGGGAACGGTAGCAGGCTCAGGGACTTTCTTCAAACCTCGCGTGCTGGACGTCGGCGGAACCGGCGGATGAGAAGGTGGAAATATCTTTTGAAAAAGAGGAACGAAGGAGGAGATTGGTCGGGGGGGCGAAGACCATATGTCATAAGCGGAAAAATGGGCGTCACAAGGAAAGGAAGGGGGGTTGTTTTGACCGAAAAGTCTAACGGAAACACAAAGGTGGAGTTGAATTAAAGAAAAAGGAAAAAGAATAACTTAAAGGTCTGGACAGGATATAGAAAGAAACAAAACAAAAGAGAAGAAGAGAAATATCATAAGAAGAAAAAGGGGGGAAGAGGTTCATTGAGGAAGGGAGGGGCACATAGAATGCTTGGCTTGCGAGGAATTAACAAAAACCCGAACTTGCCAGCAAGAGAAGAGGGAAAGGTGTAGTCGACAAAAGACAATCTAAAGACATTCCGTCGTCAAGAAAAAAGTTGAGAAAAAGCGGAGGCGAGTTCCCCTCCAGAAAAGGGAGAGGGGGGGAAGAAAGGAAAAGACGTTAAATAACGGAAAGTCCGAAAGTCGACAAGCAAAGTTACATTGGGATCGAACAAAAGAGCCCGGACATGGAGAGAAAAGTTGTGCTTAGAAGACCGGAAAATGACCAGAAATTAAGGCGCGACAGCAATAAAAAATCGGGAAAAGGGGAATAAAGAAAAAAAGGAGAGAAATGAAGGGTGAAAAAAAAAGGGGGGAGAAAAGAGAAGAGAAAGGGGCAGGGCACATTTTGAAAAAGGGACAGATAAGCGCACCCAGCACATTTGAGCAGAAGATGTCGGTGGTCCTGCCCCCAAACTCAGCACAATTAAAGCAATCATTATTCCGAATTTGAAAAGACGAGGAGGAAAGGGAGGACTAGGATAAACAAGCAGCAAAACAAGAGTTCACTCCTGTGACAATGAGACAAAGCATTACAGCGAAGAAAATGGAAGGGGGGCCGGTAATTGCGGACGACTAAAAAGAAAACGCCATCCAATGATCTCGTCTTCAACAAAAGAAAAAGAGGTGAGAGCCGCAGATGGAACAGGGGGGGGACATTTCCCCATTGTTGACGAGACCGATTGTTTTACGAAAGGGCCGGGACAAAACGTTTCCGGGGGAACGGTCCCCCGCAGCATATTTTTCTTCGTGAAGGGGGAAAGAAAGTAAAAAAAAAAAAAGGGGGAATTGAGGAGCAACGAAATGTGAAAAGTCTTTTGGGATCGAATCCCACGGAAAAAACGAAACGAAATGGGTGGCGCATCATGTGGAATGGGGGGGAGTTAAAGGCACGCTGCGACATCTCTCTCCCAGAAGGAAAAAGGATGGGGGGGGGAGAGGGAAAATTCGAAGATCAAAAGGCACAGGTGGGAAAAAAGGAAAGTCTTATATCAAAATGTGATAGCGCCCCCAATGAGGGGGGGGGGAAAACCACCACAAAACAAGTCCAATGGGGATTTGTCATCGAACTAAAAAGAGGGAGACAGGGACTGGAAAAAAAGGTTTCAAGCTAGCGACAGCAGGGTGGATGAAAAATCGGGAAAAGAAGAGTAGTGACGACTGAGTTGTCCAGGTTAAAAAGAGGAAAGAAAAAAGCAGGCTTACGAAAAGAGGAAATCTCAAGAAAACCGGGGGTGAAATCGAGGACGTTCAATAAAGAACAGAACTGGAAGAGAACGAGAAGGGGGATGGACATGTAAAAATTGAAGAAAAATAAAGGGAGAGGAAAAGAAGGGATGAAGAGGAAGAAAAGAAAACAACAGCGAAAAGCAGAAATAAATGAATAAAGCCCGCTCGAAGCACAAAGCTCAGAAGAGTTAAAGAGGGACCATGCCGCCGGAAGAGTGAACGAATACTAGTCTCTTTTACACCAGAAAACTTGCAGGAATAGGAGGGAAAAAAGAGGAAATGGGCTAAAAAAAACAAACGCCGTCGCCTTCTTCAACAGAGGGGCCAATGGAGATTCATAAAATGGCCGCCAACCCCGAAAACAACCAAAAAAAGGGAAAAAAAGGTCATATCGGGAGTGCCTGGGCTTCCAGTACGCGGTCGTTGACGCCGGACAAACAAAACGCCATCGCCCCAAGGGGAAAAAAGAAGCGTGAGAACGAATTTGCGCAACGTATGAGAAAAAAAAGAGACAGAGGGAAAGGGATAAATAGGGGGACGGGAGGACTGTGGTTTGAAGAAACAGCCACCCACCCAGCAGATTTATGGTTCTGCGAAGAAACACGGAAAAGGAAATGCGCCCTAATGTGTTGTAGGGGAAAGGGGCGAGGGGAGGGGATGGGAAAAGAAATGGTACATGGGAGAGAATTTCACCGCATGGTCAAAGGTTCTGAAAGAAAAAAATGCGAACGATCATACAGAAAAGAACGGGAGAACACACATAAAGGTCAGGGAAGATTTCCGATGTGGCAAAAAAAAAGGGAGGGGGAAAGGGAAGGAAAAAAGAACGCGATGGGGAAAAATCGCCACCGCAGCCGAGAGAAGGGTGGAAAGAAACAACATAAAAAAGGGGAGGGAAAGGGAGAGAGGGCAGACTCGGGAGTAGTAGTGAGAAAACACGTATTCGTGTAAAAGACAACGCCGGTTTGAGCAAGGTAAGGGGAAACCAGAGAGGGGTGAGTCAATAAACAGTGCACTCAGGGAAAATCACGTAGATCACACCAGATCAGGGGGGACGACCACTTAATTCTGTCAGAGGAAACGGAAAGAGAGGGGGATTGCAAACAAGAAATAGTAGAGCCTCTGATTT
>Ga0179593_1454981_pt1 | contig 18535 bp, 15 predicted proteins | sample CZODoug2_1_08_16_FD_185931 | JGI IMG/M metagenome (GOLD analysis project Ga0179593, IMG submission 185931) | Vadose zone soil fungal communities from Angelo Coast Range Reserve, California, USA - CZODoug2_1_08_16fungal (PacBio error correction) | ecosystem: Environmental > Terrestrial > Soil >...
ACAAAGGAGGGGGGAACTGGGCGTCCAGGAACGAGAAAATAGGGTATGCGGATCGTAGCGAGAAATAAACCTGGCAATTCGGCTACTGGGTCGCTAGAGACACTAAAGGCTAGAAGGAAGAAGAAGCGTAGACTAGGGGGAGCAGCGCCGGAGACGGAGGTAAAAAGGATCCATCCTAGTAGCAGGCGGATCCCCACTACGCTCAGGCGCGACCGGGCGATCTTCTGGGTCGTGGCCTCGGTGGGGGGCTGGAGCTAAAAAGGATATCTGTAAAGAGGAAGAAGGAAAATAGGACCAGATCACGAGTGCTCGGCAGCTGGATCGGTTGCCAGAAGATCTCGGATATAGAAGTCTCTCAGGAAAAGGGAGAAGTCGAAGAACCGCCAGAGACTGCCGCCCTCCCCCTCCTCCGGGCAATCGCGTCCGCCCTCGGCGTCAAGGAAGCTCTACTAACACGAGGAGAAAGGAAGGATAGGGAAGAGGACGAATCGGGAGCTGTCCTCTTCAATTCCAAAGTTACGGCTGCCGACCTGCTATGCGACGACACCGGGAGACGCGCCTTGTGCGCCACGGGTGTTAAATTCTCGAAGAGGGTGGAGGGAAGGAGATAAACGAAGAAGAATTGCTGTATAGAAGGGGGAGAGTAAATGCCTTTCTCGTCTCGGCGACGGTGCTGATTCCTACAGCCTAGCGACTCTAGCAAGGGAGGGAAGGAAGCAGGAAAATCTCCCGCGAAAGATCCTCTTAAAATTAGATTATAAAGAAACGAAAAAATAAGGGATTACGGTACTGAAGGGTAGCTCAGTACTGCAAAAAGGAGAAATTTTGTCTAACCCCTTCTTCCAAGACGACGAATCCCTATAGAGCAAGGGACTTAGAAAGGAAGAGACACCCAGGACCACTTCTGAGTTCCGACTCTCCGCCCGACTAACCAGCAAAGAAGGAGAAAGATTTACAGTCGTGGCATTTCTTCCCGCGTCGACGGCGGAGGCGTTCTTGAACACGCTTTAGGGGAGAGGCTGAAAAACAAGACCGAACTAAGAGGGAAGCGATCAGGGGAGTAAGAGGACCAGGAGGGGATCTTCTCGACGATGGACGAACCTCCTTGAAAGCGAGCAAAAACAGGAAAGATCTACTTCTGCCAAATACGGGGGGACCGGCGCGAGGGTGCTCGCGAGCGCTGTACAATGAGTCTAAACCTCGGGGGGGAAACAAACTCTAATCCCTAGGGGAGTTCATGAACGTCACCGGGGGGGAGGGCGGAAGAAGGGACGAGGTACCGTAGGGTCACCAAAAATTCTCTTGTTATGGGAAGAATAAAACTAAAAGGGGAAGAAGGACTCAGCTTCTCGAAAAGGGCTTGCCTCGCGGCCGCGCGCTTGTGAGGGGAGCTGAAAGGGGAGTCAAACTCTAGACCGTTAAGGGAAGCGAAGAAGGCGGGGGGAGAGAGAAGGGTATGTTCACTACCACGACAGGGAAACGCGTCATGGCCGAATACGATTAAAATCTCCATAGCCTGGGAGAAAAAGGGCGCGAATTAGAACAAGCTAAACTACTTCCCCACGCACAAACCATTCTCGGCGTCTTCACTGATCAGAGATTAACGCAAGATTGTCACTAGATTGGGAGGGGGGGGTCAAGCCTACATTCCTAGTGGGTCGGGACTCAAATGGCGCCTTTACCTTGTTGTAGTAGGGTCCGGGAAGCCCGGGTGGCTCAGAATCTTAGAGAGTCCTTCTAGAAAGAGGGGGGGAGGGAACAGCGGGAGGGAGACTGTAGATTTCTCTGCCTTTGTTGACAGTTCCTGCGCTGTAATGTGAGCCGAGGTGAGCTTCGGGGGGGAAAGGAGGGGGGGGGGGATATACAGAGAGGAAGACGAGAAATCTTGGGCTCATTGAAGGAAACTCCCGAGTTCGCCGTGTTGCTCTGTCAGCGGCTTAAAAAGCCTCGTAGACTGGGGGAAAAGAAAGGAGTCCAACCCGCGGAGAGAGAAGGAACTGCCGCGGCCCAAGGAAGTTCAAACGTCGCTACGGTGGCTCGACCGAGGAGCTTGCGTACTGGGTCGGCGTCAAGGGAGGAAGAGACAAGTTGTCCGAAAAAGGAGGAGTGGGAGCCCCAGGGGGAAATCACTTCGAGCGTGGGGGCGACGCCCGCTGAGAATCGTTGCGCCAGGCGGTGAAGCTCTCAAAAATGGGAACCGCGTGACTGACAGAAGAGGAGGGGGGGGGAGATAAGAAGGGAAAAGGAAGGTGATAGGCCTGGCCACTGGGGAGCTCAATAACTCCCCGCAGCGGAGGCGTAGAGTTCACGAGGTCGGACAGGGTCGATCCCGGGGGAGCAAAATAAAGGAGGGGGGAGGCAAAAAACGCCGAAAAGGGGGGGAACTCCAGAACGAAAGGAAGAGATTTCCGGTCGTAAGAGGGGAGAAAAATTCCGCGAAGGGCAGGGGGATTAGAGGCCCGAAAGTTGTACACAGAAAGAGCCCGTAAGAGCGTTTTAGGGAAGGGAACAACTAAGGGAAGAGGGAAAACTAGTCGAAGAAATTGAAATGACGCCCTAGGAACGGATGACTGGGCGAGCTCGCCGGGATCGACTGCTGAGACCGGCGCGTCAAGTCGCTTGACGTCAAGCGGGAAGGAAGAAACAGGAAGGGGAGGTTTAGGGGTCTTGAGAGACAGGGATCTCGACTGCCCCGCCGTTGTCGTGGTAAGGATCGCTGACAGTGGTTGCTGCCAGGAAAAAAAAAGAAACATATTGACGGGTAGGGAAAAAGACCGATCTTTCCGTGGAGGCGCGCTCATGTCGGGCGCGCCTGGCCGTCGCCGTAGGGAAAAAAAAAAACTCCTGGGACAGTCACGAAGGGGAGTATCTGGGTGGAGAGAAGGGTCATTCAGAGGGGACAAGACCGAGGATGCGTCGCAAAGTCATGCTCGGGATTTCCAATCTCTCTGTGTCTCACTCGTGGAAACGTACTGGGACTCCTCGAGATTAAAAAGGGGGGAGGGAAAAAAAGTTAGTCCAAGAGGAAAAAGATAGAAGAAGACTAACACCAAAGATAAGCCCAAGGAGAGATCTCAACCACAAAAACAGGGGATTGACAAATGGGAGAAATGAAGTCCTCGAGGTTGGAACGGTCCGAGCAAGACCCCGGGACTCGGCTAGGCGTCCCCGGAAAAGGTCAACAAAATACAAAAACGAAGATAATTAAAACCGGGAAAAAAGGAAAGAAGAATGTTCAGGGAACCAGAAATCAGCGACTCACTAGGAAAGACAAAGGCCTGAAACGCCGCACCCCGGCGCCACGGCCAATGCCAGCAAAAAGCAAATCTACCAGCTAAAAAGAGAAAGGGAAGGAACACAATAAGAAAAGAGAAAGGCGGGTAAAATCAAAAAAAAACTGGTTCAAAGTGCTACATAAATTCCAGCTCAAACAGCTCGTCGGAGAATAGAACAACGGGCAACGGGGCGTCTACGATAGGAGCTCGAGGGGAAGAAAAAACCTCAAGGAAGAAGGGGAAAGAACTAGAGTAAATGGACCAAGAGAAAAGAGCTCGAAGATTCTAGAAACTATAACCCACGAGCTCGCCCGGTCGGGATCCGCCCCGCGGCGGAAAATGTAAGAATGGGGGGCAAGAAAAGGCTATTTAAGGGGAGGAAAACGATAGACCGACGTTCCAGATGTGAACGGGTGGAATTCGGGCCCGTTCTCTACCGCGGAAGCCTCAGTCACTTGCGAGGTATACAGATCTGAAGGAAAAAAAAAGGAACCTAGAAAGAGGGACGTCTTGAGGAACCAGGTCATCGAACTCCAGTCAACGAGTTCGGCCCCCTCGCGGAAGCTTCACAAGGCTAAAACTCTCGGTTAAAAAGACGACATGCTACCAATCTGGAGGGGGGAGCGCCAGAACTGCGGGACAAGTAGAGCAGAAAAAAATTAATTAGAGAGAGGACGTCCGCAGAACAATGACGCCCCGCAACTGGCCAGGAGCAGCCTGGGCAGAACGAATGTGCTGAGAAAGAGAAAAGGCGCGCTAAGAGAAGAAGGGACGGAAAAATGGGTCGGAAAAACGACGGAGGCTTAACGGGATCGCTTTCCCTACGTCCGACTACCCGAGACGCAAGATCCCGGTCATAAGGTTCTATACACAACGAGAGGGGAAAAGGGAAGGACAAGTTTTAAACGCGGAAGGACTGCTCTAGAATGGGGTTGGAAAGAAGTGAAAACACGTCTCCGCGGGGGCGTGAGCCTGAACCGTAGAACAGAAGGCCAAAAAACTTGAAAAGAGAGCTTACAGGAGGTAAGTCAGAACGACTACTCTAGCATGGTCGCAGATCAAAAAGGAAGACGCATACAGAAAGAGGTAAAAAAAAACAAGGGAAAAACTGAGGAAGGGTGATTTCGTCAACAACTACGCCCGATCCCCGACGAAGTCAAGACGCTTACACCGGGGACAAAAAAGGAGACGAAAACGAAAGAGAGCTTAACTTAGTTGGAAAAAGGAACTGAACACCTAAACAATGGAAAAAAGGTCAGGGGAGGCCCGACCACGAGACTGTCGGGTGAACCACGCAGAAAGCTCACCACCAGGAATCGTCCTCCTGAAGGACCGGTACTCCGATAAGAAAGGGTTTAGGCTGTCTCAATTCTTGAGTTAGCTAACGCGACGTGTGTCGCGCGATCTCGAGCGCTGAGCTGACCCTATCAATGGGAGGGAAACACTGGGAGACTAGTAGGGGCCCGACACGGTGGGGCCGCCGTTGAAGCGCCGTCGGAGGAAAGGGGGAAAGACGAGAGAAGGGACAGGTTGAGTACCCCTCCTCAAACTAAAGCGCGAGAGCAAAGGCGCGGAGACGGACTTCGCTACCGGCACTCGGTCAAGGAAGCGAAGGGGAAGTAAGAAATTAAGACTGCAAAAAAAAAAACCTCGAGCGACGTTGCTGCTGCCCGAACTGGATCGCGGGGAGAATCGAGGGAAAAAGATGGGGTGGGAAATCGGGGAAAGAAAGCCCGAGGAAAGCCGATACGTTTGAAGAAATCTAGAGGGAAAATCGTTGCGTTGCCCGTCAGGTCGCGCTCCCGAAGGAAAAGCCCTAATAAATCGGGGGAAAAATGAAGAAAAGATAGAGCAACAGCTGCCGGGATTTCTTTAAAAGCCATCGACGCCGTTGCAAAAACGGCTCCCCCGGCCGCCGAGGCGGCGCGAAGGGCAAAGAAGTCACATAAGGGTTTCTTTCAGATGAGAGAGCTTAGAGAAGAAGAGAGGGCAGCTCTGCGAAACAGGGCAGAGGGCTGCTCGTATCGGGAGTCTTCGAGCCGAATGGCAACAAACTATCAGGGGGAAAAAAAAAGGACTTAGCAGAAACGATAGGACGAGTCTTCATATCCCAAATGTGAAGCGTAGCTGAATCGTGGCGAGGAAGAGAGCGCGCGGCCGGGGAGCACCCGGGATGCGGACAAAAAAGTCGCCGCTAAAGGGAACGCGCGGAGTCCCTGACGTCTCAGCCCTCGAGGGAGAGGGTTCGTATCGGCCCGAAATCTTCCAGAATGCAAAAAAAAAAGTGGTTCAAAGGGAAGAAACAAGCTCTCTGGTCCTCGAGGAGAACTTTGACTAGGGAGAGGGTCCGTACTATCCGCGGCGTTCCCAGGAGGACCGAACAAGGAAGGGGCTTGAAGATCTCTCAACGAAGAAAAAAAAAAAAATGTTCAAAAGTCGGGGGGAGAGTAAGGGGAAAAAGGCGAAATGGAAAACGCTGATAGGAGGGAGTCAAGGCTTATATCTGCTTGGACTGCTGGATTAGGTCTAAGGGAGGAGCCTGGAGGGAAGAAAGGGAAAGGAATCTGAAAGCTCTATTGCGAGATGCTAACCCGAGACCGTGCACAAAAGAGGTATCGGAAAAGATTGGGGAGCGGCTTAGTATCGAGAAGAGGGTCGAGCGGGGCCAAAAAGCGCGACCTGCCTCGCAGACATCGCGGTCGAAGTCCCGGGAGAGGGGCTGATGGCGGAAAATACAGGAGGGGGAGGGGAGAAAAGTAGAACGGCTCACAGACCATCTTCTCGGGGGGCCCTCTCTCTCCTTCTCAGTCCAATCCAGATCGCGCAACCCAGGGGAGGCGAAGACGATCGATGGAATTCAGAGAGCAATCGAAAGGGGAAGGTTCCAGAGGCCAGAGGAACTCGAGAAAACAACGGGAGGAAGGGAGGAAAGAAGAAAGACCCTCTGCCGCGGGCAACTACCGCTCGGAACGTAGTGACGGAGAGCGCGAGCGCTCCCCTTTCCATCAGGTCAACTTGGCGCTTGAAGGAGAGGGGGGAAAGGAAGTAGATTAAGGGAGAAGCGAAGAAAGGGCAGAGGGGCGAACTCGCACTTAGAGATTAGGATCAGGACGAATCCGCCAAACAGAATCGAAGGAAAAACCTCTATCTGAGGATGAACGGGGAGGGGGGGCGATCGAAAAAGACCTATAGATTCAAAGAAACGTACAGGAAGCCCGAACGAAATTGGTATCGTGCAAGGGGTAGAGGGAGGCAGGGAATGCAGAAAAAGAGATAGCGGGGGAAAAAGGAATCCGTCAGTCTTCTCAATAACTCCTCCGACCGAAGAATCAACTCAAATCACGCAGCCTACTCCGAAGGAATGGAGACTCACGCCGAAGCCTGACAAACATGACATACAAAACTAGTAAAGAAAGGAAGATTCCTCGGAGGAGAAGGTCCGAGGCAAGCTCGGGCTGGAGGGGGTAGCTACCGGCTATCGCACGAACCGTCTGGAGAACGACCCGAGCGGCCGGGTTCAGACTACTCTTTCAAACTTTGACTTGGGAAAAGGAGAGAGAAGGACTGGGTTTCAGAAAGGAAAGAGAGGGAGAATCAGAGAGGAAACTTGGGAGAGGAAAGGATCCGCCTCGGTTCCGTCGCGGCGACGGTCTTACTGAAGAGCTGTATGAAGGGCAACAGCGGGAAAAGAGAGGGAAACGAGAAACTCGAATTGAGAGACACAACAAATTCGGGGAGCCGCGAGAAGACGCTCGCGAGGTAGCTAGCGAAGAATGTGGGAAAAACGTTATTTGTTGGGAAAAGGGGGAGGTGAGAAACTAAAGAAAAGAAGAGGATCAGCTCCGTCAGGGCCGCAGCCGACCCGTCGCGGCGTCCTCTCGCGAGACGATAGAAAATTTCCCTTCTGTTGAAAAGTAGAAAGAAAACTGAATGATGGGGTTGGAAGAGGCTGGAAAAGCTGATAGATTTCTTCTTCAAGCGACCCGTCGGCGGATAGGTTGAAAAAAAAAAAGAAACGCGGGAAGCGTCTACCTCCTGATTCTTAACGAGAGCGCGAACTACGAAGGGCGCGAAACAGACTTCTTCCTCAAGAGGAGAAAAAAGGAGGGGATTCGAGGGGGGTGAGGAGAGGTCGAAAAGAGGGACCTCCCTCGAGACCAACGGAATCCCTAGGAGGAACGTCCGAAGCGGAAGTAGAAAAGAAAGACGAGTCTGTTATTCTCGCCCACCCAGGAAAAAAAAACTCGCTAGGGAGAGGATGGGACAAAGACGCTTAACGCGCCGCTGGGGCCTCAGGAAAAACCGTCCTTTCCCTCAAAAATGTAAGAGAATCTACGGGGAGGAAAGGATTACGGCTTAAAAAAACCAACTGGGTGAAGGGACCCGAAGAGGAAGATTGACCGGAGCAGCGAGAGCCAGGGCATGATCACAGAGACTCAATCAGGAAAGAAAAGGAGGCAAGGGGGGTATCTCCAAAACAACCGCCACAAAAAAAATAATAACGGGGAAGGACGAAATAAAGGTACTAACGGGGAGGGACGAGCTTGGCGTGGAACTCCGAAGTCAAAGAGTTGGGGGAAAAGCACAATTTGCCGGGTCGAAATGACCTGTTGACCGGTTCTGAAGGGGGAGGGAGAGAAGGGTTGGGACCACTAAGGGAGGGGGGATACTCGGCTTCGCGAAAGTCGGAGAAAAAAAGGCGAGTCTCGGGGGCGGGCGGCTTACGGGGCCCTTACACTAGAAAAAGGGGAAATGTGGTGAGAAGAAGAGAAGGAGCTTACTTAGGGAACCCAGCGCGGAAACGAGAGCGTAGTAAAACGTGAAGACGTAGGTAGCGACGGGGTGCTCGTGACCGGAAAGAGGGACAAATAAAAGGAAGGGGTGATCGCCGAGAAAACTCTATAGTAGGGAAGGAAGCCGCGAATGGTCCCGGTCACGGGCGCGTGGGCCTCAGACACGATGGGAGGGCGTCATTGAAAAATCAGAAGATCCACTGGTAAAAAAGGGAATTCTGGGCTCCCGGGGAATCGAGAGGGGGGAGGGAGGGGTGCACTCAACGACGAGACTCGTTTGCGCCAAAAAGTTGAATAGGTGAAAAACGAGAAAAATTTCAGCGGAAGGAGGACGGCGATAAAAAAGCCTCAGTTGATGATCGCCTTTCCGGACTGGTTCAAGAAAAAGAAGCTTCAAACCAGGAGGTCGGAAAGGGAAGATCTTGTTGACTGGTAGATCCGCGATAGGAGAGGAGGAAAAAGGACTCGCTGAAGTAGCCGCGTAAGCAAGAAATCGTCGGGGGAGGAAGTAAAAAGCCCCTACGGGATGAGGGGAAAAGAGAAGTAAAGGAAGGTGGAAACAGAAAATCTAAACCGTCGAGAAATGGGTCCCCATCAGCAACTGGAAGGGGCAGGCCGATACTAAAATGAACAGAAAAGAGTCCGGAGAAGAGGGGGTCGAGGGCTGAGAAGTCCAGGGTCATGGGCAGATCGGAAATCTAAGTCTCGCTTTCAGCTTGCCGGTCAGGCCTGGAAATGGAGTGTTCTTCGGGGAGGGCAACGAATATGAGACGCACAAGTTGGAGCAAAAGCAAAAGAAAGAAAAAGGCTTTTCACAAGGGAATGGAACAATTAATTAAGAGAAATTGAAAAGATAAATTCGCCGGAGGAACCTTTAACGTGGACGTCGCTCATGTCCGCGAAAGGGGGCTAACCGCATGAATCGGGGAAATCCGGAAGGAAGTTGCCATTTTTGGGGAGAGGGGGCTTCAAGGAATTGGGAGGAAAGAGGGCCCCGCCGGGAGCGTCCGCCATCCGGGGTCGAAGAACCGAAACGTTCAAGAGACTGGTGTCTCTCTGTGAAGATTAAGAAGGAGAAAGTCACCGGGAACTTGATAAAAGGAAAAAAAGCTTAAAATGCAGCTAGCTCCTAGACTGATAGAGAGAAAAAAAAGGAAAGAAAGGATAGATGGACGCTGAAACGACGAACAGGGCAGGGGAGGCAGCCGGAGGAAACCTTTACTCGGAGCGTAAACGGGAAAGAAAAAGGAACGAGTAAAAGAGAGAAAAAAACAACGAGAGATCTAGACCGGGGATAAAGGGTTCGGAAACGCTGCACGCTCTAAACCAAGCGCACTCCTGAACGACCACGGCTGCGAAGAAACAAGCAATCAACCGACCAAAACGAGCAAGAAAAAGGAAGAATTGGGGGGTCTCCAAGACGGAGAAGTAAATTCGCGGGAGAGAAATGAGACCAAACGACCACGGAAAGCAGCGGAAACGCGAGGATCTGAAAAGGAAAAGCGACTCAGAAGTACCGTCAGCAAAAAAAAAAAGGAACCAGGCAGGAAGATAGGAAAAAAGGAAAGAATCTTCTAAGAAGGAAAGCGGCAATCCAGAAAAAATAAAAAACAGTCCTGAGACAACGCTCGAACGGGATCACTTACGCCAGGTCGAGGACAGCCGGCCATCAGGGGGGCTTCCAAGTCGAGAAAAAAGGAAACAAGGGAGAACTGGAAGGGGGGGAGAAGGAGGGTCAAAGAATACGTCCAGGGATACGCCAAGGAGGGGAAAAAGGCCAGGTTCTGTAAAAACTTCGGCACGTGACTACTCTTCCGACGAGAAGAACTGAGCTAAGGGGAGATGGACTCCTACCCCGAAACCTACGATTGAGGTTTCCTTGAGGCCTAGTCGGCTACTGCCGGAGGGATAGGGGGGGTCCTCGCTATCTCGGGAGACAAGGAAAACTAAAAAGAGAGTGAAAGATTTACGCAAGAAAAAGGGATTAAGTACTTCGTGAGCTCCAGTCTGAAGGAGAAAACAGGAAGTATAGAGCGTTCGCCGAAGATATAAACTGACTCCCCCAGCGAAAAAGCCGCGAGGATCAGAAAAAAGAATAAGGGCGACAAACTATTTCGCAAGCACGTCTGAGGGGAAAAAAGAAAATCTAAAGCGTCGTCCCCATGGGAGGCACGCCGGAAGACGCTTAAGGACAAGTGGATCATAGGAAAACTACCGCCGACGAGACCTCGAAAAAAAAGAAGAATGAAAGAGAAAAAAAGAGCATGAATGTACCTGGGACCCTTTGGGCCAAAGAAAGACGGAGAGAACGGGTGGGGAATGAGGCAGCACAAAGGACCAGAGGCTGAAGCAAAGGACACCGGACAAGGAGGCCTGGAACCTGAAAAAGGAAGAAGGGAAAAAGAACGGACTAACTAGAGGGAGGTTCAGGGGTATCATCACAGGGCAGACGAGAAAAGAGCGGCGACACTCCTAAAAGACAGGAATTTCGTCAAAAAGACAAAGCCAGGACACGACAAAAGAAACTGCAAACATTGGTTTAAAAAATAAACCATACGGGAGATAAAGACTAGCTAATTTCCTGAACGGAGGTTCCCCTGATCTCACAACGGGAAGAATGTCAATGGAGGAAAGACAAATGTCACCGAAAATAGACTGTTACAGGAAAAACAAGCGGAGAAAAGAAAGAGGAAGAGGACCTGGGTAAATAAAGGGAGAAATTTTTGCTCTTTACTGAAATCTGGAGCTACTCTTAGATCCGGAGGCGGAAGGAGAAAGGAGGAGCTTGCTCCGGAGAAGGGCCTCAGGAAGAAAAAGGAGGGTAAGGGACTCGGGTGGTCTTGCCTGGGGAACTCAATCTCAAAACTTAAGAAAAAAAAAAAGCTCATGGTTTGGTGCGGAGACGCACTCCTCACAGCGGCAGTGACGGAAAAAAAGAACGAGGGGTCGTCTTATCGCAAGGGAGGTATGAAAGAGAAATCAAAGGAGAAATCGGCAAAAACGCAGTGATAAGCAAGACGTTGAAGGACCTGACCGAACCTCTAGGCGGGAGGAGAGCTATGGAAGAGGGGGGGGGGGACTACGAGAGGCCCCCCCTATGAGGAGCTCTTACGGACTAGAGAAAAGCAGGGATGAGGGTAACTAAAGACGATTTAACTAAGCACTAATATCCCGACGAAACTATAGAGGAGAGGATAATCTTCATAGACAGGGATGAAAATGGTAGTCTGGAGAATCTGCAAGCGTGTCAATAACGCGTCACACGGAGGATACTGAGCAGAAGGAAGGGAAGGAGAAAAGCTCTGTTGAGCTTTCGCGATCAATCGGTAGAGAAACCGTACTGCTCTAAAAAAGGGCTCGCGCACTCAGTCAAAGTGACGATAAGAAGGCTAGTAGATCAGGAGGGACCGCACTTTTAAATACACAAGAAGCCGACCTGCGAAAATCAGAAAAGAGAACGATCGGGGGGAGTCTGAAAAGTGCTCAACGCAGAAGAGATACTGAAGTGCGCGTGTCAAAATTCAAAAAGAAAGGGGACGAGATGTCGGTCTAGGGGCTCAAAATGCTTCGGGAAGAAGAACGGAGCCGGGAGCCGGAATCCGCGGAGGGAAAGTCCCCTCCACGGTCAAGAGCGAGTCTTCGGGGATCAAAGAACCCAACAGGGTCTGCCGAGAAGGGAAAACCCTCCAATTTCAACAAAACGCCACAACGAGGCGTCGACGATACGGTCTTCGGACGAGATTCCATGACTTCGACGACTAGATAGTCCGGGAAAAAGGGGGACCTATACAGTAGCTGGAAATATCAGCGCACATAGATCGACTTTTAATCAAACGATGGTCGCGAAGGCGGACGGGCTAGTGGGGACTGGCCATGTATGGAGGGAAGGAGGGGAGGAGGCTTGGGGTTCTTCTGCGGGGAGGGGAGCATCGTCCCCTGAGATGCATGAGCCGCGGTCGATATCTTAACGCCGAAGAGAACATCCAGAAAAGAGGGAAGAGGGGAGGCATACTTTTACGGGGAGCGGAAGTAAAATCGAGAGGAGAAGAGAAAACCTGCTGAAAACCTCCCTGAAGCCGTGAGGAGAGTCCTACGAGGGAGGAATACAAAGCTCCTCTCGGGGGAGAGTAAGGCAAAAGAGTACCCGATTATCGTCGGACCGGAGAGAAGAGAATGCTCTAACCAGAGCTTTACAAAGGGGAACTCAGTCTTATGAATATAAAAAAAGGCGGAAATGGTACGTTGAGAGTAGTAGGAACTATCTAAACAACAAAGGAGGAAGGAAGATTTGTAAAAGAAAAACAGGAAGGGGACTTTCAACTTTCAGGTCAAAAGGATACTTATGGAGAAAAGAGAAAGAGCTAACTACCTTCGTGCTTCCTGGGAAACTCGTACTTATATGAGGACCGAGAAAAGGCCAGAGGAAGAGAGCGGAGGGACTAGTAATCCTCTCCTGAGAAAAAGCGCACGGCGATCCGCAAAAGAAAAAAAGGACAATCTAAAGGGAGTAGAGGGTACGTCTCCGGGAGGGGGGGAAAAAACCCAATTCACGAAGGAACGACACATAATACACGGGAAAAGATAGTGCACAAAAATCGTTGTGTCTCATGCGGCGAAGAATCTGGAAGGGCTAAGGTCCTCGAAGACGGGTTCGAGAAGCCAGACGCTCCTCAGCCGATACAGAAGCCGAGCAAAAAGAATGATTTCCTAGAACGAAGCAAGCAAGGAAAGATTCTGGAAAAACTGACTATCACGAAGGAGGGGTCTAGTAGCCCTAAGGACTCCGCGTCATTCTCGGTAAAAGAAGGGGGTCGCGGACCTACTCTTCTGCAAGAATACGAAGAAAGAGTAGCTGAAGGGAAACCTAGCTCCTGGTTTTCTCTGGGATAGGGATTTACAACGGGGACTGGGACAACGAAAAAAAGTTGGCTGGAATCTCGGACGATCCCTTAGGGTGAGACGGTGATAGCCGTTAGGTCGCAGGGACGGGATAGAGATGTCTTCTAGCGGCGAAAGAAGGGGGGAAGGAGCAAAGTCCTCATACGCTCATCAAAGGGGGTAGATCCGCTTCAGCTGGGAGAAGAGAAGAGAAAAAGAGGAAGCGCCCTACTCAGAAGACAAGGAGGTGTGGGTGGGACCAAACGAATTCTTCTAAAAATACGAAGACTAAAGCGAGTAGCGGAAGTCGCCTGCGACAGCAGACCTAAAAGAGCCGTCTCGTGTAGGGAGAGAGCAGGAGCAGGAAAAGAACGATCTTAAGCTTTCACCTTAGGAAGAAGCTCGACGTCGGAGACTCTTTATTGACAGGCGGCTTCACAGAGGGTCTTAAAAACAGAAAAAGGAATACGGGGGAAGAGAAAAGAGTCCTAATGCGCCGCCTCATTCGGAAGAAAGAGATCTCCTACCGGCAATAACAGCTCAACGACGTCTTCTCAGAACTGAAACAAACGCGCGGATGTATAAAACACGAAGGGGGGGAATGGATACGAGAAATGCAGACGGAATAACCCTCTAGGCTCACCACGATGACGATGAGGCTCAAGACGGCCGCCGAGTTCTTAAGGAGGAACTATTAGAAAGAGCAAACCTCCGGAGGAGATGAGTCAGCTCCTCAAAAGGAATATCTAGACTTTGCGCTTCTCCTCCGCAAGGGAACGAAAGAAAAAAACAACAGGGGCAAAGAAAAGAAGGGGGGTATTAAAAGCAACTTATACTTCTATGACTAAAGAACCACCGTGTAATACCCAGACGCGTCAGAAGTGGGAACCTAAAGGAGCGCGGCGGGGGAGGCCATTCTCACCTAGAAAAGAAGGGCTCGACGTGAGTCAGTCAACCGTAGAGGAAAACAAGCGCCAGCGCAACCAGGATAGCTTCTCAGGTAAAAAAGCTCCTCGGCGACGCAAAGGGGAGGAGGAGGAGCTTGGAGTGGTCAATCTACAGGAAGAAGGGGTCGGGTACGACGGTTAAGAAGACCTTTACTTGTTGACCCAGGGGCGGTCGGGGCTCCGGTTTGAACACTCCGGTAGAGAGGTCATTGTAATCCAGTCTTGTGGTCGAGCAGCTTGTAATTAAAAAGGAGGAGAGGGAGAGGGGTCAGATGGGGACTCAAGGAACCTAAGCGTTGAAAGGTGAAGCCTAGCTTGATAATTACTTCGGGATATAAAGCGCGGACCTCGAGAGGGATCCGGACTAATGGGGACGCGAACGTGGTGTGAGCTTTCTAGGGAAGGAAGCAAATACTATCTGGGTGAGGGCCTTCTGCGACACTGAGGAGACTTCAAACTTAAGACACCTTTCGAGTCACACGTCGCTCCGGGGGCGAAAACAACTATTACCTGTAAGTGCTTAATCGGTCTTCGGAGTTTAAGCGAGGGGCAATTTAGTAGATCCGGAGGTTAAGCACATTACTGAGAGGAACTTGTTGAGGACTCTCGGGAGCATCGGGAAAAAAAGACTGGATCCATGCAGGTAGCTTTTCGGGACATTGCGGCGGTCGAGAGAGCGTCAGAGAATAAAAGGACTCTTGTAAATTTAGAAGCAGGGTGCCGTTGAGGGGGGGGGGAGGGGATGTAAAAGAATCACTTCTCATGAAAGTTGCGGTAAGCAGAAAATGAGCGTGTAGGGACTTGTAGAAAGAAAGAAAGGAATCCCTGAAGATTTCAAGGGCTCCGACACATGGGGTCCGCAAGCAAATCGGGGAGGGGAGTTTTAAATGATAAGGAAACTGCACTGTCTATGGAAAAGGGGAAGGAAGCACGTGTACCATAACAACCGACTAAGGACGGGGAGTAATTCCACCTACGTATTACGGGCACCGAGTACAAGAACCTGCTGAAAGAAAAAGAAAGATTTGACTTGATCCGACAGGGGAATCTACGGGAAGGAGAGGAAGAGGACCATCGCCGTCCACGGGGGGTCGTCTTTCCGTAGAGCAGGGAAGGGTAAAAGGAGGGATGTCTGATTCGCGCTCGATGTGCTCGTGGAGGGAGATCTGAAAAATAGGCTTTCCCGGTGATGTGAGGGGAAATTATCACCTGAAAAAAGATTCGACCTTGACGTTATATCGGGTAGAAGGGGGGGACGAGTTGGGACCGGCTGGCGTCGCATCATTGAAGAGCGACGCACCCTGTCGCCACAGTCTAACGGGAAAAAAAAAGACCTTTAAAATTGATAGGGGAAAGTTCGTGGGGCGGGAGGTTGTCTTCGCTCATGCATGGAATAGCGCAAAGCAAGGGATAGGAGAAGACAGCAGGAATAAAGGGGACGAGGATTTCCAGATCTCTTGTCTCTCTGAAGACGGTCCGATGGGAAAAAAAAGGCACTGTGAGGCAAAGCGCGAAAAACGCGGAACTTCAGAGATCGAAAAAAGTCAAAAAATATCCGAAAAAGGAGAAAAAGAGAGAATGACGGAAGAGAAGGGGAAGAGGGAAAAGGCGGACCTTCAGGCACCGGTACTCTTACGGCGTCCAACGGAGACACAACGGAAAGAACTATAAGGGCTTACGAACCTGGAAGGGGAGGACTCTCTCCCTCTCTAGGGAACAACCTTCAAAACGACCCCCTGAACGCCACCCGCCTAAAAAGGGGGAGCGCCACTCAAAGGCGGTCCGTGGTAAAAAGCAGTTCGCAAGGAATAAGAGAAGAAAATCTACTCCAATCTAAAAGAGAAGAGCGTAAAGAAACTTCACCGTAAAGGACCTCCGGTAGGAGAAGGAGGGCAGCAAAAATCAGCTATCGACCAAACAATAACGGCTTAGAAGAGAGCTATAGAATCAAGACCCAAAAATCAAGGCAGGAACCGAAACGATCAGAACCTACCTGAGAGAGGGAGGGAGTCCTAGCCTCACCGGAACTCTCTCCAAGTCGATACGGCCAAGGGGGAGACTGTAGGGGGCTGATACTCTGTGCACGAAGAGTCCATGCTTAATGACGGAAAAAGCACGCCAAAGTGGTTCTGGGGAAATCAACTTCGGGCGCCGTCTTCTAACGCGGAACCGAAGGAACGAAGGACTCCGAGAAATGGGGGGAGATCTCCTCCCCAATCCAAAGAAGAGGGATGAGTTCTTGCGGCACCCCAGGTAGGGCTTCCGTCAGGGTCAGGGGATGCAGAGCGAAGCTAAGAGGGAAAGTCCTACCTCGGAACTAGTAAAATAACCAGCGGGAAAATGAGGGAGAGAGAAAGAATTCAAGGGGGAGAAGCAAAAGAGTAACTTCTCTCGAGGTCCTCTAAAAAACGAACTCCTCCTTTACTACGCGAAGAATGTCAAGGAGAAAAAGATCAAACGGCCGCAACGAGTTGGAGCACGGGAGGGCGGTCGTCAAAAGAATGATAGTCAAAGGGGCTGCAACTCCAGACAAGGTCTGATAAAAACAAGTGGAGATTCAACAATCCGACTACCGCATCAGGGATCCGTGCAGAAAGGCAAAAACGGCCGTGGCCGTTACCCAGTGGACAGCTGGGCCGACTAAGAGATAGGGGGGGGGAGGAGTCGAGACACCCAGCTCCAAGGTAGTAGTGAATAAGGAAACATAAGATTCTTTCTCGTATGAACAGTCTGTGCAAACTGAAATACTACAAGGGGGAAAAAACGCGCAGGGAAGATAAACGAGAGCTCCTATCACTCTCTGAGAAAATCAGAAACCATTGGAGGTCGCAAAAAGACGCAAGCGCCCGAGCCCCAAAAGCGAAAAGGGATGGGTTAAACAAACACCACCATAGGAAGACTTTCTGCAGAGAAGAGAGAGTCTTCCTTAAAGGGGCCAAAAAAGCGAACTGAAACTACGACATGGCAAAAGGGGGGAAGGCAAGGTAGTCCCTACCAACAAGTCGCCATAGCGAGAAAAAGCCTAAACTGTACGCGGAAGGGAAGTATCGTAACTGAATAAACGATGGGGGGGACTGTCGGTGCGGAGGAAAAGGAAAGGATCCGGGACGACAGGAGCATGCGAGCACAGCGTCTCGAACCGTTCTTCCAAGGCTGACTCTCAGGGTGAAAGAGAAGGGTGGTGACGACGTACATCGTGCCTCAAGCGGTCCCCGGTCTCGGGGGGAAAAAGTGGGGGCCTGAGGCCGCCTCACACACGGAGCGGATACGGAGGCAGAAGCGCGGGCCTGAGAGGAGCTACAAAAAACTATAATCTGCGAGAGGAAGGATCTCTCGTCTACTTCTCCGAAAGAATGACGTTGACTTTCCTGCCAAGGAAAAAGCGGGGAAATAGCGGCGCTCGTATTGCCTTGATCGCTCGCACCCCGAAAAAAGACGCGTGGAAGAAGTCTCTCTATTAAACAGGAGGGTAAAAGGCGCGTTCCCGAGGGTAGTCTGAATCCTCAAACGATAAGTATACGTCGTGGGGAAACGAGGAGAATGAAAAGGAGGTTGCGGTGAATAAATAGAGTGGTGGCAAATAAACTGAAAAATCACGAATAGAGTCTTAAGGAATGGGAAATAGGTCACTATCTTCATATAGCTGAAAAGGAGAAGAGGTAGGAACTACCTAAGTGGCGAGACGCGGCTTAAGCGAGACGGGAGCGAAAAGTCCTCTATTTAAAGTGAAAAGTCGAGGGAATCCGGGCCGTAAAGAAAAAGAAACGCTCTCATGTTCAAGAAATACCCTCGGAAACGCTCGGAAGTATGATCGGCTGAAAAAAATAGGCAGGGAAGAAAAGCAGAACTGAGGGGGAGGGGAAAATCATTCGAGGAAACGGAATACGATTCGGAGCAATGCTCTCCGGAGTCAGCAGAAGGAAAGAAACTCGACCGCTTCAGAAATAAAGGATAAGAACTAGAAAGGAGACGTCGAGATGATGGAACTAACACAAGGAGAAGGATGGTGGGAACCCACTCCAATGGAAAGTCTCATCTCAGCTGAGGAAGGGGGGAAAGAGAGAGGAGAAGCGTACCGCTAAGAAGGAGCGCGGAAGAAGCCTAAAACTTGCAGGGGGAAAGAAATGGAGCGGAAGAAAGAGAGACGACCACAAGATAACGTAAAAGGGAGATTAAGGGGGAGCGGAAACTATCGCGTGCTTCGGAAATCTTCCCTCGCGGAGAGGATGAGGGGGGGGCTGAGGAGGGGAGTGAAACGTCTGGCTTGGTCGGGAAGGAGAAAAGTACGATCTGCCTCTCGAAGTTCAAGGATAAGTATGCAGAAAACCCGACAATTAAAATAAGACTCTTTATCGGCGAAGGGGGGGGTGACGAGGGAATCTCGCGGCGAGAAGAGCAACCTCGGCAACTCCCCAGACGAATCGCGGTCGCAGCGCAGACAGTAGGTATATGTGAGACTACGCTATGATAAAGAATAAACGGAGACTAAAAAAAGAGCGGCCGCGCGAAATGAAAAGAAAAGAAAGATCATGACCTCCTCTACCTTAAAAGATCAAAGGAGAGAAGGACGGAGGGAAAAAACTGCGCTTCTCTAATGTCAAGTCCTACGTCAAGAAAAAGAGGACACCGACAAAAAAAAAGG
>Ga0179593_1334099_pt1 | contig 18534 bp, 11 predicted proteins | sample CZODoug2_1_08_16_FD_185931 | JGI IMG/M metagenome (GOLD analysis project Ga0179593, IMG submission 185931) | Vadose zone soil fungal communities from Angelo Coast Range Reserve, California, USA - CZODoug2_1_08_16fungal (PacBio error correction) | ecosystem: Environmental > Terrestrial > Soil >...
ACCGGGCAGCAATTGGGGGATAAACCCAACCTGGTCCCGGCTCTGTCTCTAGGGTGCTAGCGCAACGACCGCCAAGTTCCATATAAATGGTCTCGATCCTTTTTGGGGTAAACGGGAGTTAAGAGAAACACCGATCCAATTCGGGGGCGCATCCGCCTGGAAAAGACATATTGAGAAGGAGCCGAAGTGGGCGAAGAAAAAAGAGACACCCGCAGGGGGAAGAGCCTGGGCAAATATCATCCTTAGAAGAGTCCAATCATTGAAAAAAATGTCAACGAAGGGGGTGTCGGCTATGAGGGAGCCCGCGGGGGCGCTAGGATTCAGTCGGATGCCAGGTGGGTAAAATGTTAAAAAAAAAAAGAAAATTGAAATGGGGGTATAAAAGGGAGCAAAAAACTCAGACAAACTAACTTCGAAAAGTAATCAAGACAATAGGGAGCGGGAGGAAAATCTGTTTAGGGGGAAAGGGATGGAATTTACGGTCTGACGGGCAGGTGCTGGGGACTTAAAATCGGGAGAATAGACTCGCTAAAAGGGGGCAGGAGTCGCAACAAAAAGAGAAAAAACCGGGGGGATCAGTCAAGAGGGGAGTGATCTCACGTGTCACAATCAGGTTAGAGCGGCGAAACCAGTCACACGTCGATTGCAATCGGGGAAGGAGAAATGGAGGAGGGGGGAGACGCACGGCCGCGGGCCAAGTTTAGAAATGAAACAAAAAACAAAAAGCATGCCAAGCAACACGGCTCTGAAAAAGCAAGTTGGGCAGGGGGATGGCTGCCCAAGTTCAAGGAGGGAGAGAAAACGTTCTCGCAATAGACGAGGGGGAGTGGAAAAAAAAAAAAAAAAAAGTATTTCGGCGTCGAGCAGCCGCGCGAAACCGATAAATGTCGAAGGCATGGGGAACGGCAGGTAAAAAACCGGGGGAATGGGAGGGTCAACCTTCAATGAAACTCGGGAGAGAAATGAAAGGGGCCCGCTACCGGCGCTCAAACAACAAACTGGGTCAAGTCTGATTCAGGTGGGGAAGGGGTACACCTAAAGAAGAAAAGCGTACGGGTACTGGTCGACGAAATCTCAAAAAAATTGAAGCATAAACCGGACTACTACACGGAGGGGTCAGGTGGCTCGAGGCGCAGCCCTGCGAAGAACGCTCAAAATTAGCAGCAAAAGGAACGTCTCGTGATCAAGTTCAACAAAAATCTAAACTTCAGAGAGGGGTGAACTGCTGCGGCGAGCGCAGAACAGACCAAGTGGGATAAGCGAGGGGGGCCAATGGCAAATAAAGGCGCTGACGACGAAAATAGATCAGCCGGCAAGTGAGACTCAGGCGGCTTCCAATGGCGCTTACGCCAAATTACCGACTGCATCGATAGGTCCGAAATAGAAAAACCGATAGGCTTCTAGAAGCAAAAACCAGAAGGGTAGGAGTAGGAAAAGAAAAAAGAAGGAGATAGACCCTGCCCTGGGATTATATGAAGAGAGCATTCCGTCTGTTAAACTACCGCCACTGAGGTTAAGAACTCGCGGGAGCCAGAAACGAGGGGCGCCTGCTTGATCTAGTCGCATCGACGCACCATCATTGTCGAGCAGGACGAACCAATTGGAGGGCTCGGGAAAAGAACAGACGAAAGGAACGGGGGGGACGGGAGAGCACAAGGGAGACCAAGGTAAACCTTGGTAAAAGGTCTTTGAACTGAAAAAGCTACGAGCATGCCGAGGGGGGAGGCGGCGGTGGGTAGAACAGCTGTCGAAACCGTTTAGCTATTGAGGAGAATACCGAGACATCAAAACCATAGGTGGAAACAACAAACTGTAAAAAAGACCGGTTAGAGTTGGGAACGCGGGGTGGGCCGGGAAAGACCGGAACAGAAAGAGCGTTCAAAAAATGAAAGATTGCACCTACATGCCCCCACTAAGTCTAACACGGGGGGTCACGATCGACATGGAGGGTCGAGACCAGCGATTGAAGATTCGACTCCTCAGCCATGGGGTCTGTGTGTGTCGGCAAACATAAGATAGGAAAGTCCTAACGTGCCGGGTCCTAAAGAGTCTACAGCCAGTCTGGCTCAATCCCAAGGAAAAAAAAGAGCCGACGATTGGAAATTACTGGAATAGGTTTTGAAGAAAATAAACGACATCGGTATGTAAACTTGGGGGGAGAAGCTTCAGGAGGTCGCAAAACGCCGCCATTGGGGGGGGGGGGGGTTGTGTGGGGGGTGCGCAAAAAAATTCCCACTCTCTGGTGAAAGTGTAACCGCTCAACTGATGACAAGAAAACCCCACGGAAGGACAGGTGGGGAGGGTTGTGTTGTTTCTAATTTTAAACTGTCTCGCGCGAGAAGGGGGGGCAGAAGAGGGGAAGGGGAAGACCGCACAGGAAGCAGACCAGTAAAGGAACGGTCAAAGAAGGAAAAAAGAAACTCAAATATAATCCATCTTGGATATTGCAAAAAAACCTTTGCTTCCAAAAGAGGAGGGGGGAGGGCATGTATAAAAAGAAGGCGCAAGCGGGGTGGACGAGTCAAGTCAAGGTTTGAATAGAACAATAAATCTCGGCCTCACCTCGGACTCGCATATAGCACAATACGGCGCGGGTGAAATGGACCAACGGAAAGGCACGCTAGAGAATGGAAACGGAGAGGGGTTCCAGCACAACGTCAGGACCACGCCGTATGGCTTTGGAAAACCGCAAACGAAGAGGAAGCGAGGTTCATCAACTTGAAAGAAAGAAAAAGGGCCTCAAGAACACAGGGAGCGAAACGAGCACCACATATGACCTTGCTTTAAGACTGGACTAAACGTTCAAAAGAATCTGTCCAAATCGCAAGGAGGACGAGAACGGCGAAAGGTCATCCTCTGTCACTGAACTGAGTCGCTTGGGCCATTGTATTTGAATCCGCCCAGCGCGTGGGATCGTGGAGAAGAGAAGCTGCAGAGGATGAGATGGAGGGGTCGCCTGCGAAAAGTCGGCACCACAGCTCTGTCAAACATATAGTACCACCGATGAATACCAAAAGGTAAAGGACCCAAGAGTCCGTGCGACTCCGGCGGCATTAGCGGATAAGAGTAGGGCGTGGGGAAAAGATAAAAGCGGGGTGACAGCGGGGTCGAGTACGCCGTTGAAGATACGTGCCGATCAGAAGGAGGCGCAGCCTTTCAGAACCACGAAAAAAAAGCAATGATGAGGTGGTGGATTTAACTCGTCGGGGGGGAATTAAAAGAAAGAGCTAATGGCAGGAAAATAGAGAACAAAAAAAAAAACGGAAGGGGGGAGGAAAAAGAAGATATTCGCGCCGACCAGGGCTTACTTCCAGGAATGAAAAACGAGAAGCCAACACCTTCATCATAAACAGCGTAAAAGGGTTGAAGAGCACGGCCGTAAGAATCATTAGATCACAAACGCAGCGGAAAAAACGAACGCGAAACAGGAAGCAAACCTCAAAATGAGGGAGACAAACAAGACTTGATGGGACCGCGTCTCAGGCCGAAAGGCTACGCAAAGTGGAAGATGGGGGACAATAGTACCAAAGAGTTGCAGGTCGCCCACTTGCGGGTACAAATTTGGGACTAAGATGCCTACCGCATTTTTAATCCCTGTTCCGGGCAGGGCTGACGAACAGCAAAGATAAGCTGATTTCTCTCAAAATTCCGCACTCCCGATTAGATTACCCAAAGAAACAGGAATCTGACGTGGCACGACCGGGCAGCCGAAAGAGAAGACCAGTCGACGCCGGCCTAAGTCGAGGGACAAGGGGGGACCGGTTTGGCAAATGAGCATCTTCACGAGAGACGCGCAACCCCTTAAATATTTTGAGAGCACATACCAGTTGAGGAGACATTTTCATAGGTTTACGTAAACCTAGCACGAAGAGGAGACGCAAGCCTGTAGACAGCAAAATCGAGGAGGCCCTTGGCTTGGGCAAACCCTCGAAACGCGGGAGGAAAAGATTGCCGAAGAGATCTGCTGACGGCGATGAAGGAAAATTTCAACGCGCCCTAGTCACGGCATAGGTCTCAGCGGTGGGGGGAGGCGATACGTAATAGGGTGCCAGGGGTCTGTATGAAACAAAAAAGTGTTCTGGGGTCAACAGAGGGAAACAGATGCCAAAACTAGAAGTTCTTGATAATTGGCAGACCCAAACAAAACTCAATGCGGAAAGAGAGGGTCCAAGGACAAGTATAGGTGAGAGTGCCAGGGGAAGGATTGGGAAAGGTCCGTTACTGGTCTTCGCAGACATTTTCGGGGAGGAAATTCAAATATGCTGCAATAAGCGACCGGAGGAGACCGAGTACATTCAAAAAAAAAAAAAGAGCAAAAAGGGCGAGTAGACTGGGGGAGAAGTACTCTTGTCCAAATAGGAGAGCGGGCTGTTCGGACTTTTCAGGTCCTCATTGGAGCTCCTTGAGGGGCGGGGGAAGAAAGCAAGAAAAACGGGGGAAAAACAAGGGGGAGAGACTGCGATTTCCAACGATCAGACAATAATAGAAACAGGGTGCGTCTACGGGGGTAGTTGAGTTGGGAGCCAAGAAGCGTGTCGAGATTAGGAAGGAACGGTTCTCCTGCAAGAAAAAAAAGGGAGGCACGACAAAATAAATCCTTATGTTAGAAACAAAGGAACACTCAGAGGGAGAAGAACACCGTAAGTGCTAGCTCTCTGGACGTTGGGTAACGCATGCAAGGGGGGCAGGAGCAAGGAAGAAACTGAAAGAACTCGGTTGCTGGCAAGAATACCTACCAAAATCTATAAAAAACGGAAACTTGGCGCAGGGAGGAATTCAGTGGTAGGGTGGAAAGGGAAAAAAACGCTCAACCGGAAGTTTCTTGAAACGACATGCTCGAAACCAGGTATGGTTGCTAAAAAAAACATCAACCGCAGACGACAACACGTCAGGGCCGGCTCTAGAGCAAGCCGAAGAGAAGAGGCTCAAAGAAAAAAGTAAGTCTAAAAAGGTTAGGGGTAGGCAATCACCGTTGAAAGACGCGGGAAGATACGGGATGGAGGGAAGGAAGGGACTAAAAAAAAATGTTCTAGCTAGGCCAATAGGTCGAAATGAGAAGAAGGTATCAATCATCTCACTATGTAAAATACCGCGGGCGTCCAGCTGCAGAACGGGGAGGTTAATAAACAAGTATTGATCATGCGCAACGCACTACACCTGCAGTGGCTATCTCTCTAAACACAAAAAAAGTAAGGGAGAGAAACCACTGCAATTGGTTCGAGGCCGGGAAAGTCAACAGTAGTGGGATTTTTGTGAAACCGCGCCGCCGAGGGCTTCCTCCAAAGGACTTGGCCGACACAGTGAGCCTGCGGGATCGGTAGAGAAAACAGAACCGCCCCGCAGGAAAGCGACCACCAGTGGAGTGTAAGGGAAACATCGGAACTAATCTGGACATCTGGTTGAAGGTGCGAGCACACAAGCTTGTCTCCTGGAAAGTTTGATCACAATACCGCCAGGGGCTGGGCCGAAGAAAAAAATGGACGGGAGGGTAGTCGAGGTTGTGACGAAAAATCCTGCGATAAGGTGTGGCGAGCTCGTCAGAGAGTAACTAAGAACCACATGGTGTCCAACCGAACCTAAACTCTAAACAGTTCTCGGTTGTGATCGGAGGGGGGACAGGAGGAAAAAACGTGATCAAAAGAGAGGTTGGAGGAGACAAATTACGGAGGGATCAAGCCCACGGCCCGGAAAGCAGGCGCCCGATGACGTCGACATGAGAGGGAAAGAAATGTGAACGATATACCACGACATCAAGGCGGGTGGAGGGGGTGGCGGAAAAAGCTCGATCTTACTTAAAGAGAACCGGCCAAAAAAATCTTCGACGCCAGCTGTGAAGCAATAAACAAAAAAGTCGCAAACAGGAAAGAAGGACTAAGAAGGGGGTCGTTGGTTACGGAGCGACAATCTTAGTCAATTGCGCAGCGTGCCGAACAAAAATGGAGCCTGCAAATGCGGCAATAGCGGTGAACAGGGACAAAAAAAGCGAAAAAGGTGACAAAGACCTCACCTGAGGAGCGGGTTATAGTTTTGTGGGGACTTCAAGATGGCTCTGCGCTCGTAGTGCGATTTGAAGTTCCTAAAGAAACTGCAGCAGAAAGGAAGGAACGGCAAAGAGGAAAAGAAGGCACGAATCACTTAAGGTATAGGGACACTTGTTCGAAGGTAATTTCTGGGCTAGGGGCTGCAATGTATCAAGGAAAAAAAGCAAAAAGTGCAAGGTTCAATAACGGGGGGGTTCAACCGACGGCAAGAAAGGAACGCCAACAGCTAGATAAAACGGCGGGGTGATGGGGACGCTGCAAGAAAGGGAAGCAGATCGCGGCAAGAAGAATCACGAGGGGCATTTAAAAAAAAATCGCACGGCGGGGATACGATGTGGATGCAATCGAGGCCGATAAGCGGATAGAGACCGCACCGGGGGTCATTCCGACCAGAAGCAGAACTCGCACCATAAGAAATTACCAGGGCGTGAGAAAACTTTAAAAAGATCTGAGGAAGGGAACCAGAGGATAAACGGGGGTCGACCGCAGAAAGGTCCCCGGAGGAAGAATGGGCAGGAAACTTTCTCTTAACAGTCAACCAGATATCTCGCCGATTTGGCGGCCGCGACGCGCGTGGTATAGGGCAACGAGGCGCTAGGGGGCTGAGATGAATGGGGTAGTTAAGATGAAAGGGGTCGGCACCCAGAAGAAGCGACTGAAAAGAGGGGGAAACAGGAAACTGGTCGAAATGAAAAGGCGGGTGAATGACGGAAAAAATAGGAAGGGGGGCGACGCACGGCGGCCCTGGAGCAGGAAGTGAGGGTTTACATAATTCAGAAGTACAGGGTCTCTTCTAGGGAAAAAAGATCGCGTTGGGGAATGATCGAGAAGGAGGAAAGTACCAACAAGAAGAGGGGGGATGGTGGATGCTCCAGTGAGTGAATCAGCGATCAAGGAGGGGGGACGATCATCTCCTAACAAAACATTATTATGATGAAAGAGAGTGATCGCCGCCATTAGGCGGGGGAGTCGGCCATCAACCAGAAGAGAGATCCACAAAACTTAAATCAATTAAAAAGGGATCGTGGGAGGAAGCCACTCCATCTCATCATTACTGGGGCCGGGGCTGGATCAACTTGCAAGAAACGACCAGGGGAACCAAACTTGAAAGAAAAAAAAAAAGAAGTTCCGGGCAAGAAAGCAGGAGATCCCTGAAATTTTTAAAGGTCAGGCACACGAAGTGGAAAGGGGACGAGACGTCGATGGCATCCTTGTAAGAAATCAGCTTTTTTTCAATCCTGGCCGCAGCAGACAAAAGACTCAAGAGTTCAGCGAAAGGCCGGACCCGAATCAAAACGGGAGGGGGGGGAGGGCGCAAAGCCAATGTACGGAAGAATTCTTGCCTTGCATCATAGACGACAGCGTGGCAGAAAAGAGGGGGCGCCGGGGACCGGTGCGGCTGGTCAGAAAAAGACTCGGGGTCCCGGCAAAGTAATATGCCAGAGAACAGAACGCCCCGGGACATATTAGGGTGTCAATTGCGCTCCGGGTTGGGGAGGAACTTTGAGACGAAAAAACCGATAATATAACGCATCCTGCCTGTAACAAAAGAGGAGGGGTGGCCAACGAGGATCCGCCGTGAGTTAGGACCCTCTAACACGCTTTCTAAGGGTCGTGCGCCACGGCGAGGCAAAGAAGAATTCCAGTTAAACTCGCAAGGTGCGGAGGAGATCGAGAGACGGAGGGAAGGCAAGAACGGACGGTACCGTAGGATTAAACACAAGTTGATTGAAGACTTCACCGCTTGGCAATTTCGGTGATAAATTTCAGAACCCTACCGAAGAAATTTCGGGAAAAGCAAAAGGGGGCATAAAAAAAGAAAGGAATAGGCCAGTTTAATTTTAGGGGGGGTCCTTTACAGGCAGTGAATGTAAAATTAAGAATCGGCAAAACACTACGCCGCGAGGCGTTCCGAAAAAACAAAAAAATATCACAAACCGAAACAGGGGGGGAGGTCTCGAACATCATGGGTTCCGGCGGGAGGGGAGGGGTCACAGCGGGGGGGGGGGAATGTGAAACAAAGAATGTTGCAGAGCCCTGGCGGCGGTTGAGAAGGGCCGTCCGAAGATCAGTTCAGACGATGTGAAGCGCAGATTACCAAAAAGATCAAGGCCAGCAATAGATCGGCAGAGGAGGACTAAGGGGAGTGATTGGAACAAAGATGGGGAGGTAAAAAGCGGCGCCCGGTTCTCAGGGCCAGAAGAGCGAGGGTAAGGGGGCGCCTACAAACAGAAACCGAATGTTGCGAGAGCGCGTAAAGAGGGGCTGGATCGACACAAGGGATAAGGAAGGAGATCTAGTGAACGCGGTAGCGACTGACCGGGCGGTAAAAGTGGCTTTATAAGAAAGCTCTTTATCTGGCATCCGCACCAAACACAAAAAAACAGATAAAAAACAAAAACTTCGCACGGGATGTAATTGGGAACCCAAGCTAGCGACCGGACTGACGACTACGCGCGAAAAAAAAGGAAGACAGCGTTCTGGCAGAAAAAAGGCGAAGAAGAAAAAAAAGTAGGACATTGCTCGAGCGCAAGAAGCGAAAAAGAGGCTCAACAGTGGTACCCAGCGAGTTGCGCGAAACGTCACACGCGACATCAGAGATTTCCTAGGCAAGCAGGCCAGCCCAAAGGACCAAAGTTGGAGCAAAATCGGGGGGAGGGCAAATCCCTGAGAGAGAGCACGGCGCACAAGGCAGAACGCGCGGCGGCAAAGAGGCGGGAGCTTTTACTAAAAAAGTACCAAGGAAGGACTCAGGAGCACGAAAGACGCTCTTGAGAGTCTCACCAACAACGGAGGATTAGGAAATGATCCAAGGCAGCGTTGGAAGAGAACGGGGAGAGGGAGTCGGGTAAGTTGGGAAAAAGAGACCAGAAAGAAGAACCGCAGTAAAGCACCGACGACTGGAGTGGAGGAACTCGTGGCGCCAGGCGGGGTATAGATTTTCGGGAATCGCCGGAAAGAAGGGAGAAAGCCGAAAACATTGGAAAGGGGGGAGCGCTTAAATTCAAGGAGAGTGATTCCGCGTTGGAAGGGAGGGTGCGCAACCCATTGGACCAGTCTCACTGAAGGATCTCATGCAGCTGGCACAAGAGAGAAAAGGGCCTAAGGGGGGAAAGGGTCGTCGGGGGGGGGAAAAATGAGAAAGTTTTTGGCTAAAGGGAAACGCCGCTTACCAGGAAGCGAGAACCCATAGGTGTCCCAAACCACTTAATCACCTTCGAGGACACAGTTTCTCGTTGGGTGGGAGAAGGGTGGTCAAGCCCGTGAGCAGAAAAGAAGGGTTAGGGACAACGGGAAAAAGATTGAGCGGCAACCCTTCCAGCTACCGACTTCAAACGAAGACTCGACATGGAAAGACGTTTCATAAAGGACTATCGATCGCACGACAATAAGATGGGGCTGGTGGTCAGGCGAACAACGAAAGAGTGTCACGAGCAAGGGTCCGCCGATATCGGCCGCCAAAAAGAATACTACCCTTATCCCAAAAACGAGTTAGATGCTGGACTGATCGGGTTTAAAGAAAGGGGGGCAAAACCGGGGCATGCCTTGGGGAGCGGGGAAGAAGTCAAAATAGTCGACAGCTGCACTGAAGTCGAAACGGGGGAACCTGGAATAGCATCTCTGTGAACCTAAGACAGCACGACACCCTCGAAGAAGGGGGGAGGGGGGGGGATTGTGAAGAAAAAGGGAAACATCCACAGAGGAGTGATCGTGTGGGGAGAGGTTGGGGGGAAGAGAATGGTATATGGGACTCGGCAAAGCTAGGGTGAGCGAAACCGAGGGGGAAAAGGGTCCTACGGACCTGCGCCGACAAGAAAGGGGGGGAACGGGAAAATAGAAAGGAGACACGAGAATCAATGTTGCGAATGCAAATTCTTCCAGAAGGTCGTGTCGGAGGTGCTTCAATTTATCACACTTCGAAAAGAGGGGGAAAGAAGGGGGGAAGAAAGTTTTGAAGAACAAGAAGGGCAAGAACAGTATAGCCGACAAAGAGAAACATATACCGAAATACTGCGGCGGGGGGAAAAATGGGAAAGTCAAGGGGAAGCGAAGCGACGCGAAGAGGAGAATCAGCGAGGGGTCGCGGGGGAAGCCTCCAACGGCGGGAATCCTCGAAGTGCAGGTTGGCCGGCCCGGATTCACTGAGGATCAGGGTAAAGCATAAAAGTGAACATACATTGAAAAGAACTAACAAAAAGAAGCAAGCGAAAAGCATATGTGAAGGGCAGGAAGGTGGAGATTGCAAGAGCTGCAGACCGTTACGGCTTGCTCTTTCCATAGGGGAAGAAACACTCACTGTCCAGGATAATAATGGCGGAAAAGAGGGAAGAATGGAAAATGTGCCGATCTACAAGCAGCAGGGGACAGGGGGGGGCTGGTCTACGCTCCGCAATCGGTAGTCGTTTAATCGGAGAGCCGAAAGAGAGGAAAAGATGAAGTTCAGGATAAATGCTGGAATAGAAAAACCAAGAAAAGAAAAGAAAAAAATAGAAAAAGCCTACATTGGGACGAATCAAATTCACGATGGGGAAGTGTCCACGCTTCACTTTGCTACTCAGGCGGCATGGAGCAAGTGCAAAGATAAGGGGGTGGAGGAAAGAGGAGGGGTTATAACGGGAAGCTTCTGACTTTTCCGTAAACTCTGAGTAATGATGACGATCCAGAGAAAACACGAATGCAAGGAGGGTGTGGAAGGTGAGAGTCAGGATTAAAAACGGCGGGTTCGGTCTATCATCTCGAACAAAAAAAAAGGGAGATGAGAAATAGCGGATGAAAAAGGACACTTCAGCGAGTTTGAGGAGAACACTAACGAGAACTCCCCGGCGCATCAGGCATGAGGGTTACTAGACGGGGAGGCACGCAGAGATCGCATCAATTAGGGAAGAACACCGGGGAACTGCAACTGCAAGACGCAACCGCTTACCAAACCCGCCCCAACGGGAATATCTCAAGAGCAAACACTACTTATCGGAAGGCAATGCACAAAGGGCGGTTCGAAAACTGGAAAGGTGGACAAGGGGGTAATTGCCAAAAAAACCATGGGCTTGAGGACCAATCTGATAACCTAGTACTGATATCGCGGGGTGACTACATGGTAAAGTAGAAGACCATGACAGAGAGCGTTCGGGGAGCGAGGCGCACGGGAAAAAGGGAAGAAGAATGCCACTGGGGGTAAATAGAAAGAGGCTTCTAGAACAAGGTAAGGAACCCAGATTATGGAAGCCGGGACAAGTTCGGGGGGGGGAGTCTCTTTCAACGTGACGCATGTGGAGGTCCCTTCATGTCGAAGTGCAAGAGAAAGTAAAAGACACGTGTAAGAAGGAGTGCTACTCTACAAGTTGGTAGGGTATGTCAATTTAATCTTTTACTTGATCATAAAAAAGAAATCCGAGAGCGCATCCGAGGACGAGAAGATTTCTAAGAATAGAAAGCCTCTTTAGGGGCCCAGAAAGATGCTAGCCTATGGGAAAGAAAAGAGATGATGACAGGCTTTCAGGGGTCCATTGAAAAAAAAAAGTATTGAGGAGAGATCTCAGGAGCGGTCTATACGTCGTTGAATAACGTTTCGGGAGCGTTGAGGGGGATACAACGTGATTGGTTGGCCGCCAAAAAAAAGGGGGGAACGTGTGCGGGGGAAGTTCGGATAGTGCGAAGAACTCAGAAAAGACTTCGGGAAGGAAAGGGAAGTAGGCATATGATTATTCAGGGTCCGAGGGAGGAAGGGGGGAAGGGGAAGTAACTGGTCTGCGGGAGGGTGCTGTGGGGGTTAGGAGATGACGGATAATCGGCCATAAAAGCAGGACATAAAAGGGGGACAAAAAAAACAAAAAGTAAAAAACCGGATAAGGACGCTTGAGGTAGCCGTTTCCATATATTCGAGCGGTGGAAAACAACGGTTCCAAGCGGAAAATTTTGGCAGTCCCCCACGAGACCACTTAGGCGTTTGCGACGAAAGACGCTGCGAAAAAGTTGAGAGGGAGATGATCGCAACTTGGCGATGACCAAGAACAGCAAGATAACTCCGGTCGGCTGCTCTGGGGGGACGATTGGCGGCCAAAAGCGGCGAATTTCGGCAGGAACATTGACGAGAAGAAGAGAGGTATTGGAGGAACGACAAAAGAACAAGCCGGAGGGAGGCTCAGGGCAGAAAAAAGTCACTGCTCAAGACACCGGAAGCGTCCTCGTGAGGCTGGTAGCAATCTTCCGGGTGGGCATGGGGTATGGGGAATCCTGTTCACCCGGGAAGAAAGAGAGGGGGGATCACGTGAGACGGAAGCAACGAAGAAAAAAAATAAAGACTGGGGTGTTGTTCGCAGAGGAAGACCGGGGGGGCGGGGAAATATGGGGGAAGACGGAAGAGACGACAAGAGGGAAAAACAGGTGCTCGAACGATCATGGTTCTTAGGAAAAAAAGTGAACATCACCGGAGACTAAAAACCTTGCCGGACCAGTGCTCGAGGAAATAAAAATGAGAATCGCGACAAAAAAGAACGGCGAAAAGGTCATGGGATCGGGACGTCACCGGGGGTCAAATAGGAGGACGCGGGACTTGAAGGGTGAAAAAAAACTTCTGCGAAAGAAGGGCCTCCAATTGAGGTCTTCTACGGAAAATGCTTCGGAGATGACTCAAAAAAATCGAGAAAGAGGCGAAAGGTTGGCGGAATCACGGCTCTTCAAAAGAAAAATGTCTACGAACTGTTCCGGAACATCCCAGGAAGGCAATAGATCGATCTGACACCGTCGGGGGGCTATCTGATGAGAACAAACAAAAGGAAAGATGAAAAGGAAGATAAGATAGACACAGAAGGTCATGCAAACGAGCAACGTCGGTAGGGGGGGTGAGCTAAAGGACCAAAGCTGTTCCGACGCGCGTGATGACGAACTATTTCTCCTGCAGTAGAGGTCCCAAACCCAGGGAAAGGAGAGGCCGCCAAAGGGGGGGGGAGAAGAGGAGAAAACTTGGAAAGTGGTGGGAGGACCTTCCGAAGAGAAGAAGGAGTCAGCGGTGGTGGAAAGTGATCAAACAGGGGGGGGCACCCGGCCCTGAGACAGTATTGGAGCGGAAGTCGCCTGCTTTCTCATAGGAGCACCTGCGAAGGTTAGGGAGGCTGGGGGGAGAAGAAGGAAAGCTGTCGAGACAGGGGGTTGGGGACGAAGGGTAAGCCTTCCCGGGAGCCCATAGGTTTGAACCAAACAAGGAGGAGAACCGTAAAGGAACAGTAAAAATCGGGTGGGGGGGACGGGGGGGTGCCGAGAAAGCAAAGTTGATCAAAACATGGGGTCTTCTCAGGGAAAGCTACCCGCATTCCAAAGCCAGATGATAAAGCGTTCCAACAATTACGTCGGGAAGAGGGGGTCTGAAAGAGAGTGGGACGATGCAAAGAAGAAGACATCACTGGCTTGGGTCGGGTTTGGAACGGAAAACACTGAATCGATCTTCGGGGCAGGGAAATGACCTCACATCGTCTACCAAAATCGGTCAAAGAAACGAACCCGAGCCCAAAGAAGGCAAGCTAGAGAGGAAGGGACCTGATCACGGTGGTAAAAAAAAAAAGAGGAAATCGGGTAAAACATCTGTCATGAAAAACGTGGACTCAGCTGAAAAAAAATTCGCAAACGAACGCCAGGGGCGAATGCAAAATGCGCAATCGCTGGGGAAAAAAAAAAAGGGACAGCCCCAAAAACTATGTGTGACCGGAACAAAACCCCTCTGACTTGATCGGGTTGATAGGGTTTTTGTCGGCGAGGCATATGTATCGCGCCTAGGGGGAAGGGACGTGTTGAATGCCACTAAAAAAAAAAAGGACCTAAAAGGAGGAACTTCAAAAGAAATGCGAAAGAGTCAAGCTATTTGCTAGGGCAAAACCACTGTCAGTCCGCGGGGGTGTCACAGGGGGTTTCTATGAAAGAAAAGAGGGCAGGCTTGGAACTGTTCAATCACGGTTGGTTCATCCGTAAGGGCACGAAGGAGAAAGGGGCACCGCGGACGAGGGGATAGGCCTCAATACGTCTCGTTGAAAATGGCAGGTCAGATGGAAAGGGGAGCAGGTAGTGAGGCATTCACTTTGGCGCTGTTTGAAAAAAAGGGAGACTGCAAGATTAGGGTAACGGCCGGGCCAAGATCGGCTTTTTGACATCAATTAAAAACCGAAAAAAAAAAGTTTCCGCCCTCGCAAAAAGGAGGCGGAAAGATGCACAAAAAAAATAACGGCAGGGAACAGGGGGGAAGCTTATGAAAGGGGAAAATACGTCTAGGTGAAGAGGGAACCAGCGAAGCGGTCCAAGCTGGATTCCAGAATGGGGAAAATCTTTTAGCTTGAAAGTAAAAATATTCTAATGAAGTGGGGCTTGGACGGGTAAAAACAAGGAGCATTGGTATCAGGGAAAAAAAGCAAACTAATCAGATTATGGATTTACTTCGCCGTCGTAGGTCGGAAACCAAGACGGCTCAGTAAAAACTAGGTTATGCCAAAAACGTGGTCTACGTCAATGCGGGGATAACGGGACAAGATTCAAGTGCGAACTAACGGCGGCTGTGACCGTCCAGATAGCTTTGGCATATTCATCGGGTTAAAAAGCGGTAAGAGTCTTAGGGGAGACGCTCGAGGTGTCTGAGAAGAATGAAAAGCCTGCCGTGAGAAAACATAATGCAAAATCTTGATTGAAGGGTGTGAGGGTCTAGTCGAATTAGGAAGAACAACAAGAGGGCGAAGGGGCGGCAGGGGGACATCTTCAAGGCAAAAACAAGCCAAAAAAAGAGGATCAAAACATGCTGCGATTGGGGATGCTGCCTAATCAATACTACGAAGGAAGACAAAAACTGAGGAAGAGTGCACGGACGTGGTGTCGGAAAATGACTCATTATCAAAAAGAAACATTCAGAAGAGAACCACCAGGAAAGCGTGCAACTGACAAGACGCAAAATGGTAACCACGCAGAATGTAACAACACGCATGGCTGGAAAAGGCTCAAAAGGGGAGTCGGGAAAGGGGTGAAAGGACATGTCGACACCAGAGGGTGGAATTTCGACCAACAATACCTATGTTAACTAGCAGATCGTGGTGCGATCGGATACTAAACCCATCCATCTCAGATTGACGGAAAAGGGAGGGCACGAGACAAGCGCGGATACGAACGAAAGCCACTTGAAAGCTCATCAAGTTAAAGCGAAGAGAGGGAACCATTCTGTAACGGAAAGGAAAAGTGGACGTCTGGAGATGGAAAAGAGAAGGGCGGGGTCGCATTCATCGAAGAGAGGGCAAGCAAAAGAGCAAGACAGGCCAATGGTTAAAACGAGAAGAGAAGGGTGCACTTTCATGAGAGGTGTACTTTGATCACAAGCAGGGAAATAAGAGACTCATAAAAAAACAAATAGGGCGAGAGGGAAGAAGGGGAAGAAAACACGCGCCCTGAGGCGAGAGATCGAACCACGGCTGAAAACCTTACGCTGGCCGGAAAGAAAACCCGTTTGGGGCAAGTCGGCGGCCGCGGTGGAGAGAAACGTTTCGTTCGGAAAGAACACCGTAAGGTGAAAAGGAAAGAGGGCGGAAGTAGTGAGACATTGACCGCAACCCGCCGACACGGAGGGAGCATGGGCCAGAGCAATATATGGCTCTGCCGCTTTGGAGAATTTGAATTTCCCTTGAAGTGAAACGGGGAGGAGCAGGAGTGGGGGAAATGAAAAAATCAAGACAAGAGCCGCGATCAAAAATTACCAGTCGCAAAAAAATACCAACAGTCAATTGCCGCAGGTGCTCAAGTAAAAAAGAGAGGCGAGGAGGTCTGTCGGCCCGGAAACAAGATGACGCATTTCAGGCGCCCTTGCGGAAGGAGAAAAGCGCTGCTCAAGTGTGACATACATTCGTAAAGATTGCGAAAAATTAAAAACGATAAAAAGGCCACGCAGCTACGAGGCGGCGGGCGATAAGGGGGGGGTAGGAAAAGTGCTGAACCTATGGCGGGACTATTGGTCCGCTGGAAAAGGGAAAAAAGAATATCGAGGTAGGGGCGACAACAACAGAACAAACCGTCCGAAACTAAAGAGCTGCTCTACAACGGGAAAATGTCGAAGGTCGACGTGGGAAGACGGGGAGAGAGGAAGGGGGGGATGGTCGTGCAAGACGTAACCCGGAAAACAGATAGGGAGATCACGGCAGTCCCGCACCACCAACTCCGGCCCCCAAGAGAAAAAATTGGACGCCGGGCGCCTTGAACAGTTGAGGGGGGCCAAAAACGATGGCTCAAAGAAGGGACTGCGACGACGCTCACTCAAATGTAGCGACAGCCTGTTGAGGCATCAACAGGAGAACTACACCGGTCGGCCAGGTGCAGAGAACGCCAAGCCAGGAAAAGCAGATCGGATCAAGATCTCCAGCTGGGTCTCGGGTTCTGAGGGGGAAAAAAAAGGGACTTACAGAGAGGGCCTGAAAGAGAGGGAGGGGGACTCAAATACCAAGGGGGTAGCGGAGAGCAATAAAGTCTAAGATGCCCAGAAATAGTCAACCAGTCTCACTATTGAGGCAGAAAGAAGGCGGGCAAAAGCTGGCGGCGCGTTTTCCTCACAGACAAATGCAATCGAAAGACAACCGCGCATGGGTTCATAGATCAACAACAAAAAAAAGGATGAGGAAAAAATCTATATAGCCCAGGAAGGTTTAGGGGAGGGAGAGCATCACGGCGTTAAATGGGTGATTAACAGTAGAAAAAAAAGCTTCAACAGCTCTGGTTCAAGAACACCGGGGGCGCAACAGGGAAGAGATGTCGGAGCGCAGCAGAAGGGGTCGACGAGTACAAAAGGGCCATTGGGGCCTCGCTGCAAACTCGCTGAATCCGCTGTTGGTTGAACGGTTGCGCGGCCAACCGCCCAGGTACCTTGTCGGTACGTGGAGCGATCTCGCCGGAGGGCCCGAGGAAAAAGGAAGAAAAAAAAAGGGTGAAAGTGAGGGACCCAAGAACTTGGGAAAGTAGTCTCAGTCCCGGAACTCGAAACCATATTTGTCACCACGAGCCTAAAAAAAATTATCGGGGTGAGCGCGGTTTTTACGGAAAAGGGGAAAAAAAGAGGGGTTCTGCAGAAAGGGGTTAAGGAGGGAACACATGCCACTGACTAATAAAACCAAACGAGAAAAATGATCGGGAAAATCATTTGAACGCAAGACTCCTGACATAACGGCTTGGGAAAGGGGGGGGGGGTAGACGAAAAAAGGAAAAAGAGGAGGCTGATTTGACGATAACCGGTCCGCAGAATCTGAAACAGAAAGAGGGGCCGGCAATCAATAAACTTACCAAAGAACTCAGATTAGAGGCGGGGGAAGGGGAGTTGGTATCGACTTGACGAAGAGGATAATTGCGGCCAGGGTCCGTCAAACGCACTCAAAGCCTGAAAGACAAACGAGACAACAAAGATAGCATGATTGACGTATAAATAAACGAAGAGCCAGGGTGAGGTGTGTACTATGGGTATCTGGAGAAGCGGAGATATTACTAAGATGGGAAAGGGGACCACTACAAACTAAAGGAGAGAAATATAACGGAAAAAAAGTTAAGACAGCGGGACACTTAGAATCAGATTTGAGAGGGGACTGTTGGTACCTTCACCGACTATCGTCACATCAGACTAGGACCGTCAAGACACGAACTATGTGTGTGTGAGACTTGGCAAAGACACACGAGAATCTCTGCGGGATCAAAACGTCGCGAACGAGAAATTCGGTACGCGAAAGAAAACGGTGGGTGAGGGGTCCACCATACTATCCACACGCAACAAATCGGAATCTACTCCGCGTCAACAAGGCGCCAGATCACGACTAGAAAGTTCTCGCACAGGGAGCGTGTTCGAAGGATAGGAAAGGACTCAAAGCGCATAGAAAGCGTGAAAGTAGTACGAAATGCACGGGTCGCAGGGCCTCCGGTCTGAAACGAACGCATCAGTCCAAGGGGCAGGTGAAAAAAACCAGAAGACATGGTCGAGGGCTGGTGGAAATAAGGGTCAACAAGCCGTGAGCACGGGGACGAGTCAACGCCTCCACATCCAAAAAAAAGCGGACTACTCAAAAGAACCCACAGAAGAAAGAGAAAAAAGGTGTAATATATTGGGGACGGTAAGCAAAGTGTTGACACGAATTGTGCTAGCACAGGGACGGGGTCGGGAGGAAGAGTCAGAAAATAGGAATTCGGAACGGCGCGATGCGAAATATCGAAGTGCAAAATCTTTCCTCGAAATGAACTCGTCTGGGAGACTGGAAAGAATACATAAGTTATCCTGTGACCTTAAGAGGAGGGGGTATGAAGTGCACGACCAACAGGGAATGGCGAAGAAAAAGGAAAAGGGAGGAAATCACTCATAAAGTCTGGAGCAGTAAAGTGGTGGGTGACTGGGGATACGGCAAACCACGCACAGCGCAAAGAGGGGTCTCGATGGAAGAACGTACAAAATCCGTCACAAGCGAGCATGTGTGCATCAGAGAAGCGCGCACCGAATTCTCCAGGCAAC
>Ga0179593_1381039_pt1 | contig 18533 bp, 23 predicted proteins | sample CZODoug2_1_08_16_FD_185931 | JGI IMG/M metagenome (GOLD analysis project Ga0179593, IMG submission 185931) | Vadose zone soil fungal communities from Angelo Coast Range Reserve, California, USA - CZODoug2_1_08_16fungal (PacBio error correction) | ecosystem: Environmental > Terrestrial > Soil >...
ATCTCTGCTTTTAAACAGTAGAGAGAAGTACTAGAGGAGAGGGTGCCACGCGAGAGAGAAGGTGTCATGGGAAATAAGCTGCACATCGGAAAGTAGGTCTGGGGGGTCGTCAGTTTTCGAGAGTCGAGAAAGTCCCTCTGGGAACTACTTACTTGAAGTCGGAGGCAACTTTTTAGTCGTATTTTAACAGTTTCAAGAACGGTACACGGCAAGGGAAGCGGACGCCATCGGCAAGGGTGGATAGGCTCCATATCGAGCCTTTAACTATGAACAACTGTCACGAACCATCATCAATGCGGCAAAAGGCGAGTTGTTCTCATGAAAGAACTTGGTAAAGACATCCGGGCGAATGGAAGGAGCCGCCAGACCCCCCCCGAGGACGATCTCACGCCTCGAAAATGACGGAAAAGGGAAAATCCGCCACGTAACCGCTGCCTAAGAAAAACAACGTATGGGAAAAAGAAAAAAAAGAGCGGTGGGCGCTTATTTGGCGCGAAAGAACTTCTGCCATGAAAAAGAAAACGACTCTGGCACCATAGGTGTGTTCGTCATACGCTAGAATCTCGAAAAGCGCAAGATCTGCACGGAACGCGTGCTGCACCGGGATGGATTCGTCTCTCGACATAGGGGAGAAGACGTCAGGGAAGCAGAAAGGTGGTTGGGACTAAGAACACGTCTCTCGAAGGAACGCGAAGAGAAGTCCGAATAGGCCGAAGAGAAAAGGGGAAGACCGGGATTTTGCATCAGGAAGAGGGGAGGCAGTCCGACAACAATCCTGAAGAAAAAACAGGGAGCAAGAAAACAGGGTGTAGAGAGGGCGGAAAAAAGATTCATGACGACGGATAGAGGGAAGCACGGGCTAAGGCGTTCTTATTCCAATCAACCCTCTCAAAAAGAAGAAATCTGCAGTCGGGGAAGAAATGCTCCAAACAAGAAAGGTGCGGATGAGCCGACATCAGTAAGCCAGGAGCCCTTTTTCTGTGAGCTCCATTGTAAGAAAGAAGAGAAAATAGAAAAGTAAGAAAGGTCCAAAGCGAGATGGCAGTTAACTCTCACTGCGTGATCGAGATGTCCAAGGATTCTCGGAGGCAAAGATGTTGCATCTCTCGAAAAAAAAAAACAAAAGGAGGAATGTGAGAAGGGGAAAGTCTTCCGCCAGACAAAAGAGGGGGTGCTCAGCAGTCTGAAGCGCGGGAGCAACGACATCAGAGATGGCGGACATCACGAGGATAATAGAGGATTCGAGGAGGAGAGAAGGGAGGCAGCAAACCATGGAAAAGCTACGGGAACTGGCGGCACAGGAGGCCAAGGGGTCTTCTTCTCTTAAGGCGAGAGAGAGAATTTTGGCGGGGGCAGAGGAGAGGGGAGAAGTGTAAAGAAGAGAAGAGACGCGAGCAGGAAAACGCTGCATCGCTAACATGGAACCTTGGGCGAAAATTACTTCGGGGGCGGCGATAAATGTTTGTTCGGAAGGCTATTAAGGGAGAAAAGAAGGCGCGTAAAGGAAAGAGGAGGCACTAGAAGATACCTCCTTCGAGTCAATTTCCGAGCGACCGTGGGAAGAGCGAATCCAAGAACTTCGGAAGGCCTCGCAGCTCAGAAATTGTCTCGATCCCGAACAAAACGGAAATCTCATGGGGAAGAAAAAAGAGAGGAATGAGACTTGAAAAGTGCGTGGACTTGCATTGAGGAAGGCCTCCCCCAAGAATCTCATCCAAGCGCTTTCACCAGATCAGGGACTGGCAATCGATGTTTGGGAAAGGGGCGACGCAAAAGAGGGGGGGGGGTGGGGGGGGTGTTGGGGGGGGGGGGGGGGGGGGGGGGGGGGTGGGGGGGGGGGGGGGGGGGGGGTGGGGGGGGGGGGTGGGGGGTGTTTGGTTGGGGGGGGGGGGGGGGGGGGGGGGGGGGGGGGGGGGGGGGGGGGGGGGGGGTGGGGGGGGGGGGGGGGGGGGGGGGGGGGGGGGGGGGTGTTGGGGGGGGGGGGGGGGGGGGGGTGGGTGGGGGGGGGGGGGTTGGGGGGTGGGTGGTGGGGGGGGGTGGGGGGGGGTGTGGGGGTTGTTTGTTGGGGGGGGGGGTTGTGGGGGTGAGTGGGGTGTGGGGTGTGGGTGGTTTGTGTGTTTTGTGGGGTTGGTGGTGGGGGGGGGGGTTGGTGGTGGGTGGGGGTGGGTGTTGGGGGGGGGGGTTGTGGGGTGGGGGGGGTTGTTTTTGTGTGTGGGGGGGGTGGGGGGGGGGGGGGGTTTGGGGGTGTTGGGTGGTGGGGGGGTGGTTTGGGTTTGGGGGGGGGGGGGGGAGGGAAGTTTTTGGGTGGTGTTTTTTTTGGGGGTGGGTTGGGTGGGGTGTTTTTGGGGGGGGTGGGGGGGTTTGGGGGGGGGGGGGGGGGGGGGGGGGGGGGGTGGGGGGGGGGGGGGGATAGTTTTCGGACAAAAGCGAGTCAAGCTACCTCGCTGAACGGTTGTTATGGGCGGAGGAAGATATCAGTAACTTTCATAATGTTGCATACAAGGGTCATGAAAAGAAATCTGGAGACTCCATTGTTCGCGGGCAAACGAAACAGGATCGATTCTAACCAGATTTGCCAAAGGGAGCACGATTGAAAAAAAAAAAAGCGTGGGGAAGCTCTGAGTAGGGTAACCAGGGGGGAAACTGATCCGGCTCACGGTATGCCGCCGCCCGTCTCGAGGCTCAACGGACGCGTTAAAGTCATATCAGAACCGGGGCAATGACGCATGACCGAGGGCTGATTAGGGAGTCAATCACAGGCCGCCGGCACTCTGAGGCTGCGCTGGCAAGGCGAAAGCAATCAGTGAACTGGCTGGAGCGAACAGGCTTCACAGTCCGAGCGTGTTGAGAGTAGCCGATGGTTCAATAGCTCGAAAGAGAAAGGGCACTCCAATTCATCCGAAGACAACATAACCTGACCGGTCGTCTTAAAAGGGGAGAGAGGAAGGCCAAGGGCAATCTAGCGACAGAACCTTGGGGGGGAGCGTCTGCCGGCAGAGAAGGAAGAAACAACGTCCTCAAAAAGGATACTACCTCGAGAGAGATCTCTTGAGAGAGAGGGAAAACCCACCTTGGAGATCGAATCGATCCTGGACGTCGGCATTGGCGTCTGACGATTTCTCTGAAAAAGAGTCTGTTCTGAGGGGAAGAAATCTGCGCAGCACGGAGCAGGAGATAAGGTGCTATTGGACCGATATTCTCGTCCAACCCGTCGAGGCTCAGCATTTCCGGAGGAGGGAGATTCTCTCTGAAAGGACATCGAAAAGTTGGGTCGATTGGGGAGGGGGTAAGGAAGGCCACAATCGCGGTCGTTACGGAAAGTAGCGCTGAAGGTTCGGGTGGTTCTATGAAGAGTGGCGCAGGAGCGCAGAAAGACGAGAGGAGTGACGACAAAACTGTAAGGTAATGTGTGTTCAGGAAAACTCTCTGGACAGAGGCTAGGCGGCAGATCGGGCCCTGCGACCTTCGTTTTGGACATGGAGGTCCAAGGGGGGGGAGCGAAAACGTCAGTCTGGAGCGAGAACGGCCTAAGGATTTGGGGGCACACATCGCATTAAGAAAACGTATTGACGTGGAGGAGAAAAAAAAAGGGGGGCCGCCTGGTTGGCGAGAACGGTGAAAAGACAGGTTGGAAGAGGAACATACGCGAGCAAAAAGCAGAGAAAATAGTGTACGAGGGGGGATGGGTCCTATTACAAAGGAAAAGCCTTAGGGGCTTAGTAGGCAGATTTCATAGAGAAAGTGATTAGTAATCAGGAATAAGAGGGTCGATCAACACCGAACAGGATCAAGTCAGAAGGGGCGCGTTGTAAGGAGAATTTGGCATGAGAAAGAAAGAGGGAGACCAGGAAAGAAGCATCCGTGTTGGGTGAATGAACGGAAAAGAGGAATCAAGTGAATGTTTGGAAAAAGAGAGGAGGAAAGCGAGCCACTGGGCTAAAAAACATGAAAAAAGATCATGAAGAGGGATAGAATCGTTCTTCCTCGAAGGAACTTTGAATAGTCCCTAGCCTTAAGAGTACGTTCCAAAAAATGTCTGAAAGCCTGTGGGGGAGAACGTAGAACGCCAACAGAAATGACCTTTGAGGGATGATCAAATTCACCCAAGTCACCCTTTAAGGGGGAGCCGCTGCATCTTAGGCAGGGCACTCAAGAGAGCCAGCTTTTGTAAACTCAAAAAGGAGAGAGAAGGGATGAAGGACTCGATAGGAGCCGGCGATAAGAAAGATCTGAGTGGGAAACAAAAACCTTTCTGCCGGATCAGACAGGCAGGTGCGCGCATATGCGACGTGAAAAGTCGGCGGCAGAAAGGTGGCACGCGAGGATCGAGTGAAGGAAGGGGAATTAGCTGACGACCGGAGAGAAATGCCTCTTTCGATGTCCACTGTAGTCGAAAAAGGATAACTGGACGGGGAAAAAGGAGGGAACAGAAGAAGCTTTTTTCTGGGAAAGAAAGAGCTTATGAGCGCAGAAAGGGAATGCAGGCCCGGGGCTCAGGTGGCGATGTGCCGGTCTCGCTCGAATATTACCAGTTAGAGGGGGGGGCATCTAGTCTCAAGGAGAGAGTAAGAGAGATAAAGTTAATCAAGTGTACTGAGCGGGCAGAAAAAAACTGCAAAAATGCGCAATGCCCCAAGACATAAATCTCGGCAAGAAACTATCAAAAGCGGGGAAAGGGAAAAAAAAAAAAAACAAAGGTTGGAGGAAACGATTGATCCGCGGGGGGAAAAAGGAGGAGCCAACGGCCTAATACGATTGGCCTATGCGAGACTCCCAAATGATCGGCAACGAAATCGCCGCGTTACAAAGTGCCGACTCTGATACAGCAGGCCGGGGAATATGCGCGCAAGTCTTGAAGGGAGGAAGGGAAGGGCTGACGGACAACGGTGGGAGACAAAAGCCTATCTGATGTCGAAGGCGCACATCACGGTCTAGACCCTTCTCAGAGCTAGAAAAAGCATCTGTGAGCATATAGAAAGAGGAAAGGCGAGAAAGGCGCCGATGGTGAAGCAGGAGCACGAGTTCGGCTTGTTGGCGGGGATTGGGAAAAGGAACTGCCTGAGGTTGCAGAAAAGACCACTTCAAGGCAAAAAAAGACTCGAGACCACTCGTCAAATCGAATTTCGAGACCAGGAAGAGGAAAAGAAAAGATATGAGGGAATAGCGAGATGGCTACGCAGAACTTCACCGCAGGACGATGTATTTCAGGAAGCATAACCCACCGGGTAAAAACTCACCATAGCGAGTGAGGCTGATCAACTAACTAACAAGCGGAAAAAAACCAGCGCATCCTTATAGGGGCGCGGCAGTTGCGATCGACACGAGGGGGACACATGCTTCAGCCGCTATTTCACAAACGTCGAACTGAAAGAAGAGAAAAAAATAACAAGACGGCATTTAATGCAACCACGAAAGCCTTCCAGAAGAGAGCCTTGGGTTGCAGCTGCATCGCGGCCAGTCAAAGGCTGCTTCACAGTCACCTCGGGCAGGCATTCCCTCGAACAAAAAATACCAGGGGCTCGTATCGCCGACAAAAAAAAGTCAAGATTGGGATGCCGATGAGCGGGAAAAGGTGCCGCCGGGATCAAGCTCTTGCTGGGAGAGACAGTAATAAGCTCAACCTCAATGAAAAAAAAACGCGCTAAACGAAAAAACGACGGGATTCCCAGAGAAGAGCAAACGAACATGTGGTCGGTCCCTGTGGTGACCTTTAAAGAACAACCCCAGCTTCCGGGGAGGAAAACGACAGAGAGGACCTGGCGGGAAACGACACACCCCCCCCCGGCAAGGTGAGCTTACTCGAAAAAAAAGAAGGGACGCGCTTTCCGATACGAATCTCTAGTGGTAGAAAACTAAAAAGAAAAAAGTCGGGGCCTACTGGCAGAGAGAAACTCTCCCGAACTACCAAGGAAGCTGCAGCAAGTTCGGTCGACCGAGGAAAGACCCGAAAAACACAAAAAAAAAAAAAAAAAAAAAAACCGGCTCGGCCGTCTGTCGGGCACAGAGGCAGGAACGGAAGAAAATCGAAATCGAGGAACATGCAGATCGGAAGCGCACGGTGGAAATCGTCGCCCGGATTAAATAGTAAAGCAAAGCGCGGAGAAACGATCGGAGAGTTTGATGAGGTAGTCACAAGGCCAACTGCATACTCAAGAACAGATGATAAAAAGGCTCTCCACCTTGGCGGCATCACTCACCATCACGACAATCGACAGCGTAGGGGTTGGGATGGTGTCGGAGAGGCTGAAATCAAGGACGGGGCGTAAGAGAAAAAAGGAAAAGAAGGGTGACTCAAAAACAAGACGATGTAAAAATCAGACGCACTGTTTCGATAAGACGAAAAAGGCGGCCGGATGAAAGCTCAGCAAAAAGTGGCGGCCGGCCTGGAAGCCAAAACAGCAAAAAGTAGCTGTCATGGGAAAATGGGCGAGAGTCGGAAACGAAGAAGAGGTGCAAAAGGATCGTCGAATACGTGCGGGGCGCGGGCCACGTGGAGGCGGATTGGAGAACAGTCGGTAAAAATCATAAAAGAAGCACGCGTCGGAAAAAGACGCTCGGGAAGGCGTAAAACATATGCTCAAATCTTAGAATAAGAAGGGGCGTCCGGAGAATCAATCGATCGACGGCTAAAAAAAAAAAAAATGGGACGATTTTTTTGCAGAAAAAGGGGGGGGGCACAAGTACGATCGGAACAGTTCCTCGGAATGCCGGAGCCAACCAGAAACCAAAGAACGTAGCGAGGGACGAAAAGGGGAGAAGCCATGGACACAAACGAACAGCGCCAAGCAGAATGAGACCAGAGACACAAAAAAACCTGGCCTGGGAAAAATGGGCCCTATCGTGAAAAGGTGGAGGAAATTCTTTGGGGAAAAAGGCCGTTAAACTGAAAAAAAAAAAAATAGTTAAAAAACGCGGGCCTCATATGTGTCGCGGAGCCGGCACTCTCGTAGTCAGTAGGAAAAGAAGCCAAGAATCGCAAGCCGAAATAGAAGAGTCGTATGGCCATAGTAGAACATCGCGGCGACCAAAGGTGAAAGGCGAGCAGCCTGCGTAACAAGGAAAGAGTTCAATCTCACCAGAACGAACAAATGACGCGCTTGGGGGTGGGGCGAGGAATCAGCCCCAAACCCAGAAAAGAATAAAAACGCAACGATGAGTGTTGGAAACACGAGGCCCATGGGTTTCTCTCGAGGTAAGGAAAAGAGTCAGTAAGCCGCGGAGCCAGAGAGAAAAAAAAGAAGTGCTTAACCAGACCCTCGAGAAAAACCCTGAGCCAAAAAGAGGGGGGACATCACGAGCGCCTAGCGCCGGCAAAGCAGGGGAGGGGCAAGCAACAGTTCCGACGCTCAAAGAAAACGCGAAAAAAAAAATTCAAGAGCCAAGCAACGGACTCGATAATTCGAATGAAAAAAAGGCAGCCCACTCTGCCGCTGCGCGTTGAATCGAGGTCAAAAGAAGCCGTCGCGGCGGCCCGAGGACGTCAACGAAAACGAGGAGAAAAGAGATAATAAAAGGAGAGGGGGGGGAAATCCATCACGAGGGGAGGGGGACTCAATGAGAGAAGAAAGCGAGAGTCAAAACGCCATATCGCAAGAAAAAAAACGGCTCTCGAGCCGATCCTTCACTTACTAGCAAAGGCCGTCCACAGCAAAAACAAAAGGCGGCGCAGAAGGATGCGTACCGCAGAGCAATTGAACGTGGCTCGAGCCGAAAAGGGGAAGGCAAGGTTGAGCGAAGGGGCGGATTGAAGAAACGCGAAGCGCTAGTACAGAGAACAGTCCGCTGGAAACAGCGAGGCGCGAAAACAGGACGCGGAGACAACTGGGCCCGATTCGCCCGAACATTTGTGGGTCGAAAAGAAAGGTCCTGCGAAGCTCTTAAGGGGGGGCGCAAGACGGAAAAACTATCTAATAAACGAATACTTAAGTCAAACTTTCGAGCGACCGGGAAGGCAAAGCCATCCAATTTTCGGGAGAGAGGATGCTCAGGGAAGGAACGCGGAAAGAAACGGAAAAATTAAAAAAACCAGACAGGACGCCGAAGATCTGAGAGGTAAAAAAACAGGGACGACGATCGCCGGTGACTGGCAACAGGGGATGCCAGAGGAACTTGCCGATGGCAGCACGAGAAAAAGACGCCCCCAGCCACGCTTGTTTCATTGAGGGCAATGGCAATACCGTCGGGGGGGGGGGGGACAGCGACAGAGGGAGAGGGGGGGATGGGGACGGCCGGCCATCGACGGAAGGGAGAACCAGCTAGGAACCGGGGGAGGAAGGAGCATTCGAAAATCTCGAAAAAGTGAGGACGATGGATTGGAGGTGGATAGGTCATGAGAAAAGAAAGACAAGGGAATGGAAAGCCGAAGATTGTAGCGGAACACGGATCGATAGCCTATCAAAGACCCGACTTTGGAATCATAGCGCACAGGAAGAAAGGGTGAGGGGTTACGCGCAAAAGAGAAGAAATTCACGTGGGGGGGAACGTATTCCGGAAAGCCTCCACGCGATCAGAAAAAAGAGCCGAAGAGTGCAAAAAGAAGGCGGATTCAGAGAAGAAAATCGCCCGGACGCCTCCAAGACGACTCCTTGACAGAGAGGCGTATGCAGGTCTGCTTCGACAGCTAGGGGCAAACGTTCGCGCGTCGGGGAAAAAGTAATACGCTCTGATCTTCACAGAAAGCGCGCGGGAATGTGCGGGAAGAGTAGTAAAAACTTGAGATCAAAATTATCATGGGCACAAATGGCTAGTTACTAAAAGCCCTTCAAAAAGAGACCTATCACACCTGACCGGAGAGCGACGCGAAGGGATGAGGGGGGGGAGGAAATGAAGAGAGGCAAGGGGTCAGGCTGCAGTACTGAGAAAGGGACCGCCTGCAACAAGAGCACGCGCGAATCGAGAAGCTCTTGGCTCACGAGAGCAACCGGGAATGCGCTCGATATAAAAAGGGGGGAGGTCACTGGCCGATCGGCAGTCTCAGGAAGAAGATGCTCTCCGAGAGTTTACTCAATAACTCGCAAAAGAAAGCTACGGCGGTCTCAGTGTCGGAAGGGGAAGAAATCCAGAGGAACGGAAAAAAGAAACGTAAGAGAGCCTCAACGGAGCTTGGAGAGCCTTTCTCTGCCAGAAAGGAAGCAAACTAGTACCTTTCAAGAAAGGGCCACCTCTCCACGAAAAAAGGCGTGGCATCGCCCGGAGGGATTTCATAACGAGAGAAGATGGGGAAAAAAAGGGCGATAGGAGGACCCGCAGGACAACCCTCTTAAAAGGAAAAAGACCTAGCAGGGGTCCTTTTTGTTTTTCATGGCAGGCCAACATACCCGAACCATCGGGGAGAGCGTTCGGGAGACTGCATTGAAGCCGAGCAAGGAATTGGGACATGCGCACGCTAGGCGCTAAGAAGGGGGGGAGCTGACCTTCAATGAACAGCAGCGGAGCCAAAAAGGAAGTTTCCCTTGGCATCAATCGCATGAATAGAATACATCGAGGACGGGGATGACGAGGTTAGAAAGACAGGGGTTGAAAGGGGGGCAGAAGACTTCGGCACCCGTTATGGGAAAGAGAAAAGGAATGAACTGCGCACCAGCAGCAACAATTTCTCTAAAGAAGAGGGCGTGGGGGGCAGATGGGTTCAACCGGGGATTAAACAAAGAGACGAGATCTTTGCTCTTCTTCAATAGGGAACTACGGGCTGAACTCGGACGGCTGAGCAAACTGTGGAAGCCGCACCGAAGCCCGCCCTATAAAATACTCTTTGAGGGCAAAAAAGGGATCAGGGAGGAAGGTGGACAGCCTCCAATCCTTATACATGGCAGGAAAGAAGCTATCCTTGGGTTTCACGCGAAGGGCGCTGAAAAGCGCGACAGGAAGAGGCGCACTAGTGTAGGGGATGTAAAAAAGGGAGAAGAGGAAGGCCAGGAATCGAAAGTGAATCTCAGACTGGTTCTCGGAGAGAGGGGGGGGGAGGAAGCTATTATGGCGGGCGCTCCGAGTATCACACTCAAAACTTGAAACGAGGCCTGCCGGAAGTTGGGTTGAGGAGGAACCTCAGGAGAATTGTAGAAAGAAAGCCACAGAATTCCTGACGCTTAGAGAAGCAGGCACCCCACGCTTGAAAGCCAACTCATTGCAGGAAGGGGAAGGGCATCTTCTCCAGACCGGGGGCTGGTGAAAGTAGAAGAGAGGAATCGATGAAAATGAAGCACGATAAGTCTTAAAGAAGAAGAGAACTATCTTCCTCCAACAGTTTTGAGCAAAGAGTATACCACATTCCTCACATGGAAAAAGGTGCCAACCAGATTCGCGCTGTAGAAGAAGTAGGGCGGAAAGTGGGGAAACGGAGAGTGCAGCGAATGCATTGAAACCTGACGAAACGTTGTGCCATGACGAGGGAGAAAGGGGACAAACACTTTTCATCTGGGAGGAATCCCCTCACCGAAAAGAGGGTGATGTTCCAGTCCCGGATTGTGGATGTAGGCGCGCAGAATTGGGAAGAAGTCCTTGAGGAGGCATTTGAGGCAAGGTGTGAGAGAGCTACTCAGGATACCAAAGTGAGAGTGGTTTGCCTACTCAGAAAAAAAAAACAAGGGATTATAGATATATTCCAAGCAAAGGAGACGCGAAAAAGGGAAATGCTCAATGCGCGCCCAGGCTCATGCCTTTCAGGCGCGAAAAAAAATATCAGTCAAAAAATATAGGAAAATGGAAAAGAAACATCAGGGAGGAGAAGAATTTCGAGAAGAGCTCGACAAGCACCCCGACGTGAGGGAAAATCTCCGCTCCGATAGCAGGAGAAAAGTCATCCGAATCTGCCGCTGGGGCCAATGATGAAAAAAATTCGGCGTCTACAGCTACGATATGAGAGAGAAGGCTTCCAGGGCGCCTTGGTCTCGGACCTCCGTTGGGTTCCAAAAAACCGAATATTAGCTCTCGCCGCCGCAAAAACGGGCCGTCATGTTGAACGCAAGAGAGAGTATACTGCGTCAAAAAAAGGCGGATCTGAGCAAGAAATTGCAAGAGAAGGCAACTCATCAGGGGTCAACCTAGCCCGCACAGACGGGGACATGTCAGGAGCCAGGAAAGGAAAGTCATTGATTTGCTGTTTAGGGATTCGAAAAAAGAACAACAGCACTGAGGTGCAGAAGCAAAACACGTGCGAAGGACAGGTCAAGAAAAGGGGGGGGGGGACTAAAGAGCTCCCCGATTAATTCTAGGGATGGCAAAGGCAGCAAACAGGATATAGTCAGTAAACGAGTACTAGCGTAAGGGGAGCACTTAGGCACCTCGCGCCTCTTCGATCTCGCAGGGGGAATACGCGCAGGGGGAAAAAAAAAAAAAAAGACAATGGGACTAACGCCTGGGAGAGGGGGAAGTCGAGCAACGTCATGCTAATTACGCCCTGATCATGGGAACACGACCCAAGCGAAGAGTCTTGATAGGCGTCCGGCTTCTGCAGGGGAAAAAAAGGAGCAAGGGATTCCGGACTTGTAAGCGGAAGGGCAAAAAAGGATCTATCAAATCCACCTCGACTGCCGACGGGAAACGCCAACTCGGCTCGAATGGGACAGGAAGGGGGCTGTAACATCATGACCCAAGAAAAACACGGACCTTTCCAGGAAGAGTATCCCGGGCTGCTTGTTGCGCAAAGCAGCAGGAAAAGGCTGACGCGGCCACAGGGAAAAGCCGGGAGAAGGTCTGAATGAAAAGGTGAACGCCGAGCCCTGAAGATCCGGCGCCAAGTCAAGGTGATGGACCGATGCCAGTGAATGCCGAGGACGGGTTGCCGCAGATTGCTCCAAAGATGATCGGAGGAGAGCAACGCAGAAAAAGAAACCCGAGAAGAAAACACCGGGCAGAGGCGGCATGTTCCAGAGGCAGAGCCGCAGAACGAAGAGGTAAAGGGGGTTTAGGGTCATGGGTCAATGCACATTGACCAAGGGAAAGTGTCCGTTTGGGATCTCACGACGCGGATGGACTTGCGGTACAGAGAGACAAGGAACAAACTGGGTCGAGGGGAATGAAGTTTACAGATCATCGCGATGAAGAATAAAAAAAAACGACCGCTCTCCTTCATGAAACTCCGTAAAGAGAGGATTCAAGCTGCACTGGAGAGAGAAGGATCCTCAGGACAGGAAGCAGGATCTATCGAGTTCGTTAGAGAGAAACAATAAGAAATTCTCCTTACTGTAGAAGAGTTTCGCAGAAAAGAGGAAAGCAGTGCAAGAAAGCATGCAGAAGGAAAGACGTCAGAAGTCGAAACCAGGCCTGGATCGGAAGTTCAACTTTTATTGAGGCAGCAAGCCGGATGAAAAGAGCGTATAAAACTGAGAGGATGACGCCTAAGTATGCGTGTTGATGAAGGTGAGAGGGAATGGCCGGCACTTAACATAAAAAAGCTTTCGTGTCATTGAGCACGATCCACCTTGAGGAATAGAGACGCACATAAGATCTACCGTCGGGGCAGTTGTATTTAGTGAGAGGAAAAAAGTAGGGGGTACCTGGCGAAGGCAAATGTGAACCGAAGGCCTGGGGTGAGTTCACAAAAGACGAATGAGAACGAAATGCAAAGGGCTCCTGGGAGAAGATCTAGCAAAAAAGGCTTGAGTGAGGACCCTCTCGAGAGAAACGTGCTGGGCCTGGGGAGGACAAGAAACAGCAAGCAATCGTAATTATTCCTCTTCAAGGGGGTCGATATATAGAGAAAGAGGACCCGATTGGGGAGAGAGTAGAATACGGGATTGAGGAAGACAGTGGGCTTTATGGTAGAGCCACATAGGGCCAAATCCGGTGAAAACGTATAAGGCGCATTAGTAACCTACCCAAGTTGAGGAAGAGTGACTATAGAAAAGTCTTTCATAAGTCCGGGATCACGAAGACTCAATAGGAGGAGGGAGGGGCACAGAAAAAGAATGAATATGTTTAGACAGAATGAAGGAAAGCCAAACAAAAAGGGCCAGGAGCGGATAAGGAAAAGGAGGAAAGCCATAACAAAAAACGCACTAATAAGGAGGTACGCATGTTAAGGGGGAAGGAAAAAGAGCAAGAGCCTAGGATAAAAAGGGGATCAATGCCCAGAGCGTAAAAAAAGAAGAGTGGCTGGAGAGTCTTGTGATTCGAAAGAAAAGGGTCTTCAGAGAAAGTTCAAAATACTCTCAAGAAGAGGTGGGAAGGAGTCAGAGATCATCAGGCAGGGGGAGAAAAAGATATTGCGGTCCTGGAGTTGATGAGGGAATTTCGTCAGGAGGGAGGAAGCGGTAAAGAGAGGGCGGGGGTTTCTACAAGAAGGGTGCGATCAAAGGAACACGCCGAAGTGGAGGGGAGATTTTGGCCCTATTCAAAAGGTGATAGACGAGTTGAGGGAGAGTTGCCACAAAGTCAGGACGAGACCTTCGAAGGAGTTGGCGCCAGGATGGGCATTTTAGAGAGACGTCCCATAACCGATACGGGATAGATGATCCGAGCGAAGGACGTTTCTCCAAAACAACCAGAGCACGGAAAAAAGAAAAGCAGGAAATTAGGACTCACATGAGCTCAGAGATCCTGAAATTTCTAGTATGAGACGAAAAAAGACTCCCGTCGGCCTTTCACGGAATTATAAGAGAGGAAAAAAGGATAGAGAGATCTCACCAGGAAATGAGAAGAAGTAGTGGCGATGTCTTTTACCGATCTTGATCTGCTACAGAAGGACGAGAGGACCTAGACATATATAGAAACACCAACAACGAGTTATTGAAGAGATAGATTCATCAGGGGAGAGAGAAATGATCAGTTGCCTAAAGATAGAGAAAAGGGCTCAGAGGTAAAATAAATCGTTATTCATACGGGGGACGGAAGGATCTAACGTTTGAAGGAGGTGTGTAGAAAAATTCTCTTAGAAAGGAGAGGGAGGAGGTTCTTACTTATGTGAAATAGAAAAAGGGGCGGAGGTGGGGTCTGCGCTCCGGAGGCTTGGGGTTTTAACGTGAACATGGGACGGATTGTAAAAAAGACCGGAGGAGGGGATGGATCATTCGGGGATCACTAAAACAAGGGAAGCCTTGGCTCAAATGAAGAGGGAAGGCCGCTGAAAGGGGTTGTGAGGGAGGCATCGTCGAATCGAGGCGTCACGTAGAATAGGGAGGACCTTGAAAGAAGCTCGGGGTCCGGGGAGAAAGTGTAAGTTCATAGAAAAGAAAAAAAATGATAGTTCGCAAATGCTCGGGGGGAGCGACTAATAAACATTAATAGGAGGAAAAGGAAAACTAATAGGCGCTTGGTCTAGACGACTAATCGAGACGGAATTACTAATTGGATAAAGAGGAGATAACCTGGCAGATGGCACAAATCAGTCTGCCCAAAAAGCAAAGAAAACGCCGTTGTTTCCACGGCAAAGGGGGGGGAAGAATCCTTTTTGAAAGATCTCATTCGGAGTGGCGGCCTGTTCCATTGCGAGGGGGAAAAAAATGGACTCTAGGAGAAGCGTGGGGGATTTGAGGTTCGAAGGAAATCCGACCAGGTCGATCTTGGGTTCGTGGCATAAAATGGATTTTCATTAAATCGTAATATGGGCGCGACAAACTCATAGAGAGGCGGATCTCCTATGAAAGAAACGAAGTTTTCGAATGTAGAAAGGAAAGTACCTCCCGGCGCGGGGGGATTTACTGCGCTTGAGACGGGGGGGGACCGGTAAAAACCGGATTGAAAGTATTAAGGAGAAAGCTTTAGCCGACAACTTCTAAAGAGGGCAAAAGGGCGTTCGGCGCATCTCGGAAACTGGCAGACGAAAGCATGTACCTCGTCCTGGGAGGGCGGCGGAGCAATGAAGAAGGAAAATTTGCTCGCGTTCAGAACCGTCGCCCATCTGGCATCGGGGAGGAAACACTCGCTGCAATTGGGGATAAGAGGTAGAGAAGTTCGTGGGAAATCTGCTAGAAGAAAGAAAATCCAAGTCAGGAGGGGAACACTTCCATGAAGGGATTGCGAGAAAGTTGATGAGAGCCCCAATTGGATAGGGGGAGGAAAGAAAAGAGAAGTTTCAGAGGGAGACAGCTACAACATCCACAGGACCTTCTCAAAAGATCTAAGCGGGAGGCGCCCGAGACCAGTCTTTGAGCTATATTTATCCTTCGATATCCGTTAATTCCTTAAGATTCCTTCTACAGGTAAGAGATGTCTATACTACTTATGAAAGGAGTCGGACGGTCTAAAAATCTAAAACCAGGGTACAGGGCGGCCGGACTATCCTGGGGTAGGAGGTAATATTGGTCGAAAAGGGGGAAAGGGGCAAGATTCTAATGTCTCTTCCGGAGAAGGGGTATAAATGTCCCAAAAAGGGAAAGAATTCCTAAATTAGAAGGAAAGGAGGTCAAAGGGTCACCTCGGTCGGGGGGGCGGGTCAGTCTGGAAGGATTATAACATGGCGAATTTCTCAGAAAGGGGGGAGGTGGGAGGGGAGAGGGAAACGAAGAATGAAGCAGAGGGTGAAGCAGAAAGAACCGGGAAACAAGGTCACGTGTGTTTGTTCAAGGTACAGGGCCAGACATCTTGACGCTTCTTGAGGTTTCAGGAGAGGAGAGGAAAAATTACGGGCCGCGAATGGTGTCCGGCTCGGGAGGGGAAATGGGCGGTGAGTAGTCGTCTGGGACCGGGTCGCATCACGGAGAAAAGAACATCAGAAGAAAGGAGTGGTTACCGGCATCCTCGTCATCCAATAACGTGGAGGAAGGCGGCGATAAGGCCTGAGCGAGGCGATGGAAGTAGGGAAGAACTGAGAAAACGGGGCACGAGGAAATCTGGGAAAAGGAGGAGGAGGAAACACATATCAGGCTCTAGATCTGTGAACGGGCTGGTGGGGACAGGTTCAAGCCGAAACCCCTTGCAACGATTTATTTAGTAGAAGATGGAAGAGAGACGTTGATTAAAAGCGCGAGGAAGGGAAGGAGCCGTAGTCTAGTCCTGCAACACCACACAAAAACTAAGCAGGAGAAAGAAGCATACGGCGAGATGGGGCGGTCCGAAAAGTATCAGCGGTCATATGGTGAATCAATCGCTCGACCAGGATAAGAAAAAAAAGAAGGGGGTTTTGCGGCATACTGGTATCGGAAAAGTCTGCAGAAGAAGGAGAGGATTAAGGATGAATTTCTCTATCTAGTAGAGAAAGCAGGTATGAAATGATATCCTACATAGAGGTGATCTCCCGCTTGGAGCCTCGAGACGGGCGGAGTATGTCGCAAAAGAATGAAGGCCTTTTAGCAAGTGTTTCAGGCAAAACAGAACCGGGTGTTTGGAGATACGGAATGAAAGGAGGGAGGGAGAATTAAGACAAATGGCAGAAGGGGATGTGTACACCGCTGCTGCACCGACCCATTCAGCTTACTCACACTTTTGATGGGACGCCCCATTCGCAATCGCCCTAGAATAAACAGGACGGCACGTCGAGAAAGGAAGGGAGAAGACTCAAAAAAGACTTCTTTTTGCACTCAAAAACGGACACAGGGGGGATACCATTGAAGACGAAAGGGGAAACGGGGGGAGCGCAGAGTCGCGTTTGAGGGAACTCGGTCCAAAAAGGGGGGAAAGCTGCTGGGAGATGCCAAGCAGGTGCAACCTATAGGCCATAAGACGAGAGGCCAGCAATAGGTAGGGAGGAGGAGTTGTCTAGCGGACTGCAGAAGAGGTCAGAAAAAACGCTTGTTGTCTGTTTCCAAAAGATCAAAATTGGGGATGAGAAAAAAATCAAAGGGGCGGCGCAAGTGCAAATTTGGTGAGTTCGCAAACGCATCCGATAAACATTTGGGCCATCGAGATAAAAAAAAAACAACGTATGAGAGGAAAAGAAGAAGGGGGCCAACTATCACGGTACGCAGCGCGGTCGGGGGAACAAAAGGAATAAAAGCGAGGCATTCATTCCCGCAGAAAGGAGATCACTTTACATAAAAAGCAGGTCTTCGGGCTGAAGGAGGGAGAGGAGAAGAAAGAGGAATCAGACCGTACTACATTAACTCAAAGAATGCCGATAACGGGGAACGCAGGTGGCACGTCCTGTTCGGCAAAGACGAAAGTAGTTTGCCAAGGGAGTTACCTAAGAACTGAGAGATAAATCTCCGAGAGGAGCCACTCCGAAGGGTCCGAAAAGTGGGGGGGGGGGGGGCAGTCAACGTTGGAGTGGAAAAACGCATGACTGAAGCAAGGCACTGTTCTTCATGTCATGCCGAGAGGAAATTGCTTCGCAAAAATAGATCTGGAAAGAGAAGGCATCGCCTTGCACGCAATTGCGCGGCTTGTGAAAAGAAAGGCAAATTGTGGTGGCAGCAGGAGTCATGACCGTCATGCTAAGGGGAAATTGGGGCTTTTCGGAGAAAAAACCGCAGAAATACTTGAGGTGAAGGGAAAAAAACTTGAATCAGACCTCAGGAGGCGAATACTCAGGAACCTCGCCTACTGAGAGAAGCCCAAGCAAAACACTAGGTTAATCTCAATTAAAGACGAGTGTAAAAGTCGATAGAGAATTCATTAAGGGGAGACGAGGAGGAAGAGTTCAAGCAACAAAACATGGGGAAACAAACACCGTGTCGCCGTTCTTGTGGTCCTCGCCGGAGCGTTTGAGGGAGGAAAAACTGAACTGAGAGGGCGGAAAAACAGCTATAGAATCTTCGGGGAGTCAAACGGAATACCTTATACCTGCAAGGCAAAGAGTCAGCAAGCTCGAAATGGTCAAGAACGACAGGAATGAGGGAGGAGGGGATTGGTCTAGGGAGGAAAATCTGACCGAGGTAGTCGGCTAAGACCTTGTGGCTCTGCTTGGTGTCGCAAGAGGTGAGTCAAAAAATGGTCTAAGCGGCCCAGAAAAGAGGGAGGAGGTAGTTAAGGGAAACTCCAGAAAGGGGAACTCGCACTGCACTCGTCACAATCGACGCTCCAAAAGAACGTCCCGTGAGTTGGAATGCATTCCACCCCAGGATCGTAAGGCTCGGAGAGGGAGGGGGAAAAAAAAAAAGGGTCGGCCGCGACCGTCCTAAATGCTCCAGAAAAAGCAGAACAAACTTCAGACGCGGCGGGAATTACCTATTAAACGAAAAGTCCCGCTGGTCAATGGGGAGGGGGGGACCTTTGGGGGGGAATGACCGGGGGGAAAAAACCAGTGAAGGGGTACCTCGTTGGCGTCACGACGAGGGACTGGTGACGGGCCAGTCAACCTTCTAACAATGGGGCGGAGCAAGGGGGGAGGGGGTAATAGCAAAAATCCTTCAAAGCGAAGCTGCCCGATACGACAGAAGAAGGTGGGGGGCTTCAACGGGACTAAGAGTCTAATGAAAGAGGGAAGGTGACATATAGCAAGGAGCGCCTCTCCGCAAGAAGGGCTCTTCAGAGGAGGGGTCGGTCACGCGAAACATCTGAGGAATCCGAAACAAACGGCTCTCACGCCGGGCCTTGTGTTCGAGGGAAGAGGGATGAAGGCAGCAAGAGACGCCGACGACGGGGTCACAGAAGCGGAGGAATCAGAAAGCTAAGAGTCCAGTCCTACGGTTATTAGAGCTCAATTCAAAGGGGGGGGGGGA
>Ga0179593_1463744_pt1 | contig 18533 bp, 25 predicted proteins | sample CZODoug2_1_08_16_FD_185931 | JGI IMG/M metagenome (GOLD analysis project Ga0179593, IMG submission 185931) | Vadose zone soil fungal communities from Angelo Coast Range Reserve, California, USA - CZODoug2_1_08_16fungal (PacBio error correction) | ecosystem: Environmental > Terrestrial > Soil >...
GGGAGAGATCAGGCAAAAAAAAGGGTAATTGGACAGAGAGGATATTCTCCAAAAACTTGTTCAGGGACAAAAGCGGACTAGAACGGCCACAAAAAAACAATGAAGGGAGGGGAGGGGGATCTGAGTCTTCAAGGGGGAGGAGGAGGGGGGGTCGGAACAAAGCCCTCGACCCCGCTGGAAAGAAGGGAAAAAAGGAGGGTTGGGACATGTACCGGAACATCCCATTACTGAGTTTTATAAATAAGTATTTAAAAAAAAAAAACGGTCACGGGGGAAGAGGACGGGACGGTGGTACCTAAGCACCGGTTGGAGAAGGGTTCGTGGGGCCATCGGATAAGAAAAAAATAGAATCAAGGTTGAAATCGCAACCAGAGAAGAGAGAAAATTGGGGCCGAAATAGAACTCCTCCTGCAATGAAAAATACCCTCACCCCCATCAGAAATGGTGACAACGGGGATTCATTTGCATAAAGACTGAGAAGAAGGGGGTGGTGAAGTCCAGATTGGCAAGCAGAAAGAGCCATTCTAGGACGAGTTTTCGTACATCAGGATTGCTGGGGAGGGAGACAAGACAATTGAATATGGATAACAAAAATAAGGGAATGAGGAGGGGGGATGTTGTCATGCATACAATGAAAGAAGCCAACTCAGGGACTCCTGGGGTGGAAAAAAATGTCAAAAAGAAAAACCACCGGGACCTCTAATTATGAAGGGAAGATGGGGCAAAGGGTCAAAAAGCTTTTAAATCTTCTGGCACAGAGAGGGAATGGGGGCGCATCCGGGTTGCAACACTTAGAAAGAAAGCGCCCCAAAAGTTCTCTGAGCATTCGGCCCAAGCTGGAAAAAGAAAGCCGTACTCTATGCAGAAGCACTGTGGAGGGAGGAGAATTCCACGCCTTGGGGGGAAGGGGAAAGCCGAGAGACATTCTTCCCCGCGCTTGAAAAAAAACCGGCGGGAAAAACGGAAGGATGGTTGTTCTGGGCCTGTCGACTAATATTTTTAATCGATGAGAGGCCCACATTTTCACGGAAATGGCTAACCCGGAGAGGGTGGAAAGGAGTGGGGAGGGGCAAGTACTGAGAATCTTGAACAAGAAAAGAAATATCAGGTACTTTATGTCTCGGAAATTCGAAATTTTTGGGAAGTATTAAACTTGAGGGACTGAAAAGGGATTAAAAAAAAAGGGACTATGTCTAATATGGAAATGAGGGGGTGGGACACCGATAGGGGCTATTTTGAAGCGATGAACCTAAACCGGCGGAAATAATAAAGTAGGGGGACGAACGATCTGTGAAGTGTAGGTAGGGCATCGAGGCCTTAGCATTTCGGGGGATGATACTAAGTCACCAAAAGTGGGGGATTGCTATTGATTTGGGGAAAGAAAAATAGACGTAAGATTTCGCTGACAGACTATACTGAGCGCTAGGGGGGAGGGTTGCGGGAAAAAAGCGAAAAGCTTTCCCGTGGACTGGGTTGGGCGGGACTGGTGGAATAGTTGAAGGGTATGGCTGGAGAGTAATCTTCAGGGGAAAGGTACGGGGGGACTGTAATCGCGGTTGGTAAAAGTGGACGCGGGAGGCTGAAACAAATGCGGGCGCAAGTGTTGTGGACACTTGCGTTCTTGAGAAGAGGAGGCGTATTTTTTGGTTTCTTTGGGGTGGCGCGATACTAACAAAAGGGTGGGTACGACAGGAAGTGCGCCAAACAGACAGGAATGGTAGGGGGTTGGGGAGAAGAAATACCGAAGGAAGGGGGTTTGTTTCGGAAGGGGGAGGAGAGGAAGAGTGACTAATGAGTCGGAAGCGGGAGAGGGTTTGACCGAACAACGGTCTGAAGGACGAAGGGAACCAAACCGTAAGGAAGATGAACCGCAGTTTACTTTGAAGCAAATCACAGACCGCCGGTCTTCGAAAAAAAAGGGACGTGTTAGATATTCTTCGAGCTGAGGTAGGGGAGGAGATGACTGGAGAAAGGAGGGGGAGGGAGGGAGCTCTGGAGGGCCGTTGGTGGGCGAAGCCCATGCGGTAATACCGCAAGGGGTCGGGGATTTAGCTCGGGATTGCTGAGATAGGGAGGCAAGGCTTTACTTCGAGAGGAAGCGAAAGGGCGGATTAGAGCGAGGAAGGCTGAGGAGGTCGATTGTGGTTGTCTTATTAATGGAAGAGCGCAGAGTTTTGTGAGGAAAAGAAAACTGGAAGTGAACATCGGGGAGGCGGGTTGCGGAGGGGTGGATTGCTCAGAAGTGGCGAGGGGGGAAAGCCAAATGAGCGGGGTTGCCGGTGGGGGGGGGAAAGAGGGGGACGGGAGATTAAGGTCGTGAAAATGGGAGTTTCCGGGGAAGGGCGAGGAAAAGGGTAAAACCTAAGAAGGTGCTCGCTGCATTGAAGGGGGGGAAAGGAGATGGTGACTTGAGGAGGGAAGTGAAGAGGATTGCGGCGAGGGGTCGCCCTTACAGAATTACTAAAAAAAGGAGGAGGAAAAAGTCTTCTAATGGAAAAAAGACGCCAAAAAAAAAAGCGACAAGAGGGGAGACCCATCACGGAACCAAAATTAAACGTAACTCCTCTCACCGAGAGAGACAAGCACCCTCTAGCCCTGAAAACAGAAACTACTCCCTCTGACGTAAAAGACGTCCGACTAAATCAAAGAAAAAAAAAAGAAGAATTGAAAAGAGGGTTGCCTGAACAATAAGGGGAAAAATCACACACCGCGATGGGGGGGGAACCGATGGGATAACCGCGAGGTAAGCCCTGGAGATAACTACAAAACTCTGAGACGGAAGCTAACTACGAAAAACCCGAAACGACGCTCTCCCCTCTAAGAGAGGCATCCCTAATGAAACAGCCTTAGTAAATCAAAAAAAAGCATGAACAAAACCCGCAAAAAAAGTAAAATTGAGGGACGGCTGGGATTGCAGTCTACCTCCTTGGAATGTAGAAAAAAGGACGAAAGACTACCAGATACATGGAATTTATAAGATGATTAAAAAGAAAGAAAAAAAGAAGAAAAGCTGCGAATCGAATCTTCCTGAAAAGGGATGTGCAAGAGAAGACGGAGAGGCCATACTTCTGCTCAAGATCACGGAGGAAAAAGAAACCGACTCTCCCGGAACCAGCCAGCTAAAGCTACTGAAGAGCGTACCTAAGAGGCAGAGAGAAACGCGAAAAAAAAGAGACAGGAGAATGTCCAACCCTCTCAGTACATCTCTTTAAATAAGAAACTTCTGCGCATATCCAGGAGTCGCGGAAAAAAAAAAGGGAAGCAGGGAGTTCGTAAATTTCTCACAAAATGAAAAAAATATTCGAGAAGGGGAAGAAAAAAGAACAGCACGTGAAAAAAAAAAAAAAGGCGCAAGACGTTCCGACCGCAGCGGAATCTTGACACACATAGAGGAAAAAGAAACCAAGGTCAGAGGAAAGACTACGCCAAGTCACAATTCAAGAAAGCTGGCAAAAGAAAGAGTCTGTACTCACGGTCTCTAGACGGCTAAAGAAGTGAAAACCGCCAATAGAAAAAAAAAAGGGGGGTAATGGGGGTCAGCGAAAGGGGTCCGATCGGGGGGGAAAAAGGTTGGTTACAAATCATAGAAATTGGTGGTCGACTGAGGTCAACTAAAGAGAAGTCATCGACGAGAGTCAAAATACTCCGCAATCTCTCGGAACTAAGTATGGTCCCGCTCACAGCTGTTAGGTACAGGAAAACGCGCAAAAGGAAAAGAACGGTTTAAACCCCGAAGGAAAGCCTACAGCGAGTTAATGTTGGGTCTCATAGAAAAAGGCAAAAAAAAAAGCAGAAAGCGAAAAAGAGGAGAGCAAAAAAAATCCGTCAGCTAAAGGAAGAGCACAAGCCAATGCATAATTGTAGGGGAACGAGACATAAATTAAGTGAAAAAAGAGCAGAAATCTTTGTATAAGTCCTGCCAAAAGGAAATCTTTGGAATAGAGCGGTGCAAATCGAGGCGCCCTGGAAGCACCAATATTCAAAAAAAGAATGTGAAGGGGGGATGTTGGTTTTGGGTTCCTCCGGGAAAGCGGAGACAATTGTTTCAGAGACGGGCAATCAAAACATCGGCGGTTCCTGGAAAGCAAAACTTTAGGCTGCATATAAGGACGCTTAGTGCATTACTATGGGAGCATAGAGACCGAGAGAGGTGGGATTCGCGTGGGCAACAACGAGATGCCCGAGGAAAAGTAACTGGTCAAGATAGAAAGTAAAAAAATGTGGGGACCGATCTCGCTAATTCCGTGAACAGGGGAGGGTGTGGGGAAAGAAAGGGGGTCCGGTTAAAAGGAAAAAATTAGAGATTTGGAGTAATGATCATTTAAAACCTCAGAGATTTAAGAAGTATCTCTTTGGGGTTAGGGAAGAAGGGTAAGGCAAGAGAATACGTAGGAAGTGTCCTGTGGACAACAAAGTTACGGGAGAAGATTCACGCTCCGATGAGGCGTAAAGACGAAAACCACGACTAAGCACTTTATCAAAAGGAGAAAGAAAAAACAGTGAGTAGAGGTATTTTAAACTCGAAGGGAGTTCAGAGGAGGGAAATTTTCTCCGCATTCGGGGGTTGCGCTGACCGGGGAAAATTATTATTGTCGACCGATAGGGAGAGAAAGAGTCGCACAAAAAGACGAAAAATTTCATTCCTGGGGGGAGGCAAATCGAAGAATGCAAGTGCCGGGGGTTGGGGAAGGACACGCTAGAGAAGAACCCTACGCCATGGGAATGCGTAAGGAAAGGGGGACAATTTCCCCAAGAAGTGGAAAAGGGGAAAGGACGACTTGGGAGGGGGGGTACTTATCAAAAGAAAAATGGAAGGAGAGGATCTCGCGCAAAAAAGTTCATGAGAGGGTCTCTCTCCCGTCCTTCGGTGTAAAAAAAGGGTGAGAAGAAATAAAAGAGGGGGACAAGGCAAGGGAACTTAACGACCATATCGATCACAACAAAGGAGGGAAAGAAGAGAGTTACCTCTTCACAGTGGGGCCTGGGGGCCAATCTTCGATGCGCCATAAAGGGGAGAACAGCAGGCAAAAGATAGAGATACAGGGGGAAAAGAATAGAAAGTTGGACTTACGGGATCTAGAAGGTACAACCAGTTGGGGGAAAGGAATTGGGGGAGACAATCCTAAGCAAGGGAGAAAAACCGAATTGTCAACACTCCGGGGGCTGAAGGGGAGACGGGAGTCAGACCAGGGGGGGTATTTAGGCCGTCGCGTAGGCCACCCAGACTTGACACTGGAAAGGCGGGGAAGAATTGTATATCGACAGGGAACAGGAGTTTGGGCGATTGTGCAGTGGGGACCATCTTTAGACGAGAGAGAAACAATCAGGGATTCAACAGGGAAGAGAGAAGGGGGAGTCTTATACCCAGGGAGAAAAAGGACGAGCACCCCTCAAAAGGGGGTCCGGGGATGAAGGGTCACATAAAGACTGATAGATGTTGGGAGGCGAGTAATCATACGATCGGAAGAAGTAAGAGAACGTAGGGGTGGTGCTTAGAATGAAGAGGTGCTTGGCACTGACTGACAAGAAAAAACGTTGACAAGAAGGTAAAAAAAGCGAAGAGGAAATCTTCGGGGGGAAAGATAGCACGAACAGAGGAAAAGGGGTGGGGGCCTTGTCGCCAACTTTAAAAAAAACAGAGATGTTCCATTCTAGCGATGCAAGCCCAAAAGAGTGGGGCCCTGAGAAGGAAAGATTGCAACCAGAGATTGCTGGGAACAGTGGGAGAATATCCAATCCGACTGTTGACGCTCGAAAAACAGAAAAGCTTCTCGATGAAAGAGAAAAACATGTCAAAACCAGGTCGGAAGAAAAGACTACTCGAAGATGCAAACTCAGTTGTGGAGATATAATTCAAAAAACTAGGGTTGGGAGGTCACGTAATCGCGCAAGGGAAAAAGGAAAGAGGCGGATAAACCGAAACTAGAAGGAAACGGCCAGTCATCGTTTTTGAGGAGGTGAGCACTGGTGTGATCGTCTATTGAACGATTGGGGAAGGGAGGGGAAGACCAGATTTGATGCGAGTTGGGTGCCCAGTAATCTTCGCAGTGACACCCAAACATAGCGGACTTGAGGGGGCCAGAATGCACGGGCCTCCTAGTTTGGTGTTAGAAGGGGAAGGGGCGGGGCAGGGGACTGCGTAATGGGGGATTGATAGCTCAAATAGTCACCTAGATAGGGAAAGAGTTCCGGGGAGGGGTGGAAAAAGAAGAATGGGATGGGTGTAATCTAATGAGGTGCAAAAGCATAGCTGGAAGTAGAGTAATACGAGAAGAGGGGAAAGATTGTTCACTGACTCTATGTGAAACTTTAATCATTGGGTCGGGGTATGAGAGAAACACAAGAGTTAAGAAAAAAAGAGAGAAGGAGTGGGTCAATAAAAAAAAAATGCGGGAAAAAGAATCGGAATTTAGATGAAAATTAAGGCTAAACATCCTTAAGGAAGCTTCTGTCACGGGTACTGAACGAACAAGAACCTATTGGGCCTGTTTGGGAGGAGGTTGAAGGGTCATGGGGAACGGCGGGGCTTCGGTAGGAGGATGTCCCTATAAATGGTGATTAAGGAGGAGATGGACTGATTGGCACGCGGCCGGCGAAATTGGCAAGTGTTGTTTTTTCAATGCGGTGGAGGTATGCCATCGGAGGAGGGAGTGTTTGGGCCAGGGGGGGTCTAGAATGAAAAACACAATCCTTAGGAGTGGAAGACGAAAGGATAGGAAAACACGAGGTATCAAAGCAGTAAGTTGCGAAGGGAAGGAGGGGGATCTGGGTTGTTTACGACTGAATGGAGGAAGGAAGACGTCCTAGTACAATGTTCGGTACCGGGAAGGAGGGGGGGGGTCGGGTGCAGGCGTAGCGGGGGGAAAGGGAGAAGCGTACGTGCTTTTCCGATGAAGGATGAATTGGAGTGGATACAGAAGAAACCTAGGGATTCAGGGGGAAGAGAATTGCGGGAGATGGCTTCACTTTTGAGTTCTGTGGCTTAGGTTGACTTACTGTTAGAATTCAAGGGAACGGGCGGGGAGAGAGTGAGCCTTTTGAGAGCAACCATGCTTGAGAATACAAGAAAAAGGTCTTCGTCCTGGGGATGCGGTGGGGAGTTGCAAGGCGACTAGGGTCTTGGAGACAGCTTATGAGGAGAACTGCTTCAAGGGCGGAATAAAGAGGAAGGAACTTGTAAAACGGAGGGGAGGGGGGGGCGGAAGTTCCCTCAGGGCGCATGTTTTTGTAGTAATGCCAAGGACTTGCAATCGCGGGTATAACATAGGGAGTACTGCGGGGGGGGCAGAGGAACTAACTTTCGGGTGAAGAAAGAGAAAACCTGATCTGTGTGAGTTGGGGGGATTAGGTCGGAAAACATAAGGGGACGGCGGCAAGTATTCGGTGGAAGGTTAGAATTGTTCTCCGCTAAGGTTTATTGCGGCAAGGGGTCAAAAGAATTTTTGATAGAAATTTGGTGAACGTCACGCGGCATTTGCCTCAACCAAAGGGCGCAGAAGGGGTTCGCAAAGAGCATCTCTATCCACACTTTAGAGGAGAGAGAGGGAATAAAAAATCGGCCAGAGAGGGGAATGGAAAAAAACTGGGAAATCGAAAAGTCAAAAAAGCTAAGGTACACAAGGGGATTTCCAACATCCGGAGAAACCTAGGAAGGAAAATACAAGCTCCCTTCCACCCCAACTCCGGAAAAAAAATTCAATCTACCCTCCTACTTAATCCAGAACAAACACTCAGGGAATCTTGTTGAATTCACCAAGAAGCCAGTTCTGCAACGCACTACGCAAACGAAACCGTATTGTAAGAACGCGAGGAAATCCCTTTCAAAGTAGACAAAAAAGACAACAGAAAGATCGAGACTAAAACCGGCCCGACGCAGAAAAAGTTCCCGAATCTATATTTCCCCCTGCCGACGGAGAGCGAAGTAAATCAGAAAAAGAGCGCAGCAACAACCCCTCGAGAAAGAACTCCATCTTCGTTGGGGAGGGGGGGGAGGCGAGAACTCATTTGCCAGGATACTGAAAAAATCGAAGCAACGCAAAAGCACCTCCGCTAGTGGAAGGGATCCGCAAATTAAGAAAGGGAGAAAGAACAAGCAGGGATCTAATGTGCTTCCCCTTAGCAAACCGGCGGGAGGGGAAGGAGGAAAAAGTCCCATTCCCAAGAGAAAGGAAGAGGGGGAAAAAGGTAAAAAATGGCGCTCCCTATCATCGCTCAGGGAAAGGCTCAACGGCAAAAACCATACCGCTGGAACCGAGGAGGCCGGGCTTCTAATCCGGAGTCAACGAAAAAAAAGGAAAATAAAACCAAAGAGAAGGCGGATCTTCAAAAAAAGAAACCAGCTGAAGAAAAGAGCTGCGATACTCCTTAGAAATAGAATTAGGGCTCTTACAAGCCTCGACGTGAGGGGAGGTGGAGGGGGGTGAGACGCGCAAAACAAAAGGCAAAAACTCCTTTTAGGACTACAAATGGATCAAGATCTTTTTGAAAAAATGCAGGAAAAGTTAAGAGCGGAAAAAAAGAAGGAATCCCAATCGCGACCTTCATCACGTAAGACTTACAAGAATACGAAAGAACAGCCCCTCCGCCCGAAAAAGGCCGCAACGAAGAAAAAACAGGGGAAGAGGAGATAGCCTCACAAAAGGAAGAATGACAATATTTACCTTATGGTTTCATCGGAGAAGATAATTCAGGCTAGTGGGAAAAAGAGGACGGAAAAAGGGGGGGGGTGCGTAAGGAGGACGCAAAGAGAAAAAAGGAGAATCCCTCGGGGGCAAATCCTCTTCAAATACTCTATTCAGATATTCATCCAGGCTAACGAAAAACTGGGGGAATTCTCCTTCAAAAGAAAATCATCCGGGTACACCCCTCAACGGAACGATTAGACTCACTGAATATTTGGCTAAGAAAAAAAGCCTCATCATCAGGAGTAAAAAATAGGGCTGGTCTCGAATTCAATCCACCAGGAAAAGGGGTTCTGGGTCTTTTAACGCGATAGCAAGGGGGGGGAAAACGAAATCTCAAGTCCCCGATACGGGGTTAAGTCAACGGAACTTGGAATCTAAGAGGGACAAAAAACTACAGGGAAAAGCAAAAGAAATTACGTCAGGGGGGCTGGCGGGCCAGTTTTGAGAAGGTAGGAGGAATTATGCTGATGAAACTGAAAACCAGCGGCGCGGATCTAAGACCAACAAACGTGCTGAAGAGCGATCAGGCCAAAAAACGATGAGCCATGAAAGAACCTATACTCACGGGTCAGCCTGTAGGTTCAAACACTAGATTCGACGAAAGAAGGACGTAGGGGAAAGAGAAACCGGCCCAAGGCCTGACGCCTAAATCAGGGAAGAGTCTGTTTGTTGAAGGGGGGGGGACGGAAAATACAAAAAAAAGTCGGTGGGGGGAAAGTGAATAGGCATGGCCCACAATCAAGAACAGCGAGGGAAATTACGGGGGGGTGTCTCACATTTTCATCCGGTTTTGCATTTGCCAGCGAGAAAAAAATAAAGACGGGGGGGGGGGGGGGGGGTGTGGGGGGGGTGTTTGTGTTTTTTGTTTTTGTGGGGGAAGGGGGCTCCCACAAGGGCTCACCTTAACACTCGCAGGGATGGACTGAGGTAAAGAGGGGGGGGCCTTAAAAAAAAACCCCTCTATCAATTTAGACACAAAACCAAATTACCCAGGTCTAGAAGAGGGGGGCAGAGCGGATGAGGGGAAAGAACGGGAATCACAAAAATTATGGCACGATACAGGGGGCTCATGCCCTGATTTAGACTCGCCGATCGCTAATAGTGGCCCCAATAATACTCCAAAAAAGCAGATCCGTTAGGCCGGGAAGCGAGAGCAAAGCCATTTTCAAGGAGTGGGAAGGGGGGAACCATACGAGGGGACATTCCGAAACCGCCGAAAAGGGGATCTTCCCGAAGCTGAAGAAGGGAATTACTCAGGCTCTTTAGGGTCAGAGAAAACTCTCAAATCTTTAAATGAGCTAGTCATGAGGTACCAAGGAAATTATTCTTGACAACCATCTAACTCAGGGAGGGAGTTGAAGAAACCAGGAGCTATAATAGATGGGCCAAAAAGGCCAAGTGAGAAAATTCTAGCTAGCAACAAAAAACGTTTTCGGTCCATAAAAGTGGGAGTCAGATTGAGGGGGAACAGAGAGAGGATACAAGACTACTTACCCCGTGAAGAAGAAGAAAGGGAGAACGGCACAGAAGTCAGGAAGTTTTTCTTCGGCTCTTCGGAAAGAGTCCTGTCCAGTTTGAGATTATTTGTAAGGAAAAGGGGGAAACTTCCCTCATGTAAACAAGGGAGGGGGGGCGGGAAAAGGGCTCTTTAATCACCCATTCGAGGGGGTGCCGACTCTGGGGGGGAAGGTCCAAATACCTGGAAACGTGCGAGAGCTAGAATGTGATCTTCCGAAAAGGGAGAGAATTTTTCTGGGTGGACTGGAACTTATAAAGGCGGAAAATAAATACTAAAAAGGTCCGGCGGAAAAAAAAGTAGGAGATAAATTGGTCGGTGCGGAAAGAGTGAAGAGAGACGATCACTCCCCTCTAGAAAAAAGGGGTGGGAGGGGCATTTGCATAAAGAGAGTGGGTGGAATTCGATTTAACAAAAACGAGACATGACGGACGTACAGGTGTTGGGGGGCGTTAAAGGGGGGATTTAAGAGCAAGCAAAGGGGCAAGGGAAAAAGAGGGAAAAATCGGGAAAAAGGAGAAGAGGAAATCGCTTATGTGGGCCCTGCCTCTAAGGGCAAGGAGGGGGGCCTTAAGTCAACCACCCGGGAAACAACCAGATGAGACCGGGAAGTCCAAGGCAAACAAAAAAGGGACAACGGGGGGGGCGACCAGATCGTGGAACTGGGGGGGGTAGGGCGTCAGAACTCGGGGGTTGCCCACGCCACTTCTCCCCTGGGAGGAAGAGAGGAGCAGTAGTCCCATCTCAACATGCGAAAAGACTCGAGATAACCGCACGTTGTGGAAGGGAATTCCGGAAAATTTTGTCATTGGTAAAGAACTAAACGCAGAAAAATTCTCCGCTGAGGGAGACACCACGGAACGACCGGAACCAGGGAAAAGAAGGTGTCTGATGTTTCTAGTCGTTGAATGGATGCGATGAAAAAAAAGGTTGCAGTTGGGTTTACGATAAACCAAGTGCGAAGGAGAGTGAAATGGGACGTAAGGATATGTCTTTAAAAAAAGAAAATAGAATGATGGGGGGGGGGGAAAGGGCTCAAATTCGAGAAAAGGGGGGTGAAAGGACTTCTCTGGACAGGCATGATAGAAAATGTCCTATGAGTAGAATATTTCCTGGAGGGGGTGTCCCGGATCATATTGGTAGATTGGAAAACGAGGAAGGAAATGAAAACTTCTTTTCTGTAATATTCTGAAAAAACGACGAATTCCTTTAGATTTTGGGAGGCGAGAGAAGGAGGTAGGGGGGCAAAGAAGACAAAGGTTTTGGGGATTGGGAATTGTTGTGATAAAATCAGGGGAACGATGAAGATTTCGCTGAAGACTGTAAAGATGAGGACCTCGGGACGGAAAAGGGTGCGGGGGGGGGAGATCGCAACCTAAAGGGGGGGGAGGGGCAAAATTAACGGTGAAAGATAGGGGAGTCGGAGGCGGGGGAGGCTTTTCTGAGAACGGGATGACGGATCGCGATTTGAACGGAAGGATGGGCCGCGGCGTCTAAAACGGAGGGTGGGTTTTTTCAAAGGGGAGTGGGTAGGGGAAAAAGGATTCAAAAAGTATTTTGGTTGGCCTGGTTGGCGGGGAGGAAGAATTTGACCGGGAAAAAAAGCATATGAGTGGACGCGAAGAATGGATAATCGCCAGAAGAAGTAGAGAAAGAGGGAGGGGGAAGAGGGGTTACATATCCTCCTAGCTGTGGTTTTTGGCGCGGAAAAGAAGACAAGATTAAGAAGCGGCCGAAGCTCAGGCTGGGAGGTTTCAAACGGGGGAGCTCGGTCTAGAATCGAACGGCGAGGTAAGAGTAAGCGATAATTCCTAAGTGGACTGGGATACCAGAAGCCCGCCGGCTGCAAGACGGAGGGAACGTGGAAAAAAAGGCGCGTTAGGTGGGTGCTTCGGGAAGGGAATTGCAGAAATTCAATGGAAAAGACAGTGTAGAAGGACTTTTGTTCTTTCAGGGGACTGTGAAAAGAAATACAAAGAGAGGTCTGGGGGGAACGGAATTAAGGGGGATGGTGCAGGCGAGGGGATGAGTCTGTACTGCGACGGCGATGAAGGATAAGTAGGCATATAGCTAGCGGGGAAGGAGAAACGTAGGGGGCTTTTTTTCGTAGAGATGCGCCAGAGGGGGTTAGGGGACTCAAAAAAACTGGTTACAAGTCTCGGTGAGAAAAAATCGGATGTGGGCGTCGTGTGGAGATGACTCTAGGGAGAGGGGAAAGGGGCATCTTATGGCTGGGTTTGTACGTAAGAACTGGCATATGCGGGAAAAGAATTTATTTGCGGTGGAAGAAAGGAGGGGGGTGCATCTTCCGAGGGAGGGTGCAATGTCGAACAGTGCGGGGGAAAGTCGAACGGCATTCGAGGCGTTCGGGAAAAAAGTGGAAGAAAAGCGCAGAGTGGGTTTCGTCAACTTCACCTCTTAGCCAACCACGGAGGATAAAAATGCCAAAAAAAGGTTGGAAAAAGATTCAAAAAGAATGCTGCAGGAAAGATGAAGGGAGTAACCCAGGGGAGGGGAAAAAAGAGGCCAACTCACCTGCCGCCGCGGAATGGAGAGCAACCCTCTCTAACCACAGAAACTCAAGGCAAAACTTCCGAATCAAGGAGAAAAACAAAAAAAAGCAATCCTTTCCGGAAATGTCCAAAAGACAAGTTCTGAGAATCGGGGGGGGGCAACAAAACGAAAAAAGAGAACGAGGGAGAACGAGAATGCAGCATTATATACCTCCAAAATCAAGAAAGCAGGAAAAGACTCGACTGAAGAGAAGGAAACAAACTAGAAAAAAGGGGATGCCTCCCTTGCATTCATCGCAGAAAGTAAGGAGCCAAAGCGCAGCACTCAAGAGCCAAACCCCAAGAAAAGAAGCACGAACTTCTGCTCTTATTTTGATACCGCAGCCTGCTCCGCAAAAAAGCAAAAGGGGGATCAAGTAAAGATTTAATTGAAAGACGCAGTCATTGACAACGACAGAAGCGCGAGAAAGGAACTAGATAAGAGGGCACTTAGAAAGGAGGGATCTTGATCCAGTAAAGTACACCGAGAGATCTGAGCACGGAAGCACTCCCTTCCCGCCTAGAAGAAAGGGGGGGGGGGACAAACTACCAAAAACAAAAAAGAAAGCGCAGGACGCTTCGTCAAAGCGTCAGATACCCAAGTTAAGACAACCAACTAGGGGTCTTAGCACCAAAAAACAGAGAGGGACGAACTTGCCCGATAATGACGGAACGAACAAACGCATACTGCTTGTCTAGTTTGAAATGGTCTGCGACAAAACGAAGGAGAAATTGGACATCAATAACAAAGTTGAAGAAATAAACAGCCTGGGGAGGAAGAACTTCAAAGAAAGCCATTGGTCCCAAGAGATCCTTCAGGCAAAGGATCAAGCGGGGAAGCCTACACCCTACAGAAGACCTCCTCCCTAGAAGCAAACTCAGACGCGGAGCTCTCTGGCTCAAAACCGGACCAAAGGCCAAAGTAGTAAACGGGCCGGAAAGGTTCCGAAATAAACTCCGGGGGGAGGGTGACCGCATGGTATGAACAAGAATAGCCCGAAAATGGGTCAGTACTTCTTAAGAAAAGAAATGCTAAAGGAAAGCAAAAACCTCCAGGAAAGAGAGGGGAAAACTATAAATCAAAAATTACAGGGGTGAAAAGTCCCAATAGGGAAATGATAAGGTGAAAACCTCCGAACTCTTGACTAGGGAAGATTGGAGCATATCCGCACGCAAAAGAAGGGGAAAGAAGCTCACACATCTGAGAGAACGCCATCCATCCATATAAAAAAAATTGCGGGTACTCTCATAGAGGAAGGGAACACTCGCAAGACCTGAGAAGGGGGTAGCGTTCCAGAAAAGGGAAAAAGCGTGTGGAGAGAGAGGGGGATGCAACTCTCTAGAACCGGAAGCCAAAAAATGGAGGAAGGGGAAGGCAAGTGGACGTTGGGACTAGAGGCGGGAGAAAGGGGGACGAAAAGAGAGGGGCGGAACAAACGGCGGCGGATCCTAAGCGCACAAGGTCTAGAGGGGATGGGTCTTCATGACGGGTAAGACGAGCTCATCCTGAACTAGGTGGGGGGGGGACGATTGGGTGACACTAGATTGAGGCCGAAAAAGAACTTAAAAGGGAAAGATCTCCTGGAAAATTGTGGACCTTGACTCAATCGCAAGGAGATCTCGGGGTGTTAAGCGTGGTGAAAAGGGAAATGACGGAACCCAGCGTCGAGTGGAGGTGAATTAGAAAAGGAAGTCAACCAAAAGACGAGGGTCAGAGGCGCTTTTTGAAACGAAGGTCAAGGGGGCTTTCTGCAGTTGAGCTCAGTAAAAAGAAGGGGCCTTTTACGTGAAACACAGGGGGGGATACCCCGTGCGAAAGCTCGTCTGCAAGTTTAAGAGAACTGGCACCCCGCAGGAGTTATGAAAAGGAAGAAGAAAGGACCAGTTCTGTGGGGGGGGGCCACTTCCTTCTTAGGGGCACATTTCCGAATAAACAACGTTGGGTCGAGCGCTACGAAAAGGTGGGGCGACTGAACGGAATTTAGTATTAGTCCGGAGAGAGAATCCGGGGCCCAGAAACATAGAAAAAAAAGCGGTCAAGACGGTTCCTATATGAAGGAGAGAAAATGAAGGTGGGAATTTTACTTAGGAAAGCCGGGGGGAACCAGACCCCCGTGGGGGGGGAGAGGACCAAAGCAGGTCCAGAACCAGCAGTGGCATGGACTACAGGGGAGAGGCTTTAAGTATCAAAATGGGGGGGGAAAGATAAGAAAGAGCACACAAAGGGAGAGGGTGGTGCCGAGAAACTCTCTCCGAATCCGGGGTAACAGTTGAGGGGCTACGAAAGACAGGGCAAAGAAATAAGATGGAGCCTATCCAGACTGAAAAAAAAAACGATGAAAGAGAGAGATGGGAAATAATCACTTTGCCCTGGGACAAAGCTATGAAACAACTAGACACCGGGGACGGGGAAGAAAAGAAGGAAGAATCCTCATTAACTGGGGGGATCACTATCTAAGGAGTCAGTCCATTTAGGAAGGATGGGGATACGGGACAAAGCCCAGGGAGGAAGAGGTCCCACTTATGGTGAACATTGCGTCGAGCAAAAGGACTTAGGAATTCAGGCTTGGTCAAATCAAGAAGTTCCACTTCAGGAACTCGATTGAGAACAGAAAGGAAAGTGCATTTCTCGGGTGGAGTCTTTATATATCGAAAATAATAGGAAAAAAATCTCAAAGGAAAAAGCGAGAGAAAGGGGGCTGATTTCCCATCGTGAAGCAATCGACCACCAAATCAAATAGACAGAAAGGGGGTTGCCTGTGATTCATGTGCAGGAAGAATAGAGGTTTTCAGTCGAGGTGAACAAGCATATAGGGTAGAAAGAACGTATTTTTGGGGACGTACAGGAGGAGGGGGGACGGGGGGGCGCAAGGGAAATCAAACGGCAAGTAAAGCAGAACAAAAAGCGAAAATATGGAAGAGAGGGGAGTTTGTGCGGACGAGATTCATCCAGCGACGATTTTTTGGCGGTCCGAGGACACAAGGGTCAACAAAACGGGCAGGGGAGGGGACCTGCCTGGAGATGCAGCAAGCCCAATCTTTTCCCTGATAGGGATTGAACAGAGAGGAAGGGGGGGGAAAGGTATTGGAAGCAAATCTGTGGTCAAAGGCCTTGGAGAACAAACGGCTGCATCGTTGGGAAGCATGTGCAACAGAGGACATGCCCGAAGGATAGGAGAAAAGGCCTCCGCGTTGGAGGAAATAACCAACGCTTTTTCAAAGGGGGCACGACGAGGGGAACAATAAGCGTGAGGAGAACAACATGAAAAATCCTACATATTTGGGGGGGAGAAGGGTGCGATCGTTTGAAATAATTCGATTCCAAACGATGCCGTGGAAAAAAAAGGGAACGATACCCCGTTGAGGATATGTGGAAAGGGAAGGGAAAAAGGGCAAAGTACAACGCAAGAAGGGTGGTATTTGAGTCTCGGATTCGAGAAGAAATTGGGGGGAAGAAGGATGCGCTATCGCTTTTTCATTGAGAGCGATATTAACTAGAGCGAAGAGGGAACAAAACGGGGGGGGTAAAAAAAAAGAAAAGATTGATTGGGGAATGACACGGGGGGGGGGGGGACTGACCCTGGGCCAGAAGCGGAAGCGGTGGATGGGAAGGCGAGCTTGCCTGAAGGAGTTGGGACCTGTCTAGGGGGAAGGAAAGGTAGGTGGGGAAACTTCTAACAAAAGGGGGTACGGATGGATTTTTGAAAAGAAGAAAATAAAAGGAGGGGAAAAGAAAGAGGAGAAAATGGCAGCTGAACACGGTACGACGATCGCGCTGCGGGGGGGATGTAGAAACATAGCCGCTTCCACCGGGGGCGTTGGTGCAGGGGAGAAGTTGCGGGATGCAGGGGTGAGAGGTGGTTTTGGCCTTAAATGGGAGGAAGGAATATTTTGAACTGGAGATTGAGAGGGGGCGGGCGAAAAAGGCTTAACATTTTGTTGCACTTCTGGTCTGGAGGGAAGAGTCAGAGAAAAGAGTTTTTGCTGGGGAGAGAAGAAAACCTAAATAGACAAGCAAATTACAAAGGGATAAAAAATATCGGCAAGAAGCCTGGGGGTCAAAGATTCCGCAAGGAAGTTGGGGTGGTTTGGTTTGGGAGCGGGCAGGGGAGAGACATCTAAGACGAGGACGCAAAAATTGCTTGGGATTGGTGGAAGGGAGGGAAATTAGTAAACCGATGAGTTAAGAAGTAGGCTAATATTGGTCGTAAAGGTGGAATGGGACGAGTATCGGGTGGGTTGGGGGGAGGGGGAACCGCCGGAGCTAGGGACGATTATAAAAGATGTCTTCTCAGTTGGAGGGTCTGTGCTTAGGGGGTTTACCTGAGGAGAATTCATGTACCAGGGAAGAGCTCCTCCTTTTTTTGAGGAGAGGCCCAATGAGGGGTAGAATCCATCAGAAAGAAAGAGTCGGCGTCTTGGAGGGGAAGGGTGGGAGTTGGCTGCGCGCTGCTGCTGATAAACGTGAAAGGAAAAAGGCGGCCATTTCTTAAGATAATCTGAGTTTAAAAATGTCTGTGGCGGGGGGAGTGGGGGGGAGTAGTAAATAGGGATGCAGCAAAGAGTTTGTTATCGCCGGCAATGGGCGGGGCCCTCAGAGGGGAAAAAAAAAAAAGGAGATCGGTTGCAGTTCGGGAGGAGGGAAGGACTTTGACAGGGGGGGATGCAAAAGCGGACCAGGAGCTGTGTTGCGTTTTTACGGACGTGCCTGGAGTTGGACGGTCGATCAATTTATGGGGGGCTTTTGGAGGGGGGACTAGGGGGTCGCCTCATAGAGGTTCAGCGACCAGGAGGGGGGCCATAAACCAGGGGGAATTCATTTGAAAAAAAAATGATGGAAGGGGACATAAGGCAGGGGGAGGGATTTGGTGTCAGCCCAGGAAGGAAAGTCAGCTCAAAAACAAAAAGGGATTATGATTACAAAAGAGAAGATGACGGAAGTCGAAAACATATGAGAAAGAGGCCGTTCAAAGCCTAAGCACCACAACCAAAGGAGGGAAAAAAGAAAAGGGCAGACCCAAAAGATGGAGTAAAACACTCTAGAAACGGGGCACCCGAAAGCAAATTGTCGAGAACATATAAGTAAGACGTAATCAACACTGAACAAAACATAGCGGCGATGTTCAGGAAAAAAAAAGAATCAAGTAGGGGATAATCGCAAAACCGACGCAAGCGCCGTTATAAAGCGGTCACTCCCGGGAAGGGAGACAAAATCTTCTAGGGATCTACAGAAAAAAAAAGGTCCCAGACTAAACGCGAAAAAACCTCTATAAGAAGGTCAGAAATTGAAGCCGGAAAAAGCGGGACTAAGTAAAGATCAGAAAGAGCGAAAGAAAAACAAGCGAGAAAAAAGAACGTACTTGCAGTTTTGAAACTTCTTTTTAGTAACTCAACCGACATGTTGCCTCAAAAGTCCGAAAACTTCGCCAACGATCCCTCCGCGACATTGAATACGCAGCAGGAAATTAAAGAAGAAAAGACTAAGGCTCGGAAGAATCTCTAATTGAGGGTCCAGGGAGAAAAGGAGGAGGGTGCATCCTTAAGTCAAAAACGGAATCGGGGAAAAGGGGAAGAAAGGACGGCGGGCTCAAGCTAATCAGCAGATCGTCCCTCCTTAGAAAAACTAGGAAAAAAACGAAAGAAAGCTTAAAGGGGCGAGTGAGGGGGTCAGAAAAAGTGGCCGCTAATGCAGAATATGAGGGAAACAAAAAAAAAGGGACAAAAAAGAGGGGCTTCTACAAACCAAAACACAAAGCTCAGATCTTCTTAAAAAGTATCAGA
>Ga0179593_1737471_pt1 | contig 18532 bp, 17 predicted proteins | sample CZODoug2_1_08_16_FD_185931 | JGI IMG/M metagenome (GOLD analysis project Ga0179593, IMG submission 185931) | Vadose zone soil fungal communities from Angelo Coast Range Reserve, California, USA - CZODoug2_1_08_16fungal (PacBio error correction) | ecosystem: Environmental > Terrestrial > Soil >...
GAGGCGGGCCAGGTCACTACTCTCTCCGGCTCGGGCTCATCTCCACGCCGGTGCTCGCGTCGAGGCTCCCGAGACCATCTCCGGGCGCGTCGGGTTCGAGGACGTTCCTCCGGGCGGGGTACGACACACCAGGCATCACCTGGCGGACATGCGCCCTCGACGGGGTGGCCGGCGAGGTCTCTACCCGTCGCAGGGTCTCTTCTACTTCAACTTCAGGTGCCCGACTCCGCGCTCATGTCCGCGATCTTCCGCGCGTACAACTACTGGGCTCGCCGATTTCTGCGGCTCCGACCCGCCCGGCTCAAGGGCACGCGATTATCACCTGGACGATGTCGGTGGGGCACGAAGGAGCTGGAGGCGCGCCGCCCGACGAGGCTTCGCCGGCGCGATTATCGCCGGTACGCCGCTCGAGCACCGTCGCTACGATACCCTATTACGAGCCGTTCTGGGCCTCGGCTGAGAGCCTCGCGATGATCCTCCGGCCGTGCCGGGGCGCTCGCATCGCGCTTGGTCAACCGCACCAGTCGCCTACGTCCGTGGCGGCGCCGGAGGTTCGGCCACGCGCTCGAGGACCCCATCCGTGGGTCTTGCCGTTGGCGAGGAGCCAGTCGGCGCTCCGGGAGGCGTGAGGGGCGGGGACACGCGCCGTCGTCCGGGCATACCGCGCGTAGTCGGGTCGAGTATTCGTTTCATAACGGGAACCTCCTTGGTGATGAAAGGGCACGCTGCGCCCACGTACTCCCGAGGGGAAGAAGGCGCTGTCCCGCCCGCCCGCTCCTCCGCCCTCGCAGATCAGGATATCGTCCGGGTCTCAGCCGCGATTTACGGGCAGGCCCTCGTCGCCCTCAGCACGCGCACTTGGGGCATCCGCCGCTCGGGGCGGTCGCCACGACCGCCAGGATCCCGCGCGTAGAGCACACTGCGCATCTCCGCGTCCCAGGAGGAATTGCCGCTCGAGTTTTCCGGCCCGCTTCAAGTCGGCGATGGGCCACGTTCGTGCTCGTAGAGCCACTCCGGGTTGCTCGCGCGCGACCAGCCGGCCGCGCGCCAGGTGCTTGCGCGTGCTCGGGCGCCAGACGATGAACCGACCGGCCCTGCTCAGTCTCTCGAGTCCCTCCATGGCGTCGGCGGAAGGCCACAAGGAAGGGTCCGGTCTCGCTCGCCGCGTGGGACGAGGACTTTGGGCCGACTCCACGCGAACCGTCACCGCCGACTGCGCGTCCCCCGGAGCGCGCGAGACGTGCAGCGCTTCCCAGTGCTCGCCGCCATCGTGCTCGCGAAGCGCGCGTGACTGCTCCCGCCCAGCCCTGGTCTACGGTCGAGCCGCCCGGTTTTCGCCGAGGCCGTTGAGCAACCAGCCGTGGCTGGGTGTGCACACGGCCGTGGTTGCGTTGTCGCGGACCCCCGGGGGCCAAGAGGTCCGCCCCGTGCAGTCCGATCGCCTCGCGCAACAGGGCCGTTGACTCATCCCATGACGCCGCGCCGCCGGTGCTCGTCGCCGGACCGGGGAGCAGTGAACTCGGGGTTCGCGATGGCTGCAAGCGACGCCGCGCCCAGACCGGAAATACTCCGGCCGGCACCGGCCATGACCGCATTGATCGCCGCTTGCCACGCGTTACCGCGCGGTCTCCAACCGGTCGTGGACAGCACGTGCTTTCGCTCGCCACGATCCGCCGCGAGTCATCTCCGCTCCACGAGCGCGGCGGTGTGGGGCACGCCCGGCAGGCCATCCGTTCCCACCTGGGCAAGTGCAGGCCTCGACCGCCTGCAGTGGTGTCCACGTCAGGCTGGGAATAGGCGTCGTCCGGTCACGTCGGGCTCGGGGTGAGCGTAAAGCAGGCGGCGCCCCACCGCAAGCAAGCGGAGTCCCAGCCCTACTTGTTCGCGGCCACACTTCCTGACCTGCCCCCCTGTAGATCGCAGGGTGCGGGACGAGTTTCTTCACGTCGTCACGTGCGGACACCCGTGAAGTCGTCGGGAGCCAGAGCAGGACGGGCGGACGCGGCCTCTCCAGCTTCCCTGGATTTCCTGCACCATCGGCCATCCGCTTCTTCGGATCCACTCCTGGATTGCTGGTCGAGAGCCGCGTTTTGTTTTTTCTCTCTTCGTTCTTTTGTTTGTTCTGTTTTTTTCTGAATTAGTTTGTGGTATCTATTTTGGTTCTTCTTCTCGCTGCAGAAGCCGTTATAGTTCCGGGGCGACCCCAGCCGAAGTACTCGTAGTAATTGGGCTCCTGGTCCTCCGGGCTCCATCCTTCCGGTCGACTCCGAGCTCGAACCTCTCCGCGCTCGGAGCGGGGCCCCCCCCTGGTGGCGTATCCACCTGCCCGCAGCGAGAGCGTCGATCCGACAGCCGGAGCTCGTTGTCACGAACGCCTGAGTTCCACTCAGGCCGGGACCGCCGGTCAGGACCCTCGCCTTCAGGGTCTGTTTCGGACCGAAGCCCTCGTCGGCGAGGAGGGTCCGGGCCCTGGCCTGTTCGCGACCCTGCTCTCGTATCCCGTGAGGCGCGGAGATTGCTCCCAGCCTTCCCCCAGACTCCGTAGGGGGCTCGGCGAAAAATCATCGATCCCCCCGAGCACGGCCGCCCTTGATTACCGGCGGCGCTCAGGGCGCGCCGGTCGATTGCGCGGCTCAGGGCCTGTCGGCCCGTGACGTTGTCGAGGGCGGCTTGCGGCTGTTGATGGTGAGGTGATCGACACGCCCCGCGTTCAACCTGGGGACCACGATCTGCGGGCTTCCTTCCTGAGCTGATCGGCGATGGGCTTCGTTCGGGTCTCACCCGTGAACGCCACGTCGACGCGCCCCGCCTGGAGCGCTGCGGTCGCCGTGCCGCGCTTCGGCAATGAGCAGTAGCGCAGGCCGTCGAGGTACGGCCGCCATTCACGAAGTAGTCGGGGTTCTTCACTACTCGAGGGAACTCGCTTGGCGCCATTCCTTGACCTTGAACGGCCCCGTGCCCCGCAGCCGGTGCGGTACTGGCCTGCGGCACTGCGCGGCAGTAGTCGGCGTGGATCCCGGGCCATCATCAGCAAGAGGGACGGCTGGTGGTGCTTCAGGCGGACCCGACGTCCGGGGATCGACCGTCTACTCCCTCACGTCGCTACCACTCACGCCGCTGTTGAGCGCATCTTGTCCTGGCCTCCGGCGTCTGTCGACCAGATCGAACGTGTACTTGACGTCCTTCGAGGGGAACGGCGTTCCTCGTGCCACCATCGCACGCGGCCCGTAGACAGACGACGAGCTTTCGATATTTCTTTTTCATGACCCCGCTCGGCGAGCTCGCCCAACATGTGTCCGCTGCATGCGTGGGCTTCCAGCGATCGCACAGCACGTAGGTTTGCTGAAGCAGGGCATGGCCGGCCACATGTCCGAGAAGATCGCGCGCTTTCGTGATCGCGAAGCCCCCTCCCTCGCGGCCCGATTCTCGCGCAACCGGGCGTGAGCGAACCGCCCGACCTGGGCTCCTGTCCCGGGGCCGGATCGCCGGTCAGGATTACGAAGCCGTCCAGGGCGCGCGCGGGGAGGCTCGGGTGATTCTCATGGCGCCCCTCATCCAGCTCACGGTCCTGACCACCCTTGACTCAACGGGCGGACCCTACATATTTGCGCGCAAGGCACCCGGGTGGCCACTCTCGCCGGGACCGGAAGGAGGGGGCCATGTACTCCGCGCTCATCCTGTCCTCTGGACTCGCACGTGTTCGAGCGCCCGACCTGTGGACGATCGCCTCGGGGGACCGGGCGTTCCGCGACCGTGGCGCCCCGAGGGTGCGATCGACGCGGCCGACCAGCTCGTGATCGAGGCGGGCCAGGTCCTCTCCGTTCGGGCTCCTCTCCAACCCGGGCTCGCTTCGAGGCTCCCGATAAGACCCATCTCCGGGCTCGGTTCGGTTCTAGGAGTTCCTTCCGTCGGCTACGACCCCCCAGCAGCACCTGCGGACATTCGCCTCGACGGCGTGGCCGGCTAGGTGCTCTACCCGTCGCAGTGTCTCTTCTACTTCGGTGCCCGACTCCGCGCTCAGTCCGAGATCTCCGCGCGTACACGACTGGCCTCGCCGGATTTCCTGCGGCGGGCGGCCGACCCGCCCGCTCCATGGCATCGCGATGATCGCCTGGACGATGTCGGGGGAGTGCACGAAGGAGCTGGAGCACGCGCCGCCCGGCGAGGGCTTCGCCGGCGCATGATCGCCGATACCCTCTCGAGCACGGCGCGTACATAGCCCGAGTACGACTTTCTCTGGGGCCGCGGCGAGAGCCTCGCGATGAGCCCTCCGGCCGGGCCGGGGCGCTCGCCTTCGCCTTGGTCCCCGCACCATGGTCGCCTACTTCGTGCGCGCGCGGAGGTGTCGGCCACGCGTCTCGAGAAACCATGCCGTGGGTCTGCCGTTGGCTAGATCCCGAGCGGCGCGCCGTAGAGTCTGGAGGGCGGGGACACGCGCGTGTCCGGGGCATAACGCGCGCGGAAGGGTCGGGTTCTAGATGCTTGTCATACGGTAACCTCCTTGGTGATGAAGGCACGCGCGGCCACACTCCCGAGGGGAGAAGTAGGCGCATGCCCGCCCGCCGCTCCTCTCCAGGCGCAGATATCATATAATCGGGGGCTCAAGAGCCGCGATTGACGCAATGCCGTCGCCCGGCAGCACGCGCCTTGGGCATCCTGCCCGCTGTTCGATCGTCGCCACGCCGCCAGGCTCCGCGCTTAGCCACTGGCGCATCTCACGCGCCCAGAGGAGCGCCTCGAGTTTCCGGCCCGCTTTCAGGTCGGCGAGGGCCGCCGGGCGGTGCTCGTGAGCCACGCTGTTGCGCGCGCCGACAGCCGGCGCGCGCCAGGTCTGCGCGTGCTCGGCGCCAGGACGATTACCGACGGCCCGGCTCAAGCTCCGAGGCCCGCCATGGCGTCGGCGAAGGCCACCCAGGAGGGTCTCTGGCTCGCTCAGCCGCTGGACAGGACGTTGTGGCCCTACTCCAACCGCGACCCGGTCCCCGCCGCGCGCTGCCCGTAAGCACGCGCGAGACGTGTCATCGCTCCCAGGGGGCTCGCCGCCTCGTGCTCGGCGAAGCAGAGCGTGTACTTCCCCCCGCCCTGGTTCCGACTGGTCGAGCACGCCCTGGGTGGCGCCGAGGCCGTTGAAGTCAACACGAGCCTTATTGCACGGCCGATGGTGGCGGTTGCGCGACCCCCGGCCGAATAGGTTTTGCCGCCCCAGTTGCGGCCTATCGCCTCGCGCACAGGGCCGTTGGCGTATTCACCATGAGCGCCCGCGCCGCCGGTGCGCGTCGCCGGACCGTGGAGCCGTGAACTAGTGTCGCCGCTGCTGCAAGCGCCCGCCCACGACTCGGTAAATACATACTCCGGCCGCAGCCGGCATTACCGCATTGATCGCCGCGTGCCACGCCGTGACCAGCGCGGTCTTCGCACCGTCTTCGTGGAGCAGCACGGCGTCGGCTCGCCACGTCCGCCCTCGAGCATCCGCTCCACGCGCGCGGCGGTGGGGGGCCACGACCGGATGCCACCGTCCAGCCCTGGGCGAAGCAGGCCTCGACGCCTGCCGGGGTCACGTCCACTCGAATGCGGGATATGCGTGTCGTCGGTCACGGTCCGGGCTCGGGAGTGAGCGTAGAGCCGGGGGCGCCCACCGCAAGCACGATGCCCCCCACTTGGTCGCGCCACACTCCTCCTCCGGCCCCAATCTGTAGATCGCATGGTGCGGGACGAGGTTCTTCACGTGCGGCACAACCGTGAAGTCGTCGCGGCGGCAGAGCAGCACGGCCGGACGGCGCCCTCTTTTCCTTCCACGCTTCCGCTGTATGTCCTGCAACCATCGTCCATCCGCTCTTCGGATCCACTCCTGGATTGCTGGTCGAAGAGCCGCTTTTTTGTTTTATATTATCTCTTCTCTCTTTTTTAATGTTTTTCAGCTAATTCTTAGGGAGGGTTTGGGGGGGGTTTAAAATTGGGTGAAGAGGGTAACAATTGGAGGAGGTTCTTCATTCTCTGTCTTATTCTTCTGTCTTCTTCTCGCTGCAACGCCGGTATAGTTTTCCGCCTCCGGGGCGACCCCGCAAGGCCGAGTACTCGTAAGAAATTGGCGCCGGGTCTCCGGCTCCAATCCCGTTCCGGTCGACGCCGAGCTCGAACTCTCCCGCCGTCTGAGCTGCCCCACTGTGGCGTATCCACCTGCCGCAGCGTTGCGTCGATGGCCGACACGCCGGAGCTCGTTGGCCATCGAACGCGCTGATGTCCACAGGCCGGGACCGCCGGTCCAGACCTCGCCTTCAGGGCTGGTTCGACGCGCAGCCCGCGTCGGCGAGGGGTTTCCGTGCCCTGGCTGTTTCGCGACTCCTGCCGCCCGTATCCCGTGAGGGAGCGGAGACTTCTCTCCAGCCCCCCATTCCCCGACTCCGTAGGGTCTCGGCATCATCGAGCCCCCCGAGCAACGGGCCCCCCGTGATTCCACGGCGGCGCTCAGGGCGCGCGCCGGGCGATGTCGCGGCTCAGGGCCTGGCGCACCGTGACGTTGTCGAAGGCGGGCTGCGGCGTTGATGTGAGGTGATCTAGCACGCCCGCGTTCACCTGGGGGTGACCACGAGCTGCGGGGCTGCCTTCCTTAGCGGACGGGCGAGGGGCTTCGTGGTCTCACCCGGGAACGTCCACGTCCCCCCCCGACGCGCCCCGCCTGGCAGCTCTGGGTCGCCGTGCCTACGCTCGGCAATAGCAGGTAGCGCAGGCCGTCGAGGTAACGGCCGGCCCTTCACGAAGTAGTCGGGGTTTCTTCACGTACTCGAGGAACTCGCCTCTTATGCGCCATTCCTGACCTTTGACGCCCCGTGCCCACCAGCCCGGTGCGGTAGCTGGCCGGCGCACGTGGCGGCGCGTAGATTTAGATTCGCGTGGATCCTGCCCGATCCAGCATCATCAGAGGGACGGCTGGGGTGCTTCAGGCGCACAACGACCGTCCGGGATCGACCGCGTCGACTCCCCTCCACGTTCGCGTCCACTCCCGCGCCGCGCGCGCCGCGTGTTGAGGCGTGCAGCTTGTCCGGGCCTCCGTGCCGCTGTGTCGACCCAGATCGAACGTGTACTTGACTCCTTGGAGGTGAAACGGCTTCCCGTCGTGCCATCGCAGTCTGCCCGGAGAAAGAAGACTAGCTTCGATAGTTCTTTTTTGCCATGACCACCGCTCGGCGAGCTCCCACACGATGGGTGTCCGGCTATGCGTGGGCTCCATCGGGATCTAACAGCACGAGGTTGCTTGAAGGAAGAGGGGCATGGCGGCCACGGTCGAGATCGTCGCGCTTTCGCGTGGATCGCGGAAGCCCTGCGGCAGATTCCTCGCGCAACGGAAGCGTGAGCGAACCGCACCGCGCCCGACCTGGGCGCCTGTCCCTGGGCCCGGATCGTCCGGTCGGATTACGGAGCCCTCCAGGGCAGCGCGGGGAGGCATATCGGTTGATCTCATGGTCCCCTCATCCGCATCAACGGTCCGTGAACCAAGCCTTGAACTCAACGTGCGGACCCTACATAATTTGCGCGCAAGGCCACCCGGGTGCCACGCTCGCCGGCCCGTAAAGGAGGGGCCCATTTCCTCCGCCTTCAATCCTGGTCCCTCGGACTCTCACGTGTTTCTCAGCCGCCCTAACCTGTGGACGACCGCATCGACCGTGCGTTTCCGCGAACGTGCCGCCCCGGATGGTGCGAGAATAGACTGCGCCGACCAGCTCGTGATCGGGCGGGCCAGGTCCTCGTCCCGGGATCGGCTCATCTCCAACGCCGGGGCACGCTTCGAGGCTCCCGAACCATCTCCGGGCCGGTCGTTCGAGGACTTTCCTCCGGGGCGGCTACGCCCACCTCAGCACACCTGGCTGACAGCGCCTCGACGGGGTGGCCGGCGAGGGTTGCCTCCTCTATCTACCAAACCGCGGCAGGGTCGCTTCTAGTCACGTGCCCCGACTCCGGCTCATGTCCGCGATCTTCCGGCGTACACGACTGGCCTCGCCGATTTCTGCGGCGCCGACCCGCCGGCTCAAGGAGGGCATCGCGATGATCAGCCGGACATGTCGGGGAGGGCACGAAGAGCTGAGCGCGCCGCCCGGCGATCTTCGCGGCTCATGATCGCCGATTACCCGCTCGAGCCACCGGCCGCTACGATCAGCCCGATACGAGCCGTTCTTGGCCGCGGCGGAAGCCTCGCGATAGCCTCCGTCCTGCCGGGTGCGCTCGCATTCGCCTGGTCACCGCACCATGTCGGCCTACGTCGTGGCGCGCGCGGGAAGGGGCCGGCCACGCGCTCGAGGAACACCATGGGGCGCGTGGGTCTTGGCCGTTGGCGAGGATCCCGATCGGCGTGCGCCGGAGATAGCGTGAGGGGCGGGAGCACGCCGCGTCGTCCGGGCAGTACTCGCGCCTGTAGGGTCGGGTCGAGATGCCGTGTCTATACGGGAACCTCCTTGGTGATGAGGGCAACTCTGGCGGCCGACTCCACGAGGGGAAGAAGGCGCTGTGCCCGCCCCCTCCGCGCCGGCCGCCCGCGCATATCAGGAATATGTCGGGGCTCACTCCGCGATGCGACGGCAAAGGCCTCGTCGCCGGCAGCAGCGCACGTTGGCATCCTTGCCCGCTCGGGGTGTCGGTCGCCAGCCGCAGGCGCCCGCGGTAGACCATGGCGCATCTCCGCGCCCAGTGAGTAATTTGCGCCTCGATTTTCCCCGTGCCCGCTTCAGTCGCGAGGGGCCGCCGGCGTTGCTCGATAGCCACTCCTGGGTTCGCCGGGACGCAGCCGGCGCTCGCCAGTGCTGCGCGTGCTCGGGCGCCAGGACGATACCCGACCGCCCGGGCGCAGGCTCGCGAGGCCCGCCATGGCTCGGCGAAGGCCACCAGGCGGGTCTCGGGCTCGCTCGCCGCGTGGACGGGACGTGTGGCCCGAACTCACCGCGAACAACGTCACCGCCGACTGCGCGGGCCCGGAAGCCGCCAGACTTGCAGCGCTCCCAGGGCTACCGCCGCCGTCGGTGCTTCGGCGAAGCAGAGCGTGTTTTTTCCCCGCCCCGCCCTGGGTCGACTGGTCGACAATCCCGGGTGGCAGCCGAGGCGTTGAGTCAACACGAGCCGGAGTGCACGCCGATGGTGGCGGTTGGCCTCGACCCCCGGGCCGAAGATGTTGCCGCCCCTTGCATGCCGAGTCGCCGCGCGCACCTAGGGGCCGTTGACGATCACCAATGAGCCCCGCGCCGCCGGTGCTCGTCGCCGACCGTGGAGCGTGAACTCGGGGTCGCCGCTGGCTGCAATCGCCGCGCCCCGACCGGGAAATACTTCCGGCCGGCAGCCGTCCATGACCGCTTGAATCGCCGCTGCCACGCCGTGACCGCGCTGTCTCGCACCGTCTCGGGACAGCACGGCGTCGGCTCGCCACGATCCGCCCGTCGAGCATCCTCTCCACAGCGCGCGTGGGGTGCACGACCGGCAGGCCACTCCGTACCAGCCCTGGGCGAAGCAGCTGCGCCGCCTGCCCTGGGTCGTCCACGTCGAGGCCGGGAGAAAGTCGTACGGTCGTCGGGTCACGCGTCGGCTCGGGATGAGCGTAGAGCAGGCGGGCCCCAACCCGCAAGCAGCGGAGGCCCCCGCCCTACTTGTCGCGCCACAAGTCCTGATCCGGCCCTCTGTAGATCGCCCTGTGGGGCGGATAGGTTCTTCACGTGCGCCACCCGTGAATTCCTCGAGAGGGCGCGCAGAAGAGGACGGGGCGGACGGCGCCTCTTCCAGCTTCCGCCTGGATGTCCTGCAACGCGCCATCCTTCTTCTATCCAGCTCCTGTGATTTGCTGTTCGAATAGCCGCGGGTTATTTTTATAAGTCTTCTTCTTCCCTGTCTGCAAGAAGCCGGTATAGTTCCGGGGCGAACCAGCCGCCGAATTACTCGTAGAAATTGGCGTCGCGGGTCCTCCGGTCCATCCCGTTCCGGTCACGCCGAGCTCGATCCTCCGCTCGTTCTGAGCGGGCCCCCACTGTGGCGTATCCCACCTGCCGCAGCGAGTCGTCGATGCCGACAGCCGAAGCTCGTTGTCACTAGCGCTGATGTCCACGAAGGCCGGGAGCCGCCGGGTCAGGACCTCGACCTTCATGGGCTTTTCGGTAACCGAAGCCCGCGTCGCGAGGGGGTCCGGTCCCTGGCCTGTTCACGACACTCTCGCCGTAGCCCGGAGGCCGCGGCGATTGCTCTCCAGCATCCCCCAGACCCGTAGGGCTCGGCATCATCGAGCCCCCCGAGCACGGCCGACGCCTTGATACACGGCGGCGCTCAGGGCGCGCCGGTCGATGTCGCGGCTCAGTCCTGGCGCCTCGTGACGTTGTCGAAGGGCGGCTTGCGGCTGTTGATATGGTGAGTGATCGAGCACGCCGAGGTCACCTGGGTGACCACAGCTGCGTGTCTGCCTTCCTATCTGATCGGCGATGCGCTTCGGGGTCTCACCCGGTCACGCCACTTCGACTCGCCCCGCATGGAGCGCTGCGTCGCCCGGCGAGTGCCGCTCTCGGCAGGGCAGGTAAGGCGCAGGCCGTCGAGGTACGGCCGGCCTTCACGAATAGTCGGTTCTTCCGTACGCGGGACTCGCCCCTTGGCGCCATTCCTTGACCTTTGAACGCCCCGTTCCCCACGCAGCCGGTGCGGGTAGCTGGCCGCGGCCGTGCGCGCGTGAATCGGCGTGGATCCCGACCAGCATCGCAGAGGGACGGCTGGGGGTGCTTCAGGCGGAACACACCGTCCGGGGAATCTACCCGCGTCGACTTCCCTCCACACGTTCGCGGTACCACTCACGCCGCGTGGTTGAGCTCAGCTTGGCCGGGCCTCCGGCGTCTGTCGAACCAGAATCGAACGTGTACTTTACGTCCCTTGGAGGTGAACGGCTTCCTCCCGTCGTTCCATCCAGCACGTCGGGCCCTGAGAAAGAAGACGAGCTTTCGATAGTTCTTTTGCCATGACCACCGCTCGGCGACTTCGCCCACGATGGTGTCCCGCTAATCGTGGGCTCCAGCGGATCGAACGCACGAGGTTTGGCGGAAGCAGGGCCTGGGCCGTCCACTGTCGATTCGTCGCGCTTCGTGGATCGCAATCCCTGCGGCAATTTCTCGCCGCAAACCGGAGCGTGATCGAACCGCCCGACCTGGCTCCTGTCCCTGGCCTGATCGCCGGTCGGATTACGAGCCCGCCAGGGCGAGCGCGGGTGAGGCACGGTGATTCTCATGGCGCCCGCTCTTCCGCTCAGTTACGTGAAACAAGCCTTGAAACTCAACGTCCTTACCCTACATATTGATTGGGTCGCGCAGGCCGCACCCGTGCCCTCTCTCCGGGCCCGGAAAGGATGGGGGCCATGTCCCCCCTCATCCTGTCCTCGGACTCGCGCGTGTTTTCAGCCGCCCGCCGTGGACGAACTCGCAATCGACCGGTCCGTTCCGCGACCTTGCGCCCCTGATGTTCGCATCGCCGGCGCCGACCACTCGTGATCGAGGGCGTGGCCAGGTCCCTCTCCGATCGGGCTCATCTCCAACGCCGGGGGCTCGCTTCCGAGGCTCCCTAGACCACTCCGGGCTCGGTCCGGTTCGAGGACGTTTCCTCCGGGGCGGCTACGACCCCCAGCATCACCTGCTGACAGCGCCCTCGACGTGTTGCCGCAGGTGCTCTACCCGCGTCGCAGGGTCTCTTCACTTCCAGGTGCCCGACTCCGCCTCATGTCCGCGATCTTCCGCGCGTACAACGACCGGGCTCGCCGATTTCTTTCTGCGTCGCCGACCTGCCCGGCTCAAGGGCATCGCGAATGATCAGCCTGGACGATGTCCGGGGAGGGCACGAATGAGCTGGAGCGCGCCCCCGGCGAGGCTTCGCCGGCGCGAATGATCGCCGATTACCCGCTCGGCATCCGGCGCTACATCAGCACCGAGTACAGCCGTTCTGGGCCGCGCTGAGAGCCTCGCGATATCCTCGGCCGTGCGGGGCGATCGCATGCGCTTGGTCCAACCCGCACCAGGTCCGCCCTACGACTCCGTGGCGCCCGCGGAGTTGCTCTGGCCACCGCGCTCGAGAACACCAGCCGTGGTCTTGCCGTTGGCGGAGACCCGATCGGCGCGCCGGAGAGGCGTGAAGTGGCGGGGCACGCGCCGTCTCCTTGCAGTACCGCCGCGGGGGTAGGGTCAGGTTGCGTTCTACGGAAACACCTCCTTGTTGATGAATGGCACGCTGCTGCCACGACTTTCCCAGGGGAAATAATGCGATGCCCGCCCGCCGCTCCGCCGCCCGCGCGATCAGATCGTCGTCGGGGCTCAAGCGCGATGGGACGGCAATGGCCTCGTCTCGCGGCAGCACGGCTCACGTGGGCAATCCCCCGCTTCGGGCGGTCGCCACGGCCTGCCCGCGCCCTCGCGTAGAGCCCCTGGCGATCTTCCTCCGCCCAGAGGACATTGGCGCCTCGAGTTTGTCCGGCCCGCTTCAGTCGGCGAGGGGGCCCGCCGGCGTGCTCAGTAGATCCCACTCCTGGGTTCGCGCGCGCCGACCCCCGCGCGCTGCCAGGTGCTCGGCGTGCTCGGGCGCCAGGACGATGACCGACCGGCCCGGCTCAGGCCTCTCTCGAGGCCCGCCATGGCGGTCGGCGAAAGGCCACCAGGAGTGTCTCGTCGGGCTCGCTTCCGCTCGCGTTCACGAGGACGTTTGGCCCGACGCCACCGCGAACAGACGTCACCGCCGCCGACTGCGAGGCCCGGCAAGCCCGCGCGAGATCGTGACGCGGCTCCCAGGGGCTCGCCGCCTCTGTGCTCGGCGAAGCAGAGCGTGTTAATTCCCCCCCAGCCTGGGTCCGACGGGTCTAGCACGCCCGGTTGCACCGCGGCCGTTGAGCACCACGTCCGGAGTGCACGGCCGATGGTGGGCGTTGGCGCGACCCCGGGCCGAATAGGGTTTGCCTCCCCGTGTCAGGCCGATCGCCTCGCGCACAGGGCCGTTGACGATCAACCATGATCGCCGCGCGCGCCGGTGCTCTGTCGCCGGCCCGTGTACTTGAAACTCGGGGTCGGCCGATGGCGGCAATTCTCCGCGCCCCCGACCGTGACATACTCCGGCCGGCAGCCGGCCATGACCTGCATTGAATCGCCGCGTGCCCCGCCGTTACCGCGCTGTCCTCGCACCGGCTCGTGGAGCAGCACGGCTCGGCTCGCCACATCCGCCCGCGAGCATCCGCTCCACGAGCGGCGGCGGTTGGGGCACGACCGGCCGGCCATCCGTCCCAGCCCTGGGCTAATCAGGGCCTGACCGCCTGCCAGGGGGCGTCCACGTCGATGCCGGGATAGGCGTCGTCCGTCACGTCGGGCTCGGGAGTGATCGTATAGGCCAGGGGGCGGGCGGCCCCCACCGCAAGCAGCGGAGGCCCCGGGCCCTACTTGTCGCGCCACGCGCCACACGTCCGCATCCGGCGCCCACTGTAGATCGCATGGTGCGGGACGAGGTTCTTCACGTGCGGCACACCGTGAAGTCTCGCGGCGCCATGCATTACGAGGGCGGGACGGGGGCGGCCTCTTCCCGCGTCCCTGGATTCCTGCACCCGCCATCCGCTTCTTTTTCTTCGGATCCCGCCTTGGATTGCTTGGTCGAAGAGCCCGTTTTCATGTAGTTCGTCTCCTCGCTGCAGAAGCCGGTATAGTTTCCGGGGCGACCCGCAAGCCGAAGATACTCGTAGAAATGGCTTCCGGTCCTCCTGCTTCCATCATCCCGTTCCGTCGCCGCCGAGCTCGAACGCTCCGCGCGTCTGGAGCGTCCCACGTGGCGTATCCACCTCCGCACGGGCGTCGATGCCGAACAAGAGCCGGATGCTCGTTGGCACGAACGCGCTGTGTCCCGAAGGCCGGGAGCCGCCGGTTCAGGACCTCGACCTCAGGGGCGTGTTCGGCCGAAGCCCGCGTCGGGCCGAGGAGGGGTCCGTGCCCTGGCCTGGTTGCGACCCGCTCCCGTAGAGCCCTGGAGGGCGCCTTGAGAATTGCTCTCCAGCTTCCCCCAGACTCCGTAGGGGCTCGTCATCATCGATCCCCGACACGGGCCGCCCCCTTTCTACCGGCTGCTCAGGGCGCCGCCGGTCCGATGCTCCGGCTCAGGGCCCTGGCGCACCGTGACGGTTTCGAAGGCGGCTTTCGGCTGTTGATGGTGGAGGTTATCGAGCACGGCCCGCGTTCATCACCTGGGTGGACCACTAGCTCGTGGGCTGCCTTCCGGCTGATCGGCGAGGGCTTCGGGGTCTCACCGGGGAACCCACTTCGACGCTCCCCGCCTGGAGCGCTGCGTCGCCGTCCGCGCTCGGCAATGAGCAGGTAGCGCAGGCCCGTCGAGGTACGGCCGGCCCTTCCCGAAGTAGTCGGGGGTTCTTCACGTACTCGAGGGACTCGCCTTGCGCCATTCCTTGACCTGACGGCCCCGTAGCCCGCACGTGCGGTAAGCTGGCCGGCGGCACTGGCGCGGCGGTAATCGGCGTGATCCGAGGCAGCATCAGCAAGAGGACGGCTGGGGGTGCTTCAGGCGAACACGACGGTCCGGGATCACCCGCGGCGACGCCCTCCACGTGCCGCGTAACCCCTCACACCGCGTGTGATGCGCATCTTGGCCGGGGCCTCCGGCGGTCGTTCGCACCAGATCGAACGTGTACTTGACGTCCTGGAGGTGAACGGCTTCCGTCGTGCCATCGCACGTCGGCCCGGAGAAAGAAGACGAGCTTTCGATAGTTCTTTTGCCATGAACACGCGCGCGAGCTCGCCCGACGATGGTGTCCCGCTATGCTTGGGCTCCAGCGGATTCGAACGCACGAGGTGCTGAGCCGGCATGGCGGCCACCTGTCGAATCGTCGCGCTTTTCGTGGATCCGCGAGGAGCCCTGCGGGCAGATTCCTCGCGCAAAAGAAACCTTATCGGGATCGAACCTAGCCCGACGGGGTTAAGAGCCAAAAAAAAGGAAGAAAAAATTAAGAAGTACAACGGAAGGCTGGGGGGAATATACGTGGGATATTATCGAGCGTAAATGATATGAAACTTGGCGCCTGCCCTGGGCCGGATCTCCGTCAGGATTACGAGCCCCGGCCAGGGCGAGCGCGGGTAGCATCGGGTGATTCTCATGTCGCCCTCATCTCCGCTCACGGCCTTGACAAGCCCTGAACTCAACGGGGGACCCTACAATATTGGCGCGTCAGGCCACCGGTGCCACGCTCGCCGGGCCCGAAAGATGGGCCATGTCCTACCGCTCTCATCCCCTGTCTCGACTCGCACGTTCCGATCCGCCCGACCTGTGGCCGACTCGCACGGACCGCGTTCCGCGACCGGGCGCCCCCGATGGTGCGGATCGACGGGCGCCGACAGCTCGTGATCGGGCGGGCCAGGTCCTCTCCGGGATCGGGCGCATCTCCAACGCCGGGCTCGCTTCGAGGCTCCCGAGACCACTCGTGCTCGTCGGTTCGAGGCGTTTCCTCAGGGCGGCTACGACCCCCCAAAGCACACCTGCGGACATGCGCCTCGACGGGGTGGCCGGCCAGGTGCTCTACCCGTCGCAGGTCTCTTCTACTCAAGGTGCCCGCGCCGCGCTCATGTCCGCGATCTTCCTCCCGCGTACAACACTGGCGCGCCGATTTCGCGGCGCCGACCCGTCTCGCTCCAAGGCATCCGTGCTCAGCTGGAACGATGTTCGGGGGGGCACGAAGAGCTGAGCGCGGTCCGCCCGCTAGGCTTCGCCGGCGCGATGATCGCCGATTAACCCTCCGGCCCTGTCGCTACGATCAGCCCTAGTACGGCCGTTCTGGGGCTCGGCGGAGAGCCCGCGATGATCCTCCGCCGTGCCTGGCGCTCGCATTCGCCTTGTCACCCGCACCAGGTCGCTACGTTCGTGCTCTCGCGAGGTGCTCGGCCCACGCGCTCGATTAACCCCATGCCGTGGTCTTGCCGTTGCGAGACCCGACGGCTCGCCGAAGGCGTGAGGGCGGGGGAGCCACGCGCCGTCGTCGGAGCAGTACCGCGCGGAGGGTCGGGTCTGAGGATGCGTGTCATACGGGAACCGCCCTTGGTGATTGAAAGGGCACGCTTCGTGCCACGAACTCACGATGGGAAGAAGGCTCTGTGCCCTCCCGCCGCTCCGCCGCCCGCGCAGATTAGGATATCGTCGGGCTCAAGCGCGATGTGACGGCCATGGCCTCGTCGCCCGCAGCACACGCGCACTGGCCTCCGGCCCGCCGGGGCGGTCGCCACCGCCGCCAGCGCCCGCGCGTAGATCATGCTCATCTTCTCCGCTCCATGAGGAATTGCGCCTCGAGTTTTTCCGGCCCGCGTCAGTCGTCGAGGGGCGCCGGCTGCTCGTAGAGCCACCCTGGGTTTCGGCGCGCGAACACAGCCGGCGCGCCGACAGGTGCTGCGCGTGCTCAGGCGGGCGCCCAGACTATTACCGACCGGGCCCGGCTCAGGCTCGCTAGGCCCGCCATGGCGTCGGCGAAGGCCACCAGGGGGGGAGGGTCTCGTTCTCGCTCGCCGCGTGGCCGATGACTTTTGGCCGACTCACCGGAACACGTCCCGCCGAACTGCGCGGCCCTGAAGCCGCGCGAAACGTGCAGCGGCTCCCAGGGGCATCGCCGCCTCGTTCTCGGCGAGCATAGGCCGGTGTACTTCCCGCCATGCCTGGGTCGACTGGTCGAGCCGCCGGTGCAGCCGAGGCCGTTTTTAGCAACACGAGCCGGAGTTTCACGTCTCGATGGTGGCGTTGGCGCGACCCCCGGGCCTAAGAGGTTCCGCCCCCGTGCAGGCCGTCGCCTCGCGCACAGGGCCGGGACGATCACCCATGAGCGCCGCGCCGCCGGTGCTCGTCGCCGGACCGTGGAGCGTGAACTCGGGTCGCCGATGGCGGCAAGCGCCGCGCCCATACCGGAAATACTACTCCCGGCCGGCAGCGCATGACCGCAATTTATCTGCCCGCGTGCAACGCCGTGCCCCGCGCGTCTCGCCCGGCTCGTGGAGCTGCACGGGATCGGCCTCGCCACGATCCCGCACCCGCGAGCATCCGCTCCAGAGCGCGGCGGTGTGTGTCCGACCGGCATGCCATCCGTCCAACCCTGGGGAAGCAGGCCTCGACCGCCTGCCAGGGGTCGTCCACGTCGAGGCCGGGATAGGCGTCTTCCCGGTCACTCGTCTCGGGTATTGACGTAGAGCAGGCGGGCTTCCCCAATCACCCCCGCAACAGCGGAGGCCCGCCCCACTTTCGGCGCCCCACGTACGCATCCGGCCCCAGCTGTAGAGCGCATGGTCGGTACAGGTTCTTCACGTGCGCCACCCCGTGAAGTCGTCGAGGCGCCAGAGCAGGACGGGCTCACTGCGGCCTCTTCCAGCTCCGCGGAATGTCCTGCACCACGCCATCCGCCTTCTCGGATCCAGCTCCTGGGATTGCTGGTCGAAGAGCCGCGGTTTTTTTTTTTTTCTTCTCCTCGCTTGCAGAAGCCGTATAGTTCCGGTCGACGCCGCAGCCGAATTACTCGTAGAATATGTCGGCCGGTCCTCCGGCTCCATCCCGTGCCGGCGACCCGAGCTCGAACTCTTCCGCGCTTCTGGAAGCGGCCCCCACTGTGGCGTATCCACCTGCCGCAAGCGAGGCTTCGATCGGCCGACAAAGCCGAGCTCCTGTTGGCACCGAACGCGCGTGAGTCCACGAGCCGGAAGCCGCCGGGGTCAGGACCCTCGACCTTCATGGGCTTGTTCGGACCGAAGGCCCGCTTCGGCGAGGAGGGTCCGGGCCCTGGCCTTTTCGCGACCCGCTCGCCGTAGCCCGGAGGGCGCGAGATTGCTCTCCCAAAAAAAATCCCCAACTGCGCGTAGGGGCTCGGCATCCTCGCGATCCCCCGAGCACGGCCAGCCCCCTTGATACACGGCGGGCGCTCAGTGCGCCCGTTCGATGGCGCCTCATGGCCTTGCGCACGTGACGTTGTCGAAGGGCCGGCTTGCGGCTGTTGATGGGTGAGGTGATCGAGCACGCCCGCGTTCACCTGGGTGACCACGACTGCGGGTCTGCCTTCCTGAGCATCGGCGATGGGCTCGGGGTCTCACCGGGAACGCCCTTCGACGCTCCGCCTTGAGCGCTGCGGTCGCCAGTGCCGCGCTCCGGCAATGAGCAGGTAGCGCAGGGCCGTCTAGGTCCGGCCGGTCCCTTCACGAGTAGTCGGGTTCTTCACGTACTCGATGAACTCGCCTTGCGCCATCCTGACCTGAACGGCCCCGTGCCCACGCAGCCGTGCGGTAAGCTTGCCGTCGGCACGTGCGCGGCGTAGATCGCGTTGATCCCGGGCGCATCATCAAGGGGCCGGCTGGGGTGCTTTCAGCGGAACACGACCGTCCGGGGATCGACCGCGTCGCCTCCTCCACGTTCGCGTACCACCTCACGCCGCGTGTTGAGGCGCAGCTTTGCCGGGGCCGCCGGCGTCTGTGTCGAAACCCGATCGAACGTGTACTTGACGTCCTTGGAGGTGAACTGCTTCCCGTCGTGCATC
>Ga0179593_1715934_pt1 | contig 18529 bp, 25 predicted proteins | sample CZODoug2_1_08_16_FD_185931 | JGI IMG/M metagenome (GOLD analysis project Ga0179593, IMG submission 185931) | Vadose zone soil fungal communities from Angelo Coast Range Reserve, California, USA - CZODoug2_1_08_16fungal (PacBio error correction) | ecosystem: Environmental > Terrestrial > Soil >...
TGAGCGGCGTCGCAAAGGGGAGGGAAAAGGGAGGCCTCCCAGCCTGCCATAGCCTGGCCACTGAAGAGAAAAAGCAGGCCGCGACGCTCAGGGGAAGTAAGCCAACAAAACTTTTGTGTAGAGAAAGATCCGGAAAGACAAAAAGACCGCGGACTTCACAAAGAGAGCTGGTTGTTTTACTTGTAGGGGTGCTGGTTTGGAGTGGGAGCGTCGCAGATTGGGAAAAAACTCGCGTTAGCAAGCAGGTAGGAAAATACCTTCGGAAAAGAACTCGTAGTTGGGGGGGGGCTCATAGGGGAATCCTTGTAAGTACCTGTGTAAAAAAGGGTTCGCCCTAGTTAACTCTCGGAAACGGGCTTCAAACTATTTTTTAGCCAAGAAATTCAGGATCCGGTTCATGTCCGTGGGAAGTTGAACCTTAAGCGGGGGGCTCAGGGTATGCATTATTTTTATCGATTGCAAGGCTCGCGTTTGCGTTCACGTAAAACCCCCCCTGGAGGCTGTTCAGCCAAGGAAAGTGTTGTTTTTAGAGTGGTGCTGGTGCAAAAAAAAAATGACCGCCCAACCATTGAAGAGAAGAGAAAAGTTGGGGAAACCTAGTTTGTCCCTGGGGACCGGGGAGAGGGGACGGCGATAACCTTGGCGATAGCGGACGAAAGTTCTTAGGGCGAAATCCATCAGGAAAGGGTCCTGCCCAAATATCTGAATTCACGGAAACGACCATCCCTTAATTACTGGATGCTGAGCATCCGGGGGAGGGGGAGGAAGGGGAACTACTCGTCGTTTCGGGGCGGAGGAGAAAACCACGCCGTAGGGAAAAACTGCTCAGCAAAAAAGAAAAGTGGCGATTTTCGGGAACGACGTGGAGGAGGCCGAAGGGGCCATCGTAATCGGGTCGAAAAGGGGCGCCGACGACAAAGTGATTTGGAACGGGAAGACCACCAAGTTCCCAGGGGGGAGAAACCGTCCGGGCGGGGCACCTAAAAGGGAGGAACCGCTGGACCGTGTGAGAGCTAACAGTGTAATGCGAAGCTGACGGGCGAGCACTGTTTGGTGTGGATCAACCTCGGGGGGAGTGCGTCATCCCTGGGGAAAGTACGAGAATGAGAAGCAGTTGTTAGCAAAGGTTCAAGGCTCATGCTTGGTGGGGAGGGAGGTGCCAGTGGTTGTGTAACTTCAAGACAAAGGTGCGAAAAGAGAGGAAGTGAGGGAGCCTTCTACGTCTAAAAAGAGAAACCTCAGCGGCACGTATTGAAGTTCAGGAAATGGTGGTACACTTAAAGGGAAAGGAAGGACTTGGAATCATTTCGGACGGCGAGGGGGGAAGGAACATGTCCCAGCGTTGCGGAGAAACCCACCTGAACTTATGGGGAAAAAGGAAACGTCGGTAGGTTCAAGGAGGGAGGCGACCTGGCTCAAAACGGGGCCGGAAGAAAAAAAGGGGGGGTGGTCTTAAATACCTTTCAAGGAAAGAGGGGGGAAAATATGACATCTGATTGGAAGCCCTGGAAGCGTAAAAACTTTTCAAGCTTGAAAACGGGTAGGTAACTGAAAGGGGGGACGGAGGGAGGATCTGTCTTTCAAGATGATGGCGTTGCGGGTGCGGAGGCAAGGGGGCGGGCGACAGGGGCGGCGAGGTGCCATCGGTGGGAACAACAGGCGGAGCGGGCGGCCGTTATGGGGAAGGAAAGAATTGGCAAGCGTGCGAAAAGTGGGAAGGGGAATTCCTTCAATCAAAGGAAAGTTTATTTGCCCGAAAGCGTGATGCTGAAAGGGGGGGGGGGGCTGTTTCGGAGGTCGGGGGGGGGGGCAAAGGGGCTTTTCGGAAAGCAGCCAAATCCCAACAAGAGGGCTATTCAAAAAGAAAAAGCCGGCCATTTGTCCGACGGGGGGGGGACGTGGGGAATCAAAGTCTATCGCGTGTAGGAACTAATTTGGGGCGACCGGGACCGGTGAAGGGCTCACCCTCCGAAACAATAACCGAGCCTGAGAGGCAACCCCTTAAAACGCCTACTCAGCCCGCAAGCCGGCTAAGCCGTCACTTTAGAAGAAAAGACAAAACAAGCCTACGCCAGGGGATGCGTAAACAAGCGAAAGTGGGGAAATTTAAGCACACCAACTTAATACAAAATGCATCTCGAGAGAAGAGCTAAACTCTGAAGAAAAATGATTTTCTCAATAAGGAAAACAAGTCGTCTGAGGTTGGCATTTCTTGAAAAAGCGAAAGACCAAAAAGGATTGGTGACCGAAGGAAAAGTCTTCAAGCTGGGGGACGTCCTACCTACAAACGGGGAGGGGGAACTATGGGTACACGAGGGGGGATATTTTCTTACAAAACGCGACGTTTAAAGTGATAAGTTGCAATTTATTTCAGGGGGGGGGGGGGGAAGAAAAGGGCAGCTTTTTAAAAGGGGTACGGCGGGGAGCGTTTGAGGACTTACCACGTTAAATTTTCGGCTGCGGGAGGCGGACACAAGCAAGAAGCGGCAGGCCAAAGTGAGAAAGGGCCTCGGAATTACTCGGGGGGAGTCAGCGAATCACCGGAGGGACCCAGCAGCTATAAAACCGATGGGGTGCAGTTAAAAAAGAATGCTAGAGGCATCAATCCAAAAAAAAGAAGATATCTCTTGTCTGACCAATCTTAACTTCTTAGAAGTTTAGAAGGGAAAAGGGTCCCTTCTAGAAGCATGGTCCATGATCGCGGGGAGTAATTCCTATCAAGACTGTCCGTGACTATTTCGGGTTGGGTCCAGAGGGGTGGATAGACAGAGGGAGAAAATTAACGGAGGGCCTATTGGGATCCCGCCTCGAAGAGCAAAGGAAGGGGCGGGTAATAAACAGGAGGGGGGAAATCCCACCGGCAAGGAAAGCCTCCTTCCAGAACCACGGGAGGAAAATCCGGGCTGCCCGCGCTTGGAGAAGGTATTGTCCAAACGCGATAGCCACAAAACGCCCGTGGTCTGTAAAGGAACGGTCCCCGCTTGCAGGAACGGGGTTGTTTGGGAAAAAGCTGGGCAGCGTCACCACTCAGAGTGTTAGCTTCCAGAGGTCCACTCCCTGAGGGAGAACGCTACTTGGCAAAAGGGACCTGGTGGGAGTCCTTGCGCACCTCCGGGGGGCGTCAGCAGCGTTCGCAAAAGGTAGAATTTTCCTTTCAGAAACGCGCCACGATCGCTGAGAGATGTCGATCAGAGCGCAGGCAGCCAAAACCCATGGCTGTAAGAGGGGGGGCGTCTTCAAAAGTGAACGGGGGTCTTTGCAGCCGGCGGGAGGCGGCGTGGTTTTTGCCGGGGGGGTCTTGGCGGCCGTGCGCCGTTTGCACAGAGGGGGCCGGCGCAATGCCACTCGGAAGAAGGCGAGTCCAATTAGGAAAAAAAAACATTGTGTCACGTCAACAAAAAACCCAAATCGTTTACGTCGTTCTGGGATAGCACGCCGATTGCGTCCAGGGGTTGGATTTGGGGGGCGAAGCCTTACTTTGCGCCAAAAGGAAAAAGCCCAACTGCATTTAAAAAGCCCCCGCGGCAACCCAAAAGTGGGGTCCTTAGGGGGAATTTGATTTGAAAGGGAAGAGAAGGAATTGCATTCTTGCAATTCAAGGAAAAAGACCGCGGTGACCAGAGGGGAAAAGGCCTGTACTTTTAAGGTACGATGTCCTCCCCTGTCCCCGGGAAAAGAAGGGAAGCCTCACAAGACAAAACAGTAGGGAGAGTGCCGCCATCTTGAAATAAAAAAAGGTCAACCGGTCCGTTACCTACCAGCGTTAGAGCTTGAAAGTGGGGGACAGTCGTTGCCATGCTCAAAATCTTTGAAGAGGGGGAATGGAAGATGTCCGCCGCCCACTTGGATACAAAGGGGTCGAATGCCCGCCATTTTGGGAACATACCTACTTTCGGGTAACAAGGGGGGGGGTTCTTCGGAAAAAAGGGTAGGTTTCCGGAAGGGGGTCAGGTGAAATGGTGGCCCAGCGCAGGAAGTGGCAGGGTTTTTGCCAACCGCTTTAAGGGGGGGAAAAAAAGCATCGGAGTCCTCGGGAACTTCAATACGGGGGGGGCGCGGGAGCATTCCCATTTTTAGCGGAGAGGACAAATCATATTTGTCTTGAGTCACAAGGGGAGAATCCCACCCCAAAGCACCAGCAGCGCCTTGTAAAGGAAAAAAACTGCTTCTGCCATTCTGGGAAAAAAAAGGTCAGGATCCGCCAAGCCAAAAAGGCCAGTTTTAGCCTGGACGGAAGGAAGGACACCGGTGTTAGCGCTGTGGGAAAATCCAGAGGGGGAAAGTGTCAGTTTGCCACCGAAAAGTTACAGGGAACTTGTTTGTAGAAAAGGGGGGAACGTCAAATCTACTTGTTCGTACGCGAGGAACAGAGTACGGATGCGCCCATTTAAAACGAAAAACTCGCCACTTTTCTAAAGGAGAGACTTTGCTGCGCAGGTGGATGGGGAAGGAGGGGGTTGCCTCTTTCCCGAAAAGCCGACCCCCGAACGACGAGTATTTAAGGGAAGCACAGCGTAACTTCCAGGTCTGTCGAGAAGGGGAGGTGGTTGCAGACCAGCGGCATCCAAAAGCTCCAAAAAGGGGAAACGGGGAATTTCGCCTAAGAAATGGCGGGACAAAAAGAGTCCGCTATCGCAGGTTAATCAAGAAAACAAACTCACCAGTTTCCCACATCCACTTTGCCCAAAAGGAGGAATTGGGTTTAACCGGGATAAGGAAAGGGCAAGCACAAAAAAAAGACAACAACGAGTACGAGTATGACGCGAAGTGGTACAAAAAGAAGGAAACGTGAACGCAAACGCGAGCGGGAGGGTAGTCGCATACGCAAGGGAAAAACCCGATACGGCATCCAACGGGGAACGGAAATAAAAAAGGTCCGGAAACGTAGTCCGCTTCTAACATAAGGAAAAGGGGGAACAACCGGTAACGTAGCGACAGAGAGGTGTTTACACAGGTACTTACAAAGAGGGAAGGGAAGAGTCTTTTCCGAAGGTTGTTGGAACTCATGCAGAAAGAGCCGCTTGCTCACCGCGAGTGAAGAGACAGCGCTCGTCAGAGCCCACCACTCCAAACCCAACCGAAGAAAAAACCATCATGAAGGCGATTGTGAGCCGCCGGGGCTTCGTGGAAGAAAAATCTAGACAGAAGTGTTTGTGTTGCTACTGAGAAAAAGGAAGTCAGTCGCGGCCATGAGTGAAAAGAAGGGACAGGGCTTTGCCCGGGCTGGAGGCCTACGGAGATAGGGGCGACGCGGGAAAGAGAAACCGACATTTTTGATCTCTCTCACACAGGAAGAAGATAAACTGTCGGGGAGGCATTGATCGCCAAAAACAGTAGCGTCGTCTTCCCGTAAGGCCTCCCATCAAGGAGAAGCGCCTGATTGATGCCGTCAAAATCAGACGCACGGATCAGGGAAGGGAAGAAAACGCTTTTGATCAGTAGCCAAGGAGGGTCCGTATGAAGCTATAATCCGGAAGAAAGCAACAATCGCTAATGCTGGGGGGGGGGGGTTGGACTGGGCTTCATTTTGGGGCTGGGGGGAGGGGGGGGAGAGGGACCGGCAGATTGGCGACTATGCTCTTCCGGGAAAAGGAGCAGCAGCTAGCGATGCTATGATTAGGAGAGGAAGATTGGGGCTCATAGGGGGTACCGGTAACATCAGGAAAGGGAAGGAACGGAGGTTCGCCTACGTTACTAGGGGGGGGTACCGTATCTATGTAGAGAAAGGTTCATGTCCGGTATCCGGGATAAGTAGAAGTATTTCAGGGGCGGGGCCTACATCCGGAGGGAAGGAAGACGCGCTCGCGTTTGCGGGGGAAAAAAGGACCACCGTAGGCAGGGGGAAAAAAAAGCGCTCATACTCGACTCGTTGGGGGGGGCCTGGTCGGCACTGATTATAAAGGGAAAAGCACGCCCAACCATGAAGAGAATGCTGGTAAAAACGGGGAAGAAACCTTAGTTTGTCCAAGGAAAGGCGGATAAAACAGGTCGGGAGGGGGGAGAGTTTCAGAAGAGAGAAGCCATCAAGGTCCGGCGTTTGCGGGGACCGGAGGAACATGCACAAAGATCTTAATATCACGAAGAAGAAGTTTACGCTGCTGCAGGAAAAGCTAGGCGGTTCTGTGTCGTCGGCCTGGTGGGAAAGAGGCAACAAGCAGGGGCCGAAAATCACCGGCGCAGCAACAGGCCTGAAAAAAAGCGAGTTTTCGGTCGACAAAGGGGCAGAATCGGAATCGGGTCGACCAATCTGACTATAGGGAGGAAAAAAAGGGAGATTTTTGACTGCGTCCAATGGGGGCCTGTAACGCTAAAACAGTCACGGCGTGGCAACCTGAAACTGGAGGGAACGCTGGATCAGGATAAAAAGAGGGGGCAAACACCGGAATTCCGAAGCGGGAAAAGGGCGAGCACTGGTTTTTTGAAAAGAGGCCATCCTGGACCTGAACGCAAGAAAGAGAGACAGTTTTTTAGCTGTGACGAAAAGCGGGAAAGGGCGGGTGCGGTGGGGGAAAAAGGGTTGTGGCTTCATGAAAAGGGAGAGAGTGCTGAGCCTTCGACGCTAAAAAAAAGCAGACGGCACGTATGAAGTTCCAAGAAACTCCGATGCAGGGGGGGACACATTAGTCGATTTAATGGCAAAAAAAGGGAAGTGGAAGCCATTTCTTGGAAGGTCACATGCCCAGCGTGCTGAAAAAACCTTGACTTAATGGCAAACGAACAAACGGGGGGGGGTCCGGAAACTAAAAAGGGGCGGGCATTATCACCTGTGCTCAAAACTAAAAGAAAGAAGAACGGCAAGGATCTGGAACATCGCGGAAAAAAAAGAGAAAGCTGATTTGCTCATGTCACCAAGGGAAAAACTTTCAAGCTGTGGTGAAAGAAGGAACGGTTTTACTGCGAGATGAAGGAGGGCGGCAACGCTAAATAAGGCGGGTGCGGGGCGGGGGAGGAGGGGGCGATTGTCATTTGGCGCAGGGGAAAGCGGATGCCATCGGTGGGGGGAAAATTTACAGGCTGAGCGGAAAACGGCCGGAGGTGGCAAGGGTCAGGGAGGAAATGGCAAGCGGCGGCCGGGGAAAAAAAAAAATCAAGGCACACGAAGGACCAAGGGGGGGGGTTGCCGCTGGGATCTGTAAGGAGGCGTTGTTGGAAAAAGTCAGGGGGAGGAGAAGACCCCCAGCAAAGAGGGGGGACGCGTCCATCGGCGGGCTAGGATTTGTTTTTCACTAAAAGAGGTTGTGGAGCTTGTACACCATTTGGCGCGGGGTCATCTCGTCCGGGAAAGAGTGTACTGCGCTTCATCCTACCGGAAGAAAAAAAGCGCAACCGCCGCCGAGGAGATTCCGCAAAACCTCGCAAGGAACGCGCCGTACTCACAAAGGAAAAGAACTGGGAAGACGCCCTAAAGACAAACAAGCTACCAGGGTAAACATGGGGGGGAGGGGGGGAGGGCGTAAACATCTATCTACATCTAAAGGTTTGCGGATTCCTTCACCAACGGGAAAAGGAAACGAACGCTTCTGACCAACTGCAAAAGAAAAAAGGTCGCGGTAGAGGCTAACAAGAACAGGGAGTTTTCAGGGAGGGGAGGGGACAGATACAAGACAAAGAATGAGTGGGAGGAAATACAAGTCCTGCAATCCGGGGAAAAGAACCGACACGGTCGTTGTTATCGTGGCACTCTTTTGGAAAATAAGGGGTTTATAGTTCAGGAAAAGGAGCGGGCCTCCCTCGAAAGGAAAAAAGGGTTGGGGGGATCAAGGGGGGAGAGGAGGCTTTCAATTTTATTTGTGGAAAAAAAATCTGAATTGGCGTACTAAAAGAGGCCCCGGGGCGAACTTTTTTGCGGGGGGGGGGGGGGGGCTGTCTAATCCAAACGCGTACAGAAAGGGATCGGAAATTACTCGTTCCCTAACGAGGAAGAATCAACATTTCGCGAAGGGACCAGAAAAGAAGGAACGGAAGTCATTAAGGGGAAGAGGCAGCCAATTCTCTCTCAACAAAAAGTGGCTGCCTCAGCCATTCTGACTGCCTGCAGCAGGGGGGGGGGAGAGAAGTGATTCTCATGATCCCATGATCGCGGGAGGGGAGCTCGCCGACTGCCTGTTGAAAAAAAAAATTGCAGGGGAAGCGCTTTGTATAGACATCATGAGAAGACCCGGGGCCGATTTGCCCACCCGCGGAAAAAAAATTCCGCGGGTATAAAAATCCCACCGCCATCAATTTGCAACCCGTCCCACAAGGGAACCCCCAAAGGAAAAAAAAGGGGAAGAACTTCAAACTCCGGAAGGGGGGGGAATTACAACGCCTTGTCGGTAGAGAAAGGGGCCCGCTTGCAGTACTTCTGTATTGGCAAACCCGAGGGGAAAGGGAACACTCCTTCTTGGTCTTGGGGGCAAAAAAAAATGCTTCTTGTTAGCCGAAGAAGCTGGCCACCTCATTTGCCTTTGCGTCAGCAGCGGGGGGGGAAGTTCGTTGGTGAAGGAATCCCGACGCTGACACGATCGCGGGGGGTCGACGCTTGTTTATCGCAGGCCAGCCAGGGGGGGGGGGGGGGACTTTCTGCGTCTTCAAGTGACGGCTGGGAAGGAGAAAAAGGGCCCGTCCTTGCGACGGTTTTGGGGAGCGCCGGGGCGGCGTTGCGCAGGTGGGAAATGCCACGAGGAAAAGGTCGCTTCTCGAGTACAATTATGGCAAGAGAAAGGGGGGTCACGTCACAACGCTCGGCAAAATGGGGAAAAAAGAAGGGGTTTGAATAGCCCTCCTATTGGTTCCAGGGGGGGGCGGGCTGTTGCTGGGGGCATTACTGGGGGGGAACCCACCGCCGCCGAAACATCCAAAAGGAGAGAACACACCCACGTCGGTAACTTGGGGAGTTGATTTGAAAGGGAAAGAGCGGCATTCTTGCAATTACCAGGAACCTCAGGGCCGCGGTGGAACACCACGAAAAAAACTGTAACTTTCCGAGCAGAGGCACGATTCCGCCCCTGTCGCCGAGAACAGCAGTCGCCCGCACGCCGCGCAGAGGGTTGCCGCCATCTTGGGAGAGCCGGCAACCGTTCCGGGAAAAGGGAGTGTGAACCACATCTTAGTGGGAGACCCGTCGGTTCATGCAAAAGAAAGTCATCAGGGGGAGGGGGCAAGAAGCCGCGTGGATCCGCCGCCAGGGGGATCGGAAGCCCGCCAGTTTTGCATTGAAAAGAAGGGAAAAGTAACCAGTTTGTGCATGGTCCAGGAAGGGAGGGGTGGTTAAGCGTTCCTGCCTGCAGCGAAGAAAAAAGGAAGGAAGAAATGCTTCCCAAGTCCTTAGAGGGGGAGTTAATGTTTACGCACCACAGCATCGGAGTCCGCGGAGGGCGCCGGGAGCATTCCCGAATTTGATCAGAAGACGGAGGAAACAAGCCGCGATTCTTTGCGCAAATCAAAGGGAAGTCCACAACCAAGCAACCGCCAACCATCCGGCCTGGGGGCGTCCCCGCGACAGATTCTGATCCATTCGGGAAGTGGCGTTCATGTGAAAAAGCCCAAACGAGGGGGGAAAGTGCTCGCCAGGTTTAGTCCATTTACGCAGGAGTATCAGGAGGGAACAGGTGTTAGCGCTGTTTTCGAAGAGATCCAGCGGTTGCCGTCAAGGGGACAGGGCCGGACGGTTCGCGGTAGCTGAAAGGGGAGAAGGAACGTGGGACGCGGCAAGTACATTGGAAAAGACGCGCTACGTTTTGGGGAGTGACGATGCGCCCAGGAAAAAATTTGTCGACAGGGGTGTCGACGATGCCTTGGGTGGGCAGCCTGGGGGGAAAAGAGTTGAGGGAAAAGGGTGTTTGCTCTATTCAAAAGGAGGGGCAGCCGACCCCGAGGAAAAGGGGAGGGCAGCAAGCGTAACTTCCTGTCGGGAGGGGACACACGTGATATTCATATCTTGGGGGAAAAGACCCTTGATGGATTTCGCCCTAAGAAAAAAGGGGAAGAGGAGATCGTCCGCTATCGCAAAGACGGGAACAAACTTCAGGTTTCCCCATCACACAGGGGCGCCCCAAGAGAAGGGGGGGAAGACGCTTCAATGGTGGGTGCGAAGGGGGGAAGTGAGACCAGCACCAGCACACTAAAAAGAAAGGGTACGGCGCATGAACATCCTCCGGATGGAAATGCGAGCGCGTCGTGGGCAATCACGAAGAGGAAGAAAAGACGCACCCTTAATACTTAAAAGAAAAGGCTACCGGACATGAACGGAGGGGAAGAGATTACGGTACCCAAAATAGTTTGAAGCAAGGGAAAAAAAGGTTGAGATCGCTTCGGCGGAGTACACAGGTACTACGGAAGACACTCATGGAAGAAAGCGTCTTTTCGCAGGTATTTTTATACGCGAGAGGGCGCACCGCGGTTCTTGCATAGAAATATGCACGACGCTCCCACTCCCACAAAAAGAAGGGGGGACCGTAAACAACCAGCATTATAGGGAGCCAAGGGAGTTGTCTTTCCGGATCTAGAAAAGGAAAGGCCGGACAGAAGTTTTTTGGGGAGAAACTTCTGCCCTTTCGTCGCGGCCAGAGTCAAGGACAGGCTATGGCCAGGGCTGGCAAAGTCGAGGAGAGGGGAAAAGGGCGCTCAATGCCTCCCCGACATGTTTGATCTAGAGGAGAAGAGAGAGATCAACCATGTCGTGGAGTCATTGAAAAGAAAAAGGGAAGGACCTCCCAGCCCTGTGCCATAAGAAAAAAAGGAGTGATGCCGGCACTCATGACGGGACTATCAGGCGCGACGCTTTGATCAGTATCCCAAAGAGAAGATGAGGCTAGATCGAAAGAAAAAAGAAAAAGGGCTTTTTTGTTTACGGTCCGGGAGGAGGGGACAATTCGGCTGCTGTTTTGGTAGGGAGTCCCGGAAGAAGGGGGACGACCGATGCGCTGCCAAGAACAGCGCGGTGATCAAGCAGGCGAGGAGGGGAAAAAAACTTTTTTGGGAGGGGAGGGCAAAAATAGTGTGCCTTCCTGGGTATACCGGGAAAAAAACGAGCGAGATAACGCGGTGAGGAAGAAACGGGCTTCAAACTATTTTGTACCGGAGGAAGAAGGATCAGGTTCATGAAAGGGGAGGGGGTTTCTCAGTAGGAAGTTTGGAATGGTGCGGAGGGAGAATCGCGATTGCCACGACGCTCTCAAAAGCGTTGTGCTTCACGTTAAAAAAGAAAAGAACGGAAAGGGACTGTTCATAGAAGTCATACTCGTATTTGGGGGTGGTGGGAGGGGGGGTGGTGCAGGGGGGAAAAGTAAGCCCCGGTAAAGGAAAATGCCCTCCAGAGGAAAGGGTAATGTTGGGAAACCTCGAGGTTACTTTTGAAAAAAAAAAGGTTCGCTGTCGGGCGAAGTCCGAAGTTCAGCAAAGGGAAGACATCAAGGTCGGCGTGAGCTGGGGTCCGCAAAAGATCTGATCGAAGGATTTCGCAGAAAGGAGGAATACGCTTCTGCTCAATCCTGGAGGGGGGTGCTTCAGGAGGAAAGCCCAGACACTCCACTGAAAAGAGTCTAAACGTGGCGAGTTTCGTAGAAAGTTAGCTGAGGGAAAAGGGGGGGCGCATATTCAATCGGTCGACCAATGGGTAGAAAAAAGTATATTTGACGAACACCAATTTCCCTGTAACGCCTTTACGGAAAAACTGAAACTTTGACGGCACGGCGAAATGCTGGGAGTCATGAATAACACAGCGCCTCACAAAGGACTGACGGTCAAAAGGCGAGCACTGTTTTGTTGGCCGGGGACGCATCCTGGAACCTGAACAACACGCGCGGAGAAAAATGGAGAAGCGTTGTTATCGGGGAAGAAAAGGCGCTGCTGGTTTGGGAAGGGGTTCCATTTGTTTTTGGACTTCAAGAAAGAGCGGCGTGCTGGAGCCTCGACGCTAAGCGGGGGGAGGCTCCCGAGAAAAAAGAAGAGAAGGTGAAATTTCCGCGTACGGAAAAAGGGTACACTTAAAGTCGAAGGGGCAAGGGGCCGGCGCTGGAATTCCACATGCCCCGCGGGGGAACAAAACTGGAACTTAATGGGCCACGAAAAAAGGATTTCCAAGGGGGCGGTATGTTCAATCAACACTTGCGGTCGAAGGCCGTATCCAAGCTGGTGGGGCGGAAAGAGCGAAAAGATGACGCTGATTGGCACCGGACCCTGGATGGAAGCGAAAAACTTTCAAGCTGTGGGTTCCAAAAAAGGGTATGTAACGGGAAAGGGGGGTGGAATTTCAGATTCGGCCAACTGCTAAGAAAGGCGGCCGGCCTGCAGGGGGACAGGGACAGGGGGAGCAGGCGTGGAGCCATCGGTTTTCTGGAGGCGGAGCGGGAGGCGATGTGTCCAGGGGGTTTCAAAAGCGGCGGCAGGGGCCGACGCTTCAGTCTTTTTGGGGGGGGGTTTCAACTCAAAGGCCCCAAAAAGAGCGTGGGTGGGGTTTGAAGGGGGAAAATCGCAGTTGGGCTTGGAAAGGGCTCAAGTAAGTACGCAACCAAAAAAAAGCGAACAATCCCACACTCCTATTGCCGAAAAGAAAAAGCCGTAACGATTTGTGTTCTAAGGGAACGTGACACCATGTTGGCATTCGGAACTATTGTACTCGCTTGCAGAGGCCGGGAGTACGAGTGGCATTGGAAGAAAAGCACAAGACCCCGCCGACTGCTCCGGGAAATCCCCGCCCGCAAGCCGGCTGGGGAAAAAAAAGTTGAAGACGCAGACAGACAAAACAAGTAAGGTATTGAACTGGGGGAGGAATGCGTAACAATCTATCTGTCAAAAGCGTGGCGCGCTGGTTTTTAGGAGGAAACTCAATCTGATTACTTAAGAAGAATGACGCAACTGCAAATGAGGTAAAAAAACGGAAAGCAACAGGAAATGGAAAAGTCGCGTTATACGCTAACAAGCATCTGGAAGGACCAAAGAAGGAGTGGTTGCGAAGAGAAAAAACGGGGACCGGTCCCAAGCCGGCGGCTAAAGTGCAACGCTTTTGGGATACGGAGGGGTGATAGTTCTTACCCGGAAGCCCGTCGGTGGGGTTAAAAAGAAGGGAGGCTTTGCAATTGAGATCAAAGTGGCAGCGGTTGACCCCGCAATTGAGGAAAACGGCGAGCGTTTGGGGGGGGGAGGCCCCGGGGGCGCGTGAACTGCTTCTATTCCAAAGCAGACAATAGTCCACGGCGCCAAGGTATTAGGGCATTATGAAAGTAAAACGCGATCATGGGAAACAACCTTTGCTCGAAGAAGCTGCGGCAGTCAGAAGGGGGGGCAAGGCAGCCAAGATATAGATCAACAACAACAACGTGAGTAAGGAAAGGCCTCTGCCATTCTGACGGAGCTGGGTCCTCTCGTCTAAAAAGGAACATGATCGCGTTACGGGCACGTTCCGAGAAAAGAAAATAACTCGCCGACTGGGGGAAGGGGACGCGCTTTGATAGCACAGCAGGGAACCCTGGGTCGATTTGGCCACCAAGCCGTACGCCAATTCCGCGGGTAAACAGGCAATTTGGATCCCACAAAGCCTCCGTCCAGCACCTGAAAAAACCCCCACCCCAAGGACCGACGGGCCTTGCCCCGCGTGTCATAGATCAAACGAAGGAGGGTCCAAAAGCGTTCCCACGGAATGACCAACGACCGTGTCGTAGAAACAATGCTGGACTTTGTATGCAATCCGCTGAGGTTAGCTTCCAGAATATGCCACGCCGGGTGAAGGTTAGAAGAGAAAAAGCGACTTGGCCATTCCTTTTGCTGGAAGTGCGTCAGCAGCGTTCGCTCTTCACAAAAGGTGGTGACGGAATCCCGCACAAAAGGATCGATGTCGAATCGGGTGGTTACGCGGCAAGAAAAAAGGGTCATACCCTGGCCGTAGCTTGTGTGTCGGGAAAGGCTTTGCAGCCGTCTTGCGGGGGAGGAAAGGGTTTTTTGCAGAACGGCGGCGTTTTGCGCTGGGAGGAATGAAAAGAGGAAAGCACGTCGCTGCAGCGAGGGGCGCGATAAGACTTTGCATGCAACAGGGATCGGCAAATGGGAGTCTTTTTGAATAGCCCGCCGAGCTGGCCGAAGGGATTGTGGGGGGGGAAATTTGGCCTGCAGGAAGAAGCCTTACTTTGCGGCCCAAGAACAACTGCGATTTCACAAGACGGCACCCCACCCACTCGGAAGATTGGGGGAAGTCGAGGGAAAGGGAAGCGTCGGGCCCAAGGGCATTCTTTCAATGCCCAGGAAAAGCGCCGCCCGCTCCGCTTACACGGTTGAAGAGCATCAAAAAGATGGCATCCGATTCCTCCCGGGGGGAAAAAGGCCTCCGCACCCGCACCCCAGTAGAGGGAAATCCAGATCATTGCGCGAAAGAGGTGCCTAGCGATGAACCACAGCTTGGAAAGTGTTCGGCTTCAAGCCAGGGGAACGTGCCATGCGCAATCAGCTGGAAATCCTGGAAAACTTGGATACTTCCGCCCGTTTTGAGGGCCCAGGTAGGAACATACCGACGTTCCGAATCACAGGGGGTGCGGAGGAAAGGAAAGTTTCCAGGTGGGTGTTAAGAGGGAAGAAGGAGGGCATGTTAATTCCCCGCGCGGGAAAAGTTTGCCCTTCGACTTTAATGTTTGAAGTAAGACGTCCGCTGAGGTGCGGCGGGAGCACATTGTGGGACGTCGAAGGGCCAGAACGACGATCTTGCGCAAATCATATTTTGGGAGAAAAGCCGGCCGGCGAACCACCCTCAAAAGGTCCCGCTAACCAACGCGTCTCCATTCTAAAAAAAAAGGTCCGGATGCCAGAAAGCCCAAAAGAGGGAACACCAAACCAGTGCTCGCCAGTTTTGAAAAAATTCACCGGTGTTGCGCTGGTCCAGCGTCCACGGTGAAACCACCGCCCGGAAGGTTCCGGGGAAGCACATGTAAAAAAAAACCAAAAACAACCACCAAAACCCCAAAAGCCAACCCAAACCAAAGTTGGTGTCACGCAGGGACGAAGAAAATCTACTTTGTCGTAGCGGGGGTCGACCCATTACGATGCGCCCGGCGACCGAAAATCCCACTGGGGCCGGTTGTGGCCAGCCTGTGCGCAGGGGAGGGGGTGCTCTTTCCCTGTGACGATTCCATTCGCCGCCCGGATTGCGCAAGCGGCCCGGGAGGGTAGAAATAATATTCCGTGATATTCAGATCTTGGGGGAGAAAAGCCGACCTTGATGCTTTTCGCAAAAAAGTCGGATCGTCGCGCTATCGCCAGGTGGAAAAAAAAGGGGAACCACATCCACTTTGCGCCCCAGCGCCGGGAGACTTAACGTCAAGGGGGGGGGGGGAAGTGGTTCACCGGATAATGAAAGGGGGGATACGAGTATGACGCGAAGTGTACGGCGCATGAGGGAACGCAAACGCGAGGCGTCGTGGCAATAGATCCTACCTGAAACCCCGATACGAATAAAGTCGAAAGAATGAACCTGGATAAAAGACTACATAGATTACGGTACAAATAGTTTGAAAAGAAGGAGGCGAACCGCGTTCCTCTCGCTTCGGTCGGAGGGGGGAACACGATGGAGCCCAATCTACGAGCTTCTTTAAAGGTTTCAGACGAATCCTCGCCTCTTGCTCACCGCGAGTGGGAAGAGCATCGTCGCCAATCTGCCGACGCAAACCCAGTCAAACCAATACGGACCCGTAAAAAATCTTTTTTTCTTTCCGGGAGAGAGATAAGAAGAAAAAGCCGCGCTCTGCGGACAGAAGTTTGGGAAGGCGTCGCGCTTCTGCCCTGCGTCAGGAGAGAGGAGCTATTCCTTGCCATGCTATGTCCATTGCTGAGGGGCGAACGCTGGCGCTCAATGCCTCCACCGCGTTGGGGACTAGAGAAACAACAACACCGGATGATGAGGAAAGGGGGAACGCCAGCGTCCACGTAGCGCTACCGTAGAAAGAGTCCCTGGCCCGGAATCGCTCGCCTGATTGGAGGCCGACTATCAGGCAGGAAAGCGACGCTTGGGAAGAGGAGACACAAAAACTTCTTTCCTTCATAGAGGGGAAAGGGGAAGGAAAGAAAACCGGGCGTCTCACATCGAGGGGTTGTTTACGGTCCGTATGTGTTGGTACTGGGCAGCATTCTTTTCTTTTTTTTTGGAAAGGGGGGGCGACGATGCTCTTCCGGAACTCAGGCGAGCGATGCAAAAAGGAGAGAAGCTCGTACGATTGGGGGCTCCATAGTGGGGGTGAAGGGGGGGAAAGTACCTGTGTCACATCCGACTCGGTCCCTACGTTACTCGGTGGGGGGGGGGACCTAGCCTGTAATCTATGTAGAAGAAAGGGGTCATGTCCTGTACCGGTGGGCCGTAGAGGGGGAGAAAGGGTATAAGTATTTCAGGTGCGGGGAAGGCCACGACGCGCTCAGGGGGAAAGGTCCCGTCCCTGCCCATCAGGGGGGGGAATAGCGTAAATGAGGCGAGAGACCGTACTCGTTGTTTTTTAGTTGTGCTGGGGGGGGGGAAGGTAACAATTCCATGCAGGGCGGCGCTGGGCCAAAGTGGATGTGGGAAACGGAGGGGTGGCGGCCGGATAACCTGGAGAGAGGACTATCCGAATTTTCAGCAATTCGCCATTTCTTAGGCGGAGGGAAACTGGTGCCAACAAGATCTGAATATCACGAATATTATCGGAGAACGTAAGGGAAAAGGGGATGCGCATCCTTTCGGTGAAGGGCCGCTGCAAAGTCACGGAAAAGAAATGCACCTGCGCAGCAAAAGGAAGGGGCGGAGTTTTCGGTCTACAATGGAGCTGGGGGAACTGGGAGGGAATCGTAATCTGGTCGACCCCAAGGGAAAAAAAAGTAGATTGACGGGCGTCCAATTGTGCAGAAAACTTACCGCGAACCTTCAAAAAAAAGGGAAAGTCACCGCTGGAACAAAGCGTAAAAGGAACACAGCGCTAACACCGTGAACTTCGAAAGGGGGGCGAGCACCTGGTTTGGTTGGGGGGGGCGGCATCCTGGACCTGACTAGAGAAGCAGTTGTTAGCGGGAAGCTTTCAAGGGGAGGAGGGGCTGTTTGCGTTGGAGGAAAATGGTTGTGGACTTCAAAATCGCGGCGTGCTGGATCCTGAGAACCCCCGCACCTCAGCGGCACGTATGAAGGGGTCAAAGGGAGGACGAAGAGGGACTGTTGTGGTACACCTTAAGTAGGGAGGAACTTGGAGCATGGCGGAAGGTCCATGCCCAGCGGGGGAAGGCCAGCAGGAATCGCTAACAAAAACGGAACTAAAAGGGGGAAGGGCGAACACAACTGGTTACTTTCCGGGGGGCAAAACTGGCGGCTTCGACCTGGGAGAAAAGCAAGCGGGTGGGCGTAACATACCATGCCTGGACATCGGAAAATATGACAGCTGTGAAAAATGAAACCGAACCTTTCTTTAATCTAAAAAAACGGAGGACTTCCATAGAACTGGTAGTTCAAAATCCCCGGGGGAAAAAAAAAGAAGACTGGATCAAAAAAAAGGAGGCAACGTCTAAAGAATGGCGTTGTCCGGGGGGGGCCGGCCGGCTGGCAGGGGCGCAGGGGGGACCATCGGTGGGCTGCTCTGGAAAAGTTAAAGAAAAAGCGGGCCGGAGGGGGTAGGGGCAATGGCCAAGGCAGCGCTGAACAAAGAGGGGAAAATCAAAGGCACCACGAAGGACCCAAAAAGGGGGGTGGGGTTGCCGCGGGGATGCACTGCATGTTTCGGAGGCGGGGGGGGCGCAAGGGAAAAGGCTTCTCCATCAACGCAGCCAAGAAAAAACATCGCGGGCTAAGGAAGGGGTGGTGTGTTCTCCACCGGGGGGACACAATGTTTGGATGCATCCTAGAGAGGGTGCCCTAATTTTAAGAGACCGTGCTTTAGGGGAGTGCGCAGCAAGCTCACACGTCCGCAAGCCCGAGGGAGGACCGAGCAAAACCTTCTCAAGGAAGGAAGGGCAAAGACCCTCCGTTTCAAAGGGGAAAACCAGCTAAACGCCATGGGGGAGAAACCAAAGCGAAAGCGCTCGGGACTTCCAGAGAGGGGAAGGGGTTGCGGTATTCCTTCACCAACTTAAGAAAAAAAAGGAGAACTCTGCTGACGCACCTGCAGGAAGGAATTTCCCAAGTCGAAGGGGGAAGGGATGGCATTTTCTGGAGCTGAAAAGAAAAGAGAAGGATTTGGGAAATGCAATAGAAAAGCTGGACCGGCTGCTACCGACCACGGTTCGTTTGGAAGGGGGGACAATACGGAGTTTGGATAGGGGGAGGGAGGGGGGGGGGGGGGGGGCAGCCCGCGACGGGGAAGGAGGGCTGGAGGAGGCGTTGCTTGAGGAAGGTTTGGAGAAAGGTGGCAGCCCTTTTTTTATACCAAGGGGAAGCGGGTGCCAAGAGGTTTCGAGTGGACATGCTGTCTATAAAAAAACGGCAGTCGGCGAGTTAAGATGGGGGGAAGAAAATTACTCGGGAAGGGAACGCTAATCATGTCCACGAATCACCTTTCAAACCAGACCGCTTGGGGGGAAAACCGCTGTCGAGAAGGACAAATTGCAGATGCAA
>Ga0179593_1699218_pt1 | contig 18528 bp, 22 predicted proteins | sample CZODoug2_1_08_16_FD_185931 | JGI IMG/M metagenome (GOLD analysis project Ga0179593, IMG submission 185931) | Vadose zone soil fungal communities from Angelo Coast Range Reserve, California, USA - CZODoug2_1_08_16fungal (PacBio error correction) | ecosystem: Environmental > Terrestrial > Soil >...
CAAAAAAACGGAGGAAGGAGCCAAAACGATGATTGAAGGGTAGGCCAAAAACGGGGGGGGCACCAAAGAGGATACAAAAAGATCACCCGGAAGGATTATGTGAACTCGTGAAAAAAAAAGAAGCGATCAAAGGGTGCCCTATTCGAAGGGGGGTTCTAAAAGACGATTTCGTAGGAAAAAAGCCACAAACCATACCGGACTAAGGAAGAAATATGATCTCTAAGCTCGAAAAAAAATTCGAACGAAAAAAAAACCCTGTTTCTACTATAAGAGGAATGCGACGGGGAAAAAAAAGCACGAAAACGCCGAAGGGCAGGGAGGAAAACCAGCAAGAGGCATTGGGGTATTGTTAGTCGGTCAGAGGGACAAAGGATGGGGAAAAAAAAACAAAATCTACCTGAAACGCCACCAATTGGCATGGGGCCTTTTGTCTGCATATATAAAGCGAGGGAAGCAGGGGTGAAAGTCCCGCCCTACGAAAAAAAAAAGGGAATATCTGATATCTAAGGAAAAAGGGGGAACAGGAATAAAAAAACAGGCATGGGAGATGATGCTCGAATGAAAAAAATTGGGGTCAAGGGGGGCTGGAAAGGGCATCATTTTTGGAACTGCCCTTAAGAAAAGTCGAACACAAAACCTCGAGCTCGGCATAGACATCTAAGGCTTCGATGGGTTCTTTAGAGCACACGGGGGAAAAGGGGGCCAACCGGAAAAGTTGAAGGTTAACGTCGGAGGCAAAGAAGCCAAGGAAAATACATTCGTTGTTTCCGATGGGGACTAGTATTAACGGGGAGCTAGATATTAGGGGAAAGGAACTGGAAGAGCTCCGCAATCCTGGAAGTTGGGGGGGGATCGGTTTTTGAACAAGCTAAATCCATTGGAACCGCAAAGCTCTTTAATGGCGGGGGATTAGGAAAAGTCGAAAGAGAAAAGGGTTCAGGGATAGAAAGAGGGGGAAAGTTACGTGGGCCGAATGGTCTCTTCACTCTAAAAGAAATCAAAGATAAGAAAACTGGAATCTGTCGGAAGAGGAAGTTATAGGGGGGAAGAAAAGGGAAGACCCTCAGGTTATTCTGGGCCAATCAAGACATGGCGCCACTAATCAAGGGAAAGGGGAGGAGTCCAGGAAGGATTAGGAAAAAAAGGGGGGGGGAATTATAGATTTCTTCAAAGCAATATACCAAAAGAGACTATACTAAGTGCTAAAAAAACAGGAGCAAAAGAGGGGAGGGGGGGGGGGATATCTGAATTAAGGCGACGTCCGGAAGGGGAAATTATCGCTGTCTCGCTCTGTAAAAACGAGGGAAACTAAGGCGGGAAAACTCCTTTGACGGGGGATATGATAATTTTGGAACCCACTTAAGGGAGAGGGTTCCAGGACTAGGGGGAATAGTAAAATGGAGGGGCGCCGATCAAAAAAATATGAGGGGGTGGAAAAGGGGAACAAATTCTGTCAGAAGAGATACTGGAAAAGGTGCAGGGTCGGCTGCCGGGGGCTCAGGACCGGCTCATAGGTGGTAAAAGGAGGGAAAGCGGAAGAGGTCAAGGGTAAATTGCGCGCAGAGAAGAAAAAAGCCACGTTTCCGGGGTTCACTTTACCTCGCGTCATTCTCTAGACTCTGTCAGGAAAAAACAGAAGAAGAGGGGACGGCGGCCAGAGGGAACTATCTGGGACGAAGAGTAGTTGAACCGGCCTTATTTCAGGGTTTCGACCAAGGGTTGAACGAGCCCTGTGATTTGGAGGGACCTCAACGTTCCAGAATAAATTGATCTAAACTCAAAAAAAAAGGAAAAAGATAAGAGATTGGGAGAAGAACGGGGGGAGTCCTAACCATGTCCAGGGAAAAGGAGTGGGAAGCCGTTTCTGCTAGGTCAAGAGATAGACAAAAGGTGGTAAACTTTGGGGGGGGTCCAGAACGGTCTCAGCTTGAGGAAAAAAAAGTTGAAGCAGGGAGAGGGCCAAAAATCCAACAGCTTAAACACGTAAAGGGACGCGCTGAGTTCGTTGGGGGGGGAGTGGGGGCTTAAGTCAAGTGAATACGATCACGAAGGGCCTCTAAAAACGTAGGGAGGGCATAGCCTTTTTTCCATAATCTTGGAAAACGGGGGGGAGAAGGCAAGGGGGAAACTTCACGTAACACGCAAATTGGTGTCGCCTTTATTTCGGAAAAGGGTTAATCCCATACAGTGATCTGGGCACGGCCTCTGTAAAAAAAAAAATTCAAAGGGAAAGGAGACGGACCTGCAGAGGATGGCGGAACAGATCTACGAGAAGGGGGTCTCCGGGGGGAGTATGCAATGGGCCATCTTTCCGAAGTCAAAAAAAAAAAAAAGTGAGGAAAAAATTTATCTTCGGCAATCAGCAAAAACCGGGAAGTATTCATTGGAGAAGGGCAATCATACCGTGGGCGGGCTGTCATGTGACTGAACAGGCAAACGAAGGGGAGGGAAAAAGGGAAACCTCGAGATGTGTAGGAGTGCAAGAAAAGCAAGGACGACTGCTTACCATGACAGCTAGGGGAGAGGGAAGAAGTCACGGCCGTCATGCAATGGATAACATGTCAGGAAGAGAGAAGACCTTCGCGGCCCCATCGGCTAACAAGGGAAAGGGGACGCTGCTCTCCCACCACCTCCTTCGATAGCAGAAAAAGGCAAAAGAAGGGACCAGGCTTCAAGGGCCTCTATCGGGGTTTGAAGCCGGACGGCGAGCCTGCGCAAACCGAAAAAGCTTAGAAAAGAGGGAGGAGAGGAGAAGCCTGACGGGGCATCCGAGAATAAGGATAAGTCTGAGAGGGAGGGAAAAAATCCAGAGATCTCAATCTCCATGTGGGAGCTGAGAGGATAGATGAGAAAAAGTAGGAATCACTACTGGGTCGACCAAAAAAAAAAAAAGGGGAAAAGCCAGGCATTCGAATGGGATATCTCAGAGTTTTGACATTCATTCTTCTGGTTTTCGTGAAAAATAGTTATATCGGCAAGTACATCCTGGGAGGGGGGGGGTATAAGCAAGTTTTCGCAAAAAACAGCGTCTTAAGGCAGGAGCAGAGGAGGGTCTGATTGAAGTTACTCAGGACGCGTTTCTGGCGAACAATGACTCTGGCTACGGAAAATTGGGGAGACTCTATTAGAAAAAGATCAAAAAAAATCAGCAAAAAATGTTAATACTGGGGGAAAACTGGGGATTCGACAAGGAGAGAGGAAAAAAAAAAAAAAGAGAGGCTCGTCGCAAGAATACCGACGAGTCAAACCAGACACACGGCAAGAAAGAAGAGGATACGGCGGGGGAGGGGGCAACGGAACGGAGAGGGAATACCGTAGCACGACTATAAGCCAGGTATTCAAGGGACTTCAGCTAAAACGGAACCGTTAAATTGTAGAGATCCCGGGGTTTGTTGCCTTAACCGTTGGCAGGGGGAGTATGGAGAAGAAGGGAAACCAGTTTCACAGAGGTCAGGGCGAAATAGAAAGAACGGAGATTCACAAAGGACGGGGTTGAAGAGAGAAAGAAAGCACTAGAGTATGTCCAAGCATGGTTTTAGGATTTTCAAGGGGATTTGCTAAAAAACAAAGGAAGAAAATGGGCATTTACCACCGGTCCTGAAGAAGGTGTATCTGAGCTAAGGAGAAGGGGCACGCGAGATAAAAAATCCGATGATGTGAAAAAAGCACACATCGGGGGAATCGGTCTCCATTACTCTTAAAATCTCTAAATAGTAAAAAAAAAACAACTTAGTATTAGTAAAGTATTAGAGAAAAAAAAGAAAAAGTAAGAGCCCGATCAATAGTTGTATGATGAAAAAGAAAGGGGTATATGGGCTAGGCTCACCTAGGTCTGAGGGGGGAAAAAAAAAGTATCGATAATAGGGTAAAAAGCGCCTCTCGGAGAGTTTGGGTTTCTAAACACAAAGGAAAAAAATGCTTGACCCATATATCGACCAAGAGGGAAAATAGAAAAGAAATAAAGGGGTTGATCTCATTCGGGACGAGGAGAGGGAAAAAACGGGGGCACGGAGTCCTAGGAGGGGGACCTAATAATTTAGAGTACATAATCAACCACCCCTGGTTCCACCAAGGAAGGAGAGAGGGGCGGTCCCGAGGTTAAGGGAAGGTCGTACCGCTCAGACGCCAATCCATTTCCATGGTGAGAAAGGCAATCTTTCGTTCAAGTCTCTCAAAGGGGGATATTACCGGTATTTGCCGAACCAATCGGGGGGAAAGGGAGAACGCGTCTGTCAAAGCGGGAAGCGCCCCTCACCTTTCAGGGACGTGTCAGGGAGCTCTCATAGGAAAAGTTGGGGGGGAAGAAAGGAAAACTTGAGGGTGCATAGGAAAAAATCCACGATCCGTCATCAAAAAAAAGAAGTACAGAGGGAAAAAGTCTTAAAATGGGGGAAAAAGGCGAAAAGTAAAAATCATGACGGGGAAAACACGAGGGGGCTTAAAAGTTTTTAAACTAAAGGGTTAGTTCTTACATCAAAAAGACTGAAAAAGTAGAGGAAACCCTCACCTGAGTCCTGCGAGATCAATCCGATGGGGGGTCAAAAAGAGCATTTCCAAGACGGTCGCCTGATCGATAGCTGGGTTGGCAAGGAACTCCAGTCATGACTAATGGGGGGAAAGAAAGGTGGGTCGAAGCGATTCCTCCGGTTGTAAACATATAATGCTCATCTCACAAAACCGGTAAGATGGGAAAGGGGCCAGTTCTTCTCCTCACCCGGAGATCGGAGAGGGGGAGAAAAAATGATGCGAATCACGAAAAAGAAAAAAAAAAAAAAAAAAATGATCTGGGGACTCATTCAGGAGTCCACTGGTTGGCTGAGGGGCCTCACCCTATCTTATAAACGTATGGGGGGGGAAGACCTTGAGAAGGAAAGGGAGGTATTTATCTCTAAAGAACTTTGGGGGGGGAAAAATTGAGATAGGCTTGAAAAAGAGGGGATCGAAGTTCTCAGAGGGGTCCCTCTACACGTCAGTGCATGGCTGCGGGATTTTCAGTTTAGCAGGAAGTCAAGACTTTCGGGAAAGCAAGTATTATAATCAAATCGAATGGAAGGTAAATCCTACACATTCTCGATTCAGGGAAACGGGAGAAGGAGAAGAAATGGTACTGGAGAAAGGAATGCACGGAAAAAAAGACTAAAAGGATGCCGTCTCAAAAAGAGGTGTTAGGCTCAGCAAGTTGAGAAAGGAAATCAAGGGTGTTTCATAGAAAAAGGGGCCCTCGGGGAAGGTACCCTCGAAAAAAAAACCGGCCTGAAGATGGCGAACGTTTCCGCCGAAGAGGAGAGAGAGACCCGGATCGCGGCACTTTAATTGGGGGGTTCAAGGCATTCTCATAGGAGGCATAATCCCAAATTTTACCAGAGGTCGCTTACACCATAAACAGGAAAAGGTGACGTTAAGGGGGGGATCATGCGCAAAACTGAGGAAAGAAAAAGATAAAAATGAACCTCTATCGGACCTAAAGTAAATGGAAGATCCTAGGGTCGGGCAGGTCTCTTAGGGAAACAATGTCCGCAGAAAACCACTATAACGGCCGCGTGCGAGCCTAGGGACCTTCGCGGGGTCCTTTAAAATGGGGGCAAGGGAACTCCTCTTACACGCATTACGTCAGAGGGAAAAGGAAAAAAAGGTCTTGACCAAAAAATGGAGGATCTTCTTTACCTACCGGTAGGAAAAGGACTACCACTGAAAGGAAGGTTTTCTACGCAGCAAATCGAAAAGGATAGGGGGGGGTGGAGTTGCCGGAGTTGACTTATGTGTAAGGGGGAGGTTAAAAAACAAAATAGGGAGTGTCATTCCACCTCGCCAAAAAAAAAAAAAATCTGGAGAAAAAAAAACGGAAGACGTTCCCAGCAGCAGAAGAAAGACAGAAGGGATTCGCTCCTCGTGGCACAGAGATAAGCAAAAATCCAAGGCAAAACCGTAGAACTTGGCTTTGAAGCGGGTTCAGATGAGGAAGGACAGGACCAGCTTCCCCGGCTGAACCGTTAAATATCGGAGAAAGGGCTTCGCACTATCTAGGAATTTGTCCCCTTGCCAAAGACTCGTTCGGCGATCCAAGGACCCCTGAAGACGGCCCGTTCCGGGCGTAGAAGGGGAGGAATAAAAAGGAGGAGGGGAGGTAGAAACTTCGGAGCCGCCGGGGACGCAAAGGAAATCAACGCTGTCCGACAAAGATCAGAAGGGAAGGGGGAGTTAATCCAGAAGGGGGGTAGAGCCTTCTTGGAGTCTAAAAGAAAGTCCTTGGAGGGGAAAAAAAAAAAAAGACGAAAAAAAATGAAGTCATAAAAGAGGGAGAGAATTCAACGAAAGGGTACTTCGTAGGAGAGGAAGTTTGCCACTGGGGGAAAACTACCACTTAATCCTGTAATGGGGGGAGGATGGGGGGGTGATAGGGAACACCCGATCCACAGAGATGCCGTGGTACTTTAGAATGGGGAAGATATGCACGAAAGACCCATTCTCCCTTACTGGGGGGAGGCCCGGAAGAGGGTGAGAGGAAAGAGTCACGCTCGGTTCATACAGAGTAATATGCATCCACAGCAATCCCATAGCTTGAGGGAAGTGGGTCAGAAATGGATGGGGGTCATCCAATCGCTCAAAAGCAGTGGGGCCGGGAGGATACACTTCCCGGATCCAAGGGGAGATAAAAAATCGACCAGAGAAACCGGGAACAAGTTTGGGAAATGAACCTATTTCTATCGACGTCCCGGAGGAAAGTAAGGGGTCAAAAAAAAAGGTCAAGGTACACTTGGGCATGTGATCTGACAAGAAAGAGGCTTTCGGCCTCTCTCAGAGGGCGATGCTAGCATGGGGAATCCACCTATTATTACCTGAAAACAGCGCCCTTGAATGAGGGAACTTTTGAAACAGAAAGCATCAGCGGTGGTCACTCAATGTGAGAAGGTTACCTTGGGAAGGGAAAATCATGAGGGGGAGGTCCTTTCGGACGTCCTTGATATACCGGAAAAACAACAAAAAGAAAGATTTGAAAAAATAAAATTCAAAAAAAAAAGAGGGGAAAACGGGAAGTAGACTCATCGGAATTGAGAAAAGTACTGCCCCACGCAGCACTTCCCAGAAAAGTGGCACACGTCAGGTGAAAGAGACGCCCTTCGCATGAACTGTCGTTATGGGAAAAAAAATCGAGGAAGAGTGAGGAGATCTGATGCTACGCAGCGGGGGTTCAACAAGAATCATGAAGGTGAGACAGCGGCAGGTGGTGTGTTATGTTGAAGAGGAAAAAAGTCACGCACTCGACGCGGAAACATATCGAAACAGAACTCAAAAGAGGGATCACAGAAGAACCTGTCATGGTGGATCGTGGATCTGCTCGGAGAAATATGGCATGCACTCAGAAAAAGAGGTCAGGCTAGAAAAAAAAAAAAAAAGGGGGGAAAGAAAATCAGTGGGAGCGTTTCTGAAAAAAATGTCCAGCTGTCAAAGGGAAAAAAACTACAACAGAGAAACATCCAGGATGAATGTGAAGCAAGCGTAGAAGAGGGAAAAAAGGGAGAGCAGAGGGACCTCTTCTGAGGGAATTCCTTGGTTCTTAGAGAATGGTGGCAGCAACAATCCAAGGCCGCTGGCGACCAACTATGAGAAAAAAAACGAAAAGGGGTCTTGAAAAAGAGTTCTACGAGAATAAGACAGGCCGATGGTAGACCGGACGGCCTGCCGTCGGGAGATGGAGACATCAAATCGCAAAAGGTGGTTGGACAGGCTGCGACGGTCAAAACAAAAACTTCAAGGACTGAAGAATACTGCCCGTCACCAAATGTTACTCGTGCATGCAAAGGGGTCTGAAGGGAAACAAAGACAGTCGTGAAAAAAATGTCAAACAGAAGGGAGGACTCAACGGAAAAATAACGAAAGAGGTAAAGGTTCACCTTCGGAACACGGAGTGCCATAAAGACCCAGAGACTGGGAACATGCCCAGGCCAAGGATGGAAGGGGGGAAAAAAAGAGATTGAGCAGACGTTGGAGAGCCCTGCCTCATAGTCGCCAAAAAAACTCAGGAACATAGGGGGGGGGACATCATACAGAATAGGGAGTAAAAGAAAACAAGGTCTCCCCGCTTCTAGAAAGGGGGGGGAAGAGGGGGAATCGACCAAGCGGAAAAGGAACGCTGAAAAAATCAGACAGTTACGACCGTGCCTAAGGGGGGGGGGACTACTAAAAAAAAAACGACCGGGAGAGGGGGTTACTTATCATGAAAGGAGCCAGGTGTTGTGGCATCCTGTTTGAGGACCAAGGCGAAAACCTCCGGACAAGCTCTGGGATGGGGATTCATACGGTTAGGGGCAGGAATCGAAGGTGATATGGTGAAGAATCAGTGAACAAGAAGATCAAAAGAGGGAGGGGGGCTGAAGGTCGCTCGACCCAAGGGGAAGCAAAGAAAAATCGGCGGAATCTCATGTATCTGTGGGGAATAAAAATGAACGAAAAGCATCGCCCTGGTGAATCGAAAAAGCCAGAGAGAAGCGGGGCAAGTCGAAATTGAACGGCAGGTGGGGTAGTGCACTGATAGAGTAGGGATTATAAAAGGAGGGTCGTTTTCCGGGTAGAAACAGGCAGGGGGGGAAAAAGAAGAAGGAAACAATCTCGAGTAAGGATAAATACGCCACAATAAACCTAGTCTAAAATCTCGATATGGACTGGTTGCAGCAAGTATTGACTACAGGCGAGAGGAGGGGGGGAAAGACCGGGTATACTATTCGAAGGCGAAAAGTACAGGTCTACAAATCGCGGTGCTCTACGGCCACTAAAAGAAACTTCGGAGAAGTCTCTCCTGGTAGTTAAAATAGAGATAGAACGGTAAGGTTTTTCATTTATTCCCTGGAAAGTCGGGGAGGGAACTGCTCTATAATCGCTTCGATGGATATCCATTTAAGGCTCATCCGGTGGGAAGATTTCTGGAATTAGGCGGGATTTGCTCTCATCTGAAAGGAAGTTCAGAAAGGGGGGGAGAAGTCAGAATCGGAAGGGTGACCTCTGTCTTCCACTATGAAATCAAGCGCTGGATGAAGGCCATGGGTAGACGGAAGGAGGTTTCGTTGATTACAAAGGGAGTCTGAGGAGAAAGGGACTTTGTAATTAACCCACGGATCGGGAGAGTGACGGCTGTACCCAAAGGCCATAAGAAGGGTAGGCAAAGGGGAAAGGGAAAAACGTCCTATATCAAGAATCTTGGGGGCGGGGAAGGGACCATTTCAATTGAGGGAGTGAGGACCTCCCGGTTTCAATCTCAAGAAAAAGGGCGTTCTTTTTAAACATAACTTGGGTATCAGAAAAGAAAGGACGGTGATGGGAAAAGTGGATCTCATCCCTCCAACATCTGGCAAGCGCTGGACATCAGCCTGGGGCTGGGAGTGGAGAGAGGGGGGGGGGGGGGCCGCTATCACGCCAGGGGCTAAGCGAGAGAAGTCTGTCGTCGATGTAAGTTCTAAAGAGGTAGAAACTACCTTCGGTATAGTGAGAAGAAAGTTAGGGGCACGTCCACGGGAAGTGCGCCTGGCCTCAGTTGCAAGGGGGAAATTTAAGGGGGATAATTATCATTCCTCTCTTGCCAGGATACAGAAGTCCGCGAGACGGAGGCTACGCACGCGAGCGAGAAACAGAAACATAAATGAAAGACTCTATAGCAATTTGAAGGGACGGGAGTCGTGGCAAGAAAACGGTACAACCCTCTGGATGGGAGATTAACACATACTTCGCAGCCAGGAACCGTGTGAGCAAGGTTGGGGGGAAAGCCAAAAGGTATTCTGTTTGCTTCCCTTCGATTGTACGGAGAAAGTGATTCTCATATTTAAGGTCAGGGGGAAAACCTCGGATGTGTAGTAAGGGGGGTCGGGGATCTCTTCGTGGCGCTTGAAAAACCACAGGGGGGAAAGAAGGGTGAGTCAATCTCCACTGCAGGAAGGAGCAGTGGATCCATTTCGAAGGGTAAAAAAGGTTCCATCGTCGAAAACTTCTTAAGTAAAGAAAGAAAAAGGGCTATCAATCATAGCGAGACGCCAGGGATCCTTCATCATCACGGACGTTCAAAGGCTTTCAACTCGAGGGGTGAGAAAACCCGGGAAAAGAAAGACTCGCTGCGCAACCCGTATCAAGAGGAGGAATGAAGGCTAAAATTTTTAGCCAAAGACTATAGGTAGAAAGATAATAAACCGGCCCGTAAGGCGTAGGAAGGGGAAAAGAAGGGGGGGACTCTGAGCTTCCGGCATCTATCAACGGGGGCTGGGAGGGCCCCCTTACAGTCCCGTCGAAGGGGACAACCGCTAGAAGAAGAAAAGAGGTGCATGAGAGGTCCAAAAAAAAAGGAATAGGGGGGAGAGGCAGAAAATACCTTGGAATTGTGGAAAAGGAAAGAGGACATGGGAATGCAGAAAACCCTCTTTCGTTCAGAGCAGGAAACAAGAGAGAAGAATTTCACTTGCTCGTCACTCGGAGGGGGGAACAGAAGAGACAGGAGTTGGTGGCACGCGTGTTAAGGATAAAGAAGGGAGGAAAAAACAGGGGGTATTTAGGTCGCTTTAACAAATGAAATTGGGATTGAGAAGGGCACGTCACTCTTCTCTAACTTATAGGGGAGGAACGGAGAATCGCTTCGGAAGAAAAAAAAGCTCGACACAAGACAAGAGTTTCAAGAATAACATACTCCGTTAACTAACCGGAAAAAAAAAGGGTCCTTTTCGAGAGTGATGGGGGGGGAAAGAGAATCAATACAAGAATCCTTAAGAGCCAAGAAAAAGGAACTCCCAGAGTTGGGTTTCCGGAAAAATTCTTAATTTATACAGTAGGACGACAGCACGGACTCCAAAAGTGCACGAAGAAAGGAGAGAAGCGTTCCCAGGATGGGGAGGGGGGAGGAAAAGAGAACTAACCTTAACTATCATTGTCGAATATGATGTCAAGCATGGGGGAAAAAGGGGAAGGTGAGGTGGGATCAACCCACTGAGGGTATCGTTATGTTTGAACATTAAGGTAGACCTCTCTCAGATCTATCTAAAGGGAGTCAGGGGGGGTGTCAGCCAAAACACGCGCCTCTTGCGAAAGTTCGCATGAGGGAAAGCTAAGATCTCAACACAACAACGTTATTGAAAAGGAGAATAGCTGCTAGCAGGCGAACGAAAAATGGAACATCACGGATCTGTTATAAAAAAAAGGCGCTCACCGGAAAGGGGACTGTTAGGGAGAGGGGAAGAGGTGTAATAATTCCCTCTCCTGGACTCCGTTGGGGGGACACCTGGAGGATAAGAAAAACCATTCTTGAAAAAATATATTCTACAATGACTATGCCGTTTCTATATCTAAAATAAAGGGTGGAGAGATTAATGTAGATGAGAAAAGGCAGGAGGGTAAACCGTCGTGTGGAAATCCTTTATCATTCCAAAACATGGGGGAAAACAAACAATGCCGGGGGTAGGAGCTAATTTTCTTTCCTACTGGGGTAAGGCCTGAAGGGGGGGAAATGAAAGTCCCATCCATGGAGGCCCTTTCGTAGAGGTAACTTAACCTGACGGCCCGCTTCTCCAATGTCTGGGTGAAACTCCGGGGGAAAGAAGGGTGGGGGAAGGGGGGAGCTTCGTTCAGAATCGATGAAAAAACATCAGAATGCTGGCGTCGATCTTCAGGAAGCGGGGGGAAGGAAAACATAGATGGGGAGGGGGGGAAAAGGGAAAGGAAAATTTCAGGTGTAAGGAAGGCAGGGAAACGTCACAAGGTTACTCCAAAAAAAACGGGGGCCCATGGAATTTCTATCCAAGAAGGAAGAGAAGGAAAAAAGTCTACTATGGTCGGAGCTTCTCCTAACTCTGTTCTTTCGTAACAAGAGGAGTCGCTATCTAAAATGTACACCAAAGCGGGGAAAGAAGAAAAATAAAAAAAATATAAGGTTTTTTCTAGCATGGGGAAGGAAGTTTCAGCTTCTCGGACTATATATTTTGCAGCGTACTGAGATTGTGCCGCTGGGGGGGTCGGGAGAGAGGGTTAAAGGTGAAGGAACCATTTCCGAGCGCTCAGAAAACCAAAATGGCAAGGGAGGGAAAATCCTGAAGCCGGCTTCTCCTCAATCTATCTCGATCTTATTAACTCAGGGTCAAATACTCTAGGCAAAAGGGCAAAAAAAAAGAAGAGACCTGGGAAGGAGAGGGTCTGCAGTCGATGAAAAAAAAGGAAGACTGGAACCCGATCGATGCAGTAGTTTTAAATAAAGGGCGAGGGAAAAGGCCTGTGATGGATATAGAAGGGGGCGAGCAGCGACAAGGGAGATAGGGAAAGGGGATGGGGAAAAGGATCTCAAGCTTTGCCAAAAGCTCAAAAGGAAGGATAAAAATGATCGCCCGGGCATTTCTCTGAATTGAGAGGACAGCCTGGATGGAAGCCAAGTATGTGACTAAGGGAGAAAAGGGGCGGGCAAGAGAAACGACACGGCGGTTCTGAACTTTCGCCCGAAGAGTAGCATCCCTTTTTCTTTATCAGTCAAAAAAAAACAGAGACCGGAAACTAACACATAACTGAAAAGATCAAAAAAGAATACCCGTGTGGCCGCAAAGGTGTGAAATCCTCGCGTTCCGGGGGAGTGGCCGAGCATGGGAAAAAGGGGGAGGGGAAATGCTCGCTAGATGGAAAGTTTCCTCAAGGGCAAGGGGAGTGCAAAAATGGGCCCCGACCGGCTCGCGGGGGAACAGCCACTTTTACAGCATTTCTAGAATCTATGCATAAAGCCCTGAACTAACAAAAGGGACCAGTAAGGATCATGGAACTGAGGGGAAAAAGAAGGGACAGGAACGAAATTATTTCCGTTAACGAAGGGGAAGGCAGGAAGAAAGAGAAGCCGCTGGGCAGAGAGGCTTGACTCGTATGCACCATGAAGGAAAAAACTGGCTAAAACAAAACGAGGACGTCATCCTCAGGAGTCGCGGGGGAAACTGGGGGGGGGGGGGGAGTGAGGAAAAAAAAAAACATACGAATCAGACAGCATTCCAGGAGGGAATTAGACTGTCTGTACAAAGGCAATGGCCATCGAAACTATGGGGTGAATTCTATAAAAAGATGGGCCCTACGTCCCTTGTACATGGGGCGAACGCCGCGTAAAAGCGGACAGATAAAAAGGTGGATTGCAGGGGGGGGGGGGGGGGAGGGATATGTTCTGCTGGGGCCGTTTCTTTGGAAACAAAGAAAGGCATCACGACATTCGTTTGAAAGGAAACAAGGGAAAGGTCCCGGCAACATCCGGAGAGGGCAAGAAAGAAACCGACCATTCCCAGCGCATAAGGAAAAAAAATAAAAATGCTTCTGCTCCTAGGGCCTGAAATAAAAAAAAAAACGGGAAAAGGATGAACAAGGGGGAACGAGGCTGGGGCCATTTACATTCTATGAGGTGCGTAAAAAACTTAAAACGTCTGAGCCGTGAATAGAAGAAGGAAGATGAAAGGCGCAGCTTAGGCACGTCTCGAACGGGAATTTTCAAGGGAAAAAATAAGAAGATTACGAAGCTCTCTTAACAAAAAACAGGAAGGAGGAAAGCTCCTTACTGAACCGTGGAAGGGGAGGAAGGGAACTCTGAAAAAGGGGGGGGGAAGAATCCTTCCACGGGCCTTGCGCTCATCGTTCCTCCGTCGCGTCGCCATGGCCCAATGAAAAGAGTAAAAAGGCCGATCCGTCCGCTGGGCTCCTAGGAGGGGTGGGGTTGGAAGGGAGTGAAACTCTTATCTATCTTGCACGACGAGGATCGGCAGGGGTCTACTAAAAAGGTTCATGTAAGATAAGCCCTGGCCGCGGGGGAGAAGTCAGGGGGCTTAGGAAATGCGCTGAAAAAATGGGACAGGGGCGACCACGGCGGGCTGTTCGGTCCATTTGGGAGAGTTAAACTGACTTTAAGCAAAAGGTCCGGGGTGCTTAGATGACGGGGTCAAGGGACGTCGACGAGAAAAATTCGCCGGGAGGTCAGGGAGGCTGTGATCTCCAAAAGAAAAACCCTCTGCACGGTATAAAAGGAGGGGCCGGAGTCATCCCACCCGCAAAAAAAAGAGCTGAAGGGGGGTCCGGGAAGGGGGATGCCTTGGTGAAAAAAGTCTCGCAACACTATCAATGGAGGTCATTCGGCACTATCAGATAAGGCAGACGATCTACAAGAACGTTCCGGAAAGGAGGAGAGATTTCCGAAATTCGGATCGAAACGTGAACATTCTCATTAAAGGGAGACGAAAGTTAGACAGTTTTAGGCTCACGAGGGGAACGAGGAGGGACGAAAAATGATGTACGCAATGGGCGAGCCTGCCAAAAAGGGGTCTACCGTCCAGCCAGGCAGACTAATCCCTTTTCCTTGTGAAACTAGAAAATGGGGGTCTCACTCCAATTTGTTGGGGAAAAAGGGAAGTGCTGAGAGAAGGAGGGATGTTCCGTGCGTAGTGGGGATACCTTAGTCAACTGACCGATCATGGGAAGATATATTTCATAAAAGGCATTAAGTGGAGAAAGGGGGGGGGGTGAAGGAATCATCGGCGTTGAAGGTTCCAGGGGGGAAGGGAGCCGAACAATCAACTTTTGAGAAGTCTGTTCTTTGGCCTGAAGTAAAGGTTCGGGCCCTTTCTGGCCAGGTAGGTATAACAAGGGACAGAGGGATGAGGGGGGTCAGGGGGACGCAGCTGGGGTCACGTCCTGCGAGACACACCGGATACAGCGCAGCGGGGTTCGTGTCTAAAGGGGTGATACCAAGCAACCGGTCCCATATCTTGCGTGGGTTGGGGAAAGGGAAAGGAAGGGAACTCGCTGTAATGAACTCAAATCATATGGCGTTATCGTGGAGAGGCTTAAAGGGGGTGTGCACACCGCTCCCAGGGGGGGATTGCCTCGAGATAAAAAAAACGGGAGGAGACAAGTCCCGAATGATTGTATCGGTTCAAAAACACCGATGGGAACCAGGGCAAATCAAAGGCCAGGATGATTTGATAACCCTATTAAAAGGAAGATGTCCGATATCAGATCTTTGGGGAAAGCTTCGTAGTGCTGAATGACCATTGGTTGAAAAAAAAGTTTAGGCTACCAAATCCAAAAAAATGCCGGGGGGAGGAAATTCTAAAGAGCGGCCGTCGGACACGCTCTTAGGATAGAGATACAGGGGCTACACTACCTTCACTACCGCATGAAAAGTGGGGATTTAAAAAATCCATCTAGAATTCACACAGGGTTAATCTTGGGAGAAAAGGGAAAAGGTCAAAATTCAAACTCCGATGACGACTACATACCAGAACCTCACAAGAGTCCGGGGAAAAGCGATCGACTCTCTAAAACTGCGTAAGTCAAGCGCCACTCCTCACATGGAGGTGAAGGTAAATTTTCACCTTCTAAGTTCGTGCCCGACCATATGCAAGATAGGCTTCAGAACCCAAAAGATTTCGATGTCAAGTGAGTGTAATTTAGAATGAAAAGGAGGGGTGTCCGCCCTGCGCGGAAGAAGAAATCGGCCCTCACGTCTGGCAGCTGATACAATACATCGGCTAGTGTTCCTAACAAGGAAAAAAAAAAAATCTCCCTGGCCCGGCGGGAGTTAAGGGGGACTTCGGGGCAACGGAAAATCTTCATAAAACAGAGCTGGTCTATGAAGGAGAGGATATGAAGGGGACGGGCCTCATGACGGCATCCAAAGGGGGGATCGTGTTTCGGCGCCTTTCTAAAACAGCTGGGCATGAAACGTCCGGAAAAAAAAAAAAAAAAAGAAGGTTCTTTTTTATGCTACAGTCGGGAAAATGCGGGGAGACTACAGCAGAGAATAGTGACGACCTAACGGAGGACGGGCACTACAAGTTAAAGCTCGACTCGCACCCTATTCTGCAACCCGGTGAGGCCGTGTCGGGGTTGCCCGATAAAACAAATGGACCGAACTGGCTCCGAAAACGGAAACAGCCCGGCCAATCGGAAGCTGAAAGGGAAGGAGGGGGAGCAAGAATTTCTTTCATCCTCTCAATTAGGGTAGCCGGAGGCCCAGCCGGTCTATTACCATCAGAAGAAAGGCAAGATAAACTCAAAACAATACACTCCTAGTCAAAAGCTTAAGGGGAGTAGGGGGGAAAAAGCAATGGAGTACTGGCGATCGAAAATTCGAAGAAAAAGTAGTGAGAGACTATTCGCACTCCATGTGAAAGAAAGAGCCCTATTGGGCTCTGACTAAATGACGGGAAAGACGTCCGCTCCAGCAGTAATCGAATCGAAGTCAGCGAGGTAAAAATTTACAAATTCAAAGTGAAGAGAAAACGTGGAGGGAAGAGGGGTCGATAGAAACGTTCGGGGGATAGGCTAACGGGCTCCAGAACGGGGGAAGCTCTGCTTAAAACTTCAAGAAGGTAATGTCGCGCAGAAGGAGGAAAAAGAGCAAAGAGACGGGGGGGGATAGCCTCGCTGCAGGATCGATAAAAATCGATGGAAAGGGAAAAAGAGGGGGCTTCCGGCCATGATAGATTGGAACTGGGGGGTGACTTGACCTGATAAAGGTGTCGGGGGAGGGAAAAATCCGTGGGAATTACCGAGGGGGAACGAAAAAGAGCTGGACCCTCAACTGAAAAGGGATTTACTCTCAACATAAACGCGATATAAGGGAGCGAGGACGAGGCGTAACCGGGGAGGAAGTCAGGGGGGGAGGAGAAAGAACTTTTCATCTCAGTTAAAGGGGGGAGAAGAAATTGCCGGGGCGGTTGTCCATACTGATCATAACTCAATGGATGCCATAGCTGGGATGCTCCAGGAAAAAAAAACAGCCTTCGACACTCGAAGTCAAAACTTAGATTACGCGCGGAAAGATAGGGGTTGTCGCGCCTGGTTTCTGATGAGGTAAAGCACAAGTGAGAACAAAAGTAAACGGAGAAGTCTGGGGAGTAGACGGGGGTCCAGTCTTTCAGGAAATAGGGTCCTGGGCGCCTGAAGAAAATGGAAAAACTCCGGCCCTTCTTTGGTATCAAGGAAAAAAAAACGGGGTCAATTCCCATTTTCTTTTAAAAGGAGAAAAGGAGAAGAAGCCGTCCCGTCAATGACCTCTAGAAACTGTCCCGGAGGTCCCTCGCGGCACTAAATGCTCGACAGGAGGGAGAAAGCTTCTTGTCCGTCGGTATGTCCATCGAGGATAAGTAAAGGAATAACACCTTTAGAAAAGGGGATGGGGACATACACAGGCTGAAGCTCCTTAGGGGTAGACTAAGAATTAAGTCCGGAGCCATGTAAAGGAGAAAACAGTTATTCTCGAATTTGAGGAAAAGGGGTCCAGAAGGGGGGTAGATTCATCTTAACCTCGAGCCGGCTACTGGGGGGACTACCAGTTATCGTGGGGGAGGAAAAACGGAAACTTAAAAAGGAGATCATCAAGAGCCAGGGATAAGGGGAAGGCCAGAGGAGGAAAAATCTGACCACCATACGCTCAAATCTATCTCAAAAGGGGAAAGGGGATCTAACCCCACCGATTCCCGAGAGACTGGCATAAATAATCAAAGGAAACAGGTTTCAACTACTGCCTCTATGGTTAGGAACAACATCCATCCAAAGGGAAGGATCACCTGCGCAAACCGAAAGTAAAAGGCTAAAATTTCGGAGTTCGGAAGAAAGTCATCCTGTTGACCCTAAAGGAGGGAAAAGGACGGGGGAGAAGGGCTCCTATTCAATGACTCTCTAGCCATAGGGGGGGTGGAACTGGAAGAGTAAAAACCAACGATAAATTGGCTAAACCGAAAAGAGGGAAATTAAAAAGAAAGTCTAAAAGGGGGGAAGATCTCGAAGAGTAAAAGGAGAGGGAACTCAGGAACAAACCCCTCATCTCTTGGGAAAAACATCATGGGTTGGCAGTCGATCGGACAGCAAGCTTTGAAAACCCGAAGTAGGAATGAAGCCTCACTCATGAGGGAGAAGGTCCTTGAGGAGGAAAATTAAATAAATTTGCGCACCTCGAAAAAGGTCGACAGGCTGTTTGGTCAGGACCAGGAAAGAAAGGGGGTTTATTAGAAAGATAGATCTAAGGAGGAAATCGGGAATTTAAAACTTCATGGAGGTCTGACGTCCTCTCCTCAAGCAAGTATATGGAGCGGCTCAAAGCTTCTGAACCGACGCGTCGACAAAAAAAAACGAGGAACCGCAATTCAATACAAGGGACCAGGTATACTCGGAAAAAAAATAGGTCTGAAGAATAATCGTAATCAATGTATTTAGACCGGGGAGAATAAATTGAAAAGGAGCACTAAGGCTCTCTCAGAAAGGGGTGGTTCTCGCCTTTTCTGGAATGGGGGGAGATAAAAAAAAGGAAGAACCCTTGCACGGAGGCAGCCATCTACCCTCATAGATCAAAAGATAGGGGGGGGGATCGAAGAGAACGAAAAGATCATTGTCGAATAATAGGGGGTCCAAGCATGGTGGGGGTTAGGAGGGTCGAAAACACAAAGAGGAAGGGAGGGGTTTTCAATGGAAACCTAAGGGGAGGAAAGGCTCTCCAGGAAAATTACTCATTTCTAGATCACGGGAGAAGGGATGGGGAGAGAAATAATG
>Ga0179593_1344586_pt1 | contig 18527 bp, 25 predicted proteins | sample CZODoug2_1_08_16_FD_185931 | JGI IMG/M metagenome (GOLD analysis project Ga0179593, IMG submission 185931) | Vadose zone soil fungal communities from Angelo Coast Range Reserve, California, USA - CZODoug2_1_08_16fungal (PacBio error correction) | ecosystem: Environmental > Terrestrial > Soil >...
CGTAAGAAAGTGAAAAGGGTCGAGATCATATGGCCCGGAACATTGGTCATTAATGGGCCGTCACGTTTACCTTTCATAAACTTTTCAATCCGAATTGAACGTCGGGGGGATCGGGGGAAGGAGGGGAAACAGATTTGCGAAGGTTGGTGCCGGAGTGGGAAGAGCGGGGCAAAGAGGTGAAAGGTGATCGATAAGGGCGGCGGGAAATAGGAAACAGATCGAAAGAAAGACAAGAGAAGACTGGGCGAAACTACTGCTGCTCCTGCTGCGGATTTCACGTCGGGGGGATGAGAAAAAGTCACTAATGATAAAAAAACAGTATTGAAAATGCCCGGGTAGATTTGCACGGCAACCTCAGTCCGGGGGTGGGCGCAAAAATTCTTGCATCTGAAAATGGACCGCGGGTTCGGGGAAGGAAACTCACCATAGACGGAGCGGCGACACACTCCAAGGGTGTCTTCATTAAAGAGACTTCATGGTTTTCGGGCACCAGGGAAGCGCATGCAGTATGAAACAAGAGCGCGCGAGCGGGAGGTTTTGAGCGGGAATGGAAGGAGCATCTCCCTGAGGGGCGGGGGGGTGGTACGGGGGTAAGAATTCTTTTGGCCATGGCGGGGAAACATCAGTAAAAAGGGTAGAGGAGAGGGGGGGTGCGGCAAAGCGCGACGAGGGGGAGCCAGGGGAATGATTGCAGATCCTCCATCACCTTCGGTATGAATTTAGGACAGGGGGGAGGCAGTCTCATTCTCCGTGATTCTTCTTCTCTTGAAGCGAGGACTCAGGAAACAAGCGTTCACCGAGCCAAGGGGTCCAAAGACGATGGGGCGTCGCGCGCAAAAGGGGGGGCCACAGGGTCGAGAGCCTGGCAGTGGCGGAAAAGATGCCCTTGGGGCAAGGAAGTTGCAACGTGTTGGCAAGGAGAAAAGACACTTTACGCAAGGCGCGGGGAGGGGAGCGTTGAAAGCGACACGGTCTTGGGAAGGGTTGCAGGGTGACAGGAGGCGGGAAGAAAAATTGCGGGACGATCCAGGCGTGAAGGGGAGAGACCACATAACCAAGGAAAGGCGTCCCAAAGCAAGCGATTGTCGGAAACGAAAAGACAAAGCCGAATTGGGCGGCGGGAAGGTGAACGTTCCGGGGACACCCATTCACCTTCGAGGGTCTACGCTGCTTTGAAGAGTAGACGCTAAAGATTACTTGTGAAATTAAAGACACCTTGAGACTGGAGGACGAGTCGGGGCAACCGCGCTAAGAGGAAAACTTATCATGGACTGAATGCCACCAGGGTGTAACCATCTAGGAGGGGGAGAAATCGAGGGAAAACCGCGTTGAACGGCCGACCTTTTTCATCGGGTGGGGCCGTAAAGGGCCGCAGAATATCGAAAAGGGGGTGTAGAACAGGTGTTTCCGACAACAACGGGGGGCATATTCCGGAAAAGGGGGAGTTCTCTTGTCATAAAGTAGGTTGGGCCATTGGGCTGTGGTAAAGAGCACGACCTCGACGGCAAGAAGAAATGCAGGAGAGTATAAACGGCGGGCGCAAAGGGGGGAAGGGTACCACAACCGTCCATCTTCTGGGTATTCGCCAGATACGGAAAAGCGAGAGAAAATCCGAGGAGGAAAACGCATGGAGAAAAAGAGTGGAAGAACACCCTGAGCCACCAGAGGTGGCTAACAGAATTACGCGTTCCAAAGAAAAAAGGAGGAAATAACATAAGGAGAGGGGTGGGGGGAAACTTATCTCATAAGTTCTTCAAAGGGGGAATCTTGCTGGGAAAGGGGGGGGGGGGTAGGAGGGCGAATGGCGAAGGGAGAAAAATGAAGCAGATGGGGATGGAAATTCCCCATCTCGCGGGAGACGACTTGGACCTTACGAATTCGAACTAAGTGGGGAAGCGGGCGAACGGCTCGAGAAGGAGGGTAAATCGTACTGGCAGGAGAATCAAAAGCGAAAAGTACAGACTCCCGAGGGAGCGGTTTAGAAAGGATCAGGCACCAAGCGCGATTCGGGGAGAAAATTAATCCCTACCTCTTAGATAGAGGAGGAAACAGCGTGATGGGGCAGAGATACGACGAGGCGGAATAATTTTCCCATTCGAGACACCAAAAAAAAAGGGGGTAAAAAAGAAGATGGACATCAAGGACTCCCTCGCCACGGAGACGGGTAACGCGCCCACCAAGGGAGTGGTTCTAAAAACAATGAGATATCGCGATAGGAGGGTTTTCACTGAGCCAAAAAAGGGCGGCGTCAGGGTGGGGAAAAAGCTCCTGGACGCGGCGGGGGTCATTTCAGTAAGGGTGGGGTCTTGCGACGGCTGAAAGAGCTGGACCCCCGCCGGCGGAAGGGCCTTGAGTCACCAAAAGCCAGTGCCGTCGGACCGCCCGGGGTCTGTCAGGGGGCAGCCATCTCGGAGTTTCTGGGCCAAACCATTGAATCTTCCTAGGCGATGAAAATCGCACGTAAGGCGGAACTTAGTACCCAAAAAGGTAAGGTTACGGAGTGCTAACGTCTCTGACCACCGAGGGGCGGAGGGGATAAAAAAACAGAGGGAAACCGGTAGGCTTCGCTGTTCGACCTGCTGGGACAGGGTTTGTCAGGGCCGTGTCGTTGACGAATCGACCGGCCCCGGGGGGCAAGAAGGGCGGCGGTGGCTCAGCGGTCGAGGCGAATCCAAAAAGAAAAAAAGAAAAAAAAAAAAAAAAAAAAAAAAAAAAAAAAAAAAAAAAAAAAAAAAAAAAAAAAAAAAAAAAAAAAAAACAAAAGAAGGGGCGGGGGTGCATTGTCGAAACAGCCAGCGCTCGCTGAAGTGGGAAAGGTTTTGGTCGGGTCATGACGGGGGGGCTCGACGAAAAAGGGGGACCCAGAAGCAGGGTCGTAGGGGGCCCTAATAGGCACGATCCAATGACGAACCTTAGTCGGGACGGGGACGGATTAACAAAGGGGTCGCCACATAACCTTCGGATTTCTCTGCGTCCTTTTCAGGGGGAAAAAAAAAAAAGAAAAGCGGGGAGCAAAGGGGGAAGGCCGGTGGAGAGATGCTTAATAGGGACGGGGGCCCTTGGTGGTAAGGGGGGGGGGAAGAAATGATCTCGCGGGTCGGGATGACTTCGAAGGTGCCGGGATAGGACTAAATCCAATTCTCCGGGGAGAAGGCGATTAAGAACTGGAGCATGAGAGGGAGGGAAAGAAGAGGGGGCGGCGCGAGGGGGGATAGCACTGCCTAAGTGTCAAGGGGGGGGATTTCGCAGTCCTCCGCCGGGAACAATGGGGAAAAAAATGGAAAGGTTCAAGGAGACATCGGCGGCGGGGAACGACTGGGGGAGGGAGGGGGTTTTTGTAGTCGTACAAAAAAAACCAACTACTAAGAGGTGCTCTCGAGTGGGGGAGGCAAATTCGCAGCCGTAGGAAAACACGCTGAACAGTGGGGGAATGGGGGGGAAAGGGTGGGGGTCTACTCATAGGGCCGAGACAAGTGGCAAGGAATCCAGCCTGGGAATTGGGCCAAGGCATTTGAGGTTCTCAAACGAGACCCGCTGATGTTGTTGAAAGAAACAACCAACACTCGCTGCTTAAGGTCAGCAAGGGGAGTGAACTCTTGTTAAAGAGTACAGAGCACTTGGTAAAACCAGTCAACGATTTGACCTCAATTCTACGAGGGGATCTCCAGACACAGCTTGCAGGGTTCAGGGGGAAAAAGCTCGGTCAGGGTAGCGAACTAGGAGGATCAAGTCCTCTACAATTCGCGGATCAAGGGAATAACCGACGGCGTTCAATCGGGAGGAAAAGGGGAAGGGAAGGCTCGAAATTTGGATCTCGGCTAGAAAAAGAAGCTCGATGTGAGGGTGGGTGAAGCTCCGCAGGGCTCACTGGAACAGGGGGGGAAACCGCAAGGCTGTCCATTCAGACCAACGGGAAAGGCTAAAGGCGCTCGCACCTGGCGTATTTCTGGCAAGTCACCCAACGGAACAGAATAAAAAATCGGAAGAAGAGAAAAAGGGGACTCGTCAAATTCCGGGAGAACTGCGGCATCCTGGGGTTATCAAAGGGAGCTCAGTCTACCGGGGAACCTGGGCCAGATAGCAGGCAGAGAAGGACCCATGGTGGTCGCCATCCTAGTATCTTTTTTGTCGGCTGTTGCCGGAAAAGCTCGCGGGGGGTGCTCGAGACCGGAAAAAGAATGTTCAAAACCGCGGGCGACGCAACACGACAGAAAGGGGGAACCGAAGGGACGGAGACAGAGGTATGAATTCGGCGGGTGACCGTTTCTGAAAGTAACGAGACAAAGGGAAAAAAAAGGGGGGAATTCCTGAAGAAAACATATGCCTCTGGGGGGAAATCTGGAAAAGGTTGCTACGAAGGTCAGGGCAGAAAAAACGAAGGAGGATCAAACGAGGGAAAAGGAAGAAAAAAATGATGAGGCGCAGACAAGTTTGGAGCCTGGGAGAAAGTGAAAGGACAGGTGGTATGGTAAAAGGAGTAATTCGGAACTTTTGGTCCGAAAAGGAGAAGACAAAGGACGAATGACCTCGGTCTCCGTGCAAGGAACCAGCTTGGCGCCGGGGTCAACCTTGTCCGTTTGCACATTCCCGGTTAGGAGAGAAAAACGTGGGGACGATAGGGGGCAAGCCGGCAGGAGCACACGAGAAAACATGGGAGACTCATGTTCTGGCTCTTCTGGTCATGTTCATAAAAGGGGGAGAGATGGAGAAAAAAATGTCTTCTTGGGAAGAAGAGGAAAAATAGGGGAAAGACGCGCCGGGTGGTTTGTCAAGCGGGACGCGCTCTGTGAGGGCTCAAGGGGGAATTCCCTTGGAGATTTTATAGGTTGAAAACCAGCCCAGCGTGACCGGACATAAAAGGGGCATTTCATTTCTAAAGGGTGTTAAACGCAGGCCAAAACCTCTTATCACGGAACCTCACTAAATCGAGAGAGGGGTTGGCTGGACGGAGAGAAAACATCGTCCTCTCGGAAGCGGTCCGAGGGAAATGTCGGGGGGGGGCTTTCCGTCATGGTGGGAGGAAAGAAGCCTTTTTGATAGGGAGGTCGCGAAAGACGGGGGGGGGAGGGCCGGGGGTCGGTGGAAAAAGGAGGGTGCTTATCCTCCATCAAACTAGGAATGGTAAGGTGGAGTATAAGGGGGGAAATAATTTATTATAAGGCGGGGACACAGTTACACAGAAAGGACGATCAGCATCTGCGAGGGGTTGGCGGAACGGCGGCGAACATCTACGAAGGCAGGGTCGAATGGGAGGTTCCAGGAAGAAGGGGAAGCCGCCATTGAATTTGCAAAGGGGGAGGCCCGGGGACACTGTAAAATGCTCTCGGGCGGGGCGGGGTCGTGAAAGAGGAAGACAAGGTCTGGACTGCGTTTCGGGGGGGGGGGGGCAGGAAGTGCTGGCATTGCCGCGGGACCAGCTACACTCAAGAGGGGGGGAAAACAGGTCAAGGAAAAAGAAAAGCGCAGGCTCACTCCCAACTATTTCAGAGTCCCCTACAAAAAAAGTTAAGAGACGGCGTTCGGGGGAACTTACGTCCCAGGGTAATTCGTCATAACCAGAACGGGAGACTCACTCGGGGGTAGGGGAAAAGGGACTCGAGAAAAGGAGACAAAATGAATGGGGGGGTCCTTTCATCTCAAGGGGTCTTGTCAAAAAAAAAAACCCCAAATAGGTAAAGGAATCTGCCGAAAAGGGGCAGGAATCCCGTCCGGTCTAGCAGGGTACGAAAGAAGGCCAACCAATTTGAACACAATAGCATCATCTGTAAACCCAAGGAAAGTGTCGGGGTGCCTGAAAGGGGGGGGGGGAAGACTTTAACCGTAAACTAAAAGAATAGAAAAGGGGAATGTTTCGAAAAAAGTTCACGCCCGGAATCAGAAAGGTTGACTGGATAAAGGGCCTAGGAAAAGGGGAATAAAAAAAGTTCTTATAAGGGGGAAGTGCGGAAGAGAAAGTCATTAAAGAGCAAGTCATAAACACGGCGCATACTTTCTGAGAAAAAAAAATATTGTAAAGGAAAACCTCTAAGCGCGACCGCACGAACTATGTGAAAAACGTGACAAGAAGGCAAGCCTTCGCATCATCAGCGGGAAACACATTTCTCTTCCAAAGAAAGTCTAACAGGCATAACCGGGGGTTGCGGTGTTCCCCCTCTACTTTAATGGCTTCAATAGGGTTTTAGATTAGGGCAACTCCGTACGGGGAAAATTGCGGGAAGTTCGACCTTCTAAGGAGGTCGTATGGAAAAACAGGAAAGGAAAGAGGTCCCTTTTCTGAAAAAGCCTAACAAAGATGGAACGAGAAAGAAAGCGTTAATACTTAGAAAGGGAACTGAGTCCCTGCTCGAGAAGGGCGAATCAAAGGAAAGAAGGCAAAGTGACGGCAGTAACAGGTCCCGTCCGAATCGGGGAGAGAAGAGCGTGCATCACGGGCTCCGCCTATGAAGGAAGGAGGATAAGAAGACACTAAAAGGATAAAATTCTAAATCGTTGCTGGGTATCGCGTCGATTCCCCTGAGAAGTGTGGAGGCAGGGGGTTAATCTCTAACAGACAACGATGGGGAATATATCTAGGGGGATGAATAAAACGCCCGAGCAGGGCATGGGTGAGGCTCATAAAGAGACGAAACGGAGGGGGGGGCGAGACCCTTGATCTACCGAGGTCTGATGGATGCTTTAGAAAATCTAAAAGAAAGGCTGACAGGCACGTGATTCACAGCTTCAAAAACGGCTCGCCTTTAGGGGGACCATGTCTTTTCACAGTGGAGGCGCAAAACAGTACTAGTTACCACTCCGGAGAAGAAGAAAAAGGCCTTTGATGCAACCTGGCGGTCTACCGTCTCCTGCCCCGGAGGGCAGGATCAATATCTATGCTAGTGCCTTTGACTCAAGTTAGAAATCCTCGTCTGGCTGCAAGCGGGAACGTATCCATTAGAGCGGATACTTGAGTCAGGAAAGGAAAGGGTGGAATCTGACTACCCCTGAGGGGAAGATCATTGGACGTCACGTCTTAGGAGTGAGGGACCGCTTTGGGTCACGAAAATTCGAAGGGAAAACTGTGTTGCCGCTGCTGGTTGCTCAAACTACTTTACTGGGCGGGGGGGGGAAAGCATGGGGTGTGGGGAAAATAGGGTGAACGCCAGCCTCTCTGATTGATAGAGGCCGGAACGGTCTTCCTTGATGGCATGTGAGGGCGACCAGGAACCACGGGAAACAAGAGATCATGGAAAGGCGGAGAGTCCAGAAGGCAAGGGAAGATCGCCGGAAAAGGAAACTGTTCTCCACATATTCCGACTGGAGGGGCTGTCTTGAATAATGCCAACAACGGGGTCGGAACGGTAAAGGAAGGGGGGGGGGAGATCGTAAGTTGGGCGTCAAATGATGTGGGAGGGTGTGCTTCACATGGCTGAGGGAGGAAACGACTTCAGGGGGCTAGGGGCCGGAGATCCTCGCCAAAACTCCACGCACTAAGGAATAGAGTCAAATTGTCGGGGTCTGGAGCACGCTGAGCGATAGTTGAAATCAGAGCCTCAGGGAGGGGGGTCCAGGGGTGACGTCAACCAAGACGGACGTCAGGGCCCTCTGTCGGGGGGAGGTCAACACAGGCGGGACAGACGTAACTAGGGGGAGTGGCTACGAAGGCCGAAATTATCCGGGAGATCAGGGGATACGCCAAGGGATAAAGGCCCATGCTAAGTTGTACAGTTAAAACAGGGGGGTATGATAGAAGATGGGAAGGCAGTCAATGGGCTGCGACCCAGTCCCTCCGGGACAAATTGCCGTCACAAGGGAGAGGTCGTTCAAGGGTCGCAGCCTTACCTAAGGGGTTTTCGTCGAGGGGAAAGGGAACCTAAAAGGCCGTCTGAGAGAGACGGCGAAGTGGGAAATGGGGGTCATGAGGACAACGCTTCCATCATAGATAGAAGCGTCGGAAAACTCAAGTAATACAAGGGGTATCTCAAAAATAACAAGGCATGTGTAAGGACGTGGAAACGTCGCGGGCCAAGTAATCAATAGAGATGATGCCTCAGTGGAAACAAAATCGGGATGCGAGACGAAGACAAAGCGTCTATGGTTGGGGATCCTATGAAAAGAAAAAATAGCCAGGTCGGCACGAGCAGGGGGGGTGGCAGGGGGGGGCGACCGTCGTTGCTGGACATGTGGCAGGAAAAATTCCCATGCATAAAAAAAGGGGGCAAAAAGCGCGATTCCTAGGGGAACTTTGGAAATTGTCAAACGAAATCCACCAAGCGATGGCAGCTGGTCGGAAAAAAACTGGGCTGCGAAAAACTCAAAGTGACTACCAGGGTCTCTCTTAGACGCATCGGTTGGTACATTACTCGGGGAGTTTGGCGGTCTCATAACGGTCCAGTAAAAATGGGGGAGCCGGTTATCATTAGCCGAGGCGTGGGCAAAAACTCATCAGGAGTTCAAATTCGCGATATGTGCGGGGGGAACGCTCTCAAATGATGGTGGTAGGAAAAACGGGGGGGAATGGGGTAAAGACCTGCCGGAGTGGTTCTAGACAGAGACCTTCCCCGGCTTTGGAAGGGAGAGTGATAGGAGTCATGCGAATTGTCGGAGTTTCCGACTTAAAGAAAACATTAAAAATAGAAAAGGTGAAAGGGGAGCCAAAAGTCACACAAAAAAACAGGCAGGTAAATTATGGAGAGAGTCTACTTCCTTTCAAGCACTTGGGTAGTGGAACTAAGATCTCAAGGGGGGGGGAAACAAGGGGGGATGAAAAATAGAGAGATGCGGTAAATAGGATTACTCGGTGGTGGGCATCAGGGTGCCGTCACGGAACCGTTAGGGGGGAGGGGGGAGGGTAGGAAAATGTCTTTCCTGTATGAAGTGTCACTTGTGGGCATGAGTTTCAGAGCGCAGGGTGGGGGGGTTACACGGGGGGAATTTGTGTCTCCAGTTATACGGGGGGGGCCTCGGGGTGGTGGTTGGCGGCCTTAAACGTGCCGTACTAAGGTTGGGGTAAGGTGGGGGGGGGGGAGGGGTGGGGCATCCTGTATGCCATCCGTGGGGGGGGGGGGGTCGGCGCAGGAGCGGGTATCCTCATCAGAGTAGGGAGGGGCGTGTGCTCCTGGTCAGCTCGGGTGGGGGGGAGGTGGTGGAAGGGGGGGTGGGGTAAGGGGGGCCGGTTGGGAGTGGGAAAGGAGTGGTGGACGACTGAAGAGGAGGCTGAGAGGAGGAAGGGGGGGTTGAGGATGGACCTGGAAAAAGTGAGGTATGTTTGCGCGGCGGAGAACAAGCGGGGGGGGGGTGACATAAAGGACTATAGTAAGAAGTCGAGGTGGCTGAGTAGCTGGAAGGGGGTTAGAAGGGAGAGATATAGGATTGGGATGCAGGAATAAGAGCGGCAACCAGGATCCCGAGGTGGGCCTACAGCAAAGAATAATGGAGGGAGAGAACGGGAGGCGGGGAGAAGTTGAGAAGACGAAGAGACTAGATGCGGAATGAGGAGAAGAAGTGGCAGAAAGGATAAAAACAGGAGATCCTGGGGAAGGCCAGAACGGGGGGGCTATTTGGGAGGGAAAGAAGGAGTTGGGCCGGAAGTCATGTCATAACAATGGGAGAAAATGGGACGACCCGGGCCAAAGAGGAGGTGCAAGGTGTGTGGGGGGAAGTGGGAGAGCGGACAAAAGAAGGGGGGTAATAAAAATGCCACGCGGGGGGGAGAGAAGGGAACGGGGGAAGGAGACGAAGTCATTGGAGGTGGAAGGAGACGAGGTGATTAGAGAAAGGAGGAAATTGGGGAAAGACTGGGGGAAAGTAAGCGGATAAATGAGGAATGAAAGACCGGGGGATAATTACAACAAAGTAAAAAGAAGGGGGGAAGTCAGACAAGAAGAGAGGTTATTCTGGAGATGGGAGGGAGGGTTGCGGCCGGGAGGGCCTTCTTGGGGAGGGTCTGGATAGGAGTGGAGGGGCACCAGTATCACAGAAGAGAATGGGAGGAGGATCGGTGTGGGTGGAAGAACAGGGGTCGGGGGCTGGCCATGGGCGCGGGGCGGGGGGTGAAGAAGATAAGAGGGGGGGGAAGAGGGGAAAGGCGGTGTGTGGGGGGGAGAAGAGAGGGGGATAGGAGTAAAAAAAAGGGGGGAACAGGAGATGTAGGGGAGGGGCGCGAAGACAGAAAAGGAGAAATGAGGGGGGTGGTTTTTGATCCAGTTAGAGAGGGAATGGTAAGAGGGGGGAGGGAGGTGAGGGGGGAGGAGAGGGAGGGTTTGGAAGTGGGAAAGTTGTGGGGGAGGACGTCTTTCCCTCCCTCTAAGCCCAGAGCGAGAGTAAAGGTGACTTAGATAGAGAGGGGCCGGGGGTCTGATGCAGGGGGGGTTTGGGTAGTCTGAAAGAAGGGAAGGGCGTGATCTCACCTGGAAGTGAGACGAAAGGAGGTAGTTTGATGGCTGAGGGATGCCTCGTCAGATGCAGGGAGGAGGGGGCAGCCGGCTTCGGGGGAAGAGAGAATTCAAGAAGGGGGCATTCTTGGAGGAAAGCCAGGGTGGCCGGGGGGGACCGCGTAGGAGACACGCCCTCGGACGGTCACTCTGTGCCAAAAAAAATAAAAACTCCACGCGGGGAACGTCGGGTGCGGCAATGAGAGGTGAGGAGCTCTACAATAGGAGCTTGTAGGTTATTATTGATCGGTAGGATCCACAAGAGCTCTTAGAGGGGACTTGGGAAATTTCTGTTTATGGGGTGAAGGAAGGGGGCAGATCGCTCCTTTTAAGATTATGGTGTCGAGTCTCAAGGTTCCCATTACAGGGCAAGGACCAAACCGGGAAATTGATATCCCCATCAGGAGTATTAATTTAGGGGCGATGGGGCTTATCCAAGTCAGGGATTTAACGAAGCGGAATCAACGCGGGCAACTCCCTATAAGATCAAGAGCGGTGGGGGGCCAAGGGGATACATCGGGAAAGTCCAGTCGGGAGGGGAGGGAAGTGGCGTTAAAAGTCCTTTTCAGGAGTTCAAAACGGTTGAGGAAAGGGATCTAAAAAATTGATGTGGGTGCAGTAAAGGGTGGCGCTAGAAGAAATCGGAAAAAAGCTAGCAATCGGTTCAAAAGGTTTTGGATGGTAGTCGGAAATGCTACCAGCCCGCGATGACGGCACTCCCTGGGGAAAGTGGGCGTAAAAAACCAAAGATACAGATGCCCCTCGAGTGACGCAGACACTGAAAACTAAGGGGGGAAGTGCAGTGAATAAAGTTGGGGGTAAACTTCAAAGCCCGTGGACCAGTACTTAGATGCAAAGAACGCTCAAACATTGCGGGGGAGCAGCCCATTCCATGATTAATTGCGAAGGCAGAGAATTGGGCGTAAGAGGACGGGGGAAAAACGGACCTGGCAAGAAAAAGGGCCCTCGAAAAATTTAAGGGGAAGCAATTCCAAAACAGAACATCTCTTCTACGAGATCAAAAGGAAGGGACCAAGGGGGAAGGACAGTTTTTCATCTTGGGAGCCGCAGAGAGAGTTGGATATTTGGAGGAAGAACAGGCGGAACGAAAGGGACCGAGTAGAGAAGGTGTGACGTCAAGGAGGGGGGGAAGGGGGACTAATGAAACAGGGGACCCTAGGATGGGGGCCCTACCGGAGAACGGGTCAGAAGAAGCAGAAGCATGCAAGATTCTATCGGGCTGGTTCTACATTAAACACAAAAAAACATCGAGGGTGGTGGGTCATCAGAGTGAACAGTAACTATGTGGGGCACCGAGGCTGGCTACGCGGGGCCAACCGGGTCCTTTCAGGACCATGGACGGAAATTCAAAAATATTGACCACCCAACGCCGCCAAACATTCCTCCCGGCTTTTCCCAAATCGGAAGCACCCCTGCACGTTGCGAAAATACCTCCGGACTCCCTACCCAGGACTGGAAAAACTCTCACGGGATCTAAGGGGAGGGGTGAATGCAAATCCGAGGGGGGACTGTCTGGACTGGGCTAGGAAGGAGTAAGATGAAAAAGAAGGGGGTGAGGGAAAGTCCCATCATCTCTAGGCGAAAGAGATTTTACCTTAAGACTTCTAAACTCATGGAATAACTGAGGAAAGGGCCTGGGGAAGCAGTCGCGAAGGTGAAAATCGGAATTCCTGAGAAACAAACTTCCCTCAATGAAAACAAAAAAGGCGGAGAGCAGGCTCATTCTCCAGAGGAGGACTAGTCGTTTAAAGATACAAGACGTATCTTATATAAATTGAAGAAGCAAAGAGTCTTGGTAACATATCAGGGGTATAATTCAACGGGTTGAGGTTCTCCTTTGAGTTGGAACATCAATCTATCACACCAACAAAGTAGGGGGGAGATTACATCAGATACACAAAAGAGAAAGTGGTCATATAGCGAGAATAAAACATCCACGGCGGGGGGGTTGGAAAGAGGATGGTGATATCCTATTAGGGACTGATCTTAATCACGACTCAAAGCTCTGAGAGTCAACTTTAGGAAGAGGAGGGTGCCCTCGAGGGGGATGAACCTGGGAGCCTGGGCGGAGGAGACGGATTACGAGCTTCGAATATGGGGTGAGGGGAAATGCCATGCGGGTCGAGGAGACTTGAAGGTCCCAGTCATGGGCGAGAATGTCAATGGTTGAGAAGTAGGCCCTCGTCGGGATACATCGACACAGGATATCCATGACTAAAGAAAGAATAATACAGGTGAAGAACTGTTTCTGTAGAGAGCAGGAGGAGGGAATCCTCGTCCGGCTGGATAGGGGGGCAACGAGGTGCTTCCGGTTCGCAGGATGTTGCGGTGCAGGAGAAAGGTTCAACGAGGACCGAGGAAATGGCGCCCTAGAAAAGGGGCTACAGACGTGGGGCGGGCAAAAAAAGGGATCCATCAAGGGCGGTGTGGGGGCCTAAGGGTCGCGCCAGCCAGGTCGAGGGATAGACAGGAAGAGCCTTGCCTCGAAAAAGGAAGGGTTCTCGGAAACCACTGACACCTGATACGCAAGAGTGGGGAACGAATCGGGCACACGAAGGACAGGAATGAGTGCAGTGGAAGAAACGCGGGAGAAAAATAATCAACTTTTCTCTATTCGGGACGGCGGAAATGAAAAACAGTTGGGAGGCACTGAAAGCTTTCTCGGGGGTGAGTCGATGAAAAATTACGGTTCCAGGGACTGGGGAGTCGGATCGGACGGGCGTCAGGGGGAGGGGGGACAAAATAAGAGTCCCCTCAAAGTGAGCAAAAGGAGTGCACGGTCACGCAGACCTATAGATCGAAAATAAAGGAGCTGGGGAGATACTCGTTCTTCGCGTGGAGGTGGTCCTTTGTGATGGGAACTTGAAGAAGAGTAGACCCGTAGTTAGTTTCCTAAGGCGGGTCTTCGCCGGGAATAGAAGGGTACATTGTCTTTCCGCAAGAAGTGCACGCAAGGGGGGGGCATGAGTTTGGGGGGTCGAAGGCGGCGTTTCTAAAAAAGGCCTTAAAGATAAATCAAAATCATGAACTTTCGACAGGGTGGCATGGATTCAGCCAAGAACGGTTCGCCTGGGGAAAAAATTTTAATGATGAAAAAGGGGGGCTCGGAGGGTTTGTCATATTGAGGTGACAAGAGGCTGGTCAACAAACATTTCTCGAGTCAGGACTCTTCCGGTGTAGTGCAAGACAAGTCCAAACGATCAAAGGTCTGTGAGGAAGGACATTTTATCGGGTTGGGGAGGAGGACCATCCGTTCAAAGAGCCAAGGGGGGGGGGGTGTTATAATCCAGCATGAGGGGGGCCTAAAATTATACGATTTATGTTGCGTGGGTACGCCTATCAAGTAAGGGTGATTGACCTCTCGCTCCAGTGCAGACTACAATCGGGAAGCATGGAGCTTAAGAAAACACACAAGGGGAAGAGAGCAATCGATACTCGGACGACGTCGAAGCAAGTCAGTATGGGGGTTCTCATGGGGGTCCAGCAATAACTAGGGCAAGGGAGGATTTGGGAGGATAATTCTCGCCATGGGACATTATAAACCCAGTGCTCAACAGAATGGAGTGAAGAAGGGGCATTCTCGGGGAAGAGGTCAAAGGCGGATGTGGTTTTCCTTCAAGTGAAAGGAGTCGTAATCTAAACAGGGGAGGAAAACGTGCGGTGGACGATTCAAATTATCCGCAACTGGGAGGGCGACTGATCAAAATCCGTGTTTTATCATTAGAGGTAGTGAAGGTATGGGAGGAAACGAAGAATGTTGTCGGGTCAAGCTTACGTCTCAAAGCCCCCTGAGAGGGACCAACGCTCCCAAAGTTCGACCCTTGCATGCAAGAGCCAGCTTTTCACGGTAGTGGGTGTGGCTTCGTGACTGTGCCGGGAAAAATCTCAGAAGAAAAGGGGTCAGACAGGATCACCTTCGATAACTATGGGCAAGAATCCGTTTCAGGGGGGCTGGGGTGCACCTATCAAGGCGAAAGGGTCTCAAGGAAAGGTCAATGTATATTTCTGGAGGGAGTTGGAACAGGAGGCGAAGAAGGAAAACCAGGGGAGACCAAAAGGTAAACGGCCCCGAGGCAACGCGGACTCAACGGAAGGTAAAATCACGAGCTACTAATCTATAAAAACAAACGGAGGGGGAAGAGGGATGAGCTCAGGGGAACCGTTACTTAGGGAAGGGAGCAGCATTTTGGCAGAAGGGAAGGGAGGAAAGGGGCGATGCGGGGTTCGTCTCTTGGCCGGGGGAAAGGGCAACTTTTCACTGAGAAAGTTGAAAGGGGAACGTCACTTGAGCTAAACGCAGGTGGAGGCCGGTCGACGTCGCCCTGGCGAAGTTGGAAACATGAGGTTCTCGGGGGGGAACCCATAATGGGCGAGGGTTCACAAAAAACAAGGGTCACTCGTCGAAATAGGGGCTTGCTCGGCCGTCAAGTGTCGAGGGGGAGGAATATCTAACAAGTAGATTGATAAAGTGATAAAAACAAAGACAAGGATGGCGGAAGGAGGGAGGGGGGGAGTTACTTGGTGGTGGGAAAAGGTCTGATTATCACGACCGTTTCTAAGGGCGTTAATCAACATTGAGCTCTGTTAGGGATGGAATCATAAGAAGAACAGGGGTCTAAAGGAATTTATATCCTTTTTTCGCGCGAAGAGGATAACGTAAATTTTTTAAGAATTCCCAGGTCGTGGTGAACAGAAAGTCTCTAAATAATAGATCTGGGAGGTGGATAAATCTTCGACACAATCTGCACGGCTAGTAGGGGCGGAGGGGATATTCTGGGGGGGTCATAAGTTCGAAGCGCGAAAGGTAGATGTGGTTTCTGTCAGGAGCCGAGGGAGGCCGCAGTGGGAGGGAGGGGAGTTGGAAAAAGCACTCGTGGGGGTAGGCCGGGGGATTAAGTATGCTCCAGATGCTGCTGGAAAGCGGAAGCGTTAATAGAATCAAAGTACAGTCGTATCCATCTGAGGGAAGGGTTGGTCTTCGGGGGGCACAAAGTCAGCTTCTATCTTTTTTGGGAGTTCAAGGAAGTCCTTTGGCAGGGTTTGACAAACTTTATTTCCTGGGAAGGCCGGGGAGGGAATGGGATGAAGAGGTGGATCCTACCAAGGTCTTTGAAAGGCAGGGGTTGCGTGTTGGGTATTCATTAAGCGATTCGAGTGGGACGCTATGACGGCGCACCAGGAGAGGAGTGAAATGCTACCACTCAAAGAAGGCGAGGGGGACCTTCTCCGAAAGCCTTGCTATTCAGGGTCCCCTGAAAGAGGGAGGTGACTTCTTAAGGGGAAAGTGAATACCCAGGGTGAAGGAAGTCCAAATTCTTTCTGGGGCCTAGGGAGAGGCGAAAAGAGCTTGTTAGGATACCGCCGCACTCACAAGAGGAGTGGAATTGAGAAGGAGCACGGATTTTGAACGAAAAGATCTAAAGGTCACAATGGTCGTATTAAAGAAGAAGAAGAGTCCGTGTGGGCCACAGGCCACATCCGTTTTCCTCAGATCATCTATATCCAAACCACCAAAGGTAAAGGACGAACACATTTTGTCATGGGGAAAATGAGGAGCTAAACTATCAAAGGGAAATATGTGGGAAAGTTTGAGACTCCACGGAGAGTCAAAACGGTTGTGTCCTTCATGGGAAAAAAGGACCAGTAGTGCACTAGGAAGTTCGGGAGAGGGTGTGGGGCAGAAAGGATCAAAAGGAAAAGGGAGAAGGAGAAAGCAAGGTCATCTCTCCATCGAGATGCGAGAAATGTGAAACCAAGGCCCATCGGGAAAGTCTCATCTAGCCATAAAGGGCACGGGTTTGATCACGCGGGAAGTATTCTCCGCCTGGGAAAGGGATCGACAGAGGAACTACACACTCTTAAAAAAAAAAGAATCAGAGAATTAATCCTAAAGACCCTATACTTATGACGAGAAGAAACTAGGCGCATAACGAGAACTGGGATGAATTCGTCTGCGTAAGTCACTGATAAGGAAAGGGTCGAGGGGAAGCCTAAGTGAAAGGGGGTGAAGAAAAAGGGAGCCAATCTCTAGAATTTCAAGAAAGGGGGAACTGGGACATCTAACGGGGGGAAATGCGGTGCACAAGCCGGAACCTGTCTTGAAAATCTCTGAGGGAAGGGATGAGAAGGAAAAACGTCCACATCAAGCCAAAGCTATCTGGAAGATTCTTCATCAAAATAAGGGGGGACGCGTCATATAAAGAATCATCCCGAGAGAGAGATAATGAGAAACAAGGATAAATGGAAAGCTATCCCAGGCGGAGGGCATCAGTGGGGTCAATCCAGCGCGGAAAGGAGGGGGAGGGGGGGGGGGGGGGGGGGGGGAAAGAGAGGATAGGGACATCTTGACGCCCTAAGGGAGAGTATTTCCAGCGAGGGGATACCCAAACCACGAGGTTTGTCTCACAGGATATAAGGTCCTGGCTTATCTTAAGGACACTGGAGGCGCCGTGACTCTCAGTCTAGAACGCTTTGAAAAGGTCGGGAAGTGGGGGAGAGCTCGGGGGTCCTTAGTGAGACCTCCAAAGGCATGAAGTAGAATCAGTACAGGCGTGAACGATTCCTCAGGGTGTCTTCTCCAAGCGGCAGATGCTTTGGAAGAAGGGAGCTGCCTCGTAGGGGACTTTCCATCAACAGGCGAGGGGACAACTTCGGTAGGCGGAAGCCCGGAATCGGTGCTGAAGTGTTCTTCGGACGAAAAAAAAACAGCTGCCGTTAAGTCAGGGGGCGTCAGGTGTAGGCTTCTTGGTCTCCCGGAGGTGGAGGGTGTTCAGAGGTTCGTTGCCCGCGGGTTGGGCGAAAAAAAGGGTTGATCCTCGTCGTATGGGGCTAGAAACCTTCCGGCGGGAGGAGGGGGATATCCAAGAAGATTGGTGGGAAAGAGGGCAGGCCTAAAAAGAGGAGATTGGGGGAATCTCTGCTGCCCTGTGTCGAACAATGGAAGGGGGGGGGTGGGCCTTAAAAACACTTGGTACCTCTACAAAAGGGGTGCCCGAAATGCAAAAAAGAGCAAAAAGCACAAGGACTGATCGGGGAAAAGGAAAAGTCAGGAACATGAGCCAAATATAAAATTCGTATCAAAGGGAGGAGAGTGACTGGCCTATTAAACGTTGGGCGGAAGGACTGGGGGAATTGGGCGAGGAGGGAGGGAGAAGATGAAGGTTGTTCCCGGGTGTGGAAAGATGTGTATTCCAAAGTCTGCTGCTCAGGACACTGGGGGCAAAGCCAGCGCCAGGAGACATGGCGATCTGAAGGGAAAAAAAAGGGGGGAGAAACATGGCGGCTGAAGGAATCAAAGACGCTGTTGATGTCCGGGGATTCAAACTTCGAAGACGGACGTAAGGAGCCAGGACGGGCCTCGACGAAGAAGGGGAGGAGGGAGGCGCGTCCCCTGGCTTTGGGGCCGCGGAAAGGGAAATGGCAAGGAGAAAAATAGCAGGCCAGGAGGGACCCGGAATGAGCAATACCCGAAACGCCTACCGTAAATACCGTGTAATTGGAAAAGACGAAAGGGCGGATCTAAAGGGAAGCCAAAAAAATCACAAAAGAAATAAAAACGTGCAAAGAGGGCGGACAAGGAAGTCGTTCCAGCAATTACTCAGACCACGCGAGGGTTAGATGGCTAGACTACCAAAAATCGAAATGCTGAGACCGGCGAGGTGAAAGGTGGAATCGAAAAAACCTGGACGCATCAGCATTGAGAACGTCATCTCCAAGTCCTCAGGAAAAAGAGTGGGATATAAAGAAAATCCTTCACTGGGGGAAGGGAAGCTGCGCGCTTTCGCTGACCGCAACCCAAGTGTGATGGAAAAGCAAGGGGAGTAATTCCAAGAGGGACAAGCGCGACGAGAACCGAAGGACGATTTTAAGGGTTACAGCGGACCATAAAGCTCTATTAGAGTGGGGGTGGGGTGGAGGGGGCTCACAAGGTGGATGGAAGGGTGGCCGGAGGACAACAGAAAAAAAAGGGGACGACAGTGGGAAAAGGGAGCTAAAAGCATGGGAGAAGGATAGGGGGAAGTTTCTGGTGAAGTTGGGAGGGGAAACGGAGACTAGGAAATGGAAGGACCTTTTCAAACAAAACGAGGCGAAACGAGA